>Ga0214919_10000772_pt1 | contig 54955 bp, 51 predicted proteins | sample LL1503_MetaG_FD_177994 | JGI IMG/M metagenome (GOLD analysis project Ga0214919, IMG submission 177994) | Freshwater microbial communities from Lake Lanier, Atlanta, Georgia, United States - LL-1503 | ecosystem: Environmental > Aquatic > Freshwater > Lake | place: USA: Georgia | collected... | reverse complement strand
GAAACGGATGCTGATCAACGCCACGCAGGCTGAAGAACGCCGCTTGGCCATCGTCGATGGACAAAAACTCCTCGACTACGAAATTGAAATTGAAGGCCGCGAACAACGCAAAGGCAACATCTACAAGGCGGTCGTCACGCGTGTCGAGCCCTCTCTTGAAGCCTGCTTCGTCGATTACGGCGAAGAGCGACACGGCTTCTTGCCTTTCAAAGAAATCTCCCGCCAATATTTCGCCGAAGGCGTACCTGTTAGCCAAGCCCGCATCAACGATGTGATTCGCGAAGGCCAAGAGCTTTTGGTACAAGTGGAAAAAGAAGAACGTGGCAACAAGGGCGCAGCCCTCACCACTTTCATCAGCTTGGCAGGCCGCTATGTGGTTTTGATGCCCAACAACCCCCGGGGTGGTGGTGTTAGCCGTCGCATTGAAGGCGACGACCGCGCAGAACTCAAAGAAGCCATGGACCAATTGGAATACCCCAAAGGGATGTCCATCATTGCCCGCACCGCTGGCATTGGTCGCAGCGCACCTGAACTGCAATGGGACTTGAACTATTTGCTCAAGTTGTGGACCGCCATTGACGGCGCCACGCAAGGTGCCAAAGGCGCCTTCCTGATTTACCAAGAATCCAGCTTGGTCATTCGCGCCATTCGCGATTACTTCAACAGCGACATCGGCGACATCCTGATCGACACCGACGACATCTACGATCAAGCTCAGCAGTTCATGAGCCATGTCATGCCCGAGTTTGCACCGCGTGTGAAGCGTTACCGCGACGATGCACCCCTGTTCAGCCGTTTCCAAATTGAGCACCAAATTGAATCGGCCTATGCACGCACGGTGCAGTTGCCTTCTGGCGGTGCCATCGTCATTGACCACACCGAAGCCTTGGTGTCGGTTGACGTTAACTCTGCTCGTGCCATCAAAGGCGGCGACATTGAGGAAACCGCTACTCGCACCAACCTAGAGGCCGCCGACGAAGTGGCCCGCCAAATGCGTTTGCGCGATTTGGGTGGCCTGATCGTCATTGACTTCATTGACATGGAAGAGTCACGCAACCGCCGTGATGTCGAAAATCGTCTGCGCGATGCCTTGCGTCAAGACCGTGCACGTGTTCAGTTTGGTTCTATCAGCAAGTTCGGCCTTTTAGAAATGAGCCGCCAACGCTTGAAACCAGCGCTTGCTGAAGGCTCTTCTATTCCGTGTCCTCGTTGCGGCGGCTCCGGCCACGTGCGCGACACCGAGAGCTCTGCTTTGCAAATTTTGCGCATCATCCAAGAAGAGTCCATGAAGGACAACACGGCCGCTGTGCACGCGCAAGTGCCTGTAGAAGTGGCCTCTTTCTTGTTGAACGAAAAGCGTCCAGAAATTGCCAAGATTGAATTGAAACAGCGCATCAATGTACTGCTGGTTCCCAACAAGTCTTTGGAAACACCGCACTACAAGCTAGAGCGTTTGAAGCACGACGACCCTCGCTTGGACAACATAGAAGCCAGCTACACCATGGCTGAAGTGATGGAAGATCCCACCACTGTGACGCGTCGCTCACAAGAGCCCACAAACCGTCAAACACCCGTTATCAAAGGCGTTTTGCCTGACGCACCTGCGCCAGCTTCTTTGCCCAAGCCTGAATCTACCAAGCCAGCCCCAACTCAAACTCGTCAACCGGCTGCGAAAGCTGAGAGCACAGGTGGTTTCTTTGGTTGGCTCAAGCGCTTATTTGGCGGCACAACAGAAGCCAAGGAAGAGCCTGCTACCAATGTAGGCAAGCGGGGCGAACGCACACCGAAAGATGGCGAGCGCAATGAACGCAGCGACCGCAACGGCGATCGCCGAGGTGGACGCGGTGGCCGTGGCGGCCGTCGTGGCGATCGCAATGATCGCGGTGAACGCACTGAGGGCGCAACCGAGCGCAACGAAAGCACTGAAACACGCGCGCCGCGCGAAAATGGCGGTAACCGCCGAGGTGCAGAACGCAGCGATCGCAATGGTCAACGTGGGGAACGAACTGAGCGCGGCGAACGCCGTGAAAGCGCCAACCCCAATGGCACCAATGCTGTCGACACTCAAAATGTCAATGCTGAAGCAACTGATTCAAGCCAAGCAGACACGCGCAATGAAGCACGCTCAGAAAGAGCCCCACGCGGGGAAGGCAGACGCGAGCGCGGCGAAGGCCGCAGAGAACGTGGTGAGCGCGGCGAACGTCGCAGCAACGACACGAATCGACAAAATAACGCATCTGACAACACAGAGAATCTCGGGCCAGCCCAAGCTGAGTTGAACTACAACAATGACGGCCAGTCCAATGGCACTTCCGAGCCAGGATCTCAAGGTGAAGAGCGTCAAGATTCTGCAAATGGAACGCCAGAACGCAGAGAACGTCGCTCCCGCGATCGTTATGGCCGCGATCGCAGAGAACGCAGCCCCAACGGCGACGGCAACAACTCCGAAAATTTACAAACTGATCAAGCTTCGCAAGATGTTCAAGCTCAAGAAGAAGCACCTGTGGCCCGCTCCTACTTTGACCGTGCCGCAAGCACTGCTGCACCCGTAGACTCAATTGCCAAAGCAGCGCCAGTTGTATCCGCTGCGCCTGTTGCAGTGTCAGCACCTGCGCCAACTGCGGCGCCATCTGCAGGCTTGCCCAAGGTTCAAGCTTACGAATTGCCCATGGCAAGCTTAGTACAAGTCGCCGAAAGCTCAGGTCTGCAATGGGTCAACTCTGATCCAGCAAAAATTGCACAAGTTCAAGCTGCGATTGCGGCCGAACCTAAAGCTCAGCATGTCCCTCGTGTTCGACCGCCTGCAGTGGTTGTTGACGATGGCCCTTTGGTCTTGGTGGAAACTCGCAAAGACTTAAGCGACATGAAACTGCCTTTCTAATGGCAGCCAGTGGCCAAAAGATGCACAGAACCTGAGGTTCTTGCTTCTGCCAAAAAGGGACCTGAGGGTCCCTTTTTTTATTCCATTGCCGCTTTCTTCAAGGCCGCTACGGCCGCCGTCAAATCTTCACGTTGTTCGGCAAGCTCTGCCAATGAGCGCCATGCCTGTCTGCGCATGACAGGATCTTCTAGGTCGGGTGCAGCTTGTGAAAGAAGCAACTGAGCCTTGCCCCACAACTGCCTTTTTTGGCACAGGCGTCCGGCTAAAAATTGCAAAAGAGGTTCACGTGGATTGCTTTTTTGAGCCGATTCAATGAGCGCCAACCAATCACGCTCTTCACTTGTATCTTGTCCTGTGAAGCTTTTCTCTAAAGCTTGTGTCAATTTCAATTGTTGCGCCTTGGACAAAGTCTGGGGGCTTGCTTGCCACCTGACCCAAATGGGCTTTAACCAAGCCCTCGTGACAACCGGCTCTCCCTTGAGGCTTAGCCAATGCTGTGCGGCTTGAATGGCCAGATCGGGAGATTGACGCTGCGCTTCACCCAAACGGGTCCAAAGACGCTGCATTTGTCCTGACTCATGGGTTTTTGCAATCAATTCAAAAACCAAGCTGCGAATCATGCTTTCGGCAGCTTCTGTAGCAAAGGCGCGGTGTTTGATGAGCAGCAACGCGGTGTCCAAAGCCTGCGACGACTCACCTGCCAAGCGCGCAGCCTTCAGTCGCAATCGCATGGCCAATGTTCGACGTGAGACACCCAGTGGCAAGCGATCTAACCACAGCAAACTCTCTGCAGCATCTCTGTCATCCAGTGCCCAGCGAGCGGCACGCAGCATGCTGCCTTCAATCAGAGTTTGCCGCAGAGGGGCAGAGCCGCCAGCAGGTTCCTGCAAGGCCTGATCCAGATGAGACTGCCGTGTGACTTTGTCATGCAATGCATGGGCAGATTCGGCCGCCAAAATATGAGCAACACATCGCAAGGCGCCTGCATGCTCCAAAATTTCGCCACTGTCGGACAAAGACTTTTCTCTGACAAGCACCAGCTCGGCAGACTTTCGAGCACGCAAAAATCTGCCTTCCATAAACTGGGCCATGGCATCAAGCAAAGCACCATGTGCTGCACGCTCCTTTTGTTGCAAGCGCCAGCGCTTGGCTTGACGAGGCAACTCAAACAAGGCTGTGAGTGCCCGTTGCGCCCAATGCAAGGTCAATAAAATCATGACCAGCCCAAACAAAACCAAATTCAGGGAGAGATCAACGCGGTAGGGTGCCCAGAAAATGGCAACCGTACCCACGTTGTTTGAAGCCAGCAAGGCCGTGGCCACAGCCACCGCAAACAAACTCACAAGCCAAAGTGCTGCACGCATGCCGTTTTACTTTCCAGAGGAGGCCGTGGCCAATGCAGCCATCGTGGCATCGAGTCTTGGAATGGCATTGCCTTTGCTTAATGCTTGCGCTTTCTCCAACAATTGCAGTGCATGTTGTGTTTTGCGAGCGCCTGGGTCGAAATATTTTTTCAAGACGATGGCGACGGCTTGCATGTCTGCGCGGGCTGCATCGTTTTGTCTGGCCAACAGACCCAGTCTTGCATTGAGCAATTTGAGTTTCAAATTCTCACGCAGAAAAAATCCTTGCTCAGGGGCCAAGAGTGCAGCCTCAGGACTGTCGATGCGACTGACCCTTAACAAGCCACGCGCTTCAAGCATGAAACGGTCTAGCACTGTTTGCCACCAAGCCGAATTCTGAGGAGCGGCCGGATTGGCATCAGCCAATTTGGAAGGGGTCAATGAAGGCCGGTTCATTTCATTGGCCAAGGGCAACTCATCGGCCAAGGCCACAATTTCGTCCAACACCAACAACATGCCAGGCAAATCGGTAATTTGAACTGATTTGACAAGCTCAAGATCGCGATCAATGGCGCGTTGAATGCCAATCAAGCGCGGATTGGAGGCTCTTTGAAGGCGCGATTGGGCGGTTTTGAGAACGCCCAACAAAGGCTCCAAGCTACTGGTTAATTGAGCCTGCTGCTGAGCCAGTCGCAAAGAAGATTCAATGTCCAAAATCAAGTTTTCATCACGTGAGCGCGACAAAGTTTGAATCAGCTCCTCCAGTTGAGACCGCTGCAAGCTAGCCTCGCCCAACCGAGATTCAACCAAGGCCATTCGGGAAGCACTGTCTTTTACGCTGTCTTGTGCTTGCTTGGCCCAAGCTTTGGCTTCCAAAGATTGTTGACCTGCATCTGCACTTTGCCTTGCCAGTTGGCCTTGAATGCGAGAAAGCTTTTCCCAGAGCAGGCCACTGAATACAACCGCCACGACAGCCAACAGCACAGGCAACCAAAATAACAAGGGCCGTTTTTGCGCACTTGTGTCCTGCATCGATGTGGTCGAAGGCTGGACAGTGGGTTCCTTGGAATTTTCAGTGCTCATGCCAAGGATTTTATAGATGCCTGCAATGATCTGAGCCCAGGTGGGGCAATAGCAACAGCGCCCCAACCTATTTTTTGAGCTAAGTCAGCCATTCTGGGATGGGTGACCGTGGCTTTGGCCATTGACCAATTGGCTTGCGGACATTGAGTGACAAGGGCTTGAAGGGCTGCTGAACTGCTGAAGACCCAGATGGCACCGTCAGCGATGAATTTTTGAACTTGGGCCTTTTGAGACTCTGTCAATTGGGTGGGAGTGCGTTGATAGGCAGCAACGGCAGCAACCTTGACGTGCGCTTTTTCAAGTTCTAAGGCCAGCCAGTCTCGACCTGCTGTCACTCCCGACTCATCAGCACCGCGAACAAACAGCACATTCATGCCTTGAACCACTTGGGAAGCCACGACATCCCACAAGGCTTCTGAATCGAGCTGTTTTGAGTGCGATGCAGGTTGATCAATCTGGCCGGTAGGAACACCACACTGCGCCAAGGCGGCCGCTGTACCCGGACCCGTGCACCAAGCACGCGCTACCTGAAAGTGATCAACCCAATCGGGGTGATGACGAAGTGCGTGCGCCAAAAATCGAACGGCATTGGCGCTGACAAACATGACCGCTTGGCTGAGTTTTAAAAGCGCCAAAGCTTCTAAGGCAGTTTGAGTCGTTAAAAACTCAGTCAATTGGAGCAATGGAAATCGAGTGGTTTTGAAACCAGCTTCATTCAATGAATCGATCCAAGCGCTTGCATCTTGCTCAGGCCGTGTCACCACAACTTGCGTCATGGCCTGGTGGCGGGCTAAATCAGTGGGCACCGCCACGCCTCAGCTCTGCCGCCACTTGAGTCCCTAAGCCTTCAGCCTGCTCTAGACTGCCCACATCAGCAACCGTTTGAGCCGTGACCAAGGTGCTTGAGCCTTCTGGGTCACCCCAAGCAGCACGCAGGCTGAGTGTGGCACCAGACAATGTGGCATGCGCCGCCAAAGGCATGGAGCAACTGCCGCCCATGGCACGGCTGACGGCACGCTCTGCCGCCACGGCCAACCAAGAAGTTGAGTGGGCCAAGGGCTTCAAGGCATCGATCAAGTCGGCTCGGCCAGTACAAATTTCAATGCCCAAGGCACCCTGCCCTGCCGCTGGCAACATTTGGTCGGTGTCAAAAATATGGCGAATTCGACTAGACAATTCCAAACGCTTCAAACCCGCTCCAGCCAAAATAATGCCGGCATAGTGGCCCTCGTCCAGTTTGCGCAAGCGCGTGTCTAAATTGCCACGCAAAGGCTCAATTTTCAAATCAGGGCGCAGTGCTCGGAGCAAAACGGTTCGACGCAGGCTGGACGTGCCCACCACGGCACCTTGAGGCAAGTCCATCAAAGTGGCGTAGTGGCCAGACACCCAGGCATCACGGGGGTCTTCTCGCTCCATGACGCAGGCCAACTCGAAGCCCTCTGGCATGTCCATGGGTACGTCCTTGAGGGAGTGCACGGCTATGTCGGCCCGACCCTCTGAAAGCGCCACTTCCAACTCCTTCACAAAGAGGCCTTTTCCGCCCACTTTGCTTAAGCTTCGATCCAAAATTTGGTCGCCCAGTGTGGTCATGCCAAGAAGCCGCACCGTGTGACCGCGAGACTGAAGAATGGCCTGGACATGCTCGGCTTGCCATAAGGCTAAACGGCTTTCACGCGTGGCAATGACGATGGGGCGCTGTAAATTGGAGGACATAAGGGGTATCAAGCAGTGACTTGTTCGTAATTTTTCAATTAAATCAAATGCTAGCACGACAAAAGACCTGTTAAGTTACCCGCAGGCATCACAAGCCCCGCAAACCGATAAAATCTAGAAATGTCTAAAAACCAATTCGATCAAAAGTCCCAGGCCTGGTCGGCCTTGTTTTCCGAGCCCATGAGCGACCTGGTCAAGCGCTATACCTCCAGCGTATTTTTCGACAAGCGACTTTGGCAATCGGACATTCAGGGCAGTCTGGCTCACGCCGAAATGCTGTCGGCCCAAAAAATCATCAGCACCCAAGATCTGGCCGACATTCAGCGCGGCATGGCGCAGATTACTGACGAAATTACCAAGAGTCAGTTTGATTGGAAGCTGGACCTAGAAGACGTACACCTCAACATCGAAGCACGCCTCACGCAAATTGTGGGGGATGCAGGCAAACGTCTGCACACAGGCCGGAGCCGCAATGACCAAGTGGCCACCGATGTGCGCTTGTGGTTGGTCAGCGAAATAGACCTCATCAGCGCGCTGTTAAACGATTTGCAAAAATCATTGATCGAAGTGGCTGAGCGCAATGTGGAAGTCATCTTGCCAGGCTTCACGCATTTGCAAGTGGCGCAACCCGTGAGCTTTGCGCATCATCTGTTGGCTTATGTCGAAATGTTTGCGCGTGATGCTGAACGCATGACCGATGTGCGTCGCCGCACCAACCGCCTGCCATTGGGTTCTGCCGCATTGGCTGGCACCACTTATCCGCTTGACCGCGAGCGCGTGGCCATCAGTTTGGGCATGGTCGATGAGCAGGGCCAAGCTTGTGTGTGCCAAAACAGCCTGGATGGCGTCAGCGACCGCGACTTTGCCATTGAATTCACAGCAGCTGCTTCTTTGAGCATGGTGCACATCAGTCGCTTGAGCGAAGAACTGATTTTATGGCTGAGCCAAAACTTTGGCTTCGTGAAAATTGCTGACCGTTTCACTACGGGCAGCTCCATCATGCCGCAGAAGAAAAACCCCGACGTACCCGAATTGGCACGTGGCAAAACTGGCCGTGTGGTGGGGCATCTCATGGGACTCATCACGCTCATGAAGGGCCAGCCGCTGGCCTACAACAAAGACAATCAAGAGGACAAAGAACCTTTGTTCGACACCGTGGACACTCTCAAAGACACCTTGCGAATCTTCAGCGAGATGATCGGTGGGCAATTGAATTTAGAAACGGGCCAAAAAGAGGGCGGCATCAGCGTCAACGCTGCAGCCATGGAAGCTGCAACTAAAAAAGGCTATGCCACGGCCACCGATTTGGCCGATTATTTGGTCAAGAAGGGACTGCCCTTCCGCGATGCACATGAGGTGGTTGCACATGCTGTCAAAACAGCGCAAACGCAAAACTTAGACTTGAGCGAACTGCCACTGACCACTTTGCAACAGTTCAACGCTGGCATTCAAGCTGATGTATTTGAGTGTCTCAGCTTGGTGGGGTCATTGAATGCCCGCAGTACTTTAGGTGGCACTGCGCCAGATCAAGTCAGACAACAAATTGCGCGTCATCATGTGCGTTTGGGTTTTTAAACAGAGGTCAAGATGGAAACCAATAAAACTGAGAGCGAAGAAGAGACTTTGGCCGATACCTTCGTTATCAAAAACGTCACCATGTCGGGCTGCGGCAGCGTCAGCTGTAGCTAATCCGCTTGAATGCCGCGCCTATTGACTAGCACAACAAGAATTGGAAATCAAAAATGTCTGTGATCACCACCATTGAAGAGTTGCGTGTTTTGGCGCAAAAACGTGTACCGCGCATGTTTTACGACTACGCAGACAGCGGCTCTTGGACAGAAAGCACCTACCGCGCTAACGAAAGTGATTTCCAAAAAATCAAATTGCGTCAGCGTGTGGCGGTCAACATGGAAAATCGCAGCACAACAAGCACCATGATTGGGCAGCAGGTGGCCATGCCGGTCGCCATTGCGCCCACCGGCCTGACTGGCATGCAACACGCCGATGGTGAAATATTGGCCGCACGAGCTGCCAAAAAATTTGGCATTCCCTTCACGCTTTCAACCATGAGCATTTGCTCTATTGAGGATGTGTCCAAAGGCACGGACGGTCATCCCTTCTGGTTTCAGCTGTATGTCATGCGAGATCGAGATTTCATTGAGCGCCTGATAGAGCGTGCACGTGCTGCCAATTGTTCAGCTTTGGTCATTACCTTGGATTTGCAGATTTTGGGTCAACGTCACAAAGATTTAAAGAACGGCTTATCTGCGCCGCCCAAATTAACCGTCGCCAACTTGATCAATATAGCAAGCAAGCCGCGCTGGGCTTTGGGCATGTTGGGCACATCGCGCCGCGAGTTTGGCAATATTGTGGGACACGTCAAAGGCGTTGAGAACATGGGTTCACTTTCAGCTTGGACAGCCCAGCAGTTCGATCCGCGCCTCAACTGGGGTGATGTGGAGTGGATCAAGAAACGCTGGGGCGGCAAAATCATTTTGAAAGGCATTCAAGATGTTGAAGATGCTCGCCTGGCTGTTGAAAGTGGCGCCGATGCCATGATTGTGAGCAACCACGGCGGCCGTCAACTTGACGGCGCTCAAAGCAGCATTGAGGCCTTGCCCGCCATCGTGGATGCCGTGGGTAAACAGATTGAAGTGCACATGGACGGTGGCATTCGCAGCGGTCAGGATGTGTTGAAGGCGCGCGCATTGGGCGCACAAGGCACGTACATTGGTCGCGCTTTTTTGTACGGCCTTGGCGCCATGGGCCAGCCTGGTGTAGAAAAAGCACTGCAAATTATTCACAACGAATTGAGCTTGACCATGGCCTTTTGCGGCCGCACAAAAATGGACACGGTTGACAAGAGCATCTTGTTGCCAGGCACTTTTCCGCAATAAAGTTTCTCACTTTGCTTTGAGTTTGTGACTGACATCAAAGCACCGCCATCGTCGCTCACACGGCGCATTGCCCACCTTGACATGGACGCTTTTTATGCGTCCGTCGAGTTGCTGCGTTACCCCCAACTCAAAGGCCTACCCGTGGTCATCGGCGGTGGCAGACGCAAAGAAGATGACCTGTTGGGGCGCTTGCGCTTAGCCCATCCTGACTTCGAATGGTCTGCCGACAATCTGTCTGAAATACCCTTGGATTTTTTCCCGCGCATTGAGGGCTATACCGGTCGCGGCGTTATCACCACGGCCACCTATGCGGCCAGGCAATTTGGCATTGGCTCGGCCATGGGGCTGATGAAAGCCGCCAAACTCTGCCCTCAAGCCATTTTGTTGCCGGTGGATTTCGATCAATACAGGCACTACTCGCAAGTCTTCAAAGGCATCATCACGGAAATTGCGCCGCTCATGGAAGACCGCGGCGTAGACGAGGTTTACATTGATTTCACAGAGGTGCCGGGCGGCCAACGTGAAGGCGGCAGGGTGTTGGCACGCTTGATTCAAAAATGCATTTTTGAAGCCACGGGCCTGACCTGCTCTGTGGGCGTTGCGCCCAACAAACTGATTGCCAAAATGGCCAGCGAGTTCAACAAGCCTAATGGCATTTCCATTGTTCATGAAGAAGACTTGCAAACGGCCATCTGGCCCTTGAGTTGCCGCAAGATCAATGGTGTGGGTCCCAAAGCAGATGAGAAACTCAAACTGCATGGCATTCAAACCATCGGCGAATTAGCCGCCTGCGAACTTCAGTGGCTGCAATCGCACTTTGGCAAAGTGTATGGCGCATGGTTGCACGAGGCAGCTTGGGGCCGAGACGACCGACCCATCAGCACCGAAAGCGAGCCCGTTAGCATCAGCCGAGAAACCACCTTCGAAACCGACTTGCATGCTGTGCGAGACAAAGAAGAATTAGGCAAGGTGTTTACCAGGCTTTGCCAACAATTGGCCGCCGATTTAAAGCGCAAGGGCTACGACGGCAAAACCATCGGCATCAAGCTGCGATATGATAATTTTAAAAGCGTGACACGCGATCAAACTCTCACCTTTTACACACAAGACGCCAAAGAGATTCGACAGTTTGCGGGCCTGTGTTTAAAGCGAGTAGATTTGTCGCGCAAACTCAGATTGCTGGGCGTACGCGTTGGGTCTTTGGTCAAGCACGGGACAGCCCCCGAACCCAACGCAAGCTACAGTTTGCAACAATCTCCAAACACCGAACTCAACGAGGCCAGCCCCGATGGACAAACTCAACTGCTTTTCTTTGACGACGAATGACCATGTTGCACATTTGGTACTGAACAAGCCCGAGTCGCTCAACACCATGCACCCTACATTTTGGCGCGAGCTGGATACGGTGCTACGCCAATTGAACGATGCTGGCCAGGCAAGGGCTTTGGTCATTTCAAGCACTGGCAAGCATTTTTCTGCAGGAATGGCCCTCGAAACTTTCTCCAGCGACATCTCCATGGACGCAGACAGCGCAGAGGGCCGTGCAGCCATCTACGACTCTCTCACCGATATGCAGTCCACCTTCACACTGCTGGAGAGCATGCGCATCCCAGTGATTGCAGCCATTCATGGCGGCTGTATTGGCGGTGCGGTCGACATGGTCACGGCTTGCTGCATTCGCTATGCCTCGCAAGACGCGTTTTTCTGTATTCAAGAAATCAACATTGGCATGGTGGCCGATGTGGGCACACTGCAGCGTTTGCCCAAATTGTTACCGATGGGTTTGGTCAAAGAATTGGCCTACACCGGGCGCCGCTTAAGTGCTGAGAATGCTTTGAAACACGGCTTGGTCACGCAGGTGTTTGAAACACAAGAGGCCATGGTGGCAGGCGCCTTGGCTTGCGCCAAAGAAATGGCCAACAAGCCGCCCGTGGCCATTTGGGGCACCAAACAAGCCCTGAACTATGCTCGCGATCACAGCGTAGAAGACAGTCTGCGCCAAATGGGCTGGTTGCAAGGCGCCATTTGGAGCAACCCACATATTCGGGAAGCCATTGCAGCGGCCAAAGAAAAAAGACCTGCGAAGTTTCCGCCACTTGCCCCGCTCAAAGGCTTTAAAACTCTGGGCTAAAGCAAGCTTGTGTCGCCCTCAATTTATTGCCGCGCTGTGCGAATATTTTTGGGCGGTGATTGGGGGTGACTGGTGCGCCAAGGGTTGATGTCCAAGCCGCCCCGTCTTGTGTAACGGGCATACACCGACAGCTTCAAAGGCTTACACCGCGTCCAAATGTCCATGAAGATGCGCTCTACGCATTGCTCGTGAAACTCATTGTGATTTCTGAAGCTCACAATGTATTGCAGCAAGCCTGCTTGATCAATTTGATCGCCCGAGTATGAAATTTGAACACTCCCCCAATCGGGTTGGCCTGTGACCAAACAATTGCTTTTAAGCAGGTGACTCACGAATGTTTCAGTCACTGGCGCTTCATCTTGTTGCGCCTTGAGCAATTCTGGCGCAGGCTGATAGTGTGTGCACTCAATGTCCATGCGGTCTAAATTCAGGCCATCCAATTCATGCACGGGCTCTTTGTCAAACTCTTCGGGCAGAATGATTTTGACGCCACAGCGAGCCAGAATTTTGCCGCCATGCCACAAAGCTGTATCCAGATCGTCACGCATGCAATCACGCACCGCTTGCACATCGACAAAGCGCGAGGCATTGAAACTGTTGAAGTACAGCTTCAAAGATTTACTTTCAATGATGTGAGTGCTTTCTGCGGGCACCGTAATGTGCGCAATGGCCACTTGAGGCTTGCCCTTCAGGTTCAGCCACGAGAGCTCAAACGCCGTCCACAAATCTGCGCCAAAAAATACAGGCGAACCTAGAATGCCCAACTCTTCGCGCTTCACAGCACGGGGAATAGGAAACAACAAGGACGCATCGTATTGATCGACATAGGCGCTGTTTTTACCCAGCTGCGATTGCTCTGGCTGGTTCATACCGCACCCTCTTCGCGTCGACGGAAAACCCACCGATTGACATCCGACTCAGAGTCCTCATAGGCATAGCTTTCCAGGTTAAAGTCCTTCAACTTTTCTGGATTTTGAATGTGTTTCTGAATGGCATAACGCGCCAGCAAACCCCGCGCACGCTTGGCAAAGAAACTGATCACTTTGTACTTGCCGCCTTTGTATTCTTCAAACACGCATTCAATGACTCGCGCCTTCAAGACCTTTTGATCAACCGCCTTGAAATACTCTTGCGACGCTAAATTAACGACGACCGGCGTTTTGTCTTTCAACAATTGCGCGTTCAGATGCTGCGCAATGCTTGCACCCCAAAATTGGTACAAATTTTTGCCACGCAAATTGGTCAAGGCTGTTCCCATTTCCAAGCGATAGGGCTGCATCCAATCTAAGGGACGCAATACGCCATACAAACCACTCAGAATACAAACATGGTCTTGCGCCCACTCAAGGTCTTTGGGTTTCAAGGATTTGGCTTCCAAGCCGTCATAGACATCACCGTTGAAAGCCAATACCGCTTGTTTTGAGTTTTTAGCCGTGAATTTAGGACGCCATGCTTCATATCTGGCCACGTTAAGAGCTGCCAAGTTGTCGCTCAAATCCATGAGTTCAGAAATTTGTGCTGGCGTTTTATGTTTCAATACCTCTATCAATTCTGCAGATTGCGAGACGAATTGGGGCAAGGTATGGGGCACGCTCTCAGACGGAGAGTCGTAATCCAACGATTTAGCAGGAGACAATAGTAGCAACATGTGCAAAATCCTTTAATGCCTCAATTATCTTGCAGGTGACAGTAGTTTGCAGGCAAAGGCATTAGCCTCAAATTGTGTCTATTTTCATCGCAAAGTATTCAAGACAGCCAACTCAAAGCAAACCATCATGAGTCTTCTTTTTTCCGAGTACCAACTCCCCGCCCCCAACGGCCCCCTAAAGTTGGCCAATCGCATCGTGATTGCCCCGATGTGTCAGTATTCAGCCGATCACGGCCGAGCCACCGATTGGCATTTGGCCCACTGGACCTCTTTGCTCAACAGCGGCGCAGGCTTGGTCATTCTAGAAGCCACCGCCGTCACCGAAGAAGGACGCATCAGCCCCGGCTGTTTGGGTTTGTGGAATGACGCTACGGCCGAAGCTTTACAAGACAAATTAGGTCGGGCTCGAAAACTGGCGCCCCACGTGCCCGTTGCCATTCAAATTAGCCATGCAGGCCGCAAAGCTTCAAGCGCTGCCCCTTGGCATGGGGGGCAACTGCTCGATTCGGCACATGGCGGCTGGCAAGCGTTGGCGCCCAGTGCTTTGCCACATCTGAGCACCGAAATGCCTCCCACAGAATTAGATGCTGCGGGGCTTGATCGCATCAAAAATGCCTTTGTGAAAACTGCCGAGCGTGCGCAAGACATGGGCATTGAAATGGTGGAACTTCATGCAGCGCATGGCTATTTGCTGCACCAGTTTTTATCGCCTATTTCAAACAAGCGCAGCGATGCCTATGGGGGCTCTTTTGAAAACCGCACACGATTTATTCGCGAAATTTTTGACGCTGTGCGGGCTAAGTTCAATGGTGTTTTAGGCATTCGCCTCTCGGCCACGGATTGGGTCGAAGACGGCTGGAATCCAGAAGAGACAGCAGACTTGTCTGTGCGCCTGAAAAGCGCAGGCGCTAACTTTGTCCATATCTCCTCAGGGGGCGTTGCCTCTCAACAAAAAATTGCAATCGGCCCTGAATACCAAGTGCCCTTTGCCAAAACAGTCAAAGACAAATCTGGTCTGCCCACCATCGCAGTGGGCTTGATCACGGAGGCTCAACAAGCAGAAGCTATTTTGCAAAGAGGAGATGCCAATCTCATTGCCTTTGCCCGAGCCTTCTTGTTCAACCCCCGCTGGGCATGGCAAGCGGCTGCCGAATTGGGAGGCGTGGTGCAAGCCAGCGAACAATACTGGCGCTGCTTGCCTCGTGAAGCGCAATCGGTTTTTGGCAATGTGAAAATAGGAATGCGTTGAAACCATGAACACCCCCTCCTTTCAAGACGTTCAATTCACCAATGGCTATGAGTTCACTCAAGGCACTGGTTACACACTGCCCGAATATGCTTTTGTGACACCGCCAGAGTTGGTCCAAAACAAAACTTTGCGGCATGCGGTGGTCATTGTGGGGGGCGGCATCTCAGGTCTGACATTGGCCTGCGGCTTGGCCAACCTGGGCATCAAGGCGGTTCTCTTGGACGAAGACAACACCGTGGGAGTTAAGGGCGCCTCCTCGCGCGGCATTTGTTACACCCAAAAATCACTGGAGATTTTTCAAAAGCTGGGTGTGTTTGATCGCATTGCTAAAAAAGGCATTCAATGGAGCGTGGGTCGGACCTTTGCAGGCAATGATGAGGTCTACAACTTTGACCTCAAACAACAAAGCAATTTCAGTCTTTCACAGCAACCCGCTTTTATCAACATCCAACAGTTCTACATTGAAGGCTATTTGGTAGAGCGGATTCAAGAACTGGGGCCTGTCGATTTGCGCTGGCAATCGCGCGTCACAGCCTTCAAGCAAAACAAAGACTTTGCAACACTCAGCGTTGAAACACCTGAAGGCACTTACCAACTTCAAGCCGACCATGTGATCGATGCCACGGGATCGCACACCCCATTTCACGCATGGACCGGTGTCGGCATGGAAAGCAAAAAAGGCGATGACCGTTGGTGCATTGCCGATGTGCGCTTTGACACGCACCCTCCTACCGAGCGCCATACGTGGATTGAAGCGCCCTTCAATGAAAACCGTGCAGTCTGGCAGCACCTGATGGCCGACGATGTGTGGCGCATTGATTACCAGATGGAACCCAATGCCGATGCGGCTTACATCAGCCGAGAAGACGTGGTGCGCGAGCGCTTAGAGCGTCAATTTGGCAAGAAGGTGAAGGTTGACATTGTGTGGGTGGGCCCTTATGCCTACAAGAGCCAATGCCTCACCACTTTGCGCATGGGCCGGGTGTTTTTCATGGGCGACACGGCAAAAATTGTGAACCCCTTTGGCGCACGGGGTGGCAATACAGGTGTAGCTGATGCCGACAATTTAGCTTGGAAATTGGCTGCCGTGTTGCGCGGTCACGCAGATGAAGCGGTGCTTGAGAGTTACAACGACGAGCGGCTAGAAGCTGCTCAAGAGAACGTCAAAGTGACGCGCCGCACAGCTCGATTTTTACGACCTGCGGATGGCGTAGAGCGCGCCTTCAGAAAAGCCACCATCAGCTTGGCCAAGCAATTTCCTTTCGCACGCTCACTGATCAACACTGGGCGCATGGCTGTGGCCAACACCTATCGCGGCTCGCGCGTCTGCGGTGAGACTGGTGGAACGTCTGTGCAAAACGTCAAGATTCAATGGCGTGCCGGCAAAACCGGCGCATTGAATGACCTGTTGCAATGGGCCGACGGCCGTTTGCTCATTTTGGTGTTTGGCGAGCAAACCAAAGCATCCCTCAAAAGACTTCAAGAGCTCAGCGTTTCTGGCCTGCCTGTTCGATGTGTGCAAGTCCTTGCCAAAGGCGACAGCGCACAAGCCCGCGAACACATCTGGGACAAGCAAGGCCATTTGAAAAGTGCATGCGCCAAGGTGCTTGCCGGCGGTTGGGCCGTGATTCGACCTGATGGCTATTTGGCCGACACCGGCAAAAGTGTGAACGGCGATTTGATTGCCGCGGTAGCCACTTCTTTGTGCCTTTGATTCAATTCGGATTGACCATGATGAAAACAGAACTGAACTTGCAAGACGCCGATGGCTTCTATGAGCAGCTGCTGAATGCCCATGAGGGGTTGAGCTCAGAACAATCTGAGCAGCTCAACATGCGCTTGATTTTGCTGCTGGCCAATCAAGTTGGCGATGCTTCAATCCTCAGAGATTGCATTGAATCAGCAAGCCAAAAAAAATGATCAAGCCCATCTAAAACTGCAATGAAGGATTAGGACTTTGTAGAGTCTGGTTTAGAACTTTTCGGTGAACGTTCTACCAGTTTTCCATTCACATATTTGTGCAAGACGCTGGTAATCAAAGTTTGATAAGGCACCCCCTCCTCCATTGCCCGCACCTGAATATCGGTGAGATCGACGGAGGACAAGCGAATATTCACTCGCTTGTCTTTGATGGCACTGGCTCTTGCCGCAGCTTTGAATTTGGCCAACTCGCTTTTTGAGGCAATCGACTTCAGTTGACCTGATTCAAAGGCATTCAAAATTTCTAGTTCATAGACATCAATTTGACTCATGTTGGGTCTTTCTGAAAATAGTCGCGAGTGGCTTTTCGACTTGGAATCATCGTTTTTAGAAAATAATGGTCTTCTTCCTCAATGAAGGGCACCAGATAAACATAGTTCATGATGACTACCAACAAAATTCTTTGCTTCGGATACTTCCCCGGATTCGGATGATCCAACAGGTCAAGTAAGCCGCCCGTTTCCAGTGCCACAACCACCGCCTCAAATGAAATGCCGCGCTCGAACCTCAAAAGTTCATTTTTTTCAATATTCCACCTGAATGATTTCATTTTGCCATGTTATTGAAATGTGTGCCTTTTGTCACCACATTTACTTGCAAGAACTACAAGTAAAATCATAGCTTTAGTCCATCCCTGACATTGCCCCTTGGCAATCTCTAAATACCCAGCCCATGAGCAACGAGACCACCCCCGCCATCCAGCAACCCGGCCTTGAGAGCCTGTCCAAGTCTTTTGAGCCCGCTGCCCTTGAGGCCCATTGGGGTCCTGAGTGGGAAAAACGTGGCTATGGCGTAGCAGGGCACCGCGGCACTCAGGCGCCTCGCGCAGACGCGCCCAGCTTTGCCATACAGTTGCCACCCCCCAATGTGACAGGCACGCTGCACATGGGCCATGCCTTCAACCAAACCATCATGGACAGCCTCACGCGCTACCACCGCATGATGGGCTTCAACACCGCCTGGATTCCAGGCACCGATCACGCCGGCATTGCCACTCAAATTGTGGTGGAGCGTCAGCTGCAAGGCCAAGGCATTAGCCGCCACGACATGGGACCCACACCCGCTGAAGCACGCAAAAACTTTGTGTCCAAAGTGTGGGGATGGAAAGAGCAATCGGGCAACACCATCACGCAGCAAATGCGCCGTATGGGCGACAGCGTCGACTGGACGCGCGAGTACTTCACCATGGACGATAAGTTGTCCAAAGTGGTGTCAGAAACCTTTGTGAAGTTGTACGAGCAAGGCCTCATTTACCGCGGCAAACGTTTGGTCAGCTGGGACCCTGTGCTACAAAGCGCCGTATCCGATTTGGAAGTGGAAAACACCGAAGCCGATGGCAAGATGCACTACATCTTGTACCCGTTTGCAGACGGCCCCCAACACATTGACGGCGTGATGCAAAAAGGCATGACCATTGCCACCACCCGCCCTGAAACCATGCTGGCAGATGGCGCGTTGGCTGTTCACCCCGAAGACGAACGCTACAAACATTTGGTGGGCAAAAAAGTGAATTTGCCTTTGTGCGATCGCCAAATTCCCATCATTGCAGACGACTTTGTTGACCGTGAATTTGGCTCCGGTTGCGTCAAAATCACGGGCGCCCACGATGCCAACGACTACGCATGCTCCATGCGTCACAACCTGCCCCTCATCACCATCTTCACATTGGCGGCCGCTGTCAATGAAAACGGCCCTAAAGCCTACCAAGGCATGGACCGCTTTGTAGCCCGCAAGGCCGTGATCAAAGATTTGGAAGCACAAGGCTTGCTGATCGAAATCAAGCCGCATAAACTGATGCTGCCCATTTGCGCCCGTACCGGCCAAGTGGTGGAACCGATGCTCACAGACCAGTGGTTTGTGGCGGTCAACAAAGTCAGCCCGCAAGACCCCACCGGCAAGAGCATTGCACAAAAAGCCATTGATGCCGTGCACACCGGTCAAGTGAATTTTGTCCCCGAAAACTGGGTCAATACGTACGACCAGTGGATGAACAACATTCAAGATTGGTGTATTTCTCGCCAGCTTTGGTGGGGCCATCAAATTCCCGCTTGGTACGACGAAGAAGGCCATGTGTATGTAGCCAAGTCAGAAGCTGAAGCGCAAGCGCAAGCCGATGCCAAAGGCCCCGGCAAAAAACTCAAGCGCGATGAAGACGTCCTTGACACTTGGTATTCCTCTGCGTTGGTGCCGTTCTCCACCATGGGTTGGCCCGAGGCTGCCCCCGCTTCAGGCTCCAACAAAACTCAAGACTACGACTTGTACTTGCCTTCATCGGTATTGGTCACAGGCTACGACATCATCTTCTTCTGGGTTGCCAGAATGATCATGATGACCACGCACTTCACGGGGCGCGTGCCGTTTAAACATGTTTACATCCACGGCCTGGTGCGCGATGCCCAAGGCAAGAAGATGAGCAAATCGGAAGGCAATGTGCTAGACCCAGTCGACTTGATCGACGGCATTTCCTTAGAGCCCTTTTTGGAAAAACGCTCGCAAGGTTTGCGCAAGCCTGAAACTGCTCCGCAAGTGCGCAAGAACACGCAAAAAGAATTTCCTGAAGGCATTCCCGCCTACGGCGCTGACGCGTTGCGCTTCACGTTTGCTGCTTTGGCCTCTTTAGGCCGCAGCATCAACTTTGACAGCAAGCGCTGTGAAGGCTATCGCAACTTTTGCAACAAGCTTTGGAACGCCACACGCTTCGTGCTGATGAACTGTGAAGGCCAAGATTGCGGCCTGAAAGAGCACACCAAAGCCGAGTGCGCTGTGGGCGGCCCAGCCCATGGCTACATGAGCTTCAGCCAAGCCGATCGTTGGATTTCTTCCAAAATTCAGCGCGTGGAAGCCGATGTGGCCAAGGGCTTTGCCGAATACCGCCTAGACAACGTGGCCAACGTCATTTATGACTTTGTCTGGAACGAGTTCTGCGATTGGTATTTGGAAATTGCCAAGGTTCAAATCAACACGGGCGATGCATCACAGCAGCGCGCCACACGTCGCACACTCATTCGCACCCTAGAAACCATTCTGCGATTGGTTCACCCCATCACACCCTTTATTTCCGAAGAATTGTGGCAAAAAGTGGCGCCCGTAGCGGGCCGTTCGGGCCCTTCTGTCAGCATCGCAGCCTACCCTGTTTCACAACCTGAGCGCATTGACGAACCCGCCGAAGCCCATGTAGTCAAGCTGAAAACACTGGTCGATGCGTGCCGCAATCTGCGCGGCGAAATGAATGTCTCACCTGCTACCAAGTTGCCTTTGTATGTGTTGGGCGATTCTGAGTTCATGAAAGCAGCAGGCCCAGTGCTGCAAGCTTTGGCCAAGTTGAACGAAGTCAAGGTGTTTGACAGCGAAGCTGATTGGACAAAAGCAGCCGCAGCAGCTCCCGTTGCGGTGGTGGGCGAAGCGCGCTTGTGCTTGTTCATGGAAGTCGATGTAGCGGCAGAAAAAATTCGCCTTAGCAAAGAGATAGCCCGCTTAGAAGGCGAGATTGGCAAGGCCAATGGCAAGCTTAGCAATGAAGCCTTCGTGGCCAAAGCACCGCCTGCCGTGATCGACCAAGAGCGCAAGCGTGTGGCTGATTTTGAAGCCACTTTGAGCAAAATGAAGGCTCAACTTTTGCAGTTGGAATCAACAGCTTTAAAATCTTGACTTACAAGCGTCACCCGATTGTGGTAATTTAGTCATCAATTAATTTGAACTTAAAAAAGAAACTTCAAATGAGCTCACAACCCAGCATTAGAAAAGCAGTTTTCCCTGTGGCCGGATTGGGAACACGCTTCCTGCCTGCCACCAAAGCCGCCCCAAAGGAGATGCTGCCTATCGTGGACAAGCCTCTTATTCAGTATGCCGTTGAAGAGGCTTACTCGGCTGGTGTTCGTCACATGATCTTTGTCACAGGCCGCAGCAAGCGCGCCATTGAAGATCACTTTGACACAGCCTACGAGCTGGAAACCGAGCTAGAAAGTGCGCACAAAGAAGAGCTCTTGAAGTTGGTACGTTCTGTACAGCCCGACGACATGGTTTGTGCATACGTTCGCCAAGCCCGCTCTTTGGGTTTAGGTCATGCCGTGCTGTGCGCAGAAGCTATGGTGGGCCAAGAGCCTTTTGCCGTGCTGCTGGCAGACGATCTGATGGTGGGACTCAAAGGTGGCCCCTCCATCTTGGCGCAAATGGTCAAGGCCTATGAGCAACAAGGCCGCTCTATTTTGGCTGTGCAAGAAGTGCCGCTTGACCACGTCAAACGCTACGGCATTGTCGCTGGTGAATCAGCTGGCAAACAATTGATTCGTGTCGAGCACATTGTCGAAAAACCATCGCCAGAAAATGCGCCTTCTCGGATGGGCATTGCCGGCCGTTACATCCTCACACCCGGCATCTTTGAAGAAATTAGAAACCAGCCAACAGGTGTGGGCGGCGAGATTCAACTCACCGACGCCATTGGCAGATTGAAATCTCGCGAAGCTGTTTACGCTTTTCAATACGAAGGCAAGCGATACGATTGCGGCAGCAAAGAAGGCTTCTTAGAGGCTACTGTTGAGTTGGCCTTAGAGCATCCGCAAGTGGGTGAATCGTTCAGGGCTTATCTCAAAACATTGAAGCTCTAAAAGAGCTTTTAGTCCATCTTCAAAAAAGCTTCAGTTTTTTGAAGCTTTTTTTTATCAACGTCTCTTCATCCAAATGAGAAAACGATCGCCATCGGTTTCTTGCAGAAGCAACTCATTGCCTGTTTGTCTGGCAAAGGCTTCAAAGTCACGTTGCGCACCTGGGTCTGTGGACATGACTTTAAGCACTTGTCCCGATTGCATAGCTGTCAGTGATTTCTTGGCTTTCAAAATAGGCAAAGGGCAATTGAGGCCACATGTGTCAAGCTCAATGTCAAATGCGAGGCTCATGGCGTCTCCAAAATTTCTTCAAAAACTGTCTTACTCGGCGGCGCGGCCTTGTGCGTCGCGCTCTTCCCAGGTCATGAACTTAGGCTCAATGCCTTGCGTGCGCAACCAATCGCCGAGTGCATAACCCGTTCCCGCCGGCCAGCACACCAACTCATCAAAATTGAACATCTTGTACTCTGCCAATTCAGGCGATAACTTGACCGTGCCCGAAGCAACAGCGTGGTAAGCAATGATCACTTGGTTCATGCGCTGGAAATCATAAGCACCGATCAGTTTTAAAGCACTGACCTGCAAATTGGTTTCCTCAGCAATTTCTCGGGCAATGCCTTCTTCTGGCGATTCACCTGCCTCCATGAAACCCGTGATCAATGCGAATTTTCGGCCAGTCCATGCCGCATTGCGGGCCAACAAAATTTGATTGCCGACTTGCACAATGCCAGCCAACACAGGGGTGGGATTGTTCCAATGAGTGAAGTCGCATTGTGTGCAGCGCAAGCGGAGTTTTTCACCCCCATCTTCCATCTGCGGTACCCAAGAAAGCGGCGATCCACAGCATGGGCAAAAACGGTATTCGGTCATGCTGGAAATACTCCTGTGGAGAGATAGCGGTCACCGCGGTCACAGACGATGAACACGATGGTGGCATTGGTTTCACGTGCTGCAATTTGCTGCGCCACCCAACAAGCGCCAGCGGCTGAAACGCCAGCAAACAAGCCCTCTTCTCTGGCCATTTGACGGCAGGTGTCTTCTGCATCGTCTTGACTGACATAGATCAGTTCGTCGACATTGGAGGGGTTGTAGATTTTGGGCAAATACTCATCAGGCCATTTGCGAATACCTGGAATGCGAGAGCCTTCACTGGGTTGTGCGCCAACAATTTGAATGCTTGAATTTTTCTCTTTCAAGAACTGAGAAACACCCGTGATGGTTCCCGTGGTGCCCATGGCACTAACAAAGTGGGTGATGCGCCCTTCGGTTTGGGCCCATATCTCTGGACCCGTTGTTTCGTAATGGATCCGAGGATTGTCTGGATTGGAAAACTGGTCCAGAATGCGGCCCTTGGCTTGCGCCGCCATGTTGTCTGCCAAGTCTCGGGCATATTCCATGCCACCGCTTTTGGGCGTCAATATCAACTCTGCGCCGAAGGCTTTCATGGTTTGCGCACGCTCAATTGACAAGTCTTCCGGCATGATCAAAATCATTTTGTAGCCTTTGATGGCTGCAGCCATGGCCAAGGCAATACCCGTATTACCGGAAGTGGCTTCAATGAGTGTGTCGCCGGGCTTAATTTCACCGCGCTCTTCAGCTCGCTTGATCATGGAAATGGCGGGGCGGTCTTTCACTGAGCCAGCCGGGTTGTTGCCTTCCAGTTTTCCAAGCAGCACATTGCCTCTTGGCGTCATGAACTCGGCTGACATTCGCTGCAACTTGATCAAGGGCGTGTTGCCAATTGAATCTTCAAGGGTCTGATAGATCATTGTTCAAAATTATGTACGATTGAACCCGCCTTGACCATTCGAGAAAATGCAAGTGCAGGAATCTGTAAATCCTCGCGCTACCTGAGTGACACAAGAAACCAAGTCACATTATGGACGAATCCAAAGAACCCCGTAGCGTTCAGATTGATTCAAAAGAACAAGCCTAATGATGGGCCTACGCTGTTCTTAGGTTTTTGACACGGAGACAGGCAACATCAATTGATAGCCTTGCTTGTAAACCGATTGAATGGCGGTGTCTTCTTGGGTGTAGGGTTTGAGTTTCAATCGAATACGGCTAATGATTTTTTCAAAGCGCACCTTGTTTATTTCCTCGGAAGCATCAATTTCACCAAATCTTTGGATGAGTTTGTGAAGGGGCGTTACACCGCCACTCACAACCAACTCTTGAAAAATAGCGCTTTCACTGGCTGAGAATTTGACCGATTGTCCGCTCGGGGAAGTTAAAGAGAATGATTTAGGGTGAAAAAACCAAGTATTTTGACTTTCCTCCGAATCCATTCGTTGTCCCCAATTTGTTAATACCGTTTTCAACTCATTTGGTGAAACAGGTTTGGTCAAATAAATATCGGCACCACTTTCATAGCTTTGCGCCCTGTCAATGCCTTGAACTCGAGCCGTCAAAATTACAATTCCCATTTTTGGATAGGCTTTTCGAATTCTTTTTGAGATTGAAAGACCATCTTCAATGGGTAAGTTGAGATCTAAGACCAATACATCGCATATTTTTTCTGCAAGCGCTGCATTCAATTCTTCGCCATCGTCTACACAACGCAAATTAAAACCTTGTTCCAACAAATAGTCGGCCAAAGTTTCGCGCAATGCGTAATTGTCTTCGACGATGAGAATTTCTGGCAGATGGCTCATGTAAGAGCATTCAAAATCGGAACTTGGAAAGAAAAGGTCGTCCAAGTGTCATCAAATTCACAGTCAATGTTTGAACCCATCTCCTTCGCTTGCTGATTGGCCAGCCAAAGGCCCAGACCTGTTCCTGAGTACCCTCTAGCTTCTTCAGATCTGTAATACCGTGAAAAAAGCTTGCCCATGTCTGGTGGACCAATTTTGCCAATTTGGTTCTTGATTTCGAATTTAAACATGCTGCCATTGCCGGATTGATGCTCAAATATTTTGAGATCAACTTTGGAGTTTGGCGCTGAATATTTCAAAGCATTTGACAAAAGGTTTTCTAAAATTGATCTGAAAAAGATTGGATCGACGCTGGCCAAAGATTGTTTGGGTAATTGATCACTGAAGTGCCAATTGATTCTTTCGGGATATGTCGGATTCATGAGCCCTACTCTATTCACTATTTTAGACAATTCAGTATAAATTTCTAATGATTCAGCTTTGTACCCAGAAAGGCCAAACTCAAACTTATCTGCCAGTAGACATTGATTCAGAATATGGTTGATAGCATCTACAGCATCATCTACACGCTTTACCCATAACAAGTTTTTGGCATTATCAGAATTTGGATTTTTCAGAGCGTCAGCTCCAAACTTGATGACACTTAATGGGGTTTTAATTTCGTGCAAAAGCATCCCTAAAAATACATGTTGTTTTTTGTTTTTTTCAATTTCAATATCGGTATTGGCCTTGGTCACAGCCAGTGTAAAAATAGAGTCCATCTCTTTTTCTTTTTGCTCATTGAGCATCAAAATCATAATTAAAAAGGCAAGCACAGGGTAGAAATGGTCTCTGAATGCAGGAATACCCAACTCAAAAGGAAAAATCTGTGGCGCAACAAAATACAAGCCCGGACCCATTGACATGATCGAATAAGTGACAAAAATGGCCAGTTGGTATTTGTAGTTCCAAATTAACTTTTTTTGCAGCCTCAAATTGGCAGCAAGAAAAAAGTACAGCGTCATGATCATTAAGAAATTCAGCCCCAATGATCCCGCGACCAAGTAGGCCCTGGGAACATTCCAAAAGAGACCTAAAGAAGGAAGAAGTGAAAATGCAAATGCCGCCAAGAAAACCCTATTTTGATTTCTCGTAAAAAGCCTTCCAAAACTCTCTTTGACCATGAGTGTTCCGCAACTGATGAGGGCTAAAAACAGGACCATGTTTAAATTTAGAAACATGACTGCATTTGAATCGTCAGGTTCCAGAAAGAACCCAAAATAATTCAAACGACTGACAACAAAGAGTGGAACCGACAACATGACGGCGATAAATATCTTGGATCTGGCTAACCAATTCTGCATGACTACCCAGATCAACAATACAACGGCTGCCGTCATTTGTGAACTCAAAATGGCGTAGCGAATATGCAAGCTATTTTGCGTTTCTGCTTCCGTTAGAACTTTCACATTGAACTGCTTGGTAGACAAAGCCTTAACTCGCAAATAAAATTCAAATTTTCCATTAGTGTGCGATTCCATTGTGTGCGTCAGAAGATGGCCGCGCAGTCGTTCAGGCGTTGGTATTGTGTTTGTTTTCCATAAACCCTTCGTGTCTTGATCTGGCACCACAATCAAAATTTCATCGACTGTTGCGTTTTCAAAATACAAAAACAAATTGGGTTGATAAGCTTCTATTGAAACTCTGAGCCAAAGGTTTCCTTTTTGATAAGGCTTTCTAATTTTTCCAGAATTGAAAGTGAATTTTTCACTTGTAATTTGCTCTATCTGCAGAGTAGCCGATTGATCGTAAAACTCTTCAATTTTGAATTGAATATCGCCAGCTGAAGCGTTTGTGACATATGCAATGACAAACGCAGCAAAGAGCTTGGATAAGGTTTTGAGTACTGATTTCATGGAGCAAGGCTATCAGCTTTGTCTTCTATTTTTCATTTTCTTTTTTCATTTTTCCACACAAACAGGTCAGACTTTGTCAAACATTTAGAAGCTGTGTCGTCAGACAATGTCAGGCTTACTGAAAAGGTTTGATTAATATTGGCCTGTGCTTGAATTATTGGTCTTCTTAATTTAGTTCACAAGGAGTTACACCATGTCTACCGTTCAAATGCTAATGGCCCAAAAAATGGCCCTCGAAAGAAGGATTGAGCAAGCTCATCAAGATGAGCTTGAAAGGCAAAGGCGACTTGAAGCCGAAAAAATTGCGGCGCAGCAGGCAGAAATTGCTCAGGTTCGAATGAGCATGCAAAACTTGATGAAAAAATACAATTTGACAGAAGAGCAACTTCTACGAGGTCAAACGGAAAGTTTTAGGATACCCAATTCAAAACTAAATGGTGTGCCTGGCAAAAAGCTAACTTTGCAAGAAATGAGAATGTTCTACGCAAAAATGCAGTAATTTCTCTTGGTGCAAACTGTGTCAGTCTGATGACACCAAGTTCAGGCTTTTAGATTCAAGTACGTGCTGACAAGATAATTCAAATATGGCATATTCACAATGCTCTAATTTTTGATTAACTCTTGGATTTGGTTTTGGCTTTTCTCAAATATCGCACTCTCACGTGGCCTAGAAGTTTATTTTTTGTATTGGCTGCTTCAAACAGCTGGGCTCTTGATTCTTACAACAGCAGTTCGGGTGTTCTGACCATTCCCTATGTCGCGTTGGGCAACGTGCTCTATAGCAATGTCAACATCACAGTCGACAAAATTTTAGCTGCTGGCACTCAAGCAGTGGCTGACGCCTACGACACCTACAATCCAGTTAACAACCAACTCAGCATTCCTTCGGTGCAAGTGGGTACTGCCAAGTACTACAACGTGCTCATCACAGTTGGCTAAATTATCAGCGTTGGCAATTCCTGCACAGGCTTGTTCACTTGCTACAACGCCAGCTTGCCTTCTTTGTCACAAGTTTACGCAGGCAAATTTTTATTCAGGTTTGGTGGGGTTCACGACAGTCTTGTTCGTACCCAATTACTGCAAACCAATTCAGTGATGCAGCAAATTGTGGTCAAGCAGAGCAACATCATTAACATCAATTGCTTCTATGCAGGCTCTATTCGTCCCTCCAGCAGCGTTTGGAGATGGGACAACTGCGACAAGCTCTTGGCTTTTGCAGAAACCAATCCAACTTGGAAAAAAAGAGAGCATGTTGCGTTTTGGCCCTTCAACAGCAGTGCCACGCTCAACTTAGAGTGGCTACTGACCGGATCTGATGGCAAAACTGTCAGTCGCGATCAAGCCATTGCTCTGCTTCGCGAGCACATCACAACCATGATGACCAGATACAAGGGCCGATTCAATTACTGGGATGTGGTCAATGAGGCAGTCGACTAAACGCAATCTGATGGCATTCGCTCAGGGCCTTGGAAAGATGTCATTGGCTCCGATTTGGTCGAGGTGGCCTTCAGCATTACCAGAGAAGCCGATCCGAGCGCCAAACTTTTTTACAATGACTTCAACGAGTGGGTACCTGCCAAGCGCGAAGCCATTTACACACTGGTCAAAAAACTGAAGGACAAAGGTTTAATTGACGGAATTGGTCTCCAACAGCATGTCAAACTGACCACACCTACAACTGCCTTGCTGGATACCGCAATCAGTCGCTATGCAGAATTAGGATTGGAAATTCATGTCACTGAACTAGACGTGGAAATCAATCCCGATGGCGCCTACACAGAACTAACGCCAGAGCTGTCTTTGGCCTTGGCAAATCGCTACAAGGAGTTGTTTGCTGTTTACGCTAAACATGCAGGCAGCATCACGGCTGTCATGAATTGGAATGTGACAGACAGCACCAGTTGGTTGCTGTCATTTCCAACTGCGCACACCACTTGGCCCTTGTTGTTTGATGCCGACGGCAAGCCCAAGCTGGCCTTTTGGAGCTTGGTCAACTGAATCACAGCGCCCCCCTTTTTTCGGTACTTTGCGCTCAGAGGTGGGCACTTAAATTATCCCTTGACCCCCTCCAAAACCCGAAAGAAATATGTCATAATCGCTCTCTTCGCAGTCCGCCCGGGTGGTGAAATTGGTAGACGCAGGGGACTCAAAATCCCCCGCCGCAAGGCGTGCCGGTTCGATTCCGGCCTCGGGCACCATCGATTTTTGTTAAGTCGAAATTTTCTTGTTGCGAAATGCACATACTTTTGATTCTTTCATTGGCTGTGTTGTTTCCCGCAACACACATCCTGAGTGATTGGCTGTTTGACTTTGCCAATATTAACCAAAACATCTCGCTGATCTATCTGCCTGCTTTTTTGCGCCTGTTCAACTTGCTTGTCATGGGGCCAGTCTTTGGCACCTTGTGTACTGTGCTAGGTGGCTTGTTGCTCATGCTGAAGCATTCCGATCCGCTTGGATTGGCATTGCTTAACATTGCTTGCTCAAGTCTTGGCCCCTTGATTGCCTTAATGGCCTTAAGCTTTTACTTCAAGCGAAGCATTCAACTGACTTCGCTCAAAGATTTGTGCATTCTGACCCTTATTTACTGCCTGATGAATTCTGCAATTCACCATATCGTGTGGTTGCTAACGGACAACAGCCCCGTTTTTGACGCCTCTGAGGCTGTCTGGATGTTTGTTGGCGATCTGAACGGCGCCCTGTTAGGTGCTTACCTCATGAAAGCGTTAATCGACTTTCTAGAGAAAAAAGGCATTCACTTTCCTGACTTCTCGCGGCCTAAAAACTAAGCACCTTCAAGGGCCAGCTCTGGGTAACGTGGCATCTAAGGCGCAGTTTTTGACTACCCAAGCTCTCACTTCGCACTCAGGTGCATGCTGTGCCGCTCACAAAACAACTCGCCAGCAAACACTTTGACCTTCACACCCATGGCCACAGCTTCGCGGGCTGTCAGACCACTGCTGTAAGGAAACGTGTCAATCATCCATTCAAACCGCCCCAGCACTTGCAGTGCTTCACGGTGGCTGCTGGGGCATATAAATTGAACACGCTCTTTGCCCAACGCTTGAATGACTTTTTGCCTCGTGCGCTCATATTGAAACTGCTGGTGCACAAACACAAGTGTGCCTGGCACCTTGCCAAGCCATGCCAAAAATGCGCGAGACAACTTGGCAGGATTTGAAAAAATAACAGGTTGTCCTATTTTTTGCGATGGCACAGACGGCATGTAGGGCGGCGGCGTGTAAGTGGCATAACCACCCGGCACATTGACCAAGGGCTCGGTATACAGATGTTGTAAGTTCAAAGGCGATTGCCACTCATCGCCAATCCAACCATCAAAACTTTCAAGACCCGTGGTGAGGCTTTGACCGCCCACCCATTTGAACATTTGGCGCGCGGGCTTGATCGACAACGCCTTTAAGGCCACAGGGTCCATCCAGCCGCCTAGGTCGTAAAGCACATCGATGTCGGCTGCATGAATTTGCAGCGCTAATTTTTCTGCCGGAATTTCTTGAACATCGTGCCACTCAGTGCTCAGTTCTTTGAAATGCTCTGTGGCCCAATCTGATTTGTGACCCCGGTTGAAGATTACCAAGTCGCAGCCCTTGGCTACATGGCGCCAACCCAAAATAGTTAAAAAATAAACGGGTGAAGCACAAAACAACGGTGAAATTAAAGCCACCCGTGGCCGCTTGGTTTTAACTTCTAGCGGTGTGCGCGCCACCAACTTCAAACGGTTAAGTTTCTCGTTGGTTCGCGCATTCATGCGCAAGTTTTGCTTAGAAAACTTCATCACCGCTTGCGTCAGCACCGCGGCCGACACATCGCGGTCGTACACATTGGCCATGAGGGTTGTCAGTTGGGCATCCACATCATGGGTCTTGTCGCGAAGCAGGGGCAAGACCATGGCCATCGCTTGCAGCGGCAGGCCAAATACATTGATGGCCAAATCGGCACGAGCCAGCAAGGCCTCCCCATTGCCAGGCTGCATTTGCAAAACCTGAGCATAGGCAACATCGGCCGCTTCGGCTTGCTTCAGCGCTTTGAGGGCATTGCCTTTCACCATGCAGCTTTGCCACAAGTTGGGATTGAGGCTGAGGGCTTTGTCGGCACTTGCTTTAGCGGCTTCGGATTGACCCAATGCCAACTGACACAGCGCCAAGTTGTGATGCACCTGCGCCGCTTGAGGCAACCAGTGCGAGGCCTGCAAAAAACCGTCTCGCGCTGTTGTCCAACTCGCTTCATTCATGGCCTGTTGCGACTGCGTTAAAAGCTGCTTCACTTTTTCTGAAGCAGCTGTTTGCAAAGCAACTTGCTCTTGAACGGGGCGCTCTGAGCTCATCAATGAAGCACCTTGACTTGGCTGTCAATGGCCAAGGCCCAACCTGCCGATTCGTTCATTTTTTTAAACAACAACTGCAACTTGCCCAGCAAATCGTCGTTCATGCGAAGAGTGAGGTTTTGCCCGCGCGCCAGTTGAAACACCAAGGCCGCCACCTTTTGCGAATCTTTGACGGTTTCTAATTTAGCACTGACTGCTTTGACCAAAGTGGGCTCGGCACCCAAAGGCAATTTGGGTGCGCTTTCAAATTGGGTGTAAGTGACATTTTGGGCCAGCGCCTCTTGTTTGAACTCAGCCACCTCTTGGGCTTGCTGAACATTCATGTTGCCCTTGACGCTTTCTACCGACAGTACATGCGTATGCCTGAGCAGTTGCGCCAAGACAGCCCTTGTGATCCAGAGACGGTATTCCTGCAATTCTTCTGTGCCCGTGCTGAACCTGAACATGACCCGGTCTTCTTCGGGCACATAGGTACAGTTGACTTGCCGGATGCTCATGGGCTTAGGATACCAATTGAAGCCATTGCGGATCAGTCACTCGATTGCCAAAGCCAGTGTTTTTGCGCGTGTTGAACAAACGACGATCGGAATCGTTCACTGAAGCCTGATCTTTTTGCCAATCAACTTCCATCAACACGCTTTGGGGTTCATATGCGTAAACGCTCTGTTGGCGTGCCACCAAGGTCAGCTCGGCATCTGCAAAGTGACTTTGATAGCCCTGGAAAAAAAACGCACCGCTGTAGACATTGGCAACCCAATTGCGACGGGCCAAACCAAAAGAGGCCAGCTGACCTTGCCACTTGCCATCGTTAAAACCCAATAGGCAAGCATCCTTTTGCGATTGCATTTTTTGTAAAGCCAGTGCCAACCAATTTCTACCCGCAAAGGCGTCTTGTGCCATGTAGCCAAACCACGGACTTTGCGTGGCCGCAAAGGCTAGATTGATGGTGGACACAAAGCCTTGTCGTGCTGTGTCGTGTATTGCCAAAAGAATGGACTCTTGGCACACATCCAAGATCACCTCATTGAGTTTTAGACTCCCCACGCGCGACGCCGCCAAATTGGCCGCTTTCAAAGCCATATCTTGGTCTGTGAAAGGCATTGCCATGATGGCACCTTGGCTTTTGATATTGGCGGCTTGAAGTGCTGCGACAGTGGTAAAAATTGTTTTCATGCCCAATCAGGAAGCAAGAGAGAGTTTATGCTGAACTCAAGTTATGTCATCTTAACTTGGACAATTATCTATTTAAAGTTACATTCTGTCGTACTTTAAGCGCGTTACTGCCTCATCCTCACACCGCTCCTGCGGTGGCAAATCAAAGGTTCACCATGGCTCAAGACATTCTGCATTCCAAAACTGCCCATGGCGACCGAGCGCCCTCCTGCACGATTGTGATTTTTGGCGCAGGGGGGGATCTGACCAAGCGATTGCTCATGCCCGCACTCTACAACCTGGCGCGCACCCAGTTGCTGCCTGATAAATTCTGCCTGATTGGTGTTGACCGTTTAGAATTGACAGACGGCGCATTTCGAAAGCACGTCGAAGATGCCATTCGAGCCTTTGCAGCCGACAAACATTACACCCAAACATTGGACGAAAAACACCTGCAAACCCTGCTCAGCAGTTTGCATTATTTGTCGGCAGACTTTTCTGATCCACCGGCTTACAAAGCCTTAGAGACAAAACTCAAAGAACAGCAACACGCCAAACAGTTAAGCCAAAGCGTGATGTTCTACCTGGCGGTTGGCGCAAGGTTCTTTGGCGGCATTGTCGATCAGTTGGGCAACGCAGGCTTGGTCACCGAAACCAATGACCAATGGCGCCGTGTGGTGGTAGAAAAACCATTTGGCCACAACTTGGAATCAGCCCAAGCACTGAACACCCAATTGCGACACAGTTTGGCCGAAACTCAAATTTACCGCATGGATCATTTCTTGGGCAAAGAAACGGTGCAAAACATCATGCTCATGCGATTTGCAAATGGTATTTTTGAGCCGCTTTGGAACCGCGATCACATTGACCACATTCAAATTACAGTGGCCGAGACAGTTGGTGTAGAAAAGCGGGCCGCGTTTTACGAAACCACCGGCGCCATGCGCGACATGGTGCCCAACCATGTGTTTCAGTTGCTGGCGCTCACCGCCATGGAATCGCCTTCATCTTTCGATGCCGATGCCGTGCGCAATGAAAAAACCAAAGTGCTGCAATCAGTACACCGAGTGGCCCCCCATACCGATGCAGTGCGAGGTCAGTACACAGCGGGCACGCGCGATGGCCAAGCACTGAAAGGCTACAAAGATGAAGAAGGCGTGTCTGACACCAGCAACACAGAAACCTATGTCGCCTTGAAACTGGGCATCGACAATTGGCGCTGGGCAGGTGTGCCGTTTTATTTGCGCACGGGCAAAGCCATGTCGACCCGCCAAAGTGAAATCATGATTCAGTTTAAGCGTCCACCTTTTTCTTTGTTTCGCGACACTGCCACTGAATCACTGACGCCCAATGGTTTGGTCATCAAATTGCAACCTGACGAAGGCGCCATGCTGACCTTTGGCGCCAAAATTCCAGGACCTAAAATTGCAATTGGTCAGGTCAAAATGGATTTCCATTACAAAGACTATTTCCAAAATGCGCCCAGCACGGGCTACGAAACGCTGATCTACGACTGCATGATTGGCGATGCCACTTTGTTCCAACGCTCCGATAGCGTCATGGCCGGTTGGGACATTGTAAAACCCGTACAAGAGTTATGGGCCCAAAATTCTGGCGCGCCAGTGCGCCCTTATGCAGCAGGCTCAGACGGCCCAGCAGAAGCCGATGCTTTGCTCAAAGAGAGCGGTAAAAGTTGGCGTGAGCTGACTTAAATCCGCAGTCTAAACAGGTATGAATTCAAGCCCACTCAAAGACAGCCCGACAAGCTTAATGCTGTTGGCATTGAATGCGCTGTCTGCAGCCAACCGAACCAATTGGCCCTGTGACATTCCTGCATCTAGCAATTGGATATAGGGCGCTAAATCTGCGTTGCTAGGTTGAGAGCCCACAACATTTGTCCAAAGCAAATTAAGGACTTGGCTGTTAGACGTGACATTGGCAGCACCCAAGGCCAATGTCGCCAAGCTCTCATAACTCATTCCTTGGTCTAAAAAATACAGGCCAATGCCAACATACGATTGGTTGCTGAGGGCAGACTTGCCAAACACTGCGCCAAGTATTTTGGCCGTGGTTCCCGCATTGCCATCAAGATCATAAGCAATGCTTTTGTTTGAAAATTGAATGCGCTCTATGTTTCGCAGTGTGTCTTTGCCATCGGTTCCCACCTTGTCTGTCACCTGCCAAGTTGTAGCGTTCTGCCTCACAAGTGAGTAATTGTCGCTGCTCTTTTGATAAACCATTGAATCCAAACCGACTCCGCCATCAAACACGTCATCGGTTGCGGTATTCAACAACTTTTCGTTGAAGGTTTCATTGGAAAAAGCAAGATCAGACACGTAGACATAGTTTGAAAGACCTCCCGTAGAGTTTTGAAAGGCGACAGACCCTGCGACCTGAATTTTTTGGTCAAGTCCTTTAACCAAATTCATGGTTATGCCATGGTCGGTGTAAATCCAACTTGGAATGACCTGTTTGACTTTAGCAATGGCCTCCGACCAAAGTGCCGTGAATTGCGCTCGACCAACATCTACGAATGTACCGTTGGCCTGTTGTAACAGCAGCGTTGTAGAGTCGTATGCAGTGTAGTCAGAGGCACTTAAAAATATATCGGTTCGGCCATCTAAATTGACATCTATCAATTGGGGCTGATAACTGGCCGAAGTTGCCGTGTTGTATCCAACCAACTTTGAAAAGGTCACATCTTCAAATACACCATTGCCTTTGTTCAGTAAAAATTGAACTTCAGAAAACTCGGGCCATTGACCGTTGGTAAACCATGGCCGGCTGATTTCGATGGCATCAAGCAAACCATCTCCTGAAAAATCAAATGGTACGATTCTGACATCATGCGATTTTTCACCATCAGTGCCGCTGAATTGATAGGTGCTCCATTTGGCAAGTTCAAATCGAGGTGTGGGCAGTGTCGAAAGTTTTGTAAAAATAAGATTGCCAAATCCGTCTAAACTCCATTTAAAAAGAGCCGTGCTGTTCACACCCTCGGTATCGGCCACCAAGATAGAAATAGAGCCATCACCCAGAAAATCTGCAGCACATATCGATGAACTTTTGTACAAGCCTCTGTAATCGGTAGCTTTATAAACAAAGCCATTGGCACTGCCAAAACCTACCCCAGTTCTGGCGCCGTAATCGGTATTGAGCACATCCAAATAGCCGTCTAAGTTGATATCCGCCGCATAGGCACCATGGGCCCACGTTTGAAAGTCGAAGGCCTGTTTGGTAAAGGTACTCCCATTGTTCAAAAACAAATAACTGGGCACCAAATAATTCATATCGGTGTCTGCAGGAATGAAGAAGTCTGTTTTCCCATCCCTATTAAAGTCACCGAACAACACATTGGGCTCAGTACCAACAATGGTGTTGTCGGGAAGCCATCGGCTGGTTACTTCAGTCCAACCTGATTTTTGCGCCTGGAAAATATGAATGGTGGAATTGCTCCATTCAGAAATAGGCGAATTACCCTGTCTGCCAGCAAATAAAATTTCTTGCACACCATCACCGTCTAGGTCCTCAGTAAAAATATCACTGACGACAGCGGTGGTAGGTTTATTGGCGACTAAAAACTGAAATGTGCTTACCAGCTTGGGTGAGCTTAAATTCAGAATTGAAGTGCTCATGTCAAGCCGTCATAACCATTAGGGTTTTGCGACTGCCAACGCCACGCGTCTTGGCACATGCGCTCTATGTCGAGTTCGGCCTTCCAGCCCAGCTCTTTGAAGGCCAAGTGTGTGTCGGCGTAACAAGCCGCCACATCGCCTGCGCGGCGGGCTACAAATTCATGCGGAATGGGCTTGCCAGTAACTTGGGCAAAGGTGTTAACCAATTGCTTCACACTGACGCCGTGGCCGGTGCCCAAATTGACCGTCATGGACTTTTGTTTTTGTGCCAAATAATTCAGAGCGGCCAAGTGTCCCTTTGCCAAGTCGACCACATGAATGTAGTCTCGCACGCCAGTGCCATCGATGGTGGGATAGTCATTGCCAAAAATACTCAGTTTTTCGCGCTTGCCCACTGCCACTTGCGTGACGTACGGCATGAGGTTGTTGGGGATGCCGTTGGGCGACTCGCCAATTTGGCCACTGTGGTGCGCGCCCACGGGATTGAAATACCGAAGCACTGCCACCTGCCACGCTGGGTTGGACGCACGCATGTCTTCCAGCATTTGCTCGCACATGAGTTTGGTGCGGCCATAGGGGTTGGTCACTTGCAGCTTGGCCGACTCGGTAATGGGCACGGTGTCTGGATCGCCATACACCGTGGCCGACGAGCTAAACACCACGCGGCGCACGTTGGCGCGGTCCATGGCCTGCAGCAAAGTGAAGGTGCTTCCCAGGTTGTTGTCAAAATATTGAAGCGGCTTAGCGACCGATTCACCTACGGCTTTCAAACCTGCAAAGTGAATAACACCTGAAATGTCATGGGCTTTGAATAAGCCATCGAGCGCGTTGGCGTCTCTGACATCGGCTTTTAAAAAATGCAGTTGCGCAGAAGAGCCTGCCAGCGCGCGCACACGGTCTAGTGTTTTGGCGCTGCTGTTGCTCAGGTTGTCGATGACCACCACAGCATGGCCGGCTTGCAACAATTCGAGTGTGGTGTGCGAGCCAATGTAACCCGCCCCGCCTGTGATCAAAATGGTCTTGGTCATAGGGCATCACCTTAACTGAAAATTTGACAAAATTTCAATGAAATTGCATCGGTTTTAGCAGAATTCATTTAAGGTGTTGGCATGCCAATGAAAGCTCTTCGCCCTTCAAACCTATTGACACGCAAAGCCCAGCTTGCTTTGCTGTGTTTGGCAAGCATTGCTTGCCCTGTCTGGTCGCAAGGTGATTCCCAAGCGCCAGCCTCATCCAGCCCAACGCCCGCCATCGTTGCGCCCACCCCACCCAACAACAACCTGCAACTGGGCAGCGGCTTCGTGATTGCCGATGGCTATGTGCTAACGGCTCATCACGTCATCCTAGGGCGCAACAACATATTCGTAGGACCTGTGACCACCAACCGGTGGGTGTTGGCAGAAGTGGTCAAAGTAGACCCCAAGCTTGACATCGCTTTGCTTAAAGCCAAAGTGGTCATGCCATCTTTGAGATTTGCCAATTCCATGGAAGTGCCTACTGGGCTCGAAGTTTTTGTGCTGGGCTACCCGCAACCTCGCGTGCAGGGCATGAGCAAAAAAATCACACAAGGCATTGTGAATGGCAACCGATCTGCGCCGGGGCAGACAGAAACCCATCAATTTCAAATTAGCGCCGAAGTGGCCATGGGCAATTCAGGTGGCCCCGTCATTGCGCCGGATGGCTCTGTCATTGGCATGGTGCAGCAAAAACTCAACACGCAAACCATTGCCGAAAGAACCAAAGATTTTTTGGTCAACGTGAGCTATGCCCTCAAAAGCGAGCAGCTGTTGAAATTCTTAGAAGACAGCCCTATCGCTCTGGAAGTTAACAGCCAAGTCAAGCGCCTTTCACTGGCCGCTGTACTTCGGCCTTATCAAATTTTTGAACAAAGCCAAGGCTCGGTGGTGTCTGTGATTGGCAGAAACACTCCTACCGATTCAACTCCAAAGCCTTAGCCAATAGCCCAACATGCCACCTAGGCCGCCTGCGGCATAGGTTAGGCTTCGCGCATTGGACACGCTCATCAGTGGCCGTGTCGTGGCAATTTTGTACAAATTCCAAAGCATCCAAAGCGTGAAAAAACCATAAACAAAAGTGTCGATGAGGTGCATAAGACACTGAACTGAACATCAATCTTGGAAAGTCCTGCCCTTAAGCCCGCCCATACAAGTCTTCAAACCTCACAATGTCATCCTCGCCCAAATAGGAGCCCGACTGCACTTCTATGAGGTGCAGAGCCACTTTGCCTGGGTTTTCCAAGTAATGTTTGGCACCCACTGGGATGTACACCGATTCGTTTTCGGTGACCAATTTCACTTCCTCCCCAATGAGCACTCGGGCCGTGCCAGATACCACAATCCAGTGCTCGGCTCGGTGGTGGTGCATTTGCAAGGACAGCTTGGCACCGGGCTTGACCGTGATGCGCTTGACTTGGTAGCGGTCGCCGTGGTCGACACTGTCGTACGAGCCCCAAGGCCGAAACACTTCGCGGTGCAAATCGACCTCGGTGCGTTTTTGGGCCTTGAGTTTGTCCACAATTATTTTTACATCTTGAGCGCTGTTTTTGTGGGCCACCAAAACAGCGTCCGACGTTTCAATGACGATCAGGTCTTGCACACCCAACAGCGACACCAAACGGCTTTCGGCATGCACCATGTTGCCTTGCACATTGCCTTCTAGCATCACATCGCCGCGGGTGGCATTGCCCTGGGCGTCGTGTGGCAAAGCATCCCAAACGGCAGGCCATGCGCCCACATCGCTCCAACCTGCGTCAAGCGGAACCACCACCGCTTTTTGGGTTTTTTCCATGACCACATAGTCCACTGAATTGGACGGACTTTGGGCAAAAGCATCGGGGTCTAGGCGCACAAACTCCAAGTCTTTTTGGGCTTTTTGCCATGCCGCTTCACAGGCCTGGTACATGGCCAAGTTGTGTTGCTTTAATTCTTGCAAAAACACCGAAGCCTTGAACAAAAACATGCCGCTGTTCCAGGTGTAGCTGCCGTCTGCCAGGTAAGCTTTAGCAGTTTCGAGGTTGGGCTTTTCTACAAATTTGTCGACAGGCACTGCCTCTTTGGCGTTCAATGCTTGGCCAGCTTTCACGTAGCCGTAACCCGTTTCAGGGTGGGTAGGCACAATGCCAAAGGTGACCAAATTGCCCGCCTTGGCCGCTTCAATGCCCACCGCCACCGACTGGTGAAACGCTGGCACATTGGCAAAGGTATGGTCAGACGGCAACACCAAGAGCACGGGGTCTTGGTCTGATGACAAGGCCAAAGCCGCAAAAGCCGACGCGGCAATGGCTGGGGCCGTGTTGCGCGCAATGGGCTCGAGCAAAATGGCCAAAGGCTCAACGCCAGAAGTGCGGCACTGCTCAGCCACCAAAAACCGGTGGTCGGTATTTGCAACCACCATAGGGCGAAGGCTGGCTTCTTGAAGTCCTTGCAAACGCGCCAATGTGAGCTGAAACAAACTGCGCTCTTCGGTCACGCCTAAAAACTGCTTGGGCCGCAAAGTGCGAGACATGGGCCACAGACGCGAGCCGCTGCCGCCAGACAATATGACGGGGATGAGTGGGTTTGAGTTCATACTGAGGGGCCTTTTAAAAGCTTTGGATCAAACGGGTGTGTAGGGCAAGCCGTGCAATGCCAAGCCCACCAAATCAATTTTGAGTTTGTTCAGGTCAGTGTCTGCGGCCAACACAGCCAATGTGGCAGGTGTTTGCGTGCCAGTTTCTAACATGTTCACATAGTAGGCTTTGTCGTCGGCGCTGGGGGCTACGCCCACCACGTTGGTGTACAACAAGTCAACCACTTTGCCATGGTTTTTGGTATCGCCCAAGGCAGCCGTTAGTGCCAATTGCATGAGCGAGGAGTAGGTGTAATTGAGGTTGTCGAGGTAATGCAATCCAATGCCGGCATATTGCTTGTTGTTCACCGCCGCCGCGCCAAACACAGCCCCCAATATTTTGGCCGTGGTGCCTGCATTGCCAGACACATCAAGCGCAACGAAGTTGTCTGCAAATTGAAGGCGCTCAATGTTGGCCAAGGTGTCGGTGCCTTCTGCGCCGGTTTTGGCCTTGACCTGCCAGGTGACAGTGTTTCCAATGCCACCTGTGCCCCCTGTGCCACTTGAAGTTAGGGTGAGCTCGTAATTGCTTGATGCAAGGCTCCAAACCGCTGTGTCTAAGCCTGCACCGCCGTCGATGATGTCGTTGCCTGCTGCACCCGTGATCACATCGTTGCCTAAACCAGTTTGCAAATTGTTTGCCGAAGCATTGCCAACCACCACATCGGCATAAGCCGAGCCCAGCACATTTTGCACCACGGTGCCGTAACTGATAGACACGTTGTTGAGGGCCCTGTCACCCGTCGTCAGTTGACCCACCGAAGAAAACGCACCCTGATTCAAATCTAAGGTGGCGCCTGTGCTCAGAGCAGACAAATTAACAGTGTTCACACCCGACACGTCATCAATGGTGCGCAGGTAAGTGCCCCAAGTATCGGTGACGGTGTAGGTGGTGTCACCCGCATTGATATTGCCAGTGCCATACAAATAGCGCAAGGCCAGCAAATCGTAGACACCCATGTTGTAGCGCGAAACGCTGCCATCGCCTAAACCTAGCTTAACCAAATTGGGCGCATAGATGTAGGACATGAGGGTGTAATTGGTGTTGTCTTCTAATGCACCCAAAATATTGGTGTAAGCGTCTATTGGCTCTGGTGCGTCGTCTCCGTTGTATGTGCCTGGATGCTTCAGACCCAGGGCATGCAATATTTCATGAACCAATGTTTCACGGTAATACGTAGCTGGTGCCAGAGTTGAAGATTTGAAGCTGTCGTCGTTGTTCATCCAAACATCGCCTGCTTCCTTGTAGGCGGTGGTCGATGTTTTAGACACATCAACGGGCGGCGTCATGGCGTAGCCCGCGGACCCTGTCTGATCGTTCAAACCAAACCGTATTTGAACTGAATCGGCATCTGTTTTTTGGACAAAGGTCACGCCAGACGCCTCAGAAATTTCACTTAAAGCAGCCTGGGTGGCCAGTTGCTGCGCGGCATTGAAGGTGTAAAAATTCTTTGCTGTTTTACTGACGTTGCCACCATACGATGGCACGGCGGTCATAAAGCTGTAGGTCAGCGTCACGGGCGTGCCAGCTGCAGATCCAACATTCCAGCGACTGTTGTCCGTATAGATCAGCGCATCAATGCGATAGTCACCTGAAATTTTGAAATTGTTAACAACCGTGGGATTGGGGGTGTACGCCATTTATATTCTCTGTCAAACAGCGTTCTTTAAGAAATCTTGATAGGCCAACTTGATGCCATCGGCCAGTGCCACCTTGGCACGCCAGCCTTGGGCTGCTGCGGCAGACACATCGAGCAATTTGCGCGGCGTGCCATCGGGCTTGGAAGCATCAAACACAATGCTGCCTTCAAAGCCCACCACCTGCATGACCTGCTCTGCCAGTTCGCGAATGGTCACATCTACGCCAGTACCAATGTTGAGCAAGGGGCCGTGGTAACCAGCGGTCATGAGTTGCACACAAGCATCGGCCAAGTCGTCGACATACAAAAACTCGCGCATGGGCTTACCGCTGCCCCACACCACATATTCAGTGTCGCCGCGCAGTTTGGCTTCGTGGGCTTTGCGAATAAGCGCTGGCAGCACATGGCTGTTTTGCAAATCGTAGTTATCGCCTGGGCCATACAAGTTGGTGGGCATGACGCTGGTGTAGCGGGTGCCGTATTGGGCATTGAAGCTTTCGCACAACTTGATACCCGCAATTTTGGCCAGCGCATAGGGCTCGTTGGTTGGCTCCAAGGGCCCCGTCAGCAGATATTCCTCTTTGATTGGCTGAGGACAATCACGCGGGTAAATGCAACTAGAGCCCAAGAACATGAGGTCTTGAATGCCAGCGGCATAGGCCCCTTGAATCAGGTTGGCCTCCATCATCAGGTTTTGATAAATGAAGTCGGCTCGGTACGTGTTGTTGGCATGGATGCCGCCCACTTTGGCCGCTGCAATGAACAAGTAGTGAGGCTTTTCTGCTTTCAAAAAAGCTTCCACCTCTGCTTGGCGTGTGAGGTCTAGTTCCGCGTGCGTGCGCGTCAAGATGTTGGTGTAGGCATCGGCTTTGAGCTTGCGCACAATGGCAGAGCCCACCATGCCGCGGTGACCGGCTACATAAATTTTGGAATCTTTGTTCATCAGTTAGGTACTTTCAAGCAAATCCATTAAACAGCCTTTGCCATTCTTCCTCTAAGGCCACAAACACACTATTGGGTACTGTAGCCGCAAACTTTTTGCGTCGATTGACAGACACCTTTCCCTTGTTTTGCAAACACGCAAGGACCAAGGTGGTCAGATCATTTCCGCGAACATCAAAACGCTCGTTCACAGCCTTAAATAATTCGTCAAATTGTGCCAAAAACTCAGTCTCAACTTTCAAGTCTTTGTTCAAAGCCTCTTGCGCCATTTCCAAGCCAAACGCAACACAGGCTGTGGCATCCCAATACCTGTAGACCGCTGCATCTGATTTGAACTTCAGCTCAAACGCATCATCGCCCAGCCACATGACATCCCATGCCTGTCTTGCTGGCTTGGAGTAGCTTTGTAATGCAGCCAGGTACTGCCCTTCGCTGCGCTTCATTGCCACTGAAACGGGCAACAACAAACCATTGCCCCATTGCCCCGAGCGGCACAACGCGTGGTGAAATAAAAACCTCGACAAACGCCCATTGCCATCCATGAACGGGTGCACAAATACAAAGGCAAAAGAGACCACTGATGCACACACCAAAGGGTCAATCTGTTTGGGTGCTTCGTTGGCAAAAGCCAGCAAATCGTTCATCAAACTGGGCACCCAATCGGGCGGCGGCGGCACATACGTAATACCTACGGCACCTCGCAATGGCCCGCGCAACCAATTTTGCTGTTGGCGATATTCAACGGCTTGGTCTAGTGGGTTACTGATGCACACATTTTGCAAGGCCACCAAATAATCCTCGTCCAAAGGCTCGGCCAAACTTGCCTGTTTCAAGAGAGTCACAAAAGCCTCCGCTTTGCTGTGCGATGGCAATTCATTTTCGATGGCAAAAGAACTTTGAGTTTCCTGCAAATACGCCCATGACATGGCCCGCTCTGCCGCCATGGGTGCCAACTCTGATACAAAACGTCGTGCATGACCCAGAATGTCTGCCGTCAGTAAGGCCTCCATGACAGGCGTGCGCTCTACTGTGACGCAATAGGACAAACTTCCCAAGCCATTAAAATTGACGCGCCACTTGGCATTTCGTGTGCCCTTGGTTGTGATGTAGCGTTTGGCATCAAAAACATCAATGGTTGGCCCCGAAATGGTGGGTGCGCCTTGGAGTTCTGTTTTGCAAAAAAACTCCCACAAAAAACAAGCCACACGAATGTAAGCACCGCTGGGCGCTTCGCAAATGCCTGCCAACATCTGGCTTGCTGGCACCTTGGGCAGTGCCTGCGCCAGCACTTGTAAGTTGACGCCCTCGTGCTTCAGCGCAAACAGCACGTGGTCTAACCAGGTCTGTGTCTTGTCTGCCACTTGGGCAGGAACCAACATGCTGCTACCGGCGGCAGTAACCCGCGTCACAGACCCCAGTTTGGCTTGAATGGGTGGCTCAAAAGCCGTGAGCCTCAAATGCGCATGAAGATAAGCGTACCCTAGGAGGCTCATATTTATTGAAAAAAATTAATATTTTCTTAAATATAAACCATTAATCAAACTTTTTCTTAAATTTAATACTCAACGCCAACAGACACATCAAAGCCGTGTTTGCGCAACAGGGCATGTTGCTTGGCATTGCTCAGGTCGTTGGCCACCATCTCTTTGATCATTTGGTCTAAGGTAATTTCTGGTACCCAGCCCAATTCTTGTTTGGCTTTGGAGGGGTCTCCAAGCAAGGTTTCCACCTCGGCTGGCCGGAAGTAGCGAGTGTCAACTTGCACCACCACCTGCCCCACTTTGAGGGCAGGCGCGTCGGTGCCTTCAATGGCCACCACCTTGCCCACTTCTTTCACACCCTCGCCCTCAAAGGCCAAGGTAATGCCCAACTCTTTGGCCGTGCGCTCCACAAAGTCGCGCACCGAATATTGCACGCCCGTGGCAATGACAAAGTCTTGGGGCTTGTCTTGTTGCAGCATCATCCACTGCATGCGCACGTAGTCTTTGGCGTGGCCCCAATCGCGCAGCGCATCCATGTTACCCATGAACAAACATTCCTCAAGGCCCTGCGCAATGTTGGCCATGCCGCGGGTAATTTTGCGGGTAACGAAGGTCTCGCCGCGGCGCTCAGATTCGTGGTTGAACAAAATGCCGTTGCAGGCATACATGCCGTAGGCCTCGCGGTAGTTGACCGTGATCCAGTAGGCATAGAGTTTGGCCACGCCATACGGGCTTCGTGGGTAAAACGGGGTGGTTTCTTTTTGTGGAATTTCTTGCACCAAACCATAAAGCTCAGAAGTAGAGGCTTGGTAAAAACGGGTGTGTTTTTCAAGTCCCAAAAAGCGAATGGACTCAAGCAGGCGAAGCGTGCCCATGGCGTCTACATCGGCGGTGTATTCGGGCGCTTCAAAACTCACGGCCACATGGCTTTGCGCGCCCAAGTTGTACACCTCATCGGGCTGCACTTCTTGCAAAATGCGCGTGAGGTTGGAAGAGTCAGTCAGGTCGCCGTAGTGCAGCTTGAAGCGTGCGTTGTCAACGTGCGGGTCTTGGTAAATGTGGTCAATGCGCTGGGTGTTGAATGAAGAAGCACGGCGCTTGATGCCGTGCACCTCGTAGCCCTTTTTCAATAGAAACTCTGCAAGGTAAGAACCGTCTTGACCTGTGATGCCGGTAATCAGGGCTTTTTTCATGAATGCGCTTTCTAAGGGGCTGAAACAAAAAATTTGTGTTCATTCTAGATTAACAGTGTGACATCACGGGAGCTGATGGCATTGGCGCTTGCCGCGTTATTGCACCTGTAACGCCATGCTAATGGCCACCTCTGTGAGGGGCACATCAGCAAAGCCACTGACCACCCCCGTGGGCTGCGTCGCAATGAGGTCGGCTTGGTCCATGCCTTTGACTACAGTGCCAAACACCGCATAGCCAGGGCTGGCCGTGTTTTTAAAGTCTAAAAACGTGTTGTCCACCAAGTTGATGAAGAACTCTGAGGTGGCCGAGTTGGCCACATTGGTGCGTGCCATGGCCACTGTGGTGCGCAAATTGGAAGGCCCGCCCAAAGTGGTTTCAAGCACGATGGGCGCGACCTGCCCCGCTTTTTTAACCATGCCCGTGGTGTAGCCACCGCCCTGAACTACAAAGCCTGGAATAACGCGGTGAAACAGCGTGTTGGAATAGTAGCCTTGGCGCACGTAATACAAAAAGTTGTCGACTGTGGCGGGCGCCTTGATTGGGTCAAGCTCTAGTGTGATGCTGCCAGAGGCCATGATGAGCGCCACTTGAGGCTTTGGCACAGTAAGGGTGGTGCTGTAAATGAGCTTGCCCTGATCATCTTGAATGTCGAGCACAAAATCGCCCACCTTTTTCACAGTGCAATTTAAGACCAACACATCGGTGGTGCTGCTTGAAGCAAAGCTGGGGCTGGTACAGGCGCCGCCCGTGTTGACCACCAAAGAAGAGCGCAAATCTTTACCGCCCAAGGAAAGCGTAGCTGTGCGGCCAAATACCATGGACTCTACCTTGACTGCGGTGATAACCGGCGGAAAACCTGTGCTGCCGCCGCAGCCCGTTAAAACGCCTGTCATTGCAGTCGCTGCAGCCACCGTTGCCAATACACTTTTAAACATCATTTTCAACTTTCTATCATTTGCAATAACACATCCAGCTCAACTCCTTAACCGGCCTCTTTGAGCACCGCATCACTAAGGTTCTGAAGATTATCCTCAATACTTACGAAAAAATCCTGCATACAAGCCAGCGCTTTCATATCTTTCAAATGAATAAATCTTGTAAATCGAAAGTTAAACTTTCGATTTGCAAGAAATGGGAGCAACTTGCACAAGGTGAAAGCCTTCAACCCATGTTGATTGACGGCGGTACAGAAAGCTATGAGCGTGAGGGGCTAAAAGTACGCGCATGGCAAGATGCGACGATTGCTGAAACAACTTGAAGGCTTGTAGAAGCTACTCAATCCTTCCCAAATAAATCCCGCGTATACACCCGCTCTTTTACATACGTCTCGTCCAAAGGCGAGGAATTAAAGAAACTGTTTGTTCTTTAGAAACTTTTCAATTGCATCAAAAGTTTCGATGACAAGGGCAGCCTCAATGGGTAGCAAATTGAGCCGCTCAAGGCGTGCTCTGGAAACTTCTGGGTAATGGTGTGCAAACTTGTTGCGTAACAAGGCGGCAGTGCCAAATTCTTCGGCTGATCGAATTGCACCCAACTTCTCCATTAGAAGCGCCTTATCGCGATTGGATTTATCGCTGATGTCTTCCTGCTCAAGAAAAGCAATGCCCTTAAAGATTTGATCTTGAATCATGGTGACGCATTGGGAGTAGCGCAGTATCAGTGCGTCAATTGACTCTTCTTGCGAGTCTGTGATCAATTCCAAAGACTCAAGTGCCAAGGGAAACAAAGCTTGGTTTTTGCTCAATGAATATTTGAGCTTATCTATGCGTTGGCTGCATGCCAGCCAGCTTATTTGAAGTAATTCGAACTCTGGCTTCATAGAGCCACGCCACTGTTCAATGCAATAGTGTGAATAGGCTCTGATGGCGCATTCTTTTGCTTTACCAGTAAATCGACATGCACATCACATGCCAATTCAAGCTGGTATTGGGCTTGAAGTTCTTCTTTGGCACTGAGAGTGCGCTCTGTTTCAAATAACAGGTCGATGTCGCCACCTCGGCGTAGATTGTCTACGCGGGAACCAAACAGATACACTTTTCCATTGGGGTCAAACTTGGACAAAACCCCCTTGATGGCTAACTGCTCTTCTTTGCTAAGGCGCATGACGAAATTCTAAGGCCAAAGCTCAATCCTTCCCAAACAAATCCCGCGTATACACCCGCTCTTTCACATCCTCCAAATCCGCCGTCAGCCGGTTGGCCACAATCACATCGGCCTCCTGCTTAAAAGCAGCCAAGTCGTTCACAACCCTGGACTTGTAAAACTCAGCCTCAGTCAGCACCGGCTCGTACACAATCACTTCCACGCCCTTGCCCTTCAGGCGCTTCATGATGCCCTGCACACTGCTGGCGCGGTAGTTGTCAGAGCCGACTTTCATGACCAGGCGGTAGATGCCCACCACCTTGGGGTTGCGCTTGAGAATGTCAAACGACACAAAGTCTTTGCGGGTGCTGTTGGCGTCCACAATGGCGCGAATGAGGTTTTGCGGCACCGCGCTGTAATTGGCCAAGAGCTGCTTGGTGTCTTTGGGCAGGCAATAGCCGCCATAGCCAAACGAGGGGTTGTTGTAATAGTTGCCAATGCGCGGGTCTAGCGACACGCCCTCAATGATTTGCCTTGCGTCCAGCCCCATCGAGATGGCGTAGCTGTCTAGCTCGTTAAAGTACGCCACGCGCATGGCCAGGTAGGTGTTGGAAAACAGCTTGATGGCTTCGGCCTCGGTGCTGTGGGTGAGCAACACCGGCATGTCTTTTTTAACAGCGCCTTGCAACAAAAGGTCTGCAAATTGGCGGCCCAGTGCATCTAGGCTGCCCACAACAATGCGCGATGGATACAGGTTGTCGTAAAGCGCTCGGCCCTCGCGCAAAAACTCGGGCGAGAAGAACAAATTGACCCCCACATATTTGGCGCGCATAGACTCACAAAAGCCCACCGGTATGGTGGACTTGACCACCACCGCAGCCGAAGGGTTAAGCGCCATGACATCGGCGATGACCGACTCCACGCTGCTGCAGTTGAAATGGTTGCTTACAGGGTCGTAATCGGTGGGGGTAGACACCACCACAAAACTGGCGCCCGCCAAGGCATCTGCCTTGTCAATGGTCGCCCGCAATTTCAAAGGCTTGTGGGCCAAAAACTCTTCTAGCTCTTTGTCTTCAATGGGCGATTTTTTGGCGTTGATCAAATCAACTTTAACCTGCGATACATCCAGTGCCACCACTTCACTGTTTTGTGAAAGCAACACGGCATTGCTCAGGCCGACATAGCCACAACCTACAACTGCTATTTTCATGAAAGTCCTAACCGGTTATCGTTAAAAGAATACGTCATGGTCTGCACTAATTTACCAAGACTTCATCGTAATAGGCTACGCCACCTCCCCCATTGGCTTGGGTTAAGACTTGCGCTCGTTTGCCACCATGAGGAGTCGAAGCTGCTTGACTGCCTCTACTTCGTAATCGTTGATCAAAGTTTTGAAGTGCTTGTAAATCGCGTTCATATTGACATTCAGACGAATGCTGGAAAAGCCCTCATCATTGCCATCCAGCGGAATCACCCCGGTGACAACACTTTTGAAATGCTCCGGATGCTTGTGCCTGATGGGCTGATAGGCATCGATGGCCGCAAAGATCTCCTTCAATGTATACCCATGGTCTCGGGTGAGAATCATCAAATCAAAAATATCTCTTGACCTGACACGGTCATACACAACGATGCTTTTCATGACCAACAGCCCATCCAAGCCCAAAACGTCGAAGCACCCTGCACCAATCTCCTGCTTGGGTGTTGACTTCAAAAAGTCAATCTGGGGTTGCGGTCTGTCACTCGCATTGCGTGAGTGAAATGTGACTTTGGCTCCGTCTATCAAATAATCCTGAATGTAGTGGTCTAGATTTTCGGATGTGTTGATTTTGAACCCTAGTTTTTGTTCAGGCGTGATCAAACTTTCAATCGGAATCCCCTCAGACGCCAATTCATCCAAGATTGAATCGATGCGGCCAACTGGTAATTTCTGGCCAAAAATATTAAAGTCCAAGTCCTCGCTGATCCGATGCCCAATTTGTAAAGCCAAAGCAGTACCACCAACCAGCGTAAAACCTGCCAACCTTTGATCATTTTGAAATCGAGCGAAAATCTTTTGCGTTGCTGTTGGCAAAAATTCCAATTTAAGGTCATGCACTTGCTTGCTCCTCTAGCGCGCTCAAGCCTTTATTGATGTTGCCCAGCATCCTGGTCACACAAGCGCGGGTCATTGGCCCAAACTGACTGCGCTTGAACACGCGCTTGACTTTGGGAATACCGTAATAAAAGCACAGCCGAGCTACGTCATCAAATTTGTGTTTTTCAAGCACCTTAGCAATCAACACATCGTCTCGCATATTGGGGTTAGACCAATCGTACGGGCCAGACAGCCCCAACTTAACTGACTTGCGCGGCGCAATAGATTGTTGAATGGCGGCATAAAGCCACGCCGGAATTAAGCCAGCGAAGCTGTCAACATCGCCCTGAAGCCAGTCACCTGTTGCTTGCTTAATCTCTGTTGTTGTCAGATCAACCACGCCACGGCTCCAAAGCGCCAACAATACCCTGCCCTTTGGGGTGACGGAAAGCTTGACTTTTCGTTGACTCATTCGTCGAAACAATAGCGTATGCCCCCCAGCCTTGACGGTGCGTGACAAACCAGAAGTGGGCACCACCAACTCATGGTTCAGTTCAGCGTTTAGCGCAAGACCAACACGCTCACCCGTCTTTTGCGCCACTGCACGGGCCACGGTCTGCGCATCCACACTTTGACCCGCCAATGCGTACAAGCCCCTTGCCACCCTCACAATAAGGCCTGCCCGCATCATCCTCAATAGCGCTTGGTCGATGGCTGCGCGTGTGCCCGCCAACCGCAAGTCTGCGGCAGAAAAAACCGCCCCATCAGGCTTCATTGAGATGGCTTGGTGTATGGCTTCAGTTGTACGCATGTCAGAAATTATGCATGTTTTTCAAATTTCTCCAAAATGGCACAAAACTCTATTTTTATCTGCATGACGTGGCTTACAGCCCAGTTGTGGTTGCAGACCAGTGCGGCATCAGCCTACAACAGCTATTTTCATGAAAATCCTCACCCGTTATCGTTAAAAGAATCCTTAATGGCCTGAACTATGGCGCTCCACAATGCAGGGTCTGTTAGCAAAGGTATTTCGGTGCTCAGTACATTGCTTAATTTTCCTTGTTTAGCCTGCACCGAGCGAATCACCCTGTCAATTTGTGCATCCGGCATTTCTACAATGGCTTTGATGGCCGATCGAGCCTGTGCATGGTTTCGTAAAAATCGCGATTCCTCGCGCATGTCCTCTCGAATGGTGCGCTCAAGCACATCGGCCAAATACACCAAGTGCGGCGTCAAATTCAAATACTGCCAAACAGGTTGGGCTACTTCATTCCCCTTGAAAACAAAGTTGGATTGAATGCCATCTGCATAAGCAGTGTTGCTGGGGGCAAATGAATAATGCCCTGAAATGGCCCGCATGAGTGGGCCAGACACCGTGTCCAAAATATCATCATAAGCACGGCGGTCTGCTGCATGGCTACTGATAAGGGAAGAGACGGGCAGAACCATGGGTGCCAGCACAACGCCATCTCGGCGCAAAACATCGTTGATTAAAAACCGATGCACACGCCCATTGCCATCGGCCAAGGGGTGCATGTACACAAAACCAAAAGCCGCTACTGCGCTGCGCATCACCGAGGACTGCCCTTGTGTGCGCTCCAAGAAAACCTTGAGTCCTTCAAGCATTGCATGCATTGCTTCAAACGGCGGACCTACGTAGTGCACCACTTCATGAAAGCGCACAACTTCTCCCACAAACACAGGCGACTGGCGCAAACCAAACTGCTGCAGTGATACACGAGGGCCCAATATTTCCGATTGCAATTGTGCCAGGCTTGCCTCGTCGAGTGGCCAAACGCCTTGTCCTGTGCGGCGGGCCAACACATCTGCAAAGCGCTGAATGCGGTCTAGCTGATCCCCTTCACCTTCTATGGCAAAGCTAGATTTGCTTTCTCTTAAAGTCATCCATACGGCAGAACGCATGAGCACATCTTGGCCAAACTCTGCTGCCAAAGCTTGCAATAATTGAGGCACATCCAGCGCCATGGCTTGCAAAGCTTCGGGTGTCTTTTGAATCAAGGGGCAAAACGCCCGCGTGCCTGCTAAGTTGTTGCGCACTCGCCAACGCCCGTTGAGCAATGCCAAAGTTTCGCTGGCGGCCACCTGCTTTTGACCATCGACCACATCGACATAACTGCCCGCCATGCTGGTCTTCATATCCAAATTTTGCTCAGTGAGCCATTCATACAAAAAGCCAGCGCGCTTGGCGTATTGCCCGCTAGGCTCGTCTGCTACCCAATCAAGCAGTTCTTGAACCTTGATTTTGCCGAACACACGCCAAAGCAACTCCAAATGCAGCACCTCATGCTTGAGGTGAAACGTTAAGTGGCCCCGCAAATTGTTTGTGGGGCGCATGCTTTCAACATATGTTTGTGTGGTGATGCCTTGCGCCACTTGTGTGCTCCTGCGCCCCCCTACGCGACTCTGAACAAGCAATGGCATGACCAACTGAACGCCATAATGTTCAGCCAACCAAGCACCTCCTACAAGATTTTGAGTTCCCATCGAGGCATTATGCGTAAAAACGATGATGGATGCGTAAAAATGATGATTTTGATATGAATTTGCGCAAAAATATGTAGGCGCATATCAATCTGTGCCAAACAAATCCCACTTTCAATGCGCCAAGAGGCAAAGACCTTAAGATCAAACGACCAAGGTCATGCCGGCATGTTTTGTAGCGCCGACATCAAGCGTCATGGTCTGGGTGCAGCCTGCACTGGCTGAAATGCGCTCTATCAAGCAATCTGCAAAGTCTGCTTTGCTGTTTTCAAAAACACGCAGTGCTCGGAGCACTTGATCCGCGCGGTCCACCACAATTTGTTTGGCTTGCAGCAGAACCATCAGCGCTTGGTTGACCTGCTCCGCGTTGAGTTTGTAGCAAGACGTCAGCACCCAATACAGCTCAATGATAGAAACCAGCGTGACAAAACCGGGGCCATCGACATCGAGCGATTCAATCAGTTGGGTGGCCATGATTGATTGCTTAGGGTCATCTTGCATGATGTAGCGAACCAACACATTTGTGTCGAGCCCAATCATTTGGCCGCTGCGCCACGCATAGCGATGGCTTGGTTCATGTCGTCGATCGACACCACTTTCGGGGCTTTTCCAAACATGCCTTTGAGCTGGGCTACGCTTTGCGTGGCTGCGATGAATTCATATCTGCCAGGCGCAATTTGCACAAACTCGACACGATCACCAGCTTCAACCTTGAGGTTGATTCGAACATCGATGGGGATGGTAATTTGACCTTTAGTGGTCAAAGTGGCAGTGGTCATGATGAAAGCTCCCGTTCCTTACTTTGAGTAAGGATACAACGTTTTTTTCTGTTTGTGCCTATTTTTTATGGGAGCCGACCCGTTTTGCATGCAGACCAGTGCGGCATCAGCCGCCGTTCCTTGAAAAAACAGCATCATGATGCTAATTTTTCAATGATGTACCACCGGCTGGTAGGACAACTTATGGCAGCGCGTCGGAAGTAGTCATGTCGCTAAAACTTAAATATGACGACATGTTTTATGGACATGTCGTCAGCATCGACATGCCATGCGTACGTGTCGACAAAAAGCTGTTTTTAAATCATGAGCCACCTTGAAATACCCTGGGACCCGACAAAACGCCACAACAGTCTGCCTCTCGGTATCTGAAAGACTTGGTTGAAGTCGGCGTTTTGGTTGCGCAGCCTTTTGGGAAAGAAAAACTTTTTATCCACCCCAAACTGATGAAGATACTGAGCCACGATAGCAACCACTTCGAGACTTAGAACAAAATTTTCAAAAGTCGCACCCACGATTGAGTTGGCACAAAATTCTCCAAAATGCCAAAAACCTCTATTTTTGTCTGCATGACGCGGCTTCCAGCCCAGTTGGTTGCAGACCAGTGCGGCATCAGACCCGACCAGCTAAACGCAGTGAAGCACGCAGTGTTTCATTGATGCGTGTTTGCCATCCATCTCCGCTTGCACGAAGTGCTGCCAACACATCTGCATCTAAACGCAGTTTGACTGGCTCTTTGGTTATAGCTGCCTTAGGGCGTCCACGCGTCTTAATCTTTTTGCCCTTGTATAGATCTGCAGATTCAAAGAACTCGGCAGTCAATTGCGCAGCATCATCGGGATCACTCCAGATAGCTGGTGTAGAGCGTTTTTTCGCGGTCATTTGCTTTCCTCATACTGATAATACGGCGCACCTTGCCGCGTGGTGTCCAGACCATCACAATCATGTCGCCATCTAACCAACCCACTGTGATGAACCGATCTTCCTCGTAGTCCATTCTCTTGTCCTGACCAGTAAAGTGGAGGCCATCAAAGACCTCAACTGCACGGGAGAAGTCCAAGCCACGTTCTTGAAGCGTTTTCTTATATTTAGCTTGGTCGAACTCAAGTTTCATAAATTTATTGTACCCCCATTAAATTACTCGTCAACCCTTGAGCGCCCAAAAACGTGCCCACCTAGCGCTTCATATCCCCCTGCAACCCATCCTCAATGGCCTTCACCGAGCCAAACCGCTGCATCACCACGGCGCTCAGCGCCTCTTTGGTCAGCCCTTGCTGATACGCGCTGCCCCAGTGGGGATCGTGCTTAAAAGACAACACCCCCGCCACAGCTTCCATCAGAGCTTGCTCGGCGTTTTCCAGAATGCTGTGGCGCACCTGCTTCATGCGCTCGTCCGGAAGTTCATAGCGGTCGGTGAAGTACTTGAACAAATCTTGGAAACCCTTGAAGTCTTGGTTGGCCAAAATGATGTTGGAGTATTCAATGAACTCTGCGGCGCGCCCTGTCAGCTGGGGCGACTGGGCCTCGGTGGTCCACTCCACCCTGGGGAAGTAGTTCTCTGTAGGCTCCTCTTCTGCCGAGGGCTCGCTTGCACCTCCTGCGTCCTTGGCCGGCGGCGGCGGCGGCTCTGTTTCAGACGCATGCGGCGCAATCAAGTCCATGGCGCTTTCGTCTTGCAAAGCATCTAAGGCCACGGGCTGGTCGGCTTTGAGGTTCTCAATGGGAGCACTGACCACCAAGGGCTGAAATCCGCACAGCTCGTACAGTGACTTTAATGACATCAAGCGTTTTTCAATGGCCTTCGAGGAGCTGGCCTTGTTTCGAAGGCTGAGCAAGCTTTCTAAGTAGGCTTGAATTTCGGGGGGCAGGTTGGCGCGAAACTCGTCTTGCCAAGCGTGCCAACTGAAGTCTGAGCCATCTGGCTTTTTCAAATGCGTGCGGGCAATGTTTTGCGAGGCTTCATGGGGCTCAATCATGATGACCACTTTGTCTCGGCCCAGCAAAATACCAAAGTGCGTGAGCCGGCTCGACCTGTCGCCCTCTACATTGAAAATTTCGCCCTGATTCAAAAGCGCGCTTTGGCCGCTCAGGGTGCTGTCGGCTTTCAGTAGCCACCAGTGCGCCTTGGCGTCTTTCAAGTCCAGCGTGCCCTGCTGAAATGAGTTGGCAGCCAAGCTGTCTTTGAACCCCATCTGGCGCCGCAGAAAATGCACGGCTTGGTTCTTGGGGTCTTGGTCGTAGCCTTGCCGCACCTCGATGGCAATGTGGCTTGGCAGCTCAAAATACCGGTGGTTTAAATACTCATACAGCCAGCTGCTTTTGTCGCCCGAGATGCCCCAAGGCGGCGCCATGGTGTCTTGCTCTAGGTTGTTGCCAAACAAGGTGACGCGCGTGCCGTGCGCCTCAATCATGGGCGGCTTGAGCGCGGGCGCAATGGTGCGGTGGTAAAAAACCTTACCCTCAGCATCGGGAAAACCTTGAATGCCAAACACGTCGTATTTGGGGTTGTAGCGAACAATGATGGAGTGCCCCACCCCGCCTTGCCACGACTCGTATTGCACCCCAAATAAATTGCGTGTAAGGGAAGAAATTTTGGCGCCCACGCCATAGTTTTCATAAGTGTTGCCAGGGCCGCCAGAAGAGGAAATGCTGTTGAGCAAATTGTTCATTTGCTCTAGGCTCATGCCATCGCCGTTGTCGGTAAAACTGAGCTTAAAAATACCACTGTGCTTTTGGATGCCGTGGTTGTAGTCAATCAAAATTCGGCTGCCCTCTTGCCCGGTGCGCTGGCAGGCTTCGATAGAGTTTTGCACAAACTCCCGCATGAACTGATCGGGCGTGCAGTCGCGGCCCAAGTTTCGAATGAGGGCCGTTAGCCCATGCACATTGACCGAGGTTGGTTTAAAACCGATCGCTTCAGCCATGATGCGGCGTCCTTATTGCTTGACCCCCAACAAAACAAAATTCAAGCAAAACGCACCTCGGTGGGCGTGATGTTGCGCAAATACTTTTCACACCAAGCCTTGCCATTGGTTTGGCTCAGGTACAAGTTGCGGTAGTTCACCCAGCAGGCAGCTAGCCAAGCCGACTGCGTGCGGTGGGCCACGTCTTTCATCTCGCGCAAGAGTTTGAGGTGCACATTGAGTTCGCGCTCGCGCTCGGGCAATGCAATTTTGTAGGCCTTCAAATCTTTGCCTTCACTGCGCATGAACACAGGAAACAAGCGCTCTACGATGAAGGGCACATACGTGGCGCCTGGATGCAAGTTGCGGTCGTCTGCCATGCGCGAATGCATTAAATCTCGCAGGTTAGGCGGCATGCGTTTGTCGGCCGCAGCCATCACTTTGCGCACAAACGGAATGAAGCGCTCCCAAAATTTGGGCGACGCCACAAAGTAATTGGCCGCCGCAAAACTGCCAGTGGCTTGCAC
>Ga0214919_10000771_pt1 | contig 54959 bp, 48 predicted proteins | sample LL1503_MetaG_FD_177994 | JGI IMG/M metagenome (GOLD analysis project Ga0214919, IMG submission 177994) | Freshwater microbial communities from Lake Lanier, Atlanta, Georgia, United States - LL-1503 | ecosystem: Environmental > Aquatic > Freshwater > Lake | place: USA: Georgia | collected... | reverse complement strand
GATGCAGTGCCAACACAAAATAATGCGACCGAGCTGAGTTTGCCTGTATCCACAATGGCTGTAATGAAACTTTTCCAGTTCATTTCGCGGTAGAAAAGCATCGACAAAACGGCCGCATACAAAACCGCGACCGCTGCAGATTCCGTGGCTGTAAAAAGGCCAACCAATATACCGCCCACAATGATGACGGGTGTCAGCATGGCGGGAATGGACACGATGGCAGCCTTGTACATTTCAGTGAAATTTGATCGAGGGTAGACTGGATAGTTGCGCTTTTTGGCATAGGCATGGACCGTGGCCATTTGAGCCAGTCCAATCAACAAGCCAGGCACGATGCCAGCCAAGTACATTGCCCCGATGGACGTAGAAATAACCCCACCCCAGACCACCATCAAGATCGATGGCGGAATGATCACAGCAAGCACAGCAGAAACTGCGGTGATGGCAATCGAGAAAGACAAGTCGTAGCCTTCCTTCACCTGCGCTTCAATGAAGAGCTTGCCCTGGCTGGCCGCATCTGCAGTAGATGAGCCAGAGATGCCTGCGAAGAAAACCGACAAGATCACATTGATCTGTGCAAGGCCACCAGGAAAGTGGCCCACCAAAGCGCGCGATAAGCGCATCAATCGTTCTGTGATCCCGCCACTGTTCATCAAATTGGCGGTGAGCAAAAAGAAGGGCACCGCCAACAAAATGAAGGAGTTGTAAGACTTGAACATTTCATTGAACAAGACCATGGGCGACAAGCGTGGCTCCAAAATGAGCACAGGCAAAGCAGCGAGTCCTAGCGCAAAGGCGACGGGGACACGGATTGCCAGCAGCACAAAGAAGCTGCCAAAAAGAACAAGTGCCGCCATTGACGGCGATAAAAGTGAAGAGCTCATATCACAGACCCCTGATTAGAGCTTTCGCTGATGTCACTGGAGTTCAAAATGTGATCCAAAATAAAAACAATCCATAAAAAACCAGCAATAGGCCATGCAATGAAGATCCACCACATGGGCATATCTGCCAACTCGGAAGTTTGATTCCAGCCAAACTGGGTGAACTCAATGCCCCAGTAAAGAATGACGACAGAAAAAACCAACATGGCCAATTGGCTTAGACGCAAAAGCACATGGGTTGCGCGGGGTGAAAGCGCAGGCAAAAAATCGACATCAAAGTGAAGACGCTCACGCACCCCCAATGTAGCGCCGAGCATGATGAGCCAAACAAAAAAGAACCGACTCATCTCTTCGGTCCACATGTACCGTGGAATCAGCTCGGTGAATCGGGAAAAGATTTGTAGGCTGACCGGAATGATCAAAATCAAGACGGTCATGATAAGCAAAAAATGAAGCAGTCTATCGATCAAAGAAAGGATTTTTTGCATTGGCATTACAGAGAATAAAAACAGCGGGCAAGCTAAAGCTTGCCCGGTACGTTTACTAAAACTTTATTTCAAACTGTTGATTTTGGCGAAAATGGCATCGGCACCCACTTCCTTGGCGTAGGCCGCCATGACAGGGTCAACCAGTTTTTGCATTTCAGCGCGCTGTGTAAAAGGCACTTGCTTTAATTTTCCTTCTTTGGCGTATTTATCAAGCTTAGCCTGATCTTCAGAGGACTCAATTTCACGGCCATAGGCACCAGCTTCTTTGCCTGCCTTGATGACGGCCGCTTGTAAATCTGCAGGTAATTTCTTCAAAGTCTTCACTGAGAAGCAAAGTGGGCGAATGGTAATAGCATGGCGTGTCATCAAGATGCTAGGGGCCACTTCGTAAAACTTCATGGCCTCAACACCCGCCGCTTCATTTTCTCCGGCATTGATCACACCGTTTTGAATGGCGTTGTAGATTTCGTTGTAAGCAATGACGGTGGGCGCCATGCCCACAGCGGCGAAGGTGCGGCTCCAGATGGGTGCGCCTTGAACGCGTACTTTCAGATTTTTGAGATCAGTCAAATTGCCAGCAGATTTGTTGGAGAAAATATTGCGAACACCGCCGCCTGCGTAGCCAATCAAACGGACTTCGGCTTTTTGCTCGACTTCATCGGCAATCGGCTTGAGCAAGTCTTGGTCAAGCACTTTGTTCCAGTGATTCAGGTCACTGAACAAAAAGGGCGCGTCGATAAAAGGTGCTGCTTTAGAGAAAGTAGACATGTGGGCAGGCGAAACAATGGCGTAATCAACGGCTTTGCCTTGGTTCATGTAAGCGAAGTAATCCTTTTCGAGACCCAATTCGCTGTTTTTGTGCAGTACAAAATTGACGGGTTTGCCATAGTATTTTTTGACCAATTCTTCAAACTTAACCATGGCTTTGGTGAAAGCGTGGTCGTCACCAAATTGGGACGCGCCATGAAGGGTAATAGGGGCTTGCTGCGCGTAAGCGCTTAAAGCCATGACCGAAGAAAAAACCACGCCAAGCAGAGGCTTCAAAAATTTCATGTCCATGTCTCCTGATAAGTTTTGATCACAACACCGAGTAGTGGTTGCTTCTTAAACTTTAGGTTAAAGTCATCCAAAAGCTCATGGGGTAAACCATGGCTTCCGAACTAATCAGGCCGCCCAATTTTTATTTAACACAAGAAAGCGAAACATGAAGCACATCGGTTTTATAGGCGCATCAGGTTTGATGGGGCATGGCATTGCCAAGAATTTGCTGGCCAAAGGCTTTCATGTTTCTTTGACTGCGCACTCTAAGCAAGAGCCATTGAAGGACCTTCTTGCCGCAGGTGCAAAGCTTGTGAGCTGTCACGCCGATTTGTCAGTGTGTGATGCAATCATCATTTGTGTCACAGGTTCGCCCCAAGTCGAATCAGCGCTTGAAGGCCCACAAGGTATTTTGAGCAAAGCCCGAGCGGGCCTTGTGGTTGTGGACGCTTCAACCAGCGAACCCGATTCAACACGCCGACTGGCTGCCCGTTGCAAAGATGCTGGCATGACTTTGGTTGACGCGCCATTGGCGCGATCGCCTGTCGAGGCTGAGGAGGGTCGACTTAACACCATGGTGGGTGCTTCCCCTGCGGTTTTTGCGCAGCTTGAGCCCGTCTTTCAGGCGTATTGTGAAAATATTTTTCACGTTGGTGAAACTGGCGCGGCCCATGTCATCAAGCTGTTGAACAACTTTCTGGGTCAAGCCATTACCACCGCTGCTGCTGAAGCCTTTGCGGTAGGTGCCAAAGCAGGTATCGATGTGAGTCAATTGGTTCGCGTGGTGTCGGCAGGTGCCGTCAATTCTGGTTTATTCCAGGCCATGGCCAAAACGCTTGAGGGTGACTACACCGGCTTGAAGTTCGAGTTGAACAACGCGTCAAAAGATTTGCGTTACTACGTCCATCTGACTGAAAGTGTGAAGGCGCCTTCGCTGGTTGGCACAAGCGTGCACCAAAGTCTGATGACCGCTTGCGCGCTGGGCTATGGGCAAGAATTGGTGCCTTCACTGGTCAAGGCGCAAGCGAAAATTAACCAGGTCAAAATTGGTAACGCAAGCTGACAATAGGACAAACTGGAAAATGTCTTTGGACAGTCTTCCCAAATGAATTCAAATTGATTCGCTTCGACAGGGCGACTCAAGAAGACTTTTAGCGCTCAGTGAATACCCTCTGTAAATTTCTTATTTGAAGTGTTTCAATCCCGCTTTGTTATATTCATTTACACGACTCTAGGAGTTTCACCCCCATGACAAACCGTCGCCAATTGATGCAAGGTGCCTTAGCCAGTGCGTTGGGCCTCACCCATCTGCCCAACTTTGCACAAACTCGCTTAGAAAATCTGCGCATCATTGTGGGTTTCCCGCCAGGGGGCACGACCGATGCTTTTTCTCGCCGAATTGCTGAGAAGATGCGCGGCACTTACGCCAACAATGTCATCGTGGACAACAAACCCGGCGCCGGTGGGCAGATCGGCGTGACCACCCTCAAGTCTGCGGCAGCTGACGGGGCCCACATTCTGTATTCGCCCGCTTCCATGCTGACCATATATCCGCACTCCTACAGCCGACTGAGTTACACGCAATCCGATGTGACCCCTATCGGTATTGGCCACTCTACTGACCACGCTTTTGTCGTGGGGCCTGCTGTTCCCGATTCAGTGAAGAACATCAAAGACTTTGTCGAATGGGCCAAGGCCAACCCAGGCAAAGCCAGTATTGGCAACCCTGCGGCTGGCTCCATGCCCCATTTGCTGGCAGGCCGATTGGCCATGTTGGGTAGTTTTCAAATCACCAATGTTCCTTTTGCAGGCTCTGGCCCTGCCATACCTCAAGTGATGGGCGGGCAACTTGCGGGCATGTCATCGCCGCTGGGGGATTGGGTGCAGCATCACAAATCCGGCAAGATTCGAATTCTGGCCACCTCTGGCCCAGATCGTGCCGTTTTCACCCCCGATGTCGCCACTTTCCGCGAGCAAGGCTTTGGTGAATTGATGGTTCGCGAATGGTTTGGATTCTTTGCACCCGCAGGCATTAGCGAAGCTGTCAGGCAAAACCTGAATACAGCGCTGCGTCAGGCCATGGGCCAGCAAGACGTCCGAGACTTTGTGACACCGTTAGCCGCCAACCTGGAGGCTAGTACCTCGGCTGAACACACTCGCCGTCTTGCAGAAGATTCAGAGATGGCAAAGCGTTTGGTGACAGCCTTGGGCTTCAAGGCTGACTCCTGATCAAACCCAGCCCTGCCGCCAAACACTGTCGTTTTGCAGTTCACGCCACGCAATGATTTGCGTGGCCTTGGAAAACACTGCTTCAATTTCCACATCTTCAATCGGATCGGTCGGCTGTTCAGGTTGAATCACCCGACTCACCAAAAAGTGCTTTTGTTTGGCGATGGGTGTGACCGCAGTCCATTTGGTCAGCAGCAGTTTTTTGGGGTTCAAAGGGTTCATGCGTGAACGCTCTCAGGGCTTGCTTGGCATTTCTCGCGCTACGGCCTGGCCAAGCTCAATGACCGCCATGGCGTAGTAGCTGCTCCAGTTGTAGCGCGTGATGGCATAGAAGTTTTCGGTGCCGGCAACATAGCTGGCTGCTTCATTGCCGTTCAGTAACTCAATCAATGCCAACTGCCCCCTGTGTAACAACGCATCGCCGTCGATGACCGCACCTTTTGCAAGAAAATTGTTGACGCTGAAAGTCGGCAAGATATCGGGTGCCATCAGGGCATCCATGTCGAGTTGATCACGGTTGAACGTGACCGAGTAGTGTGTGGCCATGCCTGGCTGCCATTGAAAAGCTTTGAAGTAATGGGCCACAGAGCCAATGACGTCGGCTGGGTTGTTGAACAAGTCAATGTGTTTGTCGCCATCAAAATCGACTGCAAAGTTGGCCCAACTCGATGGCATAAATTGGGGCAGTCCCATAGCACCCGCGTAGCTGCCTTTGAGTTTGGTCGGATTGACTTTTTCCTTAGACGCCATCACCAAAAATTGTGCCAGTTCTTTGGAGAAAAAGGCCTGACGCTCTGTCGCTCTTGGGTGTTCTTTGGGAAAGTCAAAGGTCAGGGTGCTCAAGGCATCTAAAACTCTGAAGTTGCCTGTGTGTTGTCCATAAAAAGTTTCAACACCGATGACACCCACTATGAGCCATGGGGGCACACCATAGGCTTGCTCGGCTTGTTTGAGTAGCGTTTGGTGACGCTCCCAAAACTGGACGCCTGCTTGCACGCGTTTGGGTTCGATAAAGCGGGCACGGTAGGCCGCCCAATTTTTTTGACTGACCTGCGCGGGAGGCAATATCAGCTTGGGAATACTGGGAATCAGCTTGGCTTGGGCCAGTTGCGCTTTGACCCACTTGGGGTCTAGTTGATTTTCCTGAGCCACCCGTTCTGCCCACGCCATGGCATCTGGCCTTTTGGCATAGGATGCCCCCGCAGCGGGCGCGGCAGATTGACGTTTCGGCTTTGATTTTTTGGCACTCTCAGCAGCCTGAGTGCTTGCTGAAAAACACAGCCCCAAACTGATCAAGATCAAAGACAAAATTCGCATGACTTGAGTTTAGCCTTTGAAATGCGTGCAGGTGTCGTGATAAGCTGGAAGCCTCACATTTTGTCCCTCTTTTTTAAAAAAATACCCATGGGCGCTACTGGCTATTTCACACACTCTGATTGTCGCCTGCACGAAATGGGCGAGGGTCATCCGGAGTGTCCCCAACGCCTAGATGCCATTGAAGATCGCTTGCTCATCACTGGGCTCGATAACGCTTTAGACCGCAGAGAGCCTTCGCCAGCCTCTTTGGCAGACATTGAATTAGCCCACGGCAGCATGTATGTGGCTTCGCTCAGGGGCTTGAGTGATGCCCTCATTGAGGGCATTCAGGCGGGCGGGCCTTCGCGCACAGCGCTTGATCCAGACACCTCCATGAACGCACACACATGGAAAGCTGTCTTGCGCTCAGCTGGGGCGGCCTTGGAGGCCACCGATGCCGTCATTGCCGGTGAATTAGAAAATGCTTTCTGCGCCATTCGCCCGCCGGGTCACCACGCCTGTCGCGACAAAGCCATGGGTTTTTGTTTTTTCAACAATGTCGCCATTGCAGCCAAATACGCCTTAGAGCGCCACGGCCTCAAGCGTGTGGCCATTGTTGATTTTGATGTGCACCATGGCAATGGCACCGAAGACATTGTGGCGGGTGACGAGCGTATTTTGATGGTCAGCTTCTTTCAGCATCCGTTTTACCCTGCGGGTGGCGCAATCAAGCACGACGCCAACTTGGTCAATTTGCCTGTGCCTGCTTACACCAAAGGCAAGGACATTCGGGAATTGATCGAGATGATGTGGATTCCGCGCTTGGAAGCCCATCGGCCTGAACTCATTTTCATCAGTGCAGGATTTGATGCCCATCGAGAAGACGATTTGGGGCAGTTGGGCTTGGTCGAGCAAGACTATGTGTGGATGACTCAGCGCATCAAAGACATGGCGCACAAATATGCCAAAGGCCGCATCGTGAGTTGCTTAGAAGGAGGCTACAACCTCAGTGCCTTGTCTCGCAGTGTTGAGGCGCACCTTCGTGTCTTGGCCGACCTTTGAAAATTTTCAAGGAAGTCAACTTTGACCACTGCGCCTAGCATGATGAACAACCCCGCTTTTTGGTGGTCACATCTGAATCCGCAACAAGCTGGCCAAGAGCTCCTGCTGTTCTTGGCCTGCATTGCCATGACTTGGTTTCTCGCATGGGGTGTTCGCCGTGCAACGCCGCAGTGGGATTTGTCTGTTCTGTTGGGCCGGCGTCTGTTTGATGGTGTGCTGTTTCCGTCGCTGTTGTTAGGCTTGGTTTTCATCACGCGGGCAGTTTTGGCGAAATCACAAGCCCTCTGGATTTTTGATTTCCTGGTACCTGTCTGTTTTTCTTTGGCGGTCATTCGATTGGGTGTCAAGGTTTTGCAAGTGACCTTCAAATCTGCAGAATGGGTAAGGCCCCTTGAAAGAAGTCTTTCATGGCTGGCATGGGCTGCCGTTGTTCTTTGGTTGACTGGCTTGTTGCCATTGGTGCTAGAAGAGTTAGACCAAATTAAGTGGAAAATTGGCACCGCACATCTGTCAGTTAGAACGCTCATTGAAGGGGGCTTGACTGCTGGCTTGGTCATGTTGCTCACCCTCTGGGTGTCATCGGCCATTGAAGCCAAATTGCTCAAATCTTCAACTGGCAGTGAATTGTCACTTCGCAAAGCTGTGAGCAATGCGGTCACGTCTTTGATGTTGTTCGTGGGTTTGATGTTGTCCTTGTCGGCAGTGGGCATTGACCTCACTGCGCTGTCTGTTTTAGGTGGCGCCATTGGTGTCGGTATTGGTTTTGGTTTACAGAAGTTGGCGGCCAATTACGTCAGCGGGTTTGTGATTTTGGCTGAGCGCAGCATGCGCATTGGCGACAGTGTCAAAGTGGATGGCTTTGAAGGACGCATCTCTGATATCAAAGCGCGTTATACCGTCATTCGCTCACTGACTGGGCGTGAATCCATCGTGCCCAACGAAATGCTGATTAACAGCCGCGTTGAAAATTTGTCTTTAGCCGATTCACGTATCTTGCAGTCCACCCAAGTCACTGTCGCTTACGACACGGATGTCGATGGGATGATGCAACTTCTGCTGCAGGCCTGCGAGGCACAAAACAAAGTCTTGAAAGATCCTTTGCCATTTGTCACGCTCACCAATTTTGGCGCTGATGGCTTAGAGTTCGGCGCCCATTATTGGGTCGATGAACAACAAGCTGGTTTGTTAACCTTGAAGTCAGAAATTAACATTCAAATATTGCAGCTGCTGCAGACAAAGGGCATTGAAATTCCATACCCTCAACGTGTGGTTCACACCCGTGGCTTACCCTGATGTTGCGCTTCTTGAAGGCGCTCAATGGGTGTTTCAATAAGCGAACTGCTTTTACCGGTGCAAGTTAGCCTTCAATGCCGATGCGCACAAACTAACCGCTGTGTTGGCCTCTTGCATGACGCGGCCCATGGTGATGAAGCCATGAATCTGGCGTTCAAAACAAATGTATTGCGCAGAGACGCCGGCGTTGGACAGTGCATCGGCATACAACAAGCCTTCGTCGCGCAAAGGATCAAAGCCCGCAGTCATGACAAAAGCGGGTGGAAGACCTGCATGACTTTCGGCAAGCTGAGGCGAAGCGCGCCAATCCATGGCATCTTCGCGCTTGCGCAAATAGTTTTCGGTGTAGTAGGCAATGGACTCTTTGGTAAGCATGTAGCCTTTGCCATTGGCGTGATAGGACGCTGTGTCTTGCCACATGATGGTGGCAGGATAAATAAGCAGCTGATAAGCGGGCTGGATTGCCAGGCCTTTTTGATCGCGCAGTCCAATGCAGGCTGCGGCCGACAAATTGCCGCCAGCACTGTCACCACCCATGGCAATGCGATGGGGGTCAATGCCTAAACTTGCGGCTTGCGAAACACTCCAATTGAAAGCCGCCACGGTATCTTCGTAAGCAGCTGGAAATTTGTGTTCTGGCCCCATGCGGTAATCCACTGAAACCACCACCACCTCGGCTTGTAGGCACAGACTTCTGCACAGCACGTCGTGCGTGTCTAGGTCGCCAATGGTCCAGCCGCCTCCATGAACGTAGACCAAGCCAGGTAAGACCTTTTGAGTTTGTGCGGCGTGAGGGTGATACACCCTGACCGGCACATTCACGCCGTTGGATGAGAACACTTTGTCTTCTACTTTGAAAACTTCGGGTGCATCGGGCTGCGTGAATGCGCGGCGAGATCGATAGGCCGTACGTGCTTCTGAGGGCGATAGGGTGTTCACGGGAGGCACACCCTTATCAATCATGAGCTGCATCAGGGCTTGGGCTTGAGGGTCTAACATGTTTAATCCATCATGGAAGGTAACCACAGGCTGATGCCTGGGAAAGCGAGCAATATGCCCAACGCGATGATGAGTACCAGCACCATAGGCCATACGCCACGAAAGATGGCGCCCAGCCCGACTTGGGGCAACAAGGCGTTTAGAACAAAAAGATTCATACCGACGGGTGGGGAAATGAGTCCAATTTGAATCACCATCACAATCAGCACGCCAAACCAAACGGGGTCAAAACCCAATTGGACCACGATGGGAAAAAACAGCGGTATGGTCAGCAAGACCATGGTCAGCTCTTCCATGACGGTGCCCAAAAGCACATAGATCACCATCATGGATGCGACAACCATGATGGGGGAAAGGCCTAAATGGGTGATCCATTCCTTCAGCTCAAATGGCAAGCTGGTGTAGTTGACGAAGTTGGCAAAAATCGTGGCGGCAATGAGCAAGGTGAATAACATGCCGGTGGTTCGTGCTGATTCGACCAGAACTTCCATGAGCACTTTCCAACTCAGGGCTCCGCGGGCCAGCGCAAAAAGAAAAGCACCTGTTGCGCCCATTCCGGCGCCCTCGGTGGCTGTGAAGAAACCACCATAAATGCCACCCAAGACCAGTACCACCAAAACCAAAACACCCCAGATGCCACGCAAGGCTTGTAAGCGTTGTGACCAGCTGAACTTCTCACCCGCTGGCGCGTGCTCTGGATTGTGCCAAGTCATGACGACAACCGCCAACATCATGAGACACGCGGTCAAAATGCCTGGCAAAACACCTGCAGCAAACAATTTACCAATGTGGGTTTCTGTGATGATGCCGTAGATCACAAGGATGGTGGAGGGTGGGATCATGATGCCCAAAGTGCCACCTGCTGCGATCACCCCTGTGGACATGGCGTCGCTGTAGCCCAGTTTTTTCATCGAGGGGTAAGCCACTTTGCCCATGGTGGCTGCTGTGGCAATGGACGAGCCGCAAATGGCACCAAATCCTGCGCAAGCCGCAATGGTGGCATGAGCCAACCCGCCCTTGCGGTGTCCAATGAAGGTGTATGCCGCATGGAAAAGCTCGTGTGCCAAACCAGCGCGTGCCACAAAATTGCCCATCAGAATAAAAAGAGGTATGACAGACAAGGTGTATGCAAACCCTGTCTCGTGTACCACTTGGGCGGTACTGGCCATGGCCGGCAACCAGCCACGTGTCAACCCGATGCCGACAATGCCAACCAGACCCATGGAAAAAGCCAAAGGCATGCGCATCAGTGCTAACACAAAGATCGCCACGAATCCGAGCAATGCGGCCGTCAAACTGTGCCTCCCTCTGAGGCATTGTCATCATGGGGCAAAAAAGCTTTTGCCAGATGTACCAAACCAGCTAACCCACACAACAAACCCATGCCCTGAATGAAGGGCGCTTTGGTGATTTTGAGTTGTGCAGTGGTTTCGCCTGTGACTGCAAACTCGCCACCTGTTTGCCACATTAAATAAGCCAGACCAAAGAGCAAAGCCGCGCAGGCAATGTGAATCATGGCTTGTTGTATTTTGCGAACCCAATTGGGCAGGAACCCATCTAAAGAGTCGAACACCACATGCTCGCCTTTGAGAGAGACCAAAGGAAGCGCCGCGAAGATGACCACGACCATCAACAATTCTGTTAGCTCCAAAGAACCGGTAATGGAATGCGACAGAAATTTTCGGCCAGAGACGTCCAAAAATGTCAGCAACATGATGGCAAATAGGGCGGTACCAGCAAGTGTTTCGCACAGAATTTCAAGAATTTTTTTCAAAGCTTACCCATCAAAAAAGCGGTATTTGCTGAAAGGGCAAATACCGCTGGTACTTTACATTTTCCTGAGGTGACACCTGAGGAAAATTTAGATCACTTTGGCTTTTGCAGCTTGGCGATTTCAGCGCGGAACTCAGACAATGCGCCAGAAGGGTCTTTCAGACCTTTGGTTTTGGCTGCTTGAGCCCAGTCCCGCTCCAGTTTGATGGTGCGTGCATTGACGTCGCGAACAAAGAAGCTATCGGCTTTGATGACTTTCACGCCATTTTTTTGCATATTTGCCAAAGCAAGATCGTCCACACGGTCCCAGGCTTTGCCAAAGCGACTTGCCACAGATTCGCCAGACAATTCGTCAACCACTTTTTTGTCTTCAGCTGTAAGAGCGTTGTATTTGGCCGGATTCATCATGAAGACGAAACTGGTGTTGTAAAGACCGCCAGGGAACTGGGTTGCGAATTTGATGATCTTGTCAATTTTGAAGGAGTCAGTTGACTCCGCTGGGAACAGTGTCCCATCCATCACGCCGCTAGACAACAGTTCGTATGAATCGGGCGCTGGTTTGAGCGTGACGTTCATGTCCAGCGTTTTGGAAATTTCATTGACCATGCCACCTCCAACTCGGAATTTAAGACCAGGAAGGTCTTCAACGCGGGTGATGGGTTTTTTGGTGTTGAAAACAATTCCTGGGCCGTGGGTGAAATATCCCAAAACTTTAACGCCTTGGTGTTCGGCTGCGAATTCTGGGTATTTACTGGCAACGCGGTTGAAAGCCACAGACAAGGGCTCTGCACGGTCACCCAAAAAAGGAAATTCGGCCATTTGTGTCATCACAAATCGGCCAGGCGTGTAACCGTGTACGGTGAATGAAACATCGACCAAGCCATTTTTAACGGCGTCAAAAGTGCCCGGCGCAGGGGTGACGGCACGGGGAAGGATGTTGCAACGAACGCGATTTGAGGTTTTGGTCGCCAGGTCATCACACCATTCTTTTTGAGACACTGACAGGCCGTGCGTGGGGGGTACCCAGCTTGATACGGTCAAAACTGTTTGTGCTTGAGCCAAGCCGCTGAAGCCAACTAGGGTTGCGGCTGTCATGGCCATCAAAGTTTTGTTCATCCGAGTGCTCCAATAAATGGTTAAAAATATAATCGTGAAGCCGATTATTCAGCACGGAAATCTTAACCTCAATTAACCTACCGATTGGTTGGTGAATTCCCGAAGGTTCGATCAACATATGATCAATGAGGATTTAGTAAATAGGTCTAAAATACGAACGACCGTGCTTTTTTGTCTGGGAATAGGTCTTTCAGACGAGTATTTGGTGCACAATTGACGTTTACGTTAACGTCAATCAAAATAAGACAACCGTAAAACTACCTTATCTGACAATCATCAGCCTGTATTTTTTTCTTGGAGATTTGGCAATGAAAATTCTCGTGCCCGTGAAGCGGGTTGTTGACTACAACGTGAAGGTGCGCGTCAAATCGGATGGCACGGGCGTCGATATCGCCAACGTCAAAATGAGCATGAATCCCTTTGACGAGATTGCTGTAGAAGAAGCAGTTCGCTTGAAAGAGAAGGGCTTTGCCACTGAAGTGATCGCTGTCTCTTGCGGTGTTACACAATGTCAAGAAACTTTGCGCACCGCCATGGCCATTGGCGCTGACCGCGCCATCTTGGTTGAAACCACAGAAGAGTTGCAGCCGCTGGCGGTGGCCAAATTGCTCAAAGCGCTGGTGGACAAGGAGCAACCCGGCCTGGTTATTTTAGGCAAACAAGCCATTGACGACGATTGCAACCAAACGGGTCAAATGTTGGCCGCATTGGCTGACTTGCCGCAAGCCACATTCGCATCCAAAGTAGAGGTGGTGGACGGTAAAGCGCAAGTCACGCGCGAGATCGATGGTGGACTCGAAATTTTGTCAATCACCATGCCCGCTGTCATCACCACAGACTTGCGTTTGAATGAACCGCGCTACGTCACCTTGCCCAACATCATGAAGGCCAAGAAAAAACAACTCGACATCTTCAAGCCTGAAGACCTGGGTGTTGACGTCTCTCCTCGCATCACGACATTGAAAGTGTCCGAGCCACCAAAGCGCTCTGCGGGTATCAAGGTGCCTGACGTTGCTACCTTGGTTGATAAATTAAAGAATGTTTCGAAGGTAATCTAATTAATTTGCGGGACAGACCAAGATTTGCGCAGCAAATTTGCTCTGTCCTCAACTAATCATAAATTTGCGGGACAGACCAAGATTTGCGCAGCAAATTTGCTCTGTCCTCAACTAATCAAGGAAGTTTTATGGCTAATTTAGTAATTGCAGAACACGACAACGCATCGATCAAAGGTGCAACCCTGAACACCATCACAGCCGCTGTGGCTTGCGGTGGTGATGTGCACGTTTTGGTGGCGGGTCACAACGCCAGTGCAGCTGCGCAAGACGCGTCGCAAATTGCAGGTGTGTCCAAGGTGATCCATGCTGACTCCGAAGTTTTCGCGCATGCCTTGGCAGAAAATGTGGCCGCTCAAGTTCTGGCCATCGCTGCCAATTACACCCACATCTTGTTTCCAGCCACTGCTGGCGGCAAAAACGTATCGCCTCGCGTGGCAGCCAAGTTGGATGTCGCTCAGTTAAGCGATGTGACCTTGGTGCTGTCTGCCGATACCTTTGAGCGTCCTATCTACGCAGGCAATGCCATCGCTACTGTGCAAAGCAAAGATGCGATCAAGGTGATGACAGTTCGCACAACTGGTTTCGATGCGGCTGCAAGGACAGGTGGTTCGGCCAGCGTTGAAAGCATTGCGGTCATCGCTGACAGCGGCAAAAGCGCCTTCAAGGGCAGCGAAATTGCCAGGAACGATCGGCCTGAACTGACAGCTGCCAAGATCATTGTGTCGGGTGGCCGTGCGTTGGGCAGCGCAGAGAAATTTGCCGAAGTCATTACCCCTTTGGCTGACAAGTTGGGAGCTGCCATGGGTGCCAGCCGTGCCGCGGTGGATGCCGGTTACGCGCCCAATGATTGGCAAGTGGGCCAAACCGGCAAAATTGTGGCGCCTCAGTTGTATGTGGCTTGCGGTATTTCTGGCGCCATTCAGCACTTGGCCGGCATGAAAGACAGCAAGGTCATTGTGGCCATCAACAAGGATGCTGAAGCACCCATCTTCAGTGTGGCTGATTATGGTTTGGAAGCCGATCTGTTTGTGGCGGTGCCTGAATTGGTCAATGCTCTTTAAAGCGCTTGATTGAATTTGAATGTGAGTTTGAAAGGCATCCTGTGAGGTGCCTTTCTTTTGTTTGGAGATACAGATGAGCTACGTTGCCCCTTTAAAAGACATGCTTTTCAACATAGAACACTTGGCCCAGATTGACCAAGTCGCCCAAATGCCTGGTTTTGAAGATGCAGGTTTGGAAACGGCACAAGCTGTGTTGCAAGAGTGCGCCAAGTTGAACCAAGATGTGCTTGCGCCCTTGAATTGGGAGGGAGACAAAAATCCATCTGTATTTTCAAATGGCCAAGTCAAGACCACACCAGGATTCAAAGAAGCATTCAAGCAATACGCTGAGGGCGGCTGGCAAGGTTTGCAGCACCCCACTGAATTTGGCGGACAAGGTTTGCCTAAAACCATTGGCGCAGCTTGCGGCGAAATGCTCAACTCCGCCAACATGAGTTTTGCCCTTTGTCCTTTGCTAACAGATGGCGCCATTGAAGCTTTGCTGACGGCCGGTTCCGACGAATTGAAAAATATTTACTTGGAGAAATTAATTTCGGGTGAGTGGACGGGCACCATGAATTTGACGGAGCCCCAAGCCGGTTCCGATTTGGCTTTGGTGCGCACACGCGCTGAGCCTTTGCCTGATGGCACCTTCAAAGTCTTTGGCACAAAAATTTACATCACCTATGGTGAGCACGACATGGCTGACAACATCGTGCACTTGGTGCTGGCCCGTGTGCAAGGCGCGCCCGAAGGCGTGAAGGGCATCAGCTTGTTTGTCGTGCCCAAGTTCATGGTCAATGCGGATGGCAGCCTCGGCGCTCGCAACGATGTTCACTGTGTCAGCATTGAACACAAGATGGGCATCAAGGCCAGCCCGACCGCTGTGCTTCAATATGGTGATCACGGCGGCGCCATCGGCTATTTGGTGGGCGAGGAAAACCGGGGCCTCGAATACATGTTCATCATGATGAACGCAGCGCGTTATGCCGTTGGCGTTCAGGGCGTTGCCATTGCAGAGCGTGCCTATCAAAAAGCAGTTCAATACGCCAAAGACCGTGTGCAAAGCCGCCCTGTCGATGGCAGCATGAATACATCGGCCCCCATCATTCATCACCCCGATGTCAAACGCATGCTCATGACCATGCGCGCCACCACAGAAGGCTGCCGCGCTTTGGCAACGGTTGCTGCAGCGGCCTACGATGCGGCACATAACCACCCAGAAGCTGAAGTGCGCAAGCAAAATGCCTTGTTCTACGAATTCATGGTGCCTCTGGTCAAGGGCTACAGCACGGAGATGAGTTTGGAAGTGACTTCCTTGGGCGTACAAGTTCACGGTGGCATGGGTTTCATTGAAGAAACAGGTGCTGCGCAGTACTACCGCGATGCCAAAATTCTGACCATTTACGAAGGCACAACAGCCATTCAAGCCAACGACTTGGTGGGTCGCAAAACCAGCCGTGATGGCGGCCAAACAGCCAAAGCATTGGCGGGTCAAGTTGAGTTCACAGAAAACGAATTGTTAGCCCATGCCCACGAAGACGCCAAAGCAGTTGGCCGCAGACTGAAAGCGGCTCGCTTGGCTTTTCTAGATGTCGTTCATTTTGTGGCAGGTCAAGCCAAAGCCAATCCGAATGACGTGTATGCGGGCAGTGTGCCGTATCTGATGTTGACAGGCAATTTGATGGCTGGCTGGCAGATGGGCCGCGCCATGTTGGTAGCGTTGACGCAAACTGCACAGGACAATGACAAAGCTTTCATGGATGCCAAAGTGATCACGGCGCGTTTTTATGCCGACCATTTGCTAAGCCGTGCACCAGGCGTGCGTGACAGCATCGTGGACGGTGCAAAGTGCGTGACAGAGCTTTCTTTAGAAGCTTTCTAAAATAGCCAGTGTCTTCGCATTCAAAGACATCGCAATCAAATACATTTCAAAATTTCAGGAGACTTCATGTCAAAACTCCCCGCTGCTTTGGCCAATTTGCCCTTTCCGGTCATTGCCTCACCTTTGTTCATCATCAGCAATCCGAAACTGGTCATTGAGCAATGCAAGGCGGGTGTTGTGGGGTCCATGCCGGCACTCAATGCACGGCCCGCTGCGCAATTGGAAGAATGGTTGATTGAAATTACCGAAACATTGGCCTCTTACAACAAAGCCAATCCAGACAAACCTGCCGCGCCCTATGCCATCAATCAAATTGTGCACAAAAGCAATGATCGCCTTGAGCACGACATGGCCATGTGTGTGAAATACAAAGTGCCGATCATCATTACATCATTGGGTGCGCGCGAAGACATTAACCAAGCAACTCACAGTTATGGTGGCGTGGTGCTGCACGACATCATCAACAACAAATTTGCACACAAAGCCATCGAAAAAGGCGCGGATGGCTTGATTGCAGTGGCAGCGGGCGCGGGCGGACATGCTGGGGAAAAGAGCCCCTTTGCATTGATCCAAGAAATTCGCCAATGGTTTGATGGCCCAGTAGCATTGTCTGGCTCAATTGCCAGCGGTGAAGCTGTTTTAGCGGCGCAAGCCATGGGCGCAGACTTTGCCTACATTGGCTCAGCATTCATTGCAACCCATGAGGCGCGTGCTGCCGATGCCTACAAGCAAGCCATCGTTGATTGCAACTCAGACGACATTGTCTACAGCAATCTGTTCACAGGTGTGCATGGCAACTACTTGGCGCCTTCCATCAAATCTGCTGGATTAGACCCTAGCAACTTACCAGTGTCTGACCCCTCCACCATGAACTTCGGCGGCGATGCCAAAAAAGCTTGGAAAGATATTTGGGGTTGTGGTCAGGGAATTGGCGCCGTTGATGCTGTGGTCAGTACCGCTGATTTCGTTGCTAAATTGAAGCAGCAATACGCTGTAGCGCGTGCTCGCTTGGCACTCTAATTTCAAGAGCGTTCAGCTTGAAGCCTGAACGCTTAGAGGTCGTCGACCTCTTTAAGGCTTGCGCCTGCGTCCTCATTGTGTGGCACCACCTGGTGCTTTACAGTCCCATGGCCAATGTGGTGGCAGAGTGGATTCCGCGGCTTGAAGCCTTTCTTCTTGATTACGCACTGATGGCGGTGCAAATTTTCTTGGTGGTAGGCGGGTATTTGAATGCCAAGTCTTGGTCTATTAAACCTTCCAAATCTGCATTTGATTTTTTTCCTAAATTGTTGGCGCGCTATCAGCGATTACTCATCCCTTTGCTGATGGCCTTGAGTGTGGCAGTGGCAATCACAGCGCTTGTCCGGCCTTACTTTGATCATTCTTCGCTTTCAAATGCACCTTCGTTGATGCAAGTTGTCGCGCACATTTTTTTACTCCAAGATATTCTTTATTTGGAATCTTTTTCGGCTGGTGTTTGGTATGTTGCAATAGATTTTCAACTTTTTGCAATGGCGATGTCTTGTGCTTCGTTTGCTCAGGCATGGCAAGGTCTCTCGGGCAAGGGTTCTGTCGTGCGCAAGGCATTTGGCTTTTGGGTAGTTCTCACCTTGTGTTCATTGTTCGTGTGGAACTTGAACCCCCTGGGTGATGTTTGGGGTGCTTATTTCTTTGGTGCTTATGGCTTGGGCTTGTGCACTGGGTCGTGGCGTCACTCAGGCATCAAGATCAGTGCTCGAACTTTTGGCTTGTTGATTTTAACGATAGGCACTGTGGCATCAGCATACAACCCTAGAGCCAGGCTGATACTGGCCATAGCAACAGCTTTGTTGTTGTGCTGGTATGAGGCAAATGATTGCAATGCGATTCATTGCCTCCAAAAGAAATGGATTCGTGAACTGTCAAACGCTTCTTACGCCATTTTTCTCATTCACTTCAGCGTCAGTTTGACGGTAAGTGCAGCAGTGTTTAATTTTTGGGCTGAAAATAAATCTGCAAATGCCTTGGGCTTAGGGGTTTCATTTGGACTGTCTGTTTGGATGGGGCGATTCATTCACCGCGCCATTGAAACGCCAAAGCCAACTTGGACGAGATGCTTGCAGTGGGCTGCCACGTTTGTGGCAACCAGCACTTGCGTCATGTTACTTGGCTAAAGCCACTTGACTTTCGTTCACCTTGCCTTGGATGTAGGCAAGTGCAGATTCAACCTGGTCAATCAAGATCAGACATAAGTCGCCTTCAGAAAGCCGCGCCAGTGCCGTGTCAATGGCATTGAACTCACCTTGAATATCTTGAACATATTGGGTTCGGACTGCGCCATTCAGGCCATCGCGAAGCAATTGAATTACTTCGCCATCGGTGCGGCCGCGTTGACATGCATCCTGGTACAAAATAACTTCGTCAAAGGCAGAGCCCAAAATTTGAGTCTGGTCGCGAATGTCTTGATCGCGGCGATCGCCCGCACCACTGATGACCACCACTCGCTTTTGTGCGGGCATGTTGTCGACTGCATGCACCAAGGCTTGAATGGCATCGGGGTTGTGACCGTAGTCAGCGATCAAAGTTGCGCCCTTGTAATCAAACACATTGAATCGACCTGGCACGCCTTGAATGTCACTGATGAATGTTGAAAGACCTTGTGCAATGATGTCCCATGGCACATTGAGGGCCCATGCGGCACCCACTGCTGCCATGACATTTTCAGTTTGGAAGCCAATTTGTCCTTGGCGAGTCAGTGGCACATCACTCAGTGGGATGCGAAAGTACTTCTTGCCTTGTTGCGCCACAATGCTGCCATTTTCTGTGTAGACCACTCGCTTACCTTGAGCGCGGTGAGTGGCTAAAACAGGGTGGTGTGCGTCAAGCGCAAAGAACGTGACATCACCGGGACACATTCTTGCCATCATGGCTACCTGTGGGTCGCTTGCATTCAAGACGGCCATGCCGTCGCTTGAGACATTCAACACAACAACTCGTTTTAAGACCGACAAATCTTCGACCGTGGTGATGTAGTTCAGGCCTAAGTGATCACCAGAGCCGATATTCGTAACGATGGCAACTTGGCAACGATCAAAGGCCAATCCTTCGCGCAGCAAGCCACCTCGAGCTGTTTCAAACACAGCAGCATCGACATCGGGGTGCATCAACACATTGCGCGCACTGCGCGGGCCACTGCAGTCGCCATCGTCAATTTGGCGGCCATTGACATACACACCGTCGGTGTTGGTCATACCCACGCGCAGTTGGTTGGCTTTAAGGAGATGGGCTGTCAGTCGCACTGTGGTGGTTTTACCATTGGTGCCGGTGACTGCAATGACAGGAATACGGCCGTTGTCCCCGTTGGGGTACATGTAGTCAATGATGGCCTTGCCAACATTTCGACCCTTGCCAAATGATGGACTGATGTGCATGCGCAAGCCAGGCGCCGCATTGACTTCCACAATGCCACCATTTTGTTCTTCGAGGGGCTTGAGAACTGATTCGCAAACGACATCGACACCACAAATGTCAACGCCCACCATTTGCGCTGCGACCACCACGCGCGCAGCCACTTCTGCATGGACATCGTCTGTGACATCGGTGGCTGTGCCGCCAGTGGACAAGTTGGCGTTGTTGCGCAAAATGACGCGTCGACCTTTTTCAGCGACAGAATTGGGCTCTAGATCTTGTAACTTCAAGCGGCCAATGGCAATGTCGTCGAACTTGATTTTGGTCAGAGAAGTGGAGTGGCCATCACCGCGGCGCGGGTCGGCATTGACTTTGTCGACCAGCTCTTTGACGGTATGGATGCCATCACCGACAACCAAAGGAGGCTCACGTCTGGCAGCCGCAACCAATTTGTTGCCTACGACCAATAAGCGGTAGTCACTGCCAGGCAAGAATTTTTCTACCAAAACTTCGCCATAGCGAGCGGCCGTTTCGTAGGCTTGGTTGAACAGTTCGCGCTCAACAATGTTGACCGTCACGCCCTTGCCTTGGTTGCCATCTTGGGGCTTGACCACAATAGGAAGTCCAATGCTGAGTGCAATTTGCCAAGCATCTTCTAAATTCTTGGCGGGCCGCCCGATGGGAACTGGCACGCCGGCCGCCAACAACAAGGACTTGGTGAGATCTTTGTCCTGTGCAATGGATTCGGCAATGGCACTGGTGGTGTCTGTTTCTGCAGCTTGAATGCGACGTTGCTTGCTGCCCCAACCAAATTGCACCATGCTGCCTTCGGTAAGGCGACGGTAGGGTATGCCTTTAAGAACCGCAGCATCGACAATGGAACCCGTGGAAGGTCCGAGGCGGACATCTTCATCCAAATCTCGCAACTCTGTGAGGGCTTGATTCAAATCGAAGGCCGTTTGCGTTTTGACAGCCAGACAAAGTTTCTCTGCCCAAGCCAGAGCCAGCTTACCAACATCCTCTTCGGTGTATTGAACAACCACCTGGTAGACACCATCTTCTTCGGTGGCCGTTGTGCGGCTGAATGTGATGGGACAACCTGCTTGATTTTGCAGACTCAGTGTGATTTTTTCCAGTGCATGGGCCATGCTGGCGGGTTCACCAGGGCGTGAACCTTCCAGCGGTCCCACCGCCGGAAAAATTCTTCTCAGTTGCTTTTCAAACTCATTGCCAAGTGGCATCTCCCGCTCATGAGGCTCGCAACTCACGATGGCTTCGATGCTGGTTTGTCGGCTCCATAGATTGGGCCCTCGCAAAGCTCGAATTCTTGAAACTTCCATGAAACTTGATCCTGATTGAGGCTCGTTTTGCGGTATTGAGTTGAATGAATGGGCCGTCAGCGATGGCTCAGTGAGCGCCAGGGCTTTGACCAAAACTTTTAATGCCTGCTCGGATGAGATCGGTCTGAATGCCAAGAGCCCATGCGGCTGCTGAGGCTGCTAAGACTTCCATGCATTTGAGGTGCTTGTTTTTGAATACTTTGTCAATGGCAGGCAATTGGCGATTCAAGGCTTCGATTTCATGCGCGCCTTGGGCTAAGACCAAATGATTTTTGCGCCAGAAAACCACGCGTCCATTTTCACTGCGGTGTTGAACGATGCGGGGGTGCGCCTCAGTGCTTGCGAAATAAGTGATTTCACCATCGCAATACTGAGCAAGATTGACTACATCTTCATCTTCAGCGTTAAGCACAGCCATGCCTTGAGACAACACAACGTCCATTTGCGTTCTGACCACATTGGGCATTTGTTCATCGCTTTGAATGTACAAATCTTCAAGGCCGGCTGCTTTGGGCATGGACATGATCACGCCTACTTGGCAACGGTCGTAGGGTAAGCCTTCCGCCAACAGGTGCCTGGCGGTGGTTTCAAAGACGGCAGCCTGAACAGATCGATTGATCAGCAGGCGTTGGGCTGATTCCCACTCCATGCCGCTTTGGGCGTGCAGGCAACGTTGGCCTAAAAACAAGCCTTTGGCTGAAGAGAGGCCAGTTTGAAGTCCTTGCAGGTGCAGCAGCCATGCTATGAGATGGCTGGTGCCCGTGGTGTTTTCTTGACCAATGAGACCGACAATCGGAATTCGAGGCTCAGAATTTTCGGCAAACAAATGTGCGGCAATGGCTTTGCCTACAGGTCTGGCTTCGCCAGTGGCAGGCTTTAAGTGCATGAGAAGGCCCGGGCCAGCATTGACCTCAACGATGGCTGCGCCTTGCGCCTTCATGGGTTTGGAAATATCTTGTGCAACCACATCAACCCCAGCGATGTCCAAGCCCACAATGCGGGCAGCAAGCGCCGCCAACTCGGCCACATCGGGGTGAACCAAATCAGTGACATCGATGGCCATGTTGCCGGTGCGCATGACCACCACATGGCGGCCTTTTGCTGGAACACTTTGGCCCGTGAGACCCTGACGCTTAAGCTCGAGCACAGCAGTGGTGTGTTCTTTGAGGCGGATGGTGTCAAGTGGAAAATCTTCTTCTTCGCCGCGGCGCGGGTCAGAATTGATTTGGCTTTCAATAAGTGCTTCAACCGTGTGAATGCCATCACCCACAATGCTGGCCACTTCACCCTTGTTGGCCGCCACGACTTTGCCGCCAACCACCAGCAAGCGATGCTCATCGCCCAAAATATGTCGCTCTACCAAGACCTTACTGCCTTCGGCCTCGGCCAAATGGTAGGCGGCTTCGACTTCGGCTTGAGTTCTGAGTTCTAAGGAAACACCGCGAGCATGATTGCCATCGACGGGCTTGACGCAAACAGGCAAGCCAATTTCTTGTGCGGCTTCCCAAGCTTCGTCGGGGGAGGCAACATTGCGACCCTCTGGCACAGGAACACCACAGTTGGCGAGCAAACTCTTGGTGAGGTCTTTGTCTTTGGAAACACCCTCGGCAATGGCGCTCGTTTGGTCGGTTTCGGCTGTCCAAATGCGGCGCTGGTTGGCGCCATAACCGAGTTGAACCAAATTGCCGTCGTTGAGACGAATGGAGGGAATATTGCGATCGGATGCAGCGTCGACAATGCAAGCGGTACTGGGCCCGATGCAAAGGCGATCGACCATTTGGGTGAGATCGGCAATGACTTGATTGACTGGGTAGGGGCGGTCTTCGATGGCTGCCATGACCAGGTCGCGAGCGGATTGAAGGGCAGCGCGGCTGACCGTTTCATTTCGGGTGCGAATGACCACTTTGTAAATGCTTCTAGGGCCTGCTTCTCGGGCTTTACCGAAACCCGTTTGCATGCCGGCGCGGTTTTGCAACTCAAGGGCTACATGCTCCATGATGTGACCTGGCCAAGTGCCCTCGGTGAGCCTTTGCAAAAAGCCACCTCTTTGGCCAACGCTGCAACGGTGCTCTATGAGCCCGGGAAGCATTTCTTGGAGTCGCTCGTTAAAACCGGGCAGGGTGTTGGAGGGGAAGTCTTCCAAATCGCCAATGTCGATCCAAGCTTCTAGGACCGGACGATAGGTCCAAATGTTCGGACCCTTGAGGTGGGTCATGCGAATGAATTTGATATCTTTAGAACTCATTTTCGTGCTTTTCACAATTCTGAGCAAAGGCACGGTGCGTTTCGTGTCCGGAGATACAATGGCCGGCCAGTTGCAGCACTGACATGGATCATCTGATAAAAAAGGTGCATGGGCTGTGTCCTGGCCGCTTCTTTGACTGTTTTTGTTAGCCGCCAACACGGGTTGACTCTTGTTGTTTGAATTTTTATGAACCCCAATACCCATCCTCCCATCGAATTGTTGGGATTGCCGTTTTTTTGGCAGGAGGGCGTGTTGTCTCGAGTTCACCCTGGTGAAAACGTTCTAGCTTGGCTAGAGGTTGACCTGAACGATGAATTAAGCTTTAAAAAAACACTGCTGATTTTGACCGATCAAAGGGTCATCTCTTCGGACGAGTCTCAAAAAAGTTGGAATTTTTGGCAATTGGCCCCAGATTTGACCCTGCGAGTGCTCGATCACGCCGGTGTGGGTACCTTGGCCCTCTACCAGGGCGGGCAAAGGTTGGGGGCCTGGCGTTTTACGCTGGGGTTTGAAGCGGCCGTTCTCAGGTGGAAATTACGCTTTGAAAACCATCTGATGAGTCAGATTCAGGCCGCCTCTTTCTCGGGCCAATCTTTGGCTTCTCAGCCTTCCAATGATTTAGAGTGGTCGGAGCCTGGCATCGGTCAGTTGCTGCACAGTCTGTGCCCTGTTTGTCAGAATGTGGTGGATGCCTCTGACGAGGAGTGTGCCGTTTGCTTGGAAAAAGACCAGGCTCCAACGCCGACCTGGACCTTGTTCAAACTCTGGCGTTTTGCTCGGCCCTATCGGGGGCAGCTGCTGCTGGGTTTTGTTTTGACGCTGGCGTCAACAGCAGCCACCTTGGTTCCACCTTACCTCACCATGCCGCTCATGGACGATGTGCTGATACCCTACCAAAATGGCAAGAGCATCGAGCCAGAAACGGTGTCTTGGTACCTCTTGGCTTTGCTGGCGTCTGCCATCGTGGCATGGGGTTTGGGATGGGTCAAAAATTACATCTTGGCGCTCGTTTCGGAGCGCATCGGCGCAGATTTAAGAACGAGCACTTATGAGCATTTACTGAAGTTATCCTTAGAGTACTTTGGGGGTCGCCGAACCGGTGATTTGATTGCCCGCATCGGCAGCGAAACTGACCGCATCAACGTCTTTCTCTCACTTCACTTATTGGACTTTGCCACCGATATTTTGATGATCATGATGACGGCGGTCATTTTGTTCTCCATCAATCCTACCTTGGCCTTGGTCACACTTTTGCCCTTGCCCTTCATTGGCTGGTTGATTCATGTGGTGCGTGAAAGATTGCGCACAGGTTTCGAGAAAATTGACCGTGTTTGGTCTGAGGTCACCAACGTGTTGACTGACACCATTCCAGGTATCCGGGTGGTCAAGGCTTTTGCCCAAGAAGACCGTGAGGCGCAGCGTTTCATGGATGCCAACAAACACAATTTGGCGGTCAACGATCGACTCAATCGCGTTTGGTCCCTGTTTTCTCCCACGGTGACCCTGATGACGGAGGTGGGCTTGTTGGTGGTGTGGGGTTTTGGAATTTGGCTTGTTTCTAAAGACCAAATTACGGTGGGCGTACTAACAGCATTTTTGGCTTATATCGGCCGCTTTTACACGCGCCTCGACGGCATGAGCCGCATTGTTTCTAGCACGCAAAAAGCAGCTTCTGGTGCCAAGCGAATTTTCGAAATCCTGGACCATGTTTCTAGCGTGCCTGAACCTGTCAACCCTGTTGCCTTGTCCAAAGTGGAAGGGCGCATCACTTTGACAGATGCCAGTTTTCGCTATGGCAATCGGACAGTCATCAAACATTTGAATTTGGACATCAAGCCAGGCGAGATGATTGGTTTGGTGGGGCACAGCGGCTCGGGTAAAAGTACCTTGGTCAACTTGATGTGCCGTTTTTATGATTTGTCTGAAGGCAGCATTGCGTTGGATGGCGTCGACATCAAGCAGCTCAAGGTGGCCGATTACCGCAGGCACATTGGTCTGGTATTGCAAGAGCCATTCTTGTTCTTTGGCACCATCGCCGACAACATTGCCTACGGCATGCCAGATGCCACGCGTGAACAAGTTGTAGCGGCGGCCAGAGCTGCGCATGCGCATGAATTTATTTTACGGATGCCACAGGGGTATGACTCTCTGGTCGGAGAGCGTGGGCAAGGACTGAGTGGCGGCGAGCGCCAGCGAATTTCCATTGCACGCGCCTTGCTCATCAATCCGCGAATTTTGATATTGGACGAAGCGACTTCGGCCGTGGACACTGAAACAGAAAAAGAAATTCAAAATGCGTTGGATAACTTGGTTCGCGGCAGAACCACCATTGCCATTGCCCACCGCTTGTCCACCTTGCGAAAAGCAGATCGCTTGGTGGTCATGGACAAAGGATTGATCGTAGAAGAAGGTACGCACGATGTGCTGATTGAAAGCCAAGGGGCCTATTGGCGCTTGTACGAAGCGCAGCAAAGACAAGCCGAATCCGAAGGCGCTGTTTTGAGAGAGTCGACCGCTTCATGAGTACACAGTTGATGAATATCCAATTCGATCAAGGCCCCTCTGGCAGGTGGTATTTCGTGAGTGCACAAGGGCAGCAGCATGACCACGTCATGGCTGTCAGGTCCTTTCCAGTTGCGGCACCAGAAGAGGGTATTGCCTTGGTTGATGGGGATGGCAAAGAGCTGCTGTGGATTCCACATTTGAACATGCTGGCAGATACCGTGCGTGCCAGGGTTGTGAAGGCCATCAACCAGCGTGAGTTCATGCCTCAAATATTGAAGTTGTATGGTGTCAGTGGTTTTTTAACCCCTAGCACTTGGGACATTGAGACCGATCGAGGCCGCACCCAGTTATTGCTGAAAGGCGAAGAGGACATTCGCCGTTTGTCTGCTACGGTGTTGCTGGTCACGGACGGTCATGGCGTGCAATTCTTAATTCGAGATTTAGCGCAGATGGATCGCTTTTCGCGAAAGCTGCTTGACCGCTTTTTATAACTTGCTGCGGCAGTTGGCGTGCACATCTAACTTTTCTTGGTAAACCTCACTGCTGACGTTCATCAGTCCTAAGACCGAATGAAAGTAGTTGTCGTGAGTCAGAGCGGTATCTGTTTTGTTTTTCAAACAAGTGTTGATCAAACCCGATTGCTTTTCAAAACGCGGTGACAACCATGTGATCCAAGGGACACGCTTTTGGACATCGGGTGCCACACGGTATGGCAGTCCGTGCAAGTACACATTGTTTTCACCCAATGATTCTCCGTGGTCAGAAACATACAGCAAAGCGGGCGCCGTTGTAGCCTCTGACCTCTTGAGCCATTGAATGGCCTGAGCTAAAAAATAGTCGGTGTACAAAATGGTGTTGTCAAAAGAATTGACCACCTGCTCGCGCGAACATTCTTGCAGTGCATTGCTCCTGCACTCGGGTTGAAATTTCCTGAAATTGTCAGGCACCCGTTTGTAGTAGGCGGGTCCGTGGCTGCCCATTTGGTGCATCACAATCACCACGCCTTTGGCGCGGCGTTCTGCAGGAAGCGCTTGAATGCGTTGATCAATTTCATGTAACATGATTTCATCAAAACACTCGCCGTTTTTGCACAAGGTGGGGTGTTTCAATTCCTTGGTAAGGGCTTGCGGTACGCGTTCACAGACGCCTTTGCAACCAGATTGATTGTCAATCCAAAGGACTGCCAAGCCGGCATGATTCAACACATCGATCAAGCTTTCGTAATTGTTTTCTCGCCCCTCAAATGCTTCTTTGCCTAAATGAGAAAACATACAAGGGACGGAGGTGGCAGTGCTGGTGCCACAGGACATCACACCTTTTAAGCTGGTGATGTTTTCTTTGGCCAACTCTGGCGTGGTGGGGCGCTCGTAGCCATTGACGCCAAAGTTGCCCATGCGCGCAGTTTCCCCTAAGACCAATAACAAAAGAGGTGGTTTGTCGGTCGGCTTCAGCGCTGCTACTTTGGCGTCACGCCCCATGGGCAGCAAAGTTTGATGGTTGTGCTGAAAGGGCTTGGCGGCCACCATGCCAATGGCGTAGAAGCTGTTCAAAGGATTGACCAAATAACGCAACTGAGTGTGATTGCGCATGATGGATGCGTAATCTTGAAAAATAGCGAGCAAAACTGCCACGATGACAATGATCGATGCCGCGCCAGTAAGGGTGTTGTTGAAAGCTTGTTGGGTCCAGCGCAAAGATTTGACAGGTGTTTTCCAAAGCACCCAACTGGGCAGCAATCCAAGCAGAAAGAAACTGATGAACATGCGCCAATTCAACAAGTCCATGGCTTCTTTGGTATCGGTTTGGATCACATTGGTGATCATGCTGCTGTCTATCACGATGCCGTAGCTCACCATAAAGTAGGCACCGCTTGCAGCACTGCAGAAGAATAGCGTCAGCACCGGTTTCAGGAGCCACCGCCAGTTGAACAAGCTCAGGATAAGTGTCAGGGCAGCTGTGATGATGGCGCCAAAACCCATGGCAAAAGCAAAGCCTCTGAGGCCAGACACCTCAGGCAATTGATGGACTTGCATCCACAGAGCAATATTGCCTACGCTGGCTAGCCAAAGACTGCCCACCACCGCAAGCCAAGCAGGGTGCCATGCGCTGTGTTGAGAGCCCGAAGTGCGGTGGCTTTTGGATGTCATAGGGCCTAGTTTAAGGCCTGCACCAAGCTCAAGCCCCGAACAAACCTTTGAGTTTGTCGGTCCAGCTGTTGCCCGTCGGCATGTGCTTGGCGCCGCCTTTTTGCAAGGACTCGTCAAACTCTTTGAGGAGCTTGCGCTGGTGCTCCGTCAGTTTGACGGGCGTCTCAACTGTGATGTGGCAATACAAGTCGCCTGGGTAGCTGGCGCGAACGCCTTTGATCCCTTTGCCGCGCAAACGAAATTGCTTGCCAGTTTGGGTGCCTTCCGGAATGTCAATGGCCGCTTTGCCACTGAGCGTGGGCACATCGATTTCGCCGCCGAGAGCCGCTTTGCTAAAGCCGATGGGAACCGAGCAATGCAAGTCATCACCATCGCGCTCGAAGATTTCGTGTTTCTTCAAGCGAATTTCAATGTACAAGTCACCAGGTGGGCCCCCATTGGTGCCCGGCTCGCCGTTGCCGGTGCTGCGAATGCGCATGCCATCGTCAATGCCTGCAGGAATTTTGACTTCGAGCGTTTTTTGTTTTTTGAGCTTGCCTTGGCCGCTGCAAGAAGGGCAGGGGTCGGCGATGATTTTGCCGGAACCGCGGCAATGCGGACAGGTTTGCTGCACACTGAAAAAGCCTTGGCGCATTTGCACCGTGCCAGAGCCTTGGCAAGTGCCGCAGGTTTTGGCGCTGGTGCCTTTCTTGGCACCCGAACCGCCACAGGGGTCACACTCATCCCAGCTTGGAATGCGAATTTGGGCATCTTTGCCGGCAGCTGCTTCTTCCAAATTGACTTCCATGGCGTAGCTCAAATCGCCACCGCGGAACACTTGTCGACCGCCGCGTCCACCACCACCACCCCGTTGCTGACCAAAGATGTCACCAAAGATGTCACCGAAGGCCTCACCAAAACCACCGAAGCCTTCAGCCCCACCGCCAGCGCCGCGCATGTTGGGATCGACACCAGCGTGACCGTATTGGTCATAGGCCGCACGTTTCTGTGCGTCCGACAACATCTCGTAGGCCTCTTTAACCTCTTTGAATTTGGTCTCGGCTTCTTTGGCTTCGTCGCCCTGATGACGGTCAGGGTGGAACTTCATGGCCAATTTGCGATACGCTTTTTTAATCTCTTCTTCAGAGGCGTTCTTAGCTACACCCAATACTTCGTAAAAGTCTTTTTTGGCCATCGTTTTTTACTGCTGTTTGAACAAGAACGCCGCGCAAGCGATTTTCCCAATGGAATACGCTAACGCGGCGGCTTGGGCTATTGCCCTTGAGAAAAAGGTTTAAGCCTTTTTAACTTCTTTCACTTCTGCGTCGACCACATTGTCGTCGACAGGTTTGGCTTCTGCGCTAGCGCCACCAGGGCCGCCCGCTGCGCCACCGGCAGCTGCTTCTTTGGCTTGCATGTCGGCGTACATTTTTTCGCCCAATTTCTGGCTGACGGTCATGAGGGTTTCGGTTTTAGCAGAGATGGCGTCTTTGTCTTCGCCTTTCAAAGCCTCTTCCAATTCTTTCACGGCTGCTTCGATTTTGGTTTTCTCGTCGGCTTCAATTTTGTCGCCATATTCAGTCAGGCTTTTCTTCACGCTGTGAACAGTGGCTTCGCCTGAGTTTTTGGCTTGAACGATTTCGAGTTTCTTCTTGTCGTCTTCGGCATTCAACTCGGCGTCTTTCACCATCTGCTGAATTTCTGCTTCAGACAGGCCAGAGTTGGCCTTGATGGTGATCTTGTTTTCTTTGCCAGTGCCTTTGTCTTTGGCGCCCACGTGCAAGATGCCGTTGGCGTCAATGTCAAAAGACACTTCAATTTGGGGTGTGCCGCGTGCTGCGGGTGGAATACCTTCCAGGTTGAACTCGCCTAACAGCTTGTTGCCACTGGCCATTTCGCGCTCACCTTGATAAACCTTGATGGTCACAGCAGGCTGGTTGTCATCGGCTGTGGAGTAGGTTTGTGCAAACTTGGTCGGAATGGTGGTGTTCTTGGTGATCATTTTGGTCATCACACCGCCAAGTGTTTCGATGCCCAAGGACAAAGGTGTGACGTCTAACAACAAAACGTCTTTGCGATCGCCCGACAAAACCTGACCTTGAATGGCCGCGCCCACGGCAACAGCTTCGTCGGGATTCACGTCTTTGCGGGGCTCTTTGCCGAAGAACTCTTTCACCTTCTCTTGCACTTTGGGCATGCGAGACATACCGCCAACCAAAATGATGTCGTCAATGTCGGCCACGTTCACGCCAGCGTCCTTGATGGCCATGCGGCAAGGGGCCATGGTGCGCTCGATCAACTCGTCCACCAAGCTTTCCAACTTGGCACGGCTGAGTTTGATGCTCAGGTGTTTAGGGCCTGTCGCATCGGCTGTGATGTAGGGCAAGTTGATGTCGGTGCCAGCGGAGCTGGACAATTCGATCTTGGCTTTTTCAGCGGCTTCTTTCAAGCGCTGCAGAGCCAACACGTCTTTGGACAAATCAACGCCGCTTTCTTTCTTGAACTCGGTGATGATGAAGTCGATGATGCGTTGGTCGAAGTCTTCGCCGCCCAAAAAGGTGTCACCGTTGGTAGACAAGACTTCAAATTGTTTTTCGCCATCGACGTCGGCAATTTCAATGATGGACACGTCAAACGTACCGCCACCCAAGTCATACACTGCAATCTTGCGATCGCCTTTGTCTGATTTGTCCAAGCCAAAAGCCAAGGCAGCAGCTGTGGGCTCATTGATGATTCGTTTGACGTCCAAACCAGCAATGCGGCCCGCGTCTTTGGTGGCTTGGCGCTGTGCGTCGTTGAAGTAGGCCGGCACCGTGATGACGGCCTCAGTGACTTCTTCGCCGAGGTAGTCTTCGGCGGTTTTCTTCATCTTGCGCAACACTTCAGCGCTGATTTGAGGCGGTGCCAATTTGTTGCCGCGCACTTCCACCCATGCGTCACCGTTGTCGGCCTTGGCAATGGTGTAAGGCATCAGGTCGATGTCTTTTTGAACTTCTTTTTCAGCGAACTTGCGGCCAATCAGGCGCTTCACGGCATACAGCGTGTTGCGGGGGTTGGTAACAGCTTGACGCTTGGCGGACGCGCCAACCAAAATTTCGCCGTCTTCTTGGTACGCAATGATGGAAGGGGTGGTGCGCGCGCCTTCGGCGTTCTCAATCACCTTGGTGGTGTTGCCTTCCATGATGGCCACACACGAGTTGGTGGTGCCTAAGTCAATGCCAATGATTCTTCCCATGTTCTTCTCCGGTCAATCTAAAAAATACTTGAATGATTCAGAAGTAGGGGCAGTTTGGTCAATTTCAAGGCTATTTAGGTTGAAACTGAGTCTTTTTTGCCCTTTTTAGCCCCCAAAGAGGCTGTTTTCTACTTCCGAAGGTCTTTATTTGGGGGCTGTGACAGTCACCAAGGCAGGGCGCAAAACGCGATCTGCAATGAGGAAGCCCTTTTGCAAAACTGTCACCACCGTGTTGGCCTCCTGCTCTGCAGGCACCACACTGATGGCCTGGTGATGGTGCGGGTCAAACTTGGTGCCAGCGGCAGGGTTGATTTCAATCACCTTGTTGCGCTCGAGGGCGCTTTTCAATTGGCGAAGCGTGGCTTCTGCGCCTTCGCGAAGTTGCTCGGGCGTGACGTTTTGAATGGCCAAGCCGGCTTCCAAACTGTCCAGCACGGGCAGCAGGCTGTCGGCGAAACCTTCTACCGCGAACTTGCGCGCTTTGGAAATTTCTTCATCGGCGCGACGACGGGCGTTTTGCACATCGGCTTGGGCGCGAAGGTATTGGTCTGCCAATGTGGCGTTTTGGGCCTTTACATTGGCCAGTTCAGCTTGTGCATCCGTCAATGGGTCTTGAGGAGCAGAAGCCTGCTGAGTCTGGGTATCTGTGCCCATGGCCGCCGCCGCCGCAGCCAAGGCCTCGGCCGTAGGCATGACGCTCGCTGCACCTGGGTTCGGTGTTTGATTGGGGGTGTTTTGTGAGTTGGAATCAGACATGAAATGCATCCGCAATAAATGACAACGCCCCGAACTTGGGGGCGCTTTGAGAGATTTCAAGACCCTGAAGGCGATCCTTCAGAGACTTGGAGCAGATCAAGACAGTTCGAGCAATTCGACGTCAAATTTCAAAGTGGCGTTAGGGGGAATCACGCCGCCTGCGCCGCGTGAGCCGTAGCCTAAATCGGAAGGGATGATCAGGGTGCGCGCACCCCCAATTTTCATGCCTGCCACGCCCTCGTCCCAGCCGCGAATGACCATGCCTGCGCCCAAAATGAATTGGAAGGGGTCACTGCGGTCTTTGCTAGAGTCAAATTTAGTGCCTTGCTCGCCGTCTTCGTAAAGCCAGCCGGTGTAATGCACGGTGACTGTTTGGCCTTTGGTGGCTTCGGCGCCGTCGCCGACCACGGTGTCTTCGTATTGCAAGCCTGTGGCTGTGGTGTTCATGGGTGCGTCCTAAGGAGGGGTCATAGAAAAGCCAGTTCGAGACTGGCCTAAGAGATGGATTATGCCAGTGGAGGAAAGCCCATTGGCAAGGCGTGTGCTCAGGCTTTCGGGCTGGGCTGCCGTTTGGCCAAATCTTGCATCAAGGCCCGAATACCGTAAGTCCAGGGCGGCGCCAGATCTGACGTGTTGACACGGTTGAAAAGGGTTCCTAACTGCGGAGTAGAAATAGCCACGGTATCGCCCACGACATGGGTGAAGCCTTGACCGGGTCCATGGCGGTCTTGGGTAGGGGCAAACATGGTGCCTAAAAATAAAACCAAGCCGTCGGGGTACTGGTGGTATTGGCCAATGGCTTGCGCTGCAAGGTCCAAGGGGTCGCGGCTAATTTGACTGAGCGAACTGCTGCCTTGCATGACAAAACCTTCAGGGCCTTTGACGGTCATGCTGAGGTCAGTGGCGCGCACGCTGTCGATGGTGTAGTGCTCGTCAAACAAACGGATGAAGGGGCCAATGGCGCAGCTGGCATTGTTGTCTTTGGCTTTTCCCAACAACAAAGCACTCCTGCCTTCAAAGTCGCGCAGGTTGACATCGTTGCCCATGGCGGCGCCCACCACGTGCCCCTTTGAATTGATGACCAACACAATTTCGGGTTCTGGGTTGTTCCAAGAGCTGCCTGGGTGCAAGCCCACATCAAAGCCAGAGCCGACCGCGCTCATGGCTTGTGACTTGGTGAAAATTTCGGCGTCAGGACCAATGCCTACCTCCAAATACTGCGACCACACACCTTGCGCCACCAAAACTTCTTTCAACTTCATGGCTTGTTCGGAACCAGGTTTCACGTTTCGCAGGTTGTCGCCCATGACGCTGATCACGGCTGTGCGAACACTTTCAGCTTTGGCGGCATCACCACGTGCTTGCTCTTCAATGACGCGCTCTAGCATGCTGGCGACAAAGGTCACACCGGCGGCTTTAATGGCTTGCAGGTCAGTGGGCGCTAAGAACCAAGCCACTTCTGGGTTTTGATGCAAAGGATCCGTATTGGCCCAAACGCTTGGCGTGGACCATGTTCGGCCGGAGTGTTTCGCAACTTTGGCTGCTGGGTGGTCCAACTCCATCAGGTCACTGCTGGTCAGTGCCAGTTCTGATAAATCAGTGATCTCATGCTGACCCACTTTGACCAAGTAGGGCCCTTCACCAGGCACCCAAATTCGGCCGATCAAAAGGGCATTGGCAGCATCAAGGGGCAATGTTTGGTTCGATGAGGGAAAGCTTGAAGTCACCACGAGACGTTCTCCTAATGAGCATGCCTAAATTGCTGCTGGTGCAGCAGACTTAGAGATAGATTTTTTGCAAAAGAGTGACCAATGTTTGCGCTTGGTTGGGGGTGAGTTTACCGCCTACATTTTTTTCGAGTTCTGATGCCGTAGCTTCAGCTTGGACCATGAGTGCCTTGCCTTTTTTAGTCGGATGTAGACCGACGGCTCGACCATCATGGGGATGTGGCAGACGTTCAACCAAACCCCGCGAATCTAAAGATTGAATGAGGCTGACCAAATTGGGCGGCAAGATGTTCAAAGACGCGCACAGCTGACGCGATGTCACGCCAGGGTTGTGAACGATGACGGACATGACAGAAAAGTCAACGGGCTTGAGTCCGTAGACCGCCATTCTTTCTAAAAATTCTTCAATGATGGCCAAAGCGGCGCGACGTGCGTTGTAGCCAATCAAACTTTCTAAAAAGCGGGTGTCAAGCTTCTCAATGGCAGTTGAGGTTTGTTTTACGCTGCTTCGCATTGTGTTTTGATCATGTATTTCGATGAGACGAAAGGGGAAGAAAGCCCGAGAACTTAGAGCGTTCTCGGGTCGATGCGTTTCTTGCCAAAATTAGGAGTCAACAGTGAAGCCAATGCGCTTGATCAAAGGACCCCAACGCTCTAATTCCACTTGTGAGCTCTTGAGTTGTTCAGCCACAGTACCGCCATAAGGGATTAAGCCAACGATGGTTAAAGCATCTTGAACGCCTTTGTCTTTCAAGGCCGCATTGATGGCTGCATTGGCCGCTTGAATCATATTGGCGGGTGTTTTAGCCGGTGCGTAAAAACCAAACCACTCTTCAACAGTCAACTCTGGAAAGCCTTGCTCTGCAAAGGTTGCCACATCAGGAACAAAGGGTGAGCGGGTTTTGCCAGAGGTGGCCAAGATGCGCATCTTGCCGGCTTTGTGGTTGGCAATGAAGTCACCGTGAGGCGTGAACATGCAAGCAATTTGTCCTCCAACTACGTCAGTCACACCCGGTACAGAGCCGCGATAGGGGGCGTGCTTGAACTCAAAGTTTTGGTTAAGTCCTAGCAATGCGCCAATGAAGTGAGGCGTAGAGCCTGCTGCGGGCGAGCCGTAGCTGGCTTGTGCAGGATTGGCCTTGGCCCAAGCGACAAAGTCTTTGACATTTTTCACGCTTGCAGGAACCATTGGGCCCACAGCAAAGCCGTGGTGAATCATGGAGCTGGTTCCTACTGGCGTGAAATCTTCAAAGGGCTTGTATTGCAGATTTTTAAAAATATGGGGATACAGCGAAATGGCAGAAAAAGGTGTCATGGCCAGCACCGAGCCATCGGCAGGTGCTGACTTGAGTAAATTCAATGCAATCTGACCACCAGCACCAGGCTTACTGTCAATGACACCAGCGTTTTTGCTGTAAGCAGATCCGCCAAATTTTTCAGCAACACGGCGCGCACAAATATCACCAGAGCTGCCAGGTGGAAAGCCATAAAGCACTTTCACTTGTTCAATGGGTAAACCGCTTTGCGCCCATGATTGTTGGAAGGCCGCACTGCCCACAATGGCGGCTCCTACTGTGGTCTGCAAAAATTCACGACGATTTGTCATGCTTGTCTCCTCTTAGGTTGGTTAGAAAAATGAACAAAAAAACTGAATGAAATTCTGAGTTCTTGCTTCAACTGCATAAAGATTGAATGTCCTTGGGTATTGCTATGGCTTTGATCCGATCTGGATCCTCAGGGTGCTTGATGCAGAAAGCACGAACTTCGGTGCCTTCGCACAACACGGTTTCGCCTCGCATGACCACGTGTTTGTGGACAAAGGTTTTGTCGCGCCACTCTTGCACACTGGTGTGAATTTGAATGGTTTCACCATAGGTGGCGGTGCGACCAAATTTGGTGTTGATTTCCAACAAAGGCGTGCCAATGATGCCGGTGGTTTTCACCAACTCACGCCAAGGTTGAACGCCGCACTTGACAAAAAAGTTAAGCGAGGAAGCGTCCATCCATTTGGAAAAATTGGGAAAGAACACGATGCCAGCTGGATCGCAGTCGCCGAACATCACCTGTACTTCGTAAACAACTGTTTTACTCATGTGTATCTTTCGTGCAGTGGTTTAGCGGGGCGCCATGCGCAGTGCGCCGTCCAATCGAATCACCTCGCCGTTCATGTGGCCATTGCTGACAATGTGAGCAGCCAATTGCGCAAACTCTTCGGGCTTGCCCAGGCGTGATGGAAAGGGGATGCTTGCAGCCAACGAAGCTTGAATAGGCTCTGGCAATGTTTTCAAAAGAGGCGTGGCAAAGATGCCCGGTGCGATGGTACAAACGCGAATGCCGTATTGCGCCAAATCGCGTGCCATGGGCAGTGTCATGCCCACCACGCCTGCTTTGGATGCGCTGTAGGCTTGCTGGCCAACTTGGCCATCAAAGGCGGCCACTGAAGCTGTGAAAATCATGGCGCCGCGTTCTGCGTCTTCCATGGGATCGAGCTTGGCGCATGCTGCTGCAAATACGCGTGCCGCGTTGTAGGTACCAATCAGGTTCACGTTGACCACTTTGACAAAGTCTTCTAAAGGTGCCGGGTTGCCATCTTTGCCCACAATGCGTTTGGCCGTACCAATGCCCGCAATTTGCATCAAGATGCGTGCGCCGCCATGGGCTTTGGCTGCTTCTGCCACTGCGTTTTCCATGCTTGCAGCGTTGGTGACATCGCACTGAATGGCGATGCCACCAATGTCGGATGCCACTCTTTGGGCGTTCTCAAGGTTCAGATCGAGTACGGCCACCTTGGCGCCTAACCGCGCCAACTCACGGGCTGTTGCTTCGCCCAAACCAGAGCCACCGCCAGTGACCAATGCGCCAGTGCCTTGAATGTTCATTGTGTGCTTTCAGGTATCAATTAAAGGGTGGGTTTCAAAATGAAATGCAGTCGCTCTTCATGCAATGCAGCCACAGTGTCTGCACGGTGGGTCAAAACAGAGCGTTGGTTGATGGAGCCTTTGTCTGTGATTTCGCCCTTGTCGATGGTGGGCGGCTCAGACAATAAGCACATTCGCGCAATGCGGTTGGCACTGCCTGTGGCTGTTTTGGACAGTTCGTTGATGAGATTTTGGAAGTGGGCCAAGACTGGCGCACTGCCCAAGACATCGGCCAAAGGTGTATCAGGGGAAAGGCCACTTAAAGCGCGTACGGCAGGCGTAGGAAACACCATGGCGCCGACTTCTTTCAAGTTGATGCCAGTCAGCACCACGTCTTGAACGTAAGGTGCTCCCGCTGCAATGATCTTGCCGCGCAATGGCCCCACGCTGACAAATGTGCCTGTTGCCAATTTGAAATCTTCGGCAATGCGGCCGTCAAATTTCAGACCCAAATGCACATCGGTTTCGTCAATCCATTTGACGGCGTCGCCTGTGCAGAAAAAGCCTTCGTCGTCAAAGGCGCCTTTGGTTTCTTCTTTGTTGCGCCAGTAACCTGGCGTGATGTTGGGGCCGCGATATCGCACTTCGGTTTTGCCACTCATATCGACCAGTTTGAGCTCCAACCCAGGCGTGGGCACGCCCAAGTCGCCTGCGGACACATGGGGGTTGGTCACAAAAATACCAAAGGGGCCAGACTCGGTCATGCCAAGGCCGGTGCCCATCACAATGCGCTCGCCAATTTCGCGTTCTTGCGATTCGTACAAACTGTCCCAAATGGGTTGCGCCAAGGCAGCACCTGCATAGAAGAACATTTGGACACGTGAGAGCAAAGTTTTTCGCAGCAGATCGTCTGTTTGCATGGCCAATGCAATGGCTTCAAAGCCAGTGGGGACATTGAAATAAACCGTGGGGGCAATTTCGCGCAAATTGCGCAATGTCTCGTGCATGAGGGTGGGCGTGGGCTTGCCATCATCGATGTACAGGGTACCACCATGAAACACCACCATGCCAAAGTTGTGGTTGCCGCCAAATGTGTGATTCCAGGGCAACCAATCGACCAAGACCAAGGGCGATTCAGCCAATACAGGCATGGACTGCATCATTTGCTGTTGATTGGCGCACCACAAACGTTGCGTGTTGATCACGGCTTTAGGCATTTTGGTGGAGCCGCTGGTGAACAAGAATTTCACAATGGTGTCAGGGCCAGTTGCTGCTATGGCTGAGTCCACTTGGGCTGTGGCAGGCGTTTGGCACAAGGTTTCAAAAGAAGTGACTTGTTGGCCTTCTATGCCACCTTCGTTCATGACAATTTCCATGCCGCTGGAAACAGTGGCAGCAATGGCTTTGGAATAACGTGCATCGCTGGCAAACACCATGCCTGGTGTCACTGTACGCAACACATGTTTGAGCTTGTCGTAGTCTTGGCTGATGAGCGAGTAGGGAGGAGATGTGGGTACAAATGGTACGCCTGCGACCATGCAACCCAAGGCCAGCAAAGCATGCTCCAAACTGTTCTCGCTCAGAATGACCACAGGTCGTTCTTCATTCAAACCGCGGTTGATCAAGGCTTGTGCAATGTTGCGCGCTGTGTGCCAGGCTTGCTCGTAAGTAACATGACGCCAGTCACCTAAGCTGCCATCGGCCAATTTAACGCGGCGTGCAAACAAGCTTTGATGGGGCTTGTTTTCGGCCCAATGCTGCAGGCGATCTGTGAGGCGATCTGGAAAGGTTTGTAACGCTTGGTCGGCTTTTAAATAGTGTGTGCCAGGCACGCCATCTTGGAGTGTGACGCGCGTCACGCCGAAACGCAGCGGTCTAAATTGGGGTGAGCGCATGCTTGTCTCCATCAGCTCTTTTGAACCTTGGCGGCCTTGCCTTCTAAAAAGGCCCTCACGCGCGCTTTGGCTTCAGGGGCGGCTTGCGCAATGGAGGAAATCAGCGCTTCTGTGAGGTAGCCATGGTCTGCGGGCTGCTCTGCAATGCGGGGCAGGGCATGCATGAGTGCGAAGTTGGTCAACGGCGCGTTGGTGGCAATCCGTTGTGCCAAGTCCAAGGCCTTTTCCAAGGCTGCCCCTGTGGGCACATGGTATTGGGCCAAGCCAATGCGCTCGCCGTCTAACGCGTTGTACACGCGGCCTGTGAGCATCATGTCGGCCATGCGAGCCACACCAATCAGTTTGGGGATGCGAACAGAGCCGCCGCCGCCCACAAAAATACCGCGTGTCCCTTCAGGCAGGGCAAAGAAGGCGCTGTCGTCTGCGACGCGAATGTGGCAGGCACTGGCCAGCTCTAAACCGCCGCCCACCACAGCGCCGTGCAAGGCTGCAACAACTGGAACTCTGCCCAATTGGACGGCGTCCAATGCCACATGCCAGCTTCGAGAATGGAACACACCTTGTCCAGCGTCGCGTTCTTTCAATTCAGACAAATCAAGGCCAGCACAGAAATGATCGCCTTCGCCATGAATGACGGCAGATTGGGCTTCTTCCGGAAGGTTTTGAAAAATATCCCGCAATGCTTCTACCAAACCATCGTTGAGTGCATTGCGCTTGGCGGGGCGGCTTAGGCGCACCAGAGCCACTGCGCCTTTCATTTCAAAGTGGAGGCCCTTGGTTTGGGCGCTTTGCAACAAGGGATGAAAATTTTGAGTCATGATATTGGGTCAATGCGACTTTGCAGATGAGCAAAGTTTTGTTAAAAAGGTTATTATCAATAACTATATTGTCTTTCTATGTTGAACTAAAAATCACAGGGTTTTCCCGAATTTCTGAAAGTATTTATGAAACACCAAGACCTGATTGCCATTGACATTCACACGCATGCCGAAGTGAGTTGCTGGAATCCTTTCGACAATTACGGCGAGGAATACGACCGTGCAGCCGATAAGTTTTTTGGCAGTGACCGCCGTCCCACCATCGATGAAACGGTGGCTTATTACCGGGAACGAAAAATTGGCTTGGTGATGTTCACGGTCGACAGCGAGTCACAACTTGGACGCCGCCGAATTCCGAACGAAGAAATTGCCAAAGCTGCTCGCGATAACAGCGACATGATGATTGCGTTTGCCAGCATCGATCCGCACAAAGGCAAGATGGGTGCGCGAGAAGCAGAACGACTGATCAAGGAAGAGGGCATCAAAGGCTTTAAGTTTCACCCCACCGTTCAAGGCTTTCACCCCTACAACAAAATGGCCTGGCCCATTTACGAGGTGATCAACGAGCACAAGTTGCCCGCCATTTTTCACACGGGTCACAGCGGCATTGGTTCAGGCATGCGTTGTGGCGGAGGCTTGCGCTTGGCCTACAGCAACCCCATGCACTTGGACGATGTGGCCATTGATTTTCCAGACATGCAAATTGTGATGGCCCACCCCAGCTTTCCGTGGCAAGACGAGGCGCTGAGTGTGGCCACGCACAAACCCAATGTCTGGATTGATTTATCGGGTTGGAGCCCTAAGTATTTTCCAAAGCAGCTGATTCAATATGCCAACACATTGCTAAAAGATCGCATTTTGTTCGGCAGTGACTATCCCCTCATCACTCCTGAGCGGTGGATGAAGGATTTTGAAGTGGCAGGTTTCAAACCCGAGGTGATGCCCGGGATTTTGAAAGACAACGCGGTGCGTTTGCTTGGTTTGAAATAAGTTATTTCAAAGTCAGAGAAGTTCTGACAGTGCCTGCCCGTGCGGCATGCGCTGTCAGATTCAGCACAGTCCCTGCGGGTGCTTCCACAATCCATTCGTTCAAGGCCCGATCGCCCGTAATCGTTTTGCTGGGCAAGAAAGCTTGAAGTGAATGGGTGGCGGCATGGCCTTCAAGTTGAGGGCCTTCCATGCGCGATTTTCCCATCCGCAGTTGTGCGCCAGCAGGCAATTCAATTTCGAAAATGCAAGGACGCGCTGTCTTGCGTTCAAGAGCGCGTTTCGTCACGTAGCTTGGCAGGTAGCCGGCATTGGCCACAGCCATTTGGACACGCCATTGACCATTCCCTAAATTTTCTGCTTTGGCATGAAGCAATTCAAGCTTAGGCAAGGTCAGTGCAATTTGATTGAGCCAAGCTGGGAATCGGGCCGCTTCGCGTTCACGCAAATGAGCGGGTGGATTGCGCCAGAAGTTCATGCGGTCCCAACCGCCCAATTCAATGGCACCCAAATCGGGGTGTTGGTAGGGGTACCAATCGACGTGCGCTTGGCCGCCGCAAACTTCGTCACTCCATTTGAGCAGTTTGATATCGTCCTCGGGCGGATGATCACGGTACCAGTGAATAAAATCGTAATCGGTGATGCCGGCTTCTTTGTTGGGTGCCCAAATTTCAACCGTCCAGAACAAAGCACCCAAGTGCTCGTACACCCAATCTTGTGTACCTGTAATCACTTCTTTAGGGTGGTACTTGAAATCGTGAAAAATACTGATGGCCGGATAGCCCGTGAGCTTGCTGCCCATGTCGGACATGCGCTTGATGACCCACAAATCTTCGGGCGTCATGTCGGTGTCGCTTTGGGTGCCCATGGGGCGCAAAATCACACCTGAATGCGTGTGAAAGCTAACAGCCGCGCCAATGTTGGGATGCTTGGCAATGAAGTCCACCATGGCGCGCACTTCGGGCTCGCTGGTGGGGTAGGGACCAGCGCCGACTTGCTCGTGTTCTTGACGCCAGAAAGCTGGAAAGTTGCGGTTCAAATCCAAACCTTCAATGTCGCGATTGGGTTTGATGTTGACGCCGTCATAGTGTTGCAAGCTGCCCTCGGGCATCACGCGGTAGTACTTGCCGCCAAATTCGCCGGGCAGTCTTGGTGTAAGCAGTCTTGGCTCGTCTGGGTTGGCTTTCCAACCACCATGGGGGTCTGGAATGCGCATCATCAAAATGCGACCATCGCCGTCCATGTCTTCAACGCTGAGGCCTTCAACGTGAGGTTCGTCCCAAGGGTAGGGCCGAGTAGAAGATCGAATATGCCTAGGTTTGTCTGCCATGGCCAGTTCTGCCCCATCGGGGTTCAAACGGGGTACCAAATAGATGGCACGCGAATTAAGCAATTCAGTCACGCCAGCGTCTTCACCGTCTTTGCTTAAAAGATGGTGCAACCAGTACAGGCAAGCCGTGCTGGCGGTGAGCTCGGCTGCGTGAATATTGCCGTCTACCCAGAAGGCTGGCTTGTCTGTGTCTGCACCGGTTGACTTTCGAGTGAGAACAAGCACCCAAATGGGGCGATTTTCATGGCTTGTGCCTAACTCCCGAAGTTCTACCAATTCAGGCCGTGCCGAGGCAAAAGCTTGCAGCAGTTCTGTCAGTTCGGGATGTTTGTAGAAACGATCAAAGGCGGGCAGGGGAAGTGGCACCTGATTTTTCTTGATGTTATGAGCTGTTGCCATGGTGAAGTGAGTGTGAATGCTTGAAGAGGCTCAGCATACCAAGGCTTTGCTTGGATTGGAAAGAGTTTGCGCTCTTTTTATCCCTTGAAATTGCAAGGGGCTTATCAGGAAAACACCTAGGAAATCAGTCTCTCAGAAGACTGGGAATGATTTCAATTCTCTTCACAATCCGTCATGATATCGAGTCACAATTTGTCCCTTGAGATTTATTTATCACAGGGGTTGCTTCAACTCATGAAAGTTTGGCATGTCAAAACCTGCATTAATTCTTGAAACTGTTCTGGCTCACGAGAAAAATCGCCCAGATTTTGTGTACATGACGCAGCCCATTGGCAATGGCCAGGTCATAGATTACACATGGCGAGAAACCCTCAAGCAAGCGCGATCCATGGCGGCTTATCTCAAAGCACAAAACCTTGCACCAGGTGCCCGGGTGGCTATTCTTTCCAAGAATTGTGCACACTTCATCATGGCTGAACTGGCCATTTGGATGTCAGGCTGCACCACGGTGGCCATTTTTCCAACCGAGTTGGGTGAGACAGTGCGATACGTTCTGGATCACAGCGAAGCCAGTTTGTTGTTTGTCGGTAAATTGGACACATGGCCAGAACAAGCGCCTTTTGTGCCTGCCTCTTTGCCTTGTATTGCATTCCCATTGGCGCCTGCTAATCAATTTGCAAAGTGGGATGACATCGTTGCAATAACAGCACCCTTGCAAGGCGACATAGCGCGGGCACCTGTAGATTTGGCCATGATCATGTACACCTCTGGCTCAACAGGCCAGCCCAAAGGGGTCATGCACAATTTTGAGCGCATATCTGTGACTGCTGAATTAATCAGTCAATCTATTTTGGACAGCGCGGGTGAATTGAAGGATTACCGCATCTTGTCTTATCTTCCTTTGGCGCACGTTTTTGAGCGTGCTTGGGTGGCGTCTGCCAGTTTGATACATGGGCAGACGCAGGTATTTTTTGCAGAATCTTTGGACACGTTTGTCCAAGACTTAAACCGTGCAAAACCCACATTCTTCATTTCGGTGCCGCGCTTGTGGCTCAAGTTTCAGCAAGGTGTGTTCAGCAAGATGCCACCCGCCAAGTTGGATTTGTTGTTGAGCATTCCAATCATTCGGGGCGTGGTTAAAAAGAAAATTCTCAAAGGTCTCGGCTTGGATCAAGTGGTGTCAGCGGGCAGCGGTTCTGCGCCCTTGCCGGCCGAACTCATCATCTGGTATCGCAAACTAGGTTTGAACCTCTTTGAGGGCTACGCCATGACAGAAGATTTTGCTTGGTCGCACAGCTGTACCAACGAAATCAATGAGCCAGGCAGTGTGGGCATTCCAGGTTCTGGTGTTCAAGCTCGAATCAGCCCTGAAGGCGAAATCTTGATTAAATCACCTGGCCAAATGGTGGGCTATTACAAACGCCCTGATTTGGATGCTGAAGCTTTTACAGAAGATGGCTTTTTCAAGACGGGCGATCAAGGCCAACAGCGCGCTGACGGCTTGTTGAAAATTACCGGACGTTTGAAGGAGATTTTCAAAACCTCCAAAGGTAAGTATGTGGCACCAGCGCCTATTGAAAACAAACTCAATGTGCACCCCATGGTTGAGATGAGCATTGTCTCCGGCGTAGCCCAGTCGGCTGCCTATGCCATGGTGGTGCTGGCGGAGGATATTCGTCCGAAAGTCAAAGACGCTGAGGTAAGGGCTCAAGTTGAACAAGAACTCAGCGAGTTGCTGGTCAAGGTGAATGCAGAATTGGCAGATTATGAAAAGCTGCGCATGTTGGTCATTGCCAATGAGGCCTGGTCGATTGAAAACGGCTTCCTCACGCCCACCATGAAAATCAAACGCAATCGCATTGAATCTTCTGTGGAAAGCCAAGTGCCCAGCTGGTATGAAAAGTCCGGCAGTGTGTTTTGGGCTTGATGCATGAGCAATTCAAATTCAAATACAAACAGAGTCTTGGCGCACACTGGTGCCAAGTACCCCATCTTGCAAGCCCCCATGGGCTGGATCGCCCGAACCCAACTGGCCTCGGCAGTGTCTAGAGCTGGCGGCCTTGGCATCATTGAAACTTCTTCTGGCGAAACAGAAAATTGCCAAGCTGAAATTAAAAAGATGCGTGAATTGAATTTGCCATTTGGCGTCAATTTGCCCATTCGATTTTTAAAAGACGATGCCATGCTGAAATTTGTGTGTGCATCGGGCGTGAAATTTGTGACGACCTCTGCCGGCAGTCCTGCTAAATTTGTTCAACCATTAAAGGACGCGGGTATCGTGGTGTATCACGCTGTGCCAACAGTAGACGCTGCTATGAAATGTGTTGACGCTGGCATTGATGGCCTGGTCGTTGAAGGATCTGAAGGAGGAGGTTTCAAAAACCCCGAAGACGTTTCGACGCTGGTTCTTTTGCAAGCGATTCGCGCCAAGGTCGATGTACCCCTGATTGCCGCAGGTGGTATTTGCGATGGCAGAGGCATGGCTGCAGCATTTGCGCTGGGTGCAGAAGCCATTCAAATGGGAACTCGCTTTGTCAGTTGTGCAGAGAGCCCCGTTCACGACAATTTTAAGAATGCCATCATTGGTTCCAAAGAAACGGGGACATGGATGTTGAATACCAAATCAACGCCTTGTATTCGCGCCCTTAAGTCTGAGCGCACCAGTGTCATTCACCAGCAAGGCATCATGTCATTTGACGACATGAAAGGTATCTTGAATGTTTACTTTAAAGGCGACATGGAAGCGGCGCCTGCATTAGCGGGTCAGTCAGCGGGTTTGATTGACGCAGTGAAATCTGCCAAAGACATCATTGACCACACTGTGGCAGAGTTTTTTGAAATCAGTAGGCGCATGGGCGCGATGTCTCAGCGCCAAAGTTTTAACTGACCACTGAGTGGCCGTCCATGCTTGGCCAGTTCGCTAGCATTCTAAAGGCAAGCCTTTTAACCAGTTGTCGCCACGTCTGTAGAGATCTTGAACACCTTCGCCCTTGAGCATGGGCATGTCCATTTTCACGGTGTAGCCAATGCGCGTTTGGATATAAGCCAAGTGCCGATAACCTTCTGGAAATTGCGACAAGGCTTCGGCGTCTAATTTGAGTACAGCCGATGGATCGACTGGATCAATTCGATCTTTTTCGTAAATAGGTTGGCGGTGAACCAAGCCCCATTGACCATTGCGCTCTTCAAAAAAGTCATAAAAACGACCCGTGCAAACAACATCGCACAACACACCTTCAACCAGGCCGCGCTGAGAGATGGTCATTTTTGTTTGTGAAATGGCGCGCGTACCTTGGACTTCAATGGAAGAGCCTCCTAAAAAGTGCAGAATACTAACGCCTTTGTTCCAGCCCTCAATGGTCACCTTGATGAACTCTTCGAAGGGGCCCTGAAACCAAGTGGCCATCATGACGCCATCGTCGTGCCAGACGGTGCGAAATTTGTCCCAAAGTCCTGCATCGCGCCAGACGGCCCAGTTTTCAACCAACTGGCGAATGCGCAATTGCTGTGTCATGTCATGTGTCATTTCAATACCTGGTATTTATTCAAGTTCAATCTTTTTATCTTGGATCACTTTTTTCAAGCTGCGGATGTCTCTCTCAACGCGCTGTTTGAATTCATTCGACGAACTGGCAGCAGGTGTGCCTCCAAATGAAATGAGTTTTTGCTTGACATCTTCTTGATTGAGGACCGCACGAAGTTCTTTGTTCAAACGCTCGACCATTTCGGGTGGTGTGCTGGCTGGCGCAGCAATGCCCAACCATGATTCAAACACCACCCCGGGGTATTGATCGGCAATGGCGGGTACACCTTGAACAGGACTCGCACCAGGTGGTGATGTCACGGCAATTGCCCGCACGCGCTGGTCTTTTAAAAGCGAAGCCGTCAATGTCATGGTGTCGACCATGACATCTAAGCGGCCAGCCAGCAACTCGGTCATGGGACCTGTACCGCCCTTGAACGGAATGTGAGTCACTTGCACATTGGCATCGCCAAAAGCCCATTCTGCGGCCAGGTGCATGGCGGTGCCAATGCCCACGGAAGAGTAGGTGTACTTATTGGGTTCTGCTTTGGCTTTTTGGATCAAGTCAGCATAAGACTTGATGGCCGAGTTGGGCGCAACTGTGAAAGCCAAGGGGTAAGTTGTAATGGTGCTAACCCATGCCAGATCCTTGATGGGATCAAAGGGCAGTGATTTTTTCATCGCTGCACCACTTGCATGACCGCTGGGTACCAATAAGAGGGTGTAGCCATCACCCGGAGCGCGAACCAACATTTCTGTGGCGATGTTGCCGCCCGCTCCTGGTTTGTTGTCGACCACGACACTTTGGCCAATGCGGTCGCCCAATGATTTGGCAACGAGTCGGGCCACGATGTCCGATCCGCCACCTGCCGGAAATCCCAGCAAAAGGCGAATGGGTTTTTGGGGCCAATTGTCTTGCGCGCTAGCCGTATGCGTCAAGCCTAAGGCCATGCTAAGCGTCAGCAAGAGTTTGAAGACCTTCATGATGCGACATCGTCCTTGATGGTGTTGCGCAAAATGCCAACGGCGTCAACTTCAATTTCCACCACATCGCCGGGTTTCATGAAAACTTGGGGTGTGCGCTTGTTGCCCACGCCGCCGGGTGTGCCGCTCACAATGACATCGCCGGGTTCAAGTGGAATGAAGCTTGAGATGTAAGCAATTTGTCGAGGGATGCTGTGGATCATCATGTCGGTGGTGGCGCGTTGCAACTCAACACCATTCAAACGCGTGCTCAGTGTCAAAGTTTGACCAGGTTTGATTTCATCGGCAGTGACCATCCAAGGGCCAAAGCCGCCAGTGCGCCAGAAATTTTTACCAGCGGTCCATTGCGTGGTGAAATTTTGCCAATCGCGCACGGAGCCGTCGTTGTAACAAGAATAGCCGGCAATGTGCTTCCAAGCATCAGCTTCTGAAATACGGCGGCCGCCTTCGCCAATGATGATGGCAATTTCACCTTCGTAATCGAGCCGATGCGACTCGGGCGGGCGCATGATGTCTTGGCCATGACCGACTTGCGAAGAGTTGACGCGAGAAAAAATAGCTGGTTTTTCTGTCAGATCGCGGCCTGTTTCTTTCACATGATCGTGGTAGTTCAAACCAACGCACATGATTTTTTCTGGATTGGGAATGACTGGTAAAAGCGACAGGTCTTCAAAAATCAAATCGGGTGTATGTTTGCTCAATGCACCTGCGGCTTGCGCCAACATTTTTTTCGCGATCAGGGTTTTGAGATCGGGTGCTTCAGCACCAAAGATAGGGGTGAGATTGAGAACTCTGTTGCCATGAACTGCGCCATAGCAAGCGGTGTTGTTGAGCAAGAAGCTAATGAGTTTCATGGTGTTTCTTTCAAGTTAAAAAGGAGAGTAGCCCATTTGACGAGCCATGTCGGCTTGCCAAGTTGAGCGCAATTGAAATTTGGGGCGTGAGCGGGCGATTTTTTCTGCTTGCGCAAGAATGGCCGTATCGTCTAGGTTGAGATCGATGATTTCGCGAAGGGGTTGTTCACAATACCAAGGCGTATCGACAAAGGCTTCAATTCGGTTTCCTTCAGGATCGCGAAAGTAAATCGAAATGGCGTTGCCATGGGTCACGCTCAGCATTTCGGTGGTACCGGTGTCTTGCTCAGCCAGTGCTTTGACTGCCCTCAACACATCCAACCCCTGCACACGAAACGAAATTTGGTTGATGGCATTGAAGTTCATGCCTTCTGGCTTTCCGCCTGCCAAAATAATTTGATGGTGTTCACCGGGGTCGCGACTGAGAAAAATCAAAGGGACGGTTCCCAACAAGCCGCGGTCTGTGATGGTGAAGCCTAAGACTGTTTGGTAATAAAGTGCCATGCCCTCTGCATCGCGCACAAAAAAGCCCATGTGACTGAAGGTCAGGGCCGACTGCGCTTGAAGCAGAGGATGCTTGGCTTGGGTCACTTAAAAAGAACCCCGTTTGGCCAATGCACTCAGCGGCTTGCGTGCATTGGGCGCTTCTCTTTCGCGCAATGCATCGGGCAGTGCGGCCGCATCGCCGCGTTTGCCCACTGTGGCCAACATTTGCAGGGTGTGATCAGCAGGTAGGCCTAAGACTTGAGCACCAGCCACTTTGTCAAAGCCGCCAATGCCGTGCAATGAAAAGCCATTCAGGTGCGCTTGCATGGCCATGTAAGCCCAAGCGGCACCCGTGTCGAAAGCGTGCATGCCGTTGGGAATCAAGTCGGGCGTTCCCGCTTTGGGTGCCAACTGGTAAGAAGCAACGGCCACCAAAGCGCCAGCCTTGCCGACCCACGCTTGGTTGTTGGGGTTCAAGGTGGCAAACAGCGCATCCCATTGCGGGTCGTTGCGCAGCACCACTGCAAAACGCCAAGGTTGGGCGTTGTTGGAGGAGGGGGCCCACCGCGCGGCCTCGAGCATGCTCATGACATCGGCTTCAGAAATGACTTCGCCCGTATAAGCTCGGGGGGACCAACGCTCTGTGAATTGGGCGTCGACAGGGAAGTCTGCCTTGCGAGTGTTGGTCACGGGTGAGGGATGGCTCATGAAACAATTTCCTACTGAAGATAAAAGCGATATTGTGCTTGTTTTGATGTGAGCTGAAGTGGGGGTGTCTTAAGCTTTTGGGGCCAGTTGGGGCATGAGACGCAAGGCATTGCCTCTGTCGATGGCTATGCGTTCTGCTTGAGTGAACTTTCTTTCAGCCAATCCTTCACGGGTCTCGGCACCTGGGCGGTAAGGATAATCTGAGCCGTACATGATTTGCGATGTAGGTATCAATTGACGCAAGGCTTGCATGGCTCCCTCGTGATGGCCTTGTGCGGTGTCGTAATAAAACTTCTGGACTTCTTTCAAAACACCGTTGGGCAGGACTTCCTTGGCTTGCTCTTTCATGTCCACCACCTGACGGGTGAAGCGGGTCCAGAGGAAAGGCATGGTGCCACCGCTGTGCGACCAAATCCAGCGAATGTCTGGGAATTTGTTGGCTGCACCAGAAAACAGCATGCTGGCAATGGTTCGGGTAGTGTCAGTTGCGTACTCAAGCGATGAATTAGGCAGGCCAGGGATGAGATTGCGGCAGCAATCGGGTTGCAGTGGGTGAACATAAATCACAGCCTTGCGCCTGTTGAGTTCTTCCCAGATGGGCCAAAAATGTTTGTCGCCTAAATACAGATCGCCATAGCTGGTCATTAACCCAATGCCATCTGCTTTGAGCGTGTCATAGGCATAGGTAATTTCTCGCAAGCTACCTTCTACATCCATGAGCGGCAGCGTTGCAAAGGAGCCAAATCGGCCTGGAAAATCACGCGACATTTGAGCGGCGTATTCATTGGCTTCTCGGGCCATGCGCCTGTCAGCAGTGACGTTCTTGAAGAATGCGCCTGGCTGAATCAAGGCCACCACCGAAGTGGCAATGTCATTTTTGTCCATGTCGTCAATTGACATCTGTGGTGTCCACCGAGGCACACCACCCAATCCCATCCGCCTCATGTCTGCGGCATAAGAAGGTGGCACCATGTGATGGTGGATGTCGATGCGGGGCGACTTTGCGGGTGTGGCGGTACCGAAGATGCCTTCAATGGATTGGCACCCTGCCAAAGTAGCTCCCAGACCGGTTGCAGTGCCTGTGGCTAGTAAAGAAGAGAGAAAACCGCGGCGTGTTGAGCCTGAAGACTGCTTGGTTTCAGCAGTGCCATCAGGACCGCAGAAACAAGACAGCTTGTTGGTTGAATCATGAGAATGAAGAGATGTGTTCATGGGGTGCTCCTTAACCATTGTTGAGTTTCTAATTTCAGTTTTGCGCTTGCTTCGGATCTGGCGGTCGGCAGTGCAGGATTGACATTGCCACCGTTGAAAGATTGGAGATAGGCCAAGTGGCGATAGCCTTCAGGAAAGCGCAAGAGTCGCTCGCTTGAAAGTTGAATGGCATCGCCAGCATGAACAGGTGTGAGGGTGTCTTTGTCGTAAATGACATTGCGTTTGGCAATTCGCCACTGCCCGTTGCGCTTTTCAACACGGTCGTAAAAAACGCCGAGGCAATTGACATCGACAGACACGCCTTCTAATTTGCCGCGGACCAAAATAGTCATGCGAGTTTGCGCGATGGCCTTGGTGCCAAGCACCTCAACCACCGTGCCGCTTTGAAAGTGTTGCGAACTTGAACCTTTTCGCCACGAGTCTTGGACAGCGGAAATAAAGTCTTCAAAAGTGCCGTGAAACCAAGTGGCTGTCATGGTGCCATCGGCGTGCACGGTCTCTCGGAGCTTGTTCCAATCGCCTATGTCACGGTACAGCGCCCAGCTCTGGACCAGTTCTGTAATTTCGAGTCGCTCTAACAGGGCTTGTGACATGGTGAAAATTGAGTGATGTCGATTACTCTTGTGCAATGCCAGCATTTTTAAGGAGTCGAGGCCATTTGGCAACCTCTGACCTCAGCATACTTTCAGTTTCTGGGGTGTTCATCTGAACAATGCGGCCACTGCCTTGTTGAAGTTTTTTGCGAACATCGGCCGATTGCATGGCCTTGTCAATTTCGTTGCGGAGTTTTTCAAGAATGGCGGGGGGCGTTTTGGCGGGTGCAAACAAGCCAAACCAAGTTTCCATTTCCAAATCCATGGTGCCCGTTTCCATCAGGGTCGGAATTTGCGGGCCATCGGGCGCACGTTGGCGGCTTGACACTGCAAACGCCTTCAACTGGTTGCTCTCTAAATAAGTGCGGGTGGTGGTGGTGTTGTCAAAAAACAAATCAACGCGTCCACCTAGCAAGTCCATGTAAACCGGCTGAGCCCCTTTGTAGGGAACCAATTGAATATCGACGTTGCCCATGCCTTTGATCAATGAGGCCAAAATAAATTGGCCTGTGCCAGGGCCACTGGTGCCAAAGTTCAGTTTGCCAGGGTTGGCTTTGGCATAAGTCAACATGTCTTTCATGTTGTTGAAGGGCAAATCTTTGCGGCCGATCAAGGTATAGGAATGCGACACCACAATGCGCAGAGGGATGAAGTCAGTCAAAGGGTCGTAGCCTGGATTTTTATAAAGGCCAGCGTTCAATGCCATGTTGGACAAGCCACCCACGATGAGGTGATAGCCATCGGCAGGGGCCTTGGCGATGGCCAATGTGCCAGCCAATGTGCCGCCACCTGAACGATTTTCGACCACAAATTGTTGGCCCATTTGCTCGGACAATTTGCTCCCCAAGACCCGAGCGACCAAGTCGAAGCCGCCACCGGCGGCCGATGGCGCGACGATTCGAATCGGCTTGGTAGGATAGTCTGAGCTGGCTTGTTGGGCCCATGTCGGTGAACTTGCTGCTCCAAAAACAGTCAGTGCAAGAAGAGTTTTTTTAAACATGTTGATTAAATATGGGGAAAATAAATGGGTTGATCTTCAAATTAACTGCGCATGATGGCCTTGCCCCAGAGGTTCAAGGTACGCTCTTCATGCTTCCATTGACCCACGGGACGACTGTCAGTGCAAATCTCTATTTCAGACGAGATTTCGGCCAAATTGCCATCGGGATCGCGCACCATGAAGAACACATCATTGCCAGGTCCGTGACGACCCACGCCCCAGACAATTTCAATTCGCAATTTGCCCATGTGATCGGCCCAATCTTTCAGTTCGTCCCAACTGGGTGTTTCAAACGACTGGTGATCAAAGCAGGTCACGGGCGCACCAAAAAGGGCAAGGGTGTGATGCATTTCATTGCCTCGAACAAAGCAGGCTTTGAGCTGCCCTGCGTCGTCTCGAACTACATCAGAGAGGGTAAAGCCAAGACCCTCTGTGTAAAAGCGCTTCATGTTTTCCACTTGCTGTGTGCGAAGTGCGAAATGTTGTGAGGCTGCAGCTGGCAAGGGACCTATGTTCGCGCCAACGGATATGCTTTCTAGTGGCTGTATAAGTTCAGACTCGAGCACAAATACCACGCAGTTTTGGTCTGGATCCATGAAGCCGATGGAAGCCTCAGGAAGTTCTGGGTAGGCCGCTAAATTGGCTTTGGGCAAGTCATGGGTAAGGCGCCTGAAAGTCTCCCATTCAGGCAAACTTTCAATGACAAAAAGGGCGTAGTGAAGTTGACCGGCTTGCCCCTCTGACACCAGAACTTCTCTGCCTTCTTGGGTGCAAAACCAGGTGCCGTTGACTTCATGGCATGTCATGCCAAAGGCTCGAGCATAAAAGTGGGCCAATGCTGAAGCCTGAGGCGACTGCAAATGCAGTCGTTTCAAATGACGTTGGGGATACATAGGGTGGAGTGTTCTTCGGATACTACCTGTCCACTATCACTGCATGAAAGCTCGGGCTCTAGAGTAATAACCCCTAGGCTTTTCATATTCTGACAACGGTGGGAGTTTCATTCACGCTAAGCGGAAAACCACTCACATCCTCAGCCCCAGAAACAGACACAGTCGATGCCGTATAAAATGATTCACGTCGGCAAAGCCCTCTCACTAACAGGACAATCTCATGCAAAAAAGACTCTTTTTATCCTCATTGGCAGTTGCTTCAGCACTTTGCACGTCGCCAGCCATGTCTCAAGATAAATTCAAAATTGGTCTGATACTGCCAATGACGGGGCCATTTGCGTCAACCGGCAAGCAAATCGAAGCTGCCGTCAAACTTTACATGGCTCAAAACGGCGACATGGTGGCTGGTAAAAAGGTCGAGTTGATTGTCAAAGACGACACCAGCGCGCCAGACGTCACCAAGCGCATTGCCCAAGAGTTGGTGGTCAACGAAAAGGTCAGTGTCTTGGCTGGTTTTGGTCTGACACCGTTGGCCTTGGCCACCGCGCCTATTGCCACGCAATCCAAAACACCTTTGGTGGTGATGGCGGCTGCCACTTCTAGCATCACGGAAGCATCGCCTTTTATCATTCGCACCAGTTTCACTTTGCCGCAAGCGGCAGTGGGCTTGGCCGATTGGGCACCCAAAAACAACATCAAAAAAGTCGTCAGCTTGGTGTCTGATTACGGGCCGGGCATTGATGCTGAAAAATACTTCAAAGATCGGTTTACATTCAACGGCGGGCAAGTGGTGGAAACCTTGCGAGTTCCCATGCGCAATCCCGATTTCGCCCCGTTCTTACAAAAAGTACGTGATGCCAAACCTGATGCGGTTTATGTTTTCGTGCCTTCTGGTGCCGGTGCAGCGTTGATGAAACAATTTGCAGAAAGAGGCTTGGACAAAGCAGGCATTCGGCTCATTGGTACGGGTGATGTCACAGACGATGATATTTTGAATGCCATGGGCGATGTGGCTTTGGGTGTGACAACTTCCCATCACTACTCTGCCTCTCACAATTCTCCCTTGAACAAGAAATTTGTTGAAGCTTTCACTAAGGCCAATGCAGGGTTACGCCCTAACTTCATGGCAGTGGGTGGCTATGACGGCATGCGTGTCATTTACGAAGCTGCCAAAGCAAGCAAAGGTGCTGGCGGCCAAGCCTTGTTAGATGCGATGAAGGGGCAGGTCTTTGAGAGTCCTCGAGGCCCGATGTTCATTGATGCGCAAACGCGTGATGTCGTCCACAACATCTACATTCGCAAAGTAGAGCGTGTGGGTGGCCAACTTTTCAATCAAGAGTTTGAGACCATCAAGGACGTCAAAGATCCCGGTAAGACGCGTTAATCTTTGATCGTTTACCTGCCATGAGATGATTTAATTTGTTTCATGGTCTTTAACTTCTTTAACCTATGCTGACGATTTTGTTTGACGGCATTGCATACGGCATGCTGCTGTTTATCTTGGCCGTTGGATTGTCAGTCACGATGGGGTTGATGAATTTCATCAATCTGGCGCATGGTGCATTTGCCATGGCGGGCGGCTACTTGACAGTGGTACTCATGCAGCGTTTTGGGGTGCCTTTTTTAATCTGCTTGCCGCTTGCTTTCTTAGCCACTGGTTTTGTGGGCGCCATCATGGAAAGAAGTTTGTATCGACCCATGTATGCCAAGCCCCACTTAGACCAAGTTTTGTTTTCCATTGGCTTGGCCTTCATGTCTGTGTCTGCGATCGATTACTTCATGGGGTCTCAACAGCAAATCATGCAATTGCCCGACATGTTAAAGGGCCGAACCGAGATGTGGGATGGCGCTTTGGGAATGGGGCATTACCGGTTGTTCATCATTGCCATTTGTGCTGCCTTGACATTGGCTTTGCAATATGTTCTGGCTCAAACCACATTTGGAAGTCGCTTGCGCGCCAGCGTCGATGACTCTCGAGTGGCTGCTGGTTTGGGGATCAATGTCAATTCAGTTTTTGCCATCACCTTTGCGGTGGGCTCTGGCTTGGCTGGACTGGGCGGCGCTTTGGGTGCTGAAGTGTTGGGACTGGATCCCACTTTTCCACTTAAGTTCATGGTTTATTTCTTGATCGTGGTGGCAGTCGGTGGCACTTCATCCATCACGGGTCCTTTGCTGGCAGCCTTGCTTTTAGGCATTGCAGATGTGGCAGGCAAATATTACGTTCCCAAATTGGGTGCCTTCATTGTGTATTCATTGATGCTTTTGATTTTGTTGTGGCGTCCCCAGGGCCTTTTTGTCAGAAAAGGGGGGCATTGAGTGCGATCTAATTTACATCAGCATTTGCAAGCTAGTTTGTTACAACCCTCAAGCTTGAAGTGGACAGAGTTTCTTTTTTGGGGGCTGGTCTTTTTGGCGCCTTGGGTTGTGCCAAGTCATGCACTCATGGTGAATGAAATGGCCATCGTGGCATTGTTTGCGCTTTCCCTAGATCTTGTCTTGGGTTATGCCGGCATCGTGTCTTTGGGGCATGCGGCTTTTTTGGGTTTTGGCGCTTATTCAGCAGCATTGTTTGCCAAGCACATCATGCCCGATCCCCTGGTCGGCCTCTGCTTCGCCATGGTCACGACTTCCTGCTTAGGCGCCCTTTGTGCATTGACCATTTTGCGAGGCTCTGACTTGACTCGCTTGATGGTGACCTTGGGCATGGCCTTGATCCTCTTGGAGGTGGCTAACAAATTAGATTGGCTAACGGGGGGGTCAGATGGCTTGCAAGGTGTTTTGATGGGGCCCTTGCTTGGCCGATTTGAGTTTGACCTCATGGGTCAAACCGCAGCCACTTATTCATTGACCATTTTGTTTGCGTCGTTCTTTTTTGTGAGACATTGGGTTCACTCGCCATTGGGGGCAACGGTTAAAGCTGTTCGAGATAATCGACTT
>Ga0214919_10000770_pt1 | contig 54966 bp, 46 predicted proteins | sample LL1503_MetaG_FD_177994 | JGI IMG/M metagenome (GOLD analysis project Ga0214919, IMG submission 177994) | Freshwater microbial communities from Lake Lanier, Atlanta, Georgia, United States - LL-1503 | ecosystem: Environmental > Aquatic > Freshwater > Lake | place: USA: Georgia | collected... | reverse complement strand
CCGCCCACCGTGAGATTCGGGTCGAGGAGTGGGCGGCGGACCATCAGCGAGTCGAAGAGCATCCGCACCAGGAAGATGCCCGACACGGTAAAGATCCAGATGTAGCCAAGTTGCTGGGCGGCGGCGCTCGCCTTGTAGCCGCCATATTCGACCGCAAGCAGGCCTGGCGCGAGGAGGATGAGCCCGACCAGGTCGAGATTCCGCATGCTCCAGACGCGGTTGAACTTGAAAAAGACAGCGATCGACAACAGCGACGACAGGTAGAACCAGGTCGTGGGATTGACCCGGTAGTAGTGGAAGAGAATGTCGCTCATGCCGGCGGTCCTGCCCAACCTCGGGAACGAGGGCCCTGATGCGGGGCATCCGTGATTGGAGGTCCCAAGGGACGGGTCGAGCCAAGAGTATAGGGGAAAACCAGCGGTGGGCGGTGCCGGGGCAACTGGGGTCCCCGTACAAGCCACCATACAAGCCCCCGGCTTAAGCCGGGGGACACGTCATTTCACTGCCGCCGACCACTGCCGCCGAATCACTGCCAGCGGAAAAAGAGAAAGCCCCGGCCATCCTGGCCGGGGCTTTCTGTGCTGTCATGCGAGGACTGGCTCAGCCCGTCCTCAAAAAGGCTCTGAGAAGGCCGTGATCAGTCGGGGATTGTGGCGTTCTCGGCACCGGCCCGCGTCACCATCGCGGCGAACACGCTGAGCGACACGCTGTCCGAGATGGTTTTGACTCCCCCGTCCGCCATCACGACGTTGACGATGCCGGGGTGGAAGGAATATGGGTCGCCCGAGCCTTCGGTGCCGGAGCTAGCGCCGTTGTAGGTGAACGTGGCGATGTCTTCACCGTTGGTGGCACCGACGGCGGTCGTCGCGCTGTTCGGGGCTGAGGTGCCGACGGACGTGCCGTCTTCCTTCGATCCCTTGAAGGCGAAGTCGCTTGCGGGGCGGCACCAGCCACCGCCGTTGACGCGATTCGTCGGGAACGACCCAGACAGCTTGCCCCTGTTGTACTTGTAGGGCCGGCCGGCGGATTCTGCCAGCAAGATCGTCTTCGACAGCCCGTCCGTGCAGAAGGCGACCTTCTGGATGACCGTGCCGTTGTAGTCCTTGGCCATGAAGCCGTCACCCTGCTGCACTGCTCCCGTCGCGCTCTGGCGGGCGGATTGGGTGCCCGTCCATGCAGAGGCCGCGACGATGCTGTTATTGCCGACCAGACCGGAGTCGACAAAGGTCGTCGGAGAGTAGTCGGTGGTGGCGGCGAACAGGCCGGTGGTCGTGAAGCTGGCCCCTGAGGCCACAGCCTGCGTCTCGGTGGAGGGGTAGGTGCCCGCCGGGTCGGCGTCAAACTGGAGGTTCGATGAATCGGAGGGGCATTCCAGGGCCTTGATCCGCGTCATGACGAGGATCGCGTTGGGAACGGTCTGGCCCGTGCCGAGCGCGGTGTCGCTCCAGTTCTTGCTCCTATCGTACCGGTTGTAGAGCTGCTGCTCCTCGAGAAAGGGCAACGTGCGGGTCACCCACGAGAGTCGAGCGTTGCCGTTGTTCGGCCGGCTGCTGTGGGGAATGGTGTTGCCGTTGGCCGACGACCAGTTGAGGATCGACAGGCCGTTCTGCTTGAGGTTGTTCGTGCACGCGCTGCGACGGGCAGCCTCGCGGGCACTCTGCACGGCCGGCAAGAGCAGGCCGACGAGCGTGCCGATGATGGCGATCACCACCAGGAGTTCAACCAGGGTGAAGCCCTGCCGCTTTGCGGCGGAGCGGAGCGATGCAAACGAAAGAATCGACATGACGACCTCCTCAAAAGGAATGGGAATGACTGGGGCAAACGTTCGAGGGGAAACAACGGCTCTGGTGAGCCATCGCGGTCCTCCGGTCATTCCGGTCGGCGTCGCGTTCTTAGCGATAGGTTATTAAATCGATCACGTTTGTCAAGGAATTGACTAGAAATTTTTATTAGCATGTTTTGTGGCACATGATAGATAACTTAGAGAGCTCAGGCTGCCGGCGTAGTGTTTTTATCGATCAATCATTACTAATATAGTAGTGATTGATCTGGGCGACAAAAAATTACCGGTCGGACTTGCCAAGCCGGGTCTTCTCGGTCCGCTCGATCTGCACGACGACGCCGTCCTGCACGATCGCCAGAACGGACCCGTAACGGAGTCCCCGTAGGGCGTCTCCAATCCGGGGCAGGGCGGCATCGGCGTTCGTCGCGTTGTGCTCGGGCGTGGCGGGGCTGGGGGACGGACCGTCGGTGGGCTTGATGCTCATGGGTTCCTCGAGGGGGTTCAGATCACGTATTCGGGATCAGGCAGAAACACGCGGACCTTGCGGGGAGTGATGGTCACCCGCTCTCCCGGCTGGAGTGCCAGGTCGCGGGCTGTGTCGGCAGGCAGGTCGACGTGAAGTTCGCTCTCCGAGCCATCGGGCCGGCATGAGATCCGCGCGATCGGGCCGCTGCGGGCGATCCGCAGCACGCTCGCCGGCAGACTGCCGTTGCCCGCTGGATCGTTTGTGGCGGGCCCGTGTGTGGCGGGCCCGGTCGGGGCATGTGTGCTGGTGCGGGCGATGTCGAGCTCGTGCGGGCGGAGGTAGACACGGGCGGGCCGAGCCTGCGCGTGCGGATAGTCGGGATAGTCGATCGGGATGCCGTGCCAGAACGCCTGTCCCTTCTCGACCCGGCCGTGGAAGACATTCACGTTGCCGAGGAAGTCCATCACGAAGGGCGTGGCCGGATGCTCGAAGACCTCGTCGGGCGTGCCCCGCTGTTCGATTTTTCCATGGTTCATCACCACCACCTCGTCAGCGAGCTCGAAGGCCTCCTCCTGGTCGTGCGTCACGAACACGCTGGTCATGCCGATCTCGTCGTGGAGCTGCCGCAGCCATTGCCGCAGTTCCACCCGCACCTTGGCGTCGAGCGCGCCGAAGGGCTCATCGAGCAGGAGGATCTTCGGCCGGATGGCGAGCGCCCGGGCGAGGGCCACCCGTTGCCGCTGGCCGCCGGAGAGCTGCGCGGGCTTGCGACCGCCGAGGCCGTCGAGCCGCACGAGGTGCAGCAGTTCGTTGACCTTCGCATCGACCTCCTGCGCAGGGGCTTTGCGAACCCGTAGTCCAAAAGCGATGTTCTCGAACACGCTCATGTGGCGAAAGAGCGCATAGTGCTGAAACACGAAGCCCACCTCCCGCTGCCGCGCGTGGCGGTCGGTGATGTCGGCGCCGTCCTCCTCGATGCGGCCGGAGTCGGGCCATTCGAGCCCCGCGATGATCCGCAGCAGCGTCGTCTTGCCGGACCCGGATGGCCCCAAGAGCGCCAGGAGCGTGCCCTGCGGCACGTCGAGCGAGACATTGTCGAGCGCCTTGAAGGTGCCGAATGCTTTGGAGATGCCGCGAACGTGGATGCTCATGGGATGGAAGCCTGCGTGGAGCTGTCGATGGTGTCGGGGAGCGAGCGGGCGGCCTCGAGTTCGCGTGCCTCGGCCTCGAGCTGGCGTTCGATCACGAACTTGGCCACGAGGGTGACGAGTGCCAGCCCGGCCAGCACGCTCGCCACCGCCATCGAGGCCGGGGTGCGGTATTCCTGAAAGAGCTTTTCGACGCGGAGCGGCATCGTGTCGGTCACGCCCGCGATGTGGCCGCTGACCACGTAGACCGCCCCGAATTCGCCCATCGCGCGGGCGTTGGCGAGCACGACACCGTGCAGGAGTGCCCAGCGGATATTGGGGAGCGTGACGCGGGTGAACACCTGCCAGCCGCTCGCGCCCAAGCTGACGGCGGCCAGCTCCTCTTCCGGCCCGATCGCCTCCATCACCGGGATCAGCTCGCGGACGACCAGTGGGAGTGTCACGAACGTGGTGGCCAGCACCAGTCCGGGCCAGGAGAAGATCACCTTCCAGCCGAGCGACGCGAGCGTCGGCCCGAGCAGTCCCTGTCTGCCGAAGATCAGCACGAGGGCCAGGCCCGCCACGACTGGCGAGACCGAAAAGGGAATGTCGCAGAGCGTGATCAGGAGCGAACGCCCCGGGAAGCGAAATCGCGATACCAGCCAGGCCGTAGCGATGCCGAAGACGGTGTTGATCGCCACAGCGAGCGGCGCCACGGTCAGCGAGAGCCAGATGGCATGCCGTGTGTCGGGGTCGTGGGCCAGGGCCCGCCACCAGGCGGCCGGCCCCTCGGCAAACGCTTCCGCGAAGACGCTCGCCAGCGGCACGGCGATGAGCAGGCCGACGATGCCGACGGCGGCGGCGATGAGCAGCCGCTCCGTGAGCGGATTGGCGGTGGTGATGGTGGGCTTTGGCATGGTGATCGGGTGGTCCCGTCTCACTGGTTCCAGATCATTGAGCGTTGCGGGCGACCCGCTGCTGCAGGGTGTTGACAACGACGAGCAGGGAGATCGACATCGCCAGCAGCACGACGGCGATGGCGGTCGCTTCGGCGTAGGCGAATTCCTCCAGTCGCGACACGATCAACACCGGCGCGATTTCGGTCTTGAACGGCATGTTGCCCGAGATGAAGACCACCGAGCCGTATTCGCCAAGCGCCCGGGCCAGCGCCAGGGCAAACCCCGTCAGCACCGCAGGGAAGATGGCCGGGAAGATCACCTTCAGGAAGGTCTGCACGCGGGAGGCACCGAGCATCCGGGCCGCCTCTTCACTGTCGCGATCGAGACTTTCGAGCACCGGCTGCACGACGCGGATTGCGAATGGCAGGCTCACAAACACGAGCACGAGCACGATGCCCAGCCACGAGTAGGCCCCCTGGATGCCCAGTGGCACGAGGAACCGGCCCAGCCAGCCCCGCTCCACGTAGAGCGTCGAATAGACGAGGCCGGCGACCGCCGTGGGGAGCGCGAGCGGCACGTCCACGAGCGAGTCGAGCAGTCGACGTCCGGGGAAATCGATCCGTACGAGCACCCAGGCGACGAGCAGGCCGCAGACGGAACTGACGGCCGCCGCGACTACCGAGGCGCCCAGTGACACCGCATACGCGGCACGGGCGCGGGGCGTCCAGGCAGCCGCCAGAAATTCGGTCGGTCCGAGCGATGCCGCCCGCAGTGCCAGCACCGACAGCGGGATGATGACCATCGCCGTCATCACCAGGGAGGTGATCGCAAGGCTGATGCCGAAGCCGGGAAGCACCGAACGCCGTGCTGCCCGTTTCGTGGAGGAAATGCCGTTCATGTTCCGCCTATTTTCCCGCGCTGGGCTGGTAGATGGCGTCGAACACGCCGCCTTCGCCGAAGAACTTCTTCATGGCGTTGTTCCAGTCGCCGGCGACAAACGTGATATCGAAGGTTTCGATCGCGGGCCAGGTTTCACCGGCGGCCGGCGGCGGCGGATTGTCGCCCCAGGGCCGCAGGTGATGTTTGGCGATGATCGCCTGGCCTTCGGGAGAATACAGGAAACCGAGATAGGCCTCGGCGGCATGCCGCGAGGCCTTGCGATCGACGTTTTGGTCGACCACGGCCACGGGCGGATCCACTCGGATGGAGCGTTTCGGGTAGACGATCTCGAGATCTCCCTTTGATTCATCGACCTCGAGGTGTGCCTCCTGCTCGAATGTCAGATGCACGTCACCGATGCCCTTTTGGGAGAACGTGGCCGTGGCTGCCCGCGCGCCCGTGTCGAGCACGGGGGTGCGGCGATAGATCGCCGACACAAACTTCTGCGCATCCTCCTCGCTGCCGCCTGCGGCCAAGGCCGCGCCCCAGGCCGCGAGGAAGCTGTACTTCCCGTTGCCGGACGTCTTCGGGTTGGGCGTGATGATCGAGATGTCGTCGCGGTCGAGATCCTGCCAGTCGGCGATCTTCTTGGGGTTGCCCTTGCGAACGACGAAAACGACGACCGAGTGGTAGGGAATCGAGCCATTGTCATAACGCGTCTGCCAGCCGTCACGGATCAGCCCAGACTTGGCGATCGCTTCCACGTCGGGCCAGGTGGCCAGCGTGACGACATCCGCGTCGAGGCCGTCGATGACGGCGCGGGACTGGCTGCCCGAAGCGGCGTGCGACTGCTTGATCGAGACGGGAGTGCCGTGCTTCTGCTCGTAGTCCTTGGCGAAGGCGACGTTGATGTCGCGGTAGAGTTCGCGGGTCGGGTCATACGACACGTTGAGCAGTTCGATGGCCTGGGGCCGGTTCGCCGCCCCGCCGGGGCCGGTCGAAGAGCCGGAGCAGCCGACGACGGTGGCCACGAGCAGGCCTGCGAATGCGAGGGCGAGCGAGCGGGGCAAAAGGGGTTTCGGTAGCGAGCGGGAATTCACGGTCGACCTCCATGCCGGGCCTAATTTTTAGGAAAGACGCCACAACAATAGCAGACAGCACAATGATCGTCAACGTGGTAATGTATTCTTTAGTGAGCGATGTAAGTCGTTTTTGTGTAATGACTTATGGCTTTTTAGGCCTGTTTTTCGTGAAGTCAGAACGGCCAGATGAGCGGCGCGAGTGCCACCGTGATCGCCATCACCAGCAGATTCAGCGGCCCGCCAAAGCGGACATAGTCGCTGAATTTGTAGCCGCCAGGGCCATAGATCATCAGGTTTGTCTGATAGCCCATCGGCGTGGCGAAGCCGCAGCTGGCCGCCACCGTCACTGCCATCACGAAAGGCATTGGATTCACGCCCAAATCGGCGGCGGTCTGCCAGGCAATTGGAAACGTCAGCACCGCCGCCGCATTGTTGCTCATCAGTTCCGTGAACAGCATCGTCACGAGGTAGATGGCCGCCAGCACGACATGCGGGTGGTCGCCCGCGGCTGCGATCGTCGACTGGGCGATCCCCTCCGCCAGCCCCGTCTTCTCCATGGCCCGCGCCAGGCCGAAGCTTGCCGCGATCAGAAGCAGCGACTCCCACTCGATTGACTGCCGGGCCTCGTCCGACGAGATGCATTGCATGGCTACCACAACGCCTGCCGCGACGAGTGCGGCCGCCACCATCGGCACCAGTTCGAGCGTGGCCGCCAGCACCATGGCCGCCAGCACCGTGCAGGCGATCCAGGCATGATCATGACGTGGAGGCGTGAAGTCACTCACCGCGCTGACAAGGTAGAAATCGCGGTTGCTCCGCTGGTGCTCCGCAAACTCAGGGCTCGCTTCCAGAAGGAGCGTGTCGCCCGGCTCGAGTGTGATATCGCCAATTTTCATCTGCAGGCGCTCGCCATTGCGGGCCACGGCGATCACCACTGCGTCATAGGTCGACCGGAAGCGGCCCTCGCGGATCGTGCGGCCGATCAGCGGGCAGGTGTTTGAAACCACGGCCTCGATGAGCGTTCGTTCGGATCGCGGATCGTCGAGCATGAAGACCTGGTCGGTGGCCGGACGCAGACCGCGGATCTTCTGCAGTTCCACGACGGAATCGACGACACCCACGAAGACGAGACGATCACCAGCCTCCAGCCGCTCGGTGGGAGCAACGGCCGCCATCACATGCCCGCCGCGGTCGATCTCCATGAGAAACAGGCCGTCAAGACCGCGCAGGCCCGCTTCCTCGATCGAGCGGCCGATGAGGGGACTGCCCGGTTCGACGAGCATCTCCAGTGAATACTGCCTGGGGTCGTCGCTCGGGCTGACGGCCGGCCGCCGATCCTTGAGGAGATGCCGGCTGGCGAAGAGGAGATACGCAAAGCCCGCGAGCAACAGCGGCACGCCCAGCCAGGAGATCTCGAACATGCCGAGGGGGTGACCGGTCTTCGCCGCCACTAACCCGCTCACGACGACGTTGGTGCTCGTGCCGATCAGGGTGCACAGGCCGCCCAGCACCACGGCCGCATTCATCGGCATGAGCAGTTTCGAGACGCTGAGTCGGTGCTTCTTCGCCCAGTCGCGGATCGCCGGCACCATCAAGGCAACCACCGGCGTGTTGTTCATGAAGGCGGAGAGGGCGGCGGGGCCGACCATCGTCCTCATCTGGGCCGAGGCCAGCGACTGCGGCCGACCGAGAGCCCGGTCGACGAGCGCCGCGAGCGCCCCTGTCCGTTCCACGGCTGCGGCCACCACGAAGAGTGCCGCCACGGTGATCATGCCCTCGTTGCTCATCCCTTTGAGCGTCTCATCCGGCGTGAGCACGCCGGCCGCGAGCAGCACCACGACCCCGCCGATCATCGCCATGTCGGGCCCACGTTGGCTGAAGAGCAGGGCGGCAAGCGTGGTGAACACGACGCAGGCCGTCAGCACCGCCTGCCAGTTGTTGAGCAATGTCTCGGGGCTCATGCGGAACGTCGTCCGTGGGGCTGAATCACTCGGTCGGAATGTGAAAATGTCGTGAGGGCACGCTGGGCGTGCAAGGTCAAAAGCCGCCGCCTGGGCGACCGTGGCGGGGAGTCGCCTTTTTCGGTACCCTTCTGAAGATCCCATTCACCTCCTACCGGAGCAGTATTTCATGATCGATCAATTGCTCGAAGGCAACCTGGAATTCGTCGAGACGGAGTACAAGCCAAACGCAGACTACTACCAGACCATTGCCGCGAAGCAGACACCCAAGGTGCTCTGGATCGGCTGCTCCGACTCCCGCGTCAGCGAACACCAGATGACCGGTTCCAAGCCCGGCACGATGTTCGTGCACCGCAACGTCGCCAACATCGTCGCCTTCAACGACGTCAACATCTCGTCAATTCTCGAATACGGCGTGGTGCACCTGAAGATCGAAGACATCATCGTCTGCGGCCACACCCGCTGCGGTGGCATCGCCGCCATCGAGGATGGCGTGCACGAGAACTACATCGCCGACTGGCTCTGCATCGCCTCGGGGGCGAAGGTTGTGGCCGACCGCATCGCGTCTGAGCGGCATCTGTCGCGGGATGAGAAGCTCGAGGTGCTCACGGCCGAAAACGTGAAGCTGCAGATCAAGCACCTTAAGAACCTCGCGCTCATCAAGAACCAGCACGCGAAGGGGAAGCTGCCGCGGATTCACGGCTGGCTCTATCGGGTCGAGTCTGGCGCGATCGAGATCCTGGTCGATGGCCGGGATGACACCGCGAAGGCCTAGGGGATACGGCTGCCGGACGGAGAGGTGATAACCATGACCCACGATACAAGCCTGCCCCCGCGCGACCGCTTCGAGGGCTACTATGCCACGCCTCGGGCCCCGTGGGATATCGGGCGGCCGCAGCGTGCCTTCATCGAGGCGGCCGAAGCAATCCGGGGCAGGGTAATCGACATTGGCTGTGGAACAGGCGACCTCTCGCTCTGGCTGGCGGAACAGGGCCGCACGGTCACCGGGGTCGACTTTCTTGAAAAGCCGCTGGAGGCGGCCCGGCAGAAGGCTGCCGAACGCGGACTGTCTGTGAACTTCCTGCAGATGGATGCGGTGGCGGTCGGCGAGCTTCCTGAACGATTCGACTCGGCGACCGACTGCGGCTTGTTTCATACGTTCGACGATGCCGGCCGATCTGCCTACGTCGGGGCGCTCGCTCGCCTGCTGGAGCCGGGCTCACGTGTCTTCCTGCTCTGCTTTGCCGATGCCGAACCGGGCATCCATGGCCCTCGCCGCGTGAGCGAACGCGAACTGCGGGAGGCGTTTGCCGCAGGCTGGCAGGTTGAGACGATCGAACCAGCCCGCTTTGAGGTCATTCCGGGCATTCCCGGGGCGGAATTCGGTCCCGGCGGTGCCCAGGCCTGGTTTGCCGTCGTGCAACGGGTCTGAATCGGGCATGAATCGTCGCTTGCAAAGATGCAAGACGATTTTTTGACTGCGGGCTGCGTGGCCCGGCCGCCGAGGACGTCCGTAGAATAGATATGGGCGGCTCACACAAAAGCCAAGACTGTCAAAGCCAAGACTGTCAAAGCCAAGACTTCTAATCGAGGAAAAGATAATGAATCACACAACGAAATGGATGATGACGCTGGCCGTTCTGGCTGGTGGTCTGATGACGCAGCAGGTGATGGCCCAGCAGGCCGTGCAGCCGGCGGCGCCCGCCCAAGTGCGGACGGTGCAGCCGACCCGCTCCTACCGCAGCTACTCCGTGAACCCGGCCCGTGGCGACGTGCGTCGGAACGGACCTCACAACGGTGAGGCCACCTGGCGGCATGCGGGTGCCAAGCCCGCCGGTCACTACGCCACTGGTCGCTGAACCGAAAAGATTTCAACGCCGAATGTTGAGGGGCCCGGTGCGACGAATCGCACCGGGCCCTCGGTGTTTCTTAACGGTTGTGAGGAATGACGATGGGCAGACGGGCCGAGGCCCCGCATCATCGCCGACGTTGTGACAGACCAAGGGTGTTGATGGGAGCCACCTCCTTCCAGGCGGATGAGACGGAAGCCAACGAAGGAATTGCATAGTGGCGGTCAAGTGCGGCCTCCATGCCGACGTGAGCCGCATCGTCAAGGAACCGGATGAACGTGGCTGCATCGCGGCGGGCGATCAGCCAGCGGACCAGTGCAGCACTCTGTCCGTAGAAGATTTTCTGCCGCGGGCCGTCGGCAGGGTAATCCTCGAGTGAGAACAGATCAGCGGCTGTCCAGACGAGGCCACGCCGTCTGGCGTCCTGGAAATCGGCCTCATGTCCCCGCTGCTTCTCAGGAGTGTCAAACAGCAGCGCCAGGCCCTCGTCAGCCCAGCGTGGTGGAGCCGAGTGGACGAAGTGGTCGGCGAGCACGACATGCACAAGTTCGTGGTCGATGGCATCGGGCACGATCTCTGGGCCATCGCCCATCACGTCAATTCTGCGGGCGACGACGCGGTCCCCTGAAAATTCCAGCGATGTCGCCCCGCGGGCTTCGGCAGGTGACCCTCCCACAGCCTGCTCAAAGGAGTCGGCAGAGGCATGCACATGGATCGCACAGCGAACCAGCCAGGGCTTGGGATGCGTTTCACCGAGAAGCTGGGAGAAGGCCTCGCGTCGGATCGTCTCCGCATGCTCGCGGATGAAGTCGGCACGCGACTGACTCGTGCCGATGACGACGACGTTTCCCGTGACCGCGGGGCAGGCTGTGGTTTCAGCGGCGATTGAGACTGCAGCATCGTCGGCCCGGATCTCGGCAGTGGTCGCTGCACACGCAGTCAGACAGGCCAGGAGCAGCGCTGCCAGGCGTGCCTTTGCGACCCGGAACCCGCCACTCGACCGAGTCTCGGCCACGGCGTTCACGGGCAGCTTCGGTGGATTGGGGACTCGATGCATCGGCGGTGTGCTCCACGAATGCGGCCAAATTTCAGCAGCCAAACTTCAGTAGCCAAGTCCAGATGTTCGGCATTCGTACGGCTGACTCTCGACTGACGAAGGAGCAATGCACGTTGCGTGCCATTTGCACTGCCGGCTCATCTGGATCCGGTGAAAAGCGGCGTTTTCTCCGAAGAAAAGCAGCAAAAATAAAATTCCCGTCCGCGTCGCCAGGTCGCTTTTTGCACAGAAATAGGGCAGGGGGTGCTGCGGCGAGGAGCACCGGCCAGAAACCGGCGAAGCCATACAATCGAACTGCATGCGACTCTTCCCCTGCGATCGATATCCCCTGCCGCTCCCGGATGGCCACCGCTTTCCGATCGACAAATACATGCTTCTGCGAAGGCGGCTGGAGCAGCAAGCAGCCGCTGGGATCCCGCTCGAATTCATCGAGCCGCACGCCGCCACCGACGACGAACTGCTGCGCGTGCACGCGCAGGGCTATCTCGGTCGGGTGATGGCGGGCACCCTCTCGCCGGAGGAAGTGCGGCGGATCGGGTTTCCCTGGAGCCGTGAACTGGTCGAGCGGTCGCTGCGGAGCACGGGCGCGGCCGTGGACGCGGCGGCTGCCGCCCTCGAGGATGGCATCGCCGCCAGTCTCGCCGGTGGCACGCACCACGCTGGCACCGACTGGGGTGAGGGCTTTTGCGTGTTCAATGACACGGCCGTGGCGGCGCGGGAAATGCAGTCCCGGGGGAGCGTCGAACGGGTGTTGATCCTCGACTGCGATGTCCACCAGGGCAATGGCACGGCGGAGATCTTTGCTGACGACCCGACCGTTTTCACCATGTCGATGCATGGCGCCCGCAACTTTCCACTGCGGAAATATCCCAGCTCGCTCGATGTCGGGCTCGATGACGGCACCGGCGACGACGCGTATCTGCATGCTCTTGCGGCGGCCCTCGCCGAGTCGTTTGAACGGGCCCGCGCGGATATCGTGCTCTACATCGCCGGAGCCGATCCCTACGAAGGCGATCGACTCGGCCGGCTGGGGCTCACGAAGGCCGGATTGCTGGAGCGCGACCGGATGGTCTTCGCGGCCGCCACTACTGCCTCGACGCCGGTAGCGATCGTCTGCGGCGGCGGCTATTGCCAAGACCTGGAGGCGATCGTCGACATTCACGCCGCGACGATGCTACTGGCCGCCGGCTGGCCCGCGAGGAGGGAATCCCGTCGCTCACGCTCAGGGCTTGTATGAACGTTCCCATAAAACATCGGGATGTGTGCCCGTTTCCATAAAACATCGGGATGTGTGCCCGTTCCCATAAAACATCGGGATGTGTGCCCGTTCCCATAAAACATCGGGATGTATGCCCGTTCCCATAAAACATCGGGATGTGTGCCCGTTTCCGTAAAACATCGGGACTTGTGCCCGTTCCCATAAAAGCCCCCGGCGTAAGCCGGGGGATCGAGCCGGGATATGGGTGGGCGGGAAGAGATCCCGTCGCTTACGCTCAGGGCTTGTACGAGGAATCTCCTCATCAGGTCCGGGCGATGCGGGCGACGGCGTGGGCGAGACGGTCGATCTCGTCGCGGGTGTTGGAGAAGGCCAGCGACGGGCGGACGGTGGCCTCGAGGCCGAAATGTCGCAACAACCGAGCGGTCGTCGCGTGAACCGGACAATGTGTCGCCTTTGCTTGCAATCTGTCAAGTCTTGCCGGCTGGGTAAAATGCGTGAGTGAAGGGTCTGGTCGTGTTTGGTAGGATGCTGGTGGATCCTTCGGTGTAGGGGGTATGCTGCCGACGTCAGCCGAGGGTTTCGTTCAGGTTCCCTGCCGTTTTTCAGGCGATCGAGTCATGAATCTGTCGAAGGTATCGCATCTGCCGCTGGCGGCGTTTTTGGCCGCGCTGATCATGCTGGGCATGCCGGCCCTGGCACGATTGCATCCGAGGCCGGCCGATGATCCGTGGCTGAAACTCCGGCCACCGCTCCATCCCGTTGCCGGCACGCTGCTCTTCGATGGCAAGCCTGTCGTGGGAGCGGTCGTGACGTTCGTGGCGCAGATGGAGGAAGAAGAGGAAGAGGAGGGCCGGCAGTATATGGCTGTGTCCGCCACCGACAAAGATGGTCGTTTCTGGCTGCGGACATTCAGCTCGCATGGTGACGGCGCCGTGGCAGGCACGCATTCGATCAAGGTTGAGCGATTGGTGCCGACCGGACGGATGCTCGCCGGCTCAGGCCTGTGTTCAGCCCTCGACCTCGGGGCCCTTCCTCCGTGGTTGGATTCGGCGCTCGAATCAGGAACCGAAAGTGGCCGGATGGATCCTGTCAGCACGGATCCGTTCATGGGCTATTCCGCTTTTCCTGGGATGCCGGAGATGATCAACATTCTGCCTACTCGGTTTGCCGATGAACGCACTTCCGGCCTGACGGCCGAGGTGACGGCGGAAGGTCCGAATGAGTTTCTGATCCAACTCTCCTCCGAGCCCCCACCCGCGGCCGACCATGAAGACCTGAGCGGGATTCCTCGGCATTTCAAAACGCCAGGATGAAAGACTCCCGCACGGAGGGCTGACAACAGCGTCTCCGCGCGGGAGTGAATGGTGGGAATCGCGAGCCCGCTTAACGCGTCAGTGACACGGCCTTCGTCGTTGTGCCACGGACAGCGTTTGCCTGCTGGCTGGACTCCGTCTTCATGACCGACACTGGCTTCACGACCGACATTTGGCTGCTCGGCAGAGCCTTCTCGGCCACGACGACCGAGTTTGAGCAGCAGTTGCTTGCCGGCATCACGATCACGGTCTCGCGCATGGGCTGGCAGCAGATGGGCTCAGGGGCCGGCTCGCAGCAGACGGTCTCGTTCCTGTACACCGGCTCGCAACAGACGGGCTCACAGCAGGCTGCCCTGCGATTGTGATTCCGTCTCCAGCCCGCCTCGGCGTCCCAGGCGGCCCCGATTACTGCCATACAGGTGAGCGAGCCGATCGAACGAATCAAAAACTTGCTAGTCATTGGAGGAACCCTCTGTGAAACTCGGGGCGAACACGGGGCGACCCAGACGCGGGTAGCCTTTCCCGAGGCTCGAAACGGTAGGAAGGGGCCACCGGACGCGGCAAGGAATGCGGCGGCTATGCTCGGGCCGCCGGCACGAGATTCCTTCGTTTTCGCAGGTGTGGGCCCTTTTGAACCGCTGTCTCAGCGGACCGTGACGCGGAGGGATTCGAGGGGGACAGGCTCGGTTCGACATTTCTCGCTGGCCGCCCGGCTGCTATGGTTCGCCCCCCGTGGCCCCACAGCCCTCCGGAGACAGGCCTGCCATGTGTTGCGTTGGTGATCAGCGTCATTGCTTCGGGAGGACCGTCCGCGCGGCCATCCTCGCGTGGGTGATCATCGTCACGCACGGCACGAGTGTGGCTCTGGCCAGCCAGGTCGGCAGCCTCGGGGAGGCCGACCGGCTCGTCGTCCGCGGCACGACTCAGATCGATGCCGAGCAGCTGCGGCAGCCATTACTCGAAGACACCGACGTCATTTGGCTGTCGCGTCCCCACGCGTCGCGTGATGTGTTCATGACGGCGGTTGTCCGCAAGGCGACGCTCGCACTGGAACGTGCAGGGTTTGCCGAGGCTCAGGTGCATGCCGTCCTGGAGTCATCCGACGGGGTCGAGCGGCTCGTGCTCGACGTGGTCGAGGGGCCGCGGTTCGAGGCGGGGACGATCGAGGTCACGGGGCTGCCCGACGATACCATGTCGCGGCTCGTGCGGTTTCTCTCCGAACGTCAGCCGCCGCGGGACGCTGTGCCACGGTCGAGCAATCAGCCCGACGGCACCACCACGACCATCTGGGTGGCCGCCGATGGTCGTCCCGCAACGCTCGAACAGGCGGCCTGGACCTCGGCCGGGCCTGCCACCTGTGATGCCGTCGCGATCCATCGCATCCATGCTGAAGTAGCGAGGTTCCTTCGAGAGGAGGGATATCTCTCGGTCGCGCCACCGGCGCACGACCGGCGTACGGCGACAAAACTGGCCCGCGGCGTCGGCGCCGCGGCCCGTTCATCAGCCACGGATGGTTCGCGGTCACGCCGTGGCCCGGTCGACATCACGCTCAAGCCCGCCGGCAGCACCATCGGCCTCGTGGTGGCGATCCACGACCTGCCGCCGAAGGCGGTGCTGCAACGCATCGAGCTGCCGCCGGAGTGCCGCACGACGGAACGCGATCTCATCGCCTATCTGGGCCTGCAACTCGGCGAGCCTGTCAACGACCTCGATCGACTCGTCTGGCGCGACCGCCTGCGGCGTTCGGGCCGCTTTCTCAAGTCCGAGATCGAATTCCGCGGCGATCCGACCGATCCTGGTGCGGCCGTGGCCCGGTTCAGCCTGGAGGAATACTCCGCGGCCACGCCATTGTCGCAGCCGTTGTCGCGTGAAGAGGCGACGATGCTCCGCTTCCACGACTGGCTCGAGGAGGCGATCGGCCGCGGCGACGATCTGGTGCTGGAGGGCGTCCGACCGACGGGCGATGCCGCCGCCGTCACGACCGAGTCTGCGCGGTTGATCCTTTCGCCGGCAGACGGCCTCCTGCTCACGGCGTTGCCCGACGGCGATCAGGCCTGCGGGCTGGCGGTCAGCCATACAGACGTGAGTCTCCTGCCGGCTGGCGGTGGTGGGCGGATCGAGGTTCCGCTGTCGCGGCACGCTTGGTGCTCAGTGAACATCGGGCTGTCGCTTGTGCGAGACAAGCCAGTCGGCAAGGAATCGCCAAAGTTCAGACGCAATCTGTCTTTTGCCGGTTCCATCGGGAACGCCACGGAAGGCAAGCCGGCGGGAGTGGCAGTCGAGATGCTGATCGAACCGGTCGCCTGCCTCGCCTTCGTGCACGAAGACCATGCGGAGGTCTGCTTCGAAGGGGACACGATGGTGATCCGGGCTGGCGGTGCGACGAGTCGATTCGACGCCACGTCGGGGCGTCCGCTCGGACTGGCTGTCGCTGGCTGCGAGGTGTCGCTGCAGACGAAACCAGGGTCGCTCGCTCCGGCGGTGGAGGAACTTCGCGCGGCGGCCGGTCCGAATATGCTCCGCGCTGACGCCCCCGTGGTGTCGGCGGTCGAGTTTCTCCTGTCGGCCGACGTCGCCGCCGCCTGCGGCCGGATCGCGGATGCGGCGGGCCTCCGCGGTGATGATCGGTCAGCCTGGGAAGGCCGGCTCGGGCAGGTGATCGACCTGATTCAGCGCTGCCGACAGGACGGCGGATTCGAGAGGTGTGACCGGATCCTCGCGACCGCTTCGAGCGACGGACACGTGGCAGGGGAGGTGGAGCCGCTCAATATTCCCATGGACGATGAGCCGACCACCGCTGCCGCCGCGCAGAAGGCGCTCATCCGGCATGTGGCGGCAGTCATCTGGCGACTCACGGAGGAACATTGTGGCCGCGATTCCTGGCCGGCGGCGCTGGCTCGTGCGGGGGCCTGCGCGATGGTGGGCGACCCCGCGATGCTCGATGAGATGGCCGAGTTCATGACATCCGAGGCGCATGGTCCGCTGGCCCACGTCAGCGCCTCGTCGCTGGTCACGGTGCCGCTGGTTGCAGCGTCGCTCGCCCGTCGTGGGCAGGAGAGGCTTTCGACGGTTGCCTTCCACACCGACTGTCGTCCGCTTCTCGCGGCGGCTGTCCCCTATGGCCTCGATGTCTGCTGCGTGTCACTCGTGCGTTCGCTCGACGATGCGGCGGCCCGCGAGATCGGCCGGGCGGTGTGCGGCAATCCGGAGATCCTCCTGCCGTTGGTGCACGCGCTCAAGGCCCACGAGCAGCACGACGACGCCGTGGATGGCCTGCAGGACGCGCTTGACGCGTGGTGGGACGGGGCGCTGCGAGCGGTCGTGGCCGCGAAACTCGACGCCATCGCCTCGCCACGGACGGCGACCGCACCTGGCGGTCAGAAAGAGCAGCCGCTCAAGTAAGGAGCGGCCCGTTGGGCCGGCTACGGCAGTGGCACCTGGGCGGGCTGCATGAGGTAGCCGATCAGGTCGCGGATGGCGTCGGGGGACAGCTGGTCGAGCATCCCTTCCGGCATCGGCGACTGCTGTGTGACCGTGACCTCGTCGATGTCCTCGGCCGCGATCACGTGGCGGTCGGTGGGCGTGATAAGCGTAAGTGTGCGGTCGTCGCGGGCCGTCACGAGTCCATTGAGCACCCGTCCGTCGGAGAGCGCGACGATCGACATCCGGTAGTCGCGGTTCACCACGCCGCTGGGGTCGACGATGTTCTCGAGCAGGTAGTCGATGTTCGTGCGGTTGCCGCCGGTGAGGTCGGGGCCGATCGACTCACCCGCCCCGAAGAGCTTGTGGCACCGGCCACACGACTGGTCGTAGATCGCCCGGCCCCGGGCCGCGTCGGCCACCGCCAGCACGGCCGGTTGCAGCGTTTCCTTGAGCGAGTCGATCCGCTGCCGCTTCTCCGCCGACGTCTCGGCGATGCCGCCCCAGTCGCGCTCGATGCGGGCGTCGAGTGCGGGATCGCCGAGCGAACGGATCTGCCGCAGGTCGTAGGCGGTGATGGCATCGCGGGGAATTTTTCCGGCGGCAACGGCGTCGAGCAGGGCGGTGGCGAACGTCCGCCGCGAGGCGAGGATGCCGATGAGCTTGGGCCGCGCTGGGCTGACAAACCGGCCGTAGGCGGCGACGAGCGACTGCGCCACCTCTGCATCGTCGCTCCGCGAGAGCCCCTCCGCGGCCAACGCATTGAATCGCCGATCACCGAGCAGTCCCAGGCAGATGCCGCGAACACTGTCGCCCCCCTGTCGCACGAGTGTTTCGAGTGCCGAGAGGCGGAGGCCCGCATCCGTCTTCTCGTCGAGGACGAGCCGGCGGATCTCATCGATTGCGCGGCCATCGCCGAAGACCGCCGAGAGATCACGGACGACCGCGGCCCGCGTGGCGTCGGCCTTTGCCAGTTGCGTAGCGAGGGCATCCCAGCCTACGGGCTTGGGGGCCCGCCGCCAGCCGGTGAGGCCATCGGCGATCCCCGCGAGCAGGTTCTGCTGGATGTTTTCGTCGTGTGTGCTCGCGATGACGGTGACAAGCCGTTCCATTCCCTCGGGGTGGTGTTCGATCAGGCTCGCGAGCCGTCGGGCGATCAGCCGCTGCGTCTTCGGCCACCGCGATGCGACGGCCACGTCAGCCGCCCGACGTGGATCCGCCTCGACTACCGGGATCAGGCCATACCAGACGAGCAGCGGCAGGTTGTGGTCGTCGGCATCTTCGCTGCGGGTCATCAGCGCAGCAGCGAGGTCAGCACGGCGGTCCACGGGCATGCGCTGGAGTGTCGAGGCGAGGGCAAGCCGCACCAGACCGCTTGGGTCGTTCATTGCGAGTGTGTGGAGGTCGGCGGCAACGGCGTCGCAGGCCTCTGCCACGCGGGCGGACGCTTCCTTCGGGATGGTCGCCGGTCCGATGACGCCGTCGATCGGCCAGTCGTCGCCGAGCAGGCGAACACCCCAGGCCCGCAGATGCTCGTCGGAGTGGGAGAGGAGGCCGCGAAGCAATGTCTGGTCGCAGCCGCCGCTGGCATGCAGCGTGAGCACGGCGCGACAGGCGACGATCGGGTCGGTCGATGCGGCGAGCCGTCGTAGCGTTTCGTGGGCCTGCGGCAGATCGCTCGCGGACCCGTGACTGGCCCGGTCGGCGAGGATGATCCGCGCCTGCCGCGGAAACCATTCGTTTTTGTGCGTTGCCAACTCCGCGAGGGCCACGCACGAGAGACCGGCCAGATCCCGTGCAGCCAGATCCGCAGGCGGTCGTTTCGTGTCGCTGCCGTGCGTGATCCGGAAGATGCGGCCGCTCGTGCGGTGCACGCCCGTCGCTTCGTGACACTCTCCGGTATCGCTCCAGTCGATCGCCAGCACCGCGCCGTCGGGGCCGTAGGCCAGTTCCATGCCGCGGAAGAACGGGTCGCGGGAGAGGAGCATGTCGCGGCCGTGGTGGCCGACGTAGCCGCTCCCCTCGCGTTCTAGCAGTTCCTGATTGGCTCGTCGGCCATGAAAGTTCCAGGTGAAGAGATGGCCGCGGTAGTCCTCGGGCCAGTCGTCGCCCAGATAGATCATCATCCCGGAGTGGGCGTGGCCACCACCGAGATCGTTGGCGGCGCCGTCCCGCGACTTCTGCCAGCCATTGCCGGTGTCGAAGTGCCAGTGGTCGGCATGCATGTCGATGAGTTCATAGGTGTGCGGATTCGGGTCGAGCGTGCCGTGCCGTGGATAATGCGCCCCGGGGATGATCTGCCAGAGGTGGCCGTTGACGGTGTTGATGAAGAAGCCGTCGCCGAAGGCGTTCCAGTCGTGGCCCCAAGGGTTCGTGGTGCCGTGGGAGGGCACCTCGAACCGGCCCGAGCGAGGCGAGTAGCGCCAGATGCCCCCTTCGAGCCGCACCCGCTGCTCTGTCGTGGCACCAGGCGGGCCGACGCGACCCGGGCAGGAGCCGCCGCAGCGACCGTAGAGCCAGCCGTCGGGGCCAAACCGCAGTCCGTTGGCAAAGTTGTGGTAGTTCTCCGTTGCCACCTCGAAGCCGTCGAGCACCACCCTCGCCGGTCCGTCGGGAACGTCGTCGCCGTTGCGATCGGGCACGAAGAGCAGTCGTGGTGGGCACATCAGCCACACGCCGCCGAGCCCGACCTCCACGCTCGTCAGCTGCTCGAGGTCGTCGAGAAACACCTTTCGTTCGTCGGCCTTGCCGTCGCCGTCGCGGTCGGCGAAGACGAGCACCCGGTCGCGGAGCCGGGTGTCCATCTTGATCGGACGTTCGGCATAGGTGTGGTTTTCCGCAATCCAGAGCCGGCCGCGGGGATCCCAGGCCATGGCGATCGGGTTTTGCACGTCTGGTTCGGCGGCGAACACGCCGACATGAAACCCAGTCGGCACGTCGATCGTGGCAGCGGCCTCGCCGGCGGGAAGCGGCATCGCGGCCGCATCTTTTTCACTGTTGAACGGCGCCGGAAAGCCCTCGGCCCGGCACCATGCCGGGGCCAGCCACGAGGCGAGCAGCGTGAGCGTCACGATGATCGAGGGAGTAGACACCATGGTCAGAATATAGCCCGCGACCCTCCATCAGCCCGCCCCTGGATAGAAAATGGACGAATAGCAGAAAATCTGTTATTCTGCTTCTATGAAAGCGACCATCACTGTGACGAGCCGGGGCGTTGTGACGCTGCCCCTCGGCATCCGGAAGGCCCTGGGCATCAAGGCGGACGACACATTGATCGCGGAGACCACGCCCGACGGGTTGCTCCTCCGGCCGGCCGTGACGTTGCCCGTGGAGATTTACAACGACAAAAGGATTCGCGAGTTCGACGAGGCCGAAGAGGACCTTGCTCAGGCGATGCGACGGTCACCGCCAGCCGGCACGAAGTCAGCGCGGCGGCGGCGGGGATGACCTGCTGCCATGCGGATCTTTCTTGACGCCAACATCCTGTTCTCGGCGGTGAAGAGCGACGGTGCGGTCCACGCGTTCATGGCGCTCCTGCTTGACGAGCGCCACGAGTGTTGGGTCGATGGGTATGTCGTCGATGAAGCCCGCCGCAACATCATGGCCAAGGCACCGGGGCGTTTGCCGCACCTTGACGTGCTGGTGTCCCGCGTGCGGATGTCGGCGGTCGCTCCTGCGGCCGCTCGGGCCGAGGTCGACGGCCTTCCAGAGAAGGATCGGCTTGTTCTCGCCGCCGCGATAGCGCTCGAATGCGATGCCCTCGTCACGGGAGATCGCACACATTTTGGGAAATTCTATGGCCGACAACTCGCCGGCGTCATGATCCATTCGCCGCGGTCGCTGTATGACCACCTCTTCTCGCATCCCTAAAAAAGGTGCCAGCCACCAAATCTGCAGCCACCAAATTTGGGTCACCAAATCTGGGTAACGTGGCGAAACAGCTTTCGCAGTCTCCCTATTTTTGGTGGCTGGCACCTTTTTCCTTTTTCAAGTCACTTTTTCTCTGCGGAATCCTGCGATGATAGGTCGAACGTGAATTCCTTCGACCCAGCCGCGACCGTTGCCGAAAGGCCGGATTGGTTGTTGGAATACTTTTTCGGCGTTATCCACCGAACCTCCGGTGCGTTTGGCGGACCTGAGCTCTCGACGGCCGCGATTGTCACGGTATGTTCGCCAGGCAGGGCGCCGTCGCGAGGCGTGTAGGTGCCCACCTTGAAGCGACCGCTTGCGTCGGTCCGAGCGGATGCAGGCCGGCCGCCAGCCTTGGGCTGAAAGGCGACAGCCGCATCCGCCAGTGGCTTGCCATCAAGCGTCACCAAGCCCTCCGCGGGCAACAACGCCGGTCGAGAAGGCCCGCAGCCGGCTTCCAAAGCCACTATGAGCATCATCATGGCAACCGGAAGCGGCGAGCGGGAGATTGCAACCACAAATGCTCTAACAAACCGATTCGGCATGGCTCAGTACTCCCCTACATTCTGTCCGTCCGTGCACGCCCCCAGACGCTGAAGAGTCCACATGTCGATCGCCTCGGCGATGAAACGTACCGCTCCATCACCCATTGCGAACGTTACTCCGCCTTGATGGGCCGACTTAAATCCATTGTTCGTGGCATAGTTGCAGTTCGCAGCACAACCATCCGCTCCCGCAAAATCCGCATTTGCGCCTGGGCGTCTCGCGCGTGTGTCGTAGTTCAACGGAATGACCGTGGTGAGTTCGCCGTCGCCGTTGTTCCAGCCTGCGCCCGTACTGGTCGTGTGCCAACCCTGCTCTGAATTTTCTCTCTGACTGACGAGGAGTTCCCCGACGAAAATCGTCTTGGAAAGACCGTCGGTGATCATTGGTATTTTCGATGCCGCCCACCGCTTAGAATCTTGTTGGTCGTAGGCGGTAAGAGGGCCGTTCCAGCCCATGCCTGCGCCCCAGACATCTTTTTTGTAGAGCCCGAAAGCTTGGAAAGTGTTGGGCCACGAAGCACCGGTAGGCGAGCCTTGAAAATACGTCGCGCCCCAGGTACTGACGCATTTGCAAGCCTGCCAGCCAGGAGACCAATCTGCAGATGCTGAGACGTTCCTCCCACCGCCCGAGGCGGCGTAGTTGGCCACGTAGCCGGTATGGCCCTGCAAGCTGAGGCCTGGGCCACTCTTGGGACCATAAGGGTCGCTCGGACAGGAATAGGCATTGATTCTGAATTGGCCGAGATCCTTTCCATCCACAGTGGTGTTGGCAATGTCGGTGTAAAACTTCGGGTCCGCCATCATCTTGGAGTAGAGTTTGTCCTCCTCGATGTAGGGCAGAATCGCATGTTTCATGAAGGCGCTAGACTTCCCGTCCCCCCACTTGTCGGTTGCGTATGGGAAGCATTTCTTCGCGTCGTGATGGTTGAGGATCGCCAGACCGATCTGCTTGAGGTTGTTTTGGCACGCGCTGCGGCGGCCGCTCTCACGTGCCGACTGCACGGCCGGCAGGAGCAGACCGACGAGCGTGCCGATGATCGCGATCACGACCAGCAGTTCGACGAGGGTGAATCCTCGTGCAGCCCGCGGGGAATGGCCCGCCGTTCGAAGTCGAAATTGGTTGTTCATAAACCCCCCAACATGAGAAAAGAATCGAAAGAATTATTTTCCTAATGGGATATTAATCGAACCCGCCGAAATCCCACGTTTTGGAGCCGCTCCGCCCCAAAAAAGGCCAAATCGAGCGGCCATGAGCCCTCTCCCAGCAAAATTCCTCCTGCGACATCCCGTGGGAATTTCCGGCGAGCCTTAAGTTCTTGTATGCCATCCGGACCCGATTTCTCGCCTTCTGCCGAATTTCTTGCGCAAGTGACTCGCGCACAGCGGCCGCTTTATGGATTTATCAGCACTTTGGTCTGGGGGCACGCCGACGTGGAGGACGTTCTCCAAGAGACGAATCTTGTGCTCTGGAGGAAGGCAGCGGAATTCGATACCAGCCGTGATTTCATGCCGTGGGCGCTTCGCATCGCCCAATTGCAGTCCATGGCCCACCTTCAGAAGCACCGTCGGAATCCGCTCTTCAACTCGGACCTGCTCGACCGCATCGCCGACGAAGCCATTGCCGATCGGGCGACAGCCGACAGCAGGCGGCAGGCTCTCGCCCTCTGCCTCCAGAAACTGCCCCAAAAGCACCGGCGACTGGTGGCCGCCCGCTACGAGCCGGGCGCATCGGTCAACGCCATGGCCGCCGCACTGGGCAAACAGCCCAAGGCAGTTTCGGAAACGCTCCGCCGGGTTCGGCGGACACTGCTTGACTGCATCGAACGCTCCCTCTCTGCGGAGGCCGCCGGATGAGCGCGATGAATCCCCCGCACAACGAAGTCGAGGACCTGCTCAACGGGCTGCTCGACAAGACACTCTCGACGGCCGATGAAACGCGGCTTGTCGGCATGTTGGCCGCAAGTGCGGAGGCCCGCGACCGGTATCGGAAGTGGATGGAACTTCACGCCGCATTGCACTGGGACTACGCGGGGGCCGCTACGCATGTGCCAGATTCAAAGGTCCGAGACGGCTCGGCTCTTTCGCCACCGTTGGAAACCAATAGCATTGGCGAGGCGGATCAGCGGGCCTTCATCGGCAGTCTCAGACTGGCCCGCCGCAGCCTCGTGGTGGGTGGATCGTTGGCAGCCGTCGGGCTGTTGACGCTGGCGATCGGATGGTCTGCGTTGATCCAACTGCGGCTCGGAGACAACGGCCGCGCGGCCTCGGCCACATCTCCTCGCAAGATGGACGCGATCGTGGAAGTGGCATCGCTTGATGGAGCCGCGTCATGGAGCGACGGCCACACGGTACTTTCCGATCTTGCCGTTGGCCACAAGCTGAGTGCCGGCATGGTCAGCCTTGAAGGCGAGTCTGCCTTCCTGACGTTGCGATTCGACGACGGCACGGCGGTGACCATGACTGGCGAGTCGATGCTCGATTTCGCCGCCCGCTGGCACAAGAGCGTCGTGCTGCGGCACGGGACGCTGTCGGTCGACGCCCAGCCGCAGCCGCCCGGGCGACCCATGCTCATCCGTACGCCGACAGCCGAAGTGGAGATCGTGGGGACCATCCTTTCAGTGACGGCGGATTCCAGCGAAACCCAACTGGGTGTGGGAGAAGGGAGCGTCCGGCTCCAACGACTGGCGGATGGTCAGACGGTGGAAGTGCCCGAACATCACGTGGCGACGGCTTCTCTGGTGACTCTTCAGCCCATGGCAGCGACCCGTACCAGCCAGTTGCCTTCACGCTATCGGCAGACGTTCGACGGCACTCCCTGCTTCCGGTGTCGAGGCAAATGGATGGCTGCCGACGATCGATTGCCGTCGCGGGCTCGTGCCGTCCCCTTCGTGGCTGACCGGGGTGCCGATGGCAAGCCGATCGTGCATTACGGCATGACGGTGCGGGATCAGGATCATGGCTTCGTCGCACTGCATGACGACAGCGTGGTGGCTGTACGATTTCGCTGCGCTACGCCATCGCCGCTCCAGGTGATGATCGGAATGCGTGGGCCGGGTGGCTCGTTTGTCGGAAACTTCGAGGCCAATATCCACACGGACAACGTCGCCACCGAAGACGATGGGGGAGATGACGGTTCAAACGGCTGGCGGTGGCTCGAGATCCCCACATGCAAATTCTTCTCCTCATGCAAGGACTACCCCGACCTGACGCCGGGCCACTCCGTCGGAATGCTGCTTGTCGATACGTTCTCGGTCGATGCGTCGCTCGAAGTGGCGGAGGTCGTTGTCGGCTGGCAGGCGGCCAAAGCCGATTCTGAATAGCAACTGTTTGAAGACGCGAAGGTACGTCACATGAAGCCCATCTGCTCGAAAACTTTGCTCGCCGCGATTGCCATGGCCGCTAACATCAGTGGCGCGGGGGCACTCTGCGCCTCCGAGCAAGGCTTCGAGCCAGACAACGAGGGCTACAAGCGGATCGTCGTGCCGTTCTTTAAGCAGCACTGCGCCGAGTGCCACGTAGGCAAGAAGCCGGAGGGGGAGTTCTCGATCGCCAAGAAAGAGCTGGGCACCGACTTCGCCAATGTCGTTTACCGGGGCAAATGGCGGGAAATCGTCAACGTGCTCAACTCCCACGAGATGCCGCCGGAGGACAAGCCCCAGCCAGCATCCGACGCTGTGGCAGCCGTCGTCGACTGGATCACGAAGCAGGCGGTGGCTGCCGAGGTTTCGAAACGGGAGCAGTCGGTCGTCCTTCGCCGGCTCAACCGGGCGGAATACAAGAACACGATCCGCGACCTCGTCGGGATCGATTTCGATACGTCGCCTTTTCCGCAGGATCCGCCCGCAGGCGGCTTCGACAACAACGGCCGGGCGCTCACGATCTCGCCGATGCAAGTCGAGCAGTATTTGGCTGCTGCGGACGAGATTCTCGACCGGGCGCTCGTCGATGGAAAGCAGCCCGAGAAGATTCGCTGGAGATTCGACCCAGTGCCCGGGGCGGCTGATGCCAACCATGTTCGCCTCGACGATCAAAACAATCCGATCGTCAACGCTGGCAACAACACGTTCGAAGGCGACTGGATTGCAGTCCGCCTCGACGGCTGGGAGAGGGCTATCGGTGCCCGTGACTTCCGAGTGCCCACCGCGGGCACCTACATCGTTAGAGCCCGGGTCGCGAGCCGCCGGCCGTCGCGAGACGACGTCGTGAAGTCGGCGGAACCGTTTTTCAAGAAGACTCTCGACGAAAATCTCGCCAAAAGACCAGATGCCGCCAGCTATTTCCAGGCGGAGTACGACCAAACCTTGAAGCACTTCAAAACCGACCCGATCTACGACTACGGGCCGGCGCGACTGAAACTGGGCGCAGCCTGGGCTCGCAGCCCCGGACGATCGCCGTGTTCGATATCGAAGGGACGACCGACGCTCCGCAGATCGTCGAGTTTCCGGTGCGATTTACGACGGAGTCGGCCGGTGTGTCGCTGAACTACGCCTACGAAATTCCCTCTGTGCCGGAAAACCAGTGGATCCAGAACCACGAGAATTTTGCCCGGCCTACGGCGCTCGTTGACTGGATCGAGATCGAGGGGCCGATCTACGATGCCTGGCCGCCGTCGTCACACACGAAGATCCTCTTCGACTCGCCGCTGAAGTCGGAGAATCTCAACGACTATGTTCGGGCCGTGCTGGAGCGGTTCATGAGCGAGGCCTACCGGCGGCCGGTCACGAAGGAGGAGGTCGACGAGAAGTTCGCGCTGTATGTCGCCAACGCGAAGGTGAAGAAGTCGTTCGTCGAAAAGGTCAAGGTGCCGCTGACGGCGGTGCTCATCAATCCCAGCTTCCTCTATCTTGCCGAGGCCCATCCTGGCAACTTCTCCGAGCCGCTTACGGATCACGAGCTGGCCACGCGGTTGTCGTATTTCCTCTGGTCGAGCCAGCCCGACGCCGAACTTCGGCAGCTCGCCGACGCGGGCAAGCTGACCGACCCCAAGACCCGCCGGGAGCAGGTCGACCGCATGCTGGCCGACCCCAAGGCCGACGCCCTCGTGCAGAACTTCGTCGGGCAGTGGCTGGGTCTCCGGCAGGTGGGGACGAATCCGCCCTCGCGAGATCTTTACCCCCGGTATGACCGGCATCTGGAGGTGTCGATCGTGGGCGAATCGGAGGCCTACTTCAAGGAGTTTCTCCAGCACGATCTCGATGTCCGCCAGATGATTAAGAGCGACTTCGTGACCATCAACGAGCGGCTGGGACGCTTCTACGGCATTCCCGACGTCCGCGGCGACGCGTTCCGGAAGGTCAGCGTGCCCGAGGGGGTATCACGCGGGGGCATCGTGACGCAGGCGTCGATTCTCTCGCTCACGTCCAATGGCACACGGACGTCGCCCGTGAAACGTGGCACCTGGATCCTCAAGACGCTTCTCGGCACCGATCCCGGCCTGCCGGTGGCCAATGCCGGCGAGATCGCACCCAAGGTGCCCGGCATCGACAAGGCGACCGTCCGGCAACGGCTCGAAATCCACCGCTCACTCCAGCAGTGCGCCCGCTGCCACAACAAGATCGATCCGCTCGGCTTCGCCCTCGAAAACTTCAACGCCGCGGGCGAGTGGCGGGAGCAGGAGGCATTCGGATACAAGGGGAATGTCGACATCAACGACCCGAAGATCGACGCCTCGTCGAAGATGCCCGACGGCACGAAGATCGTCGGCGTGGCCGGTCTCCAGCAAGCGATGCTCAAGCAGGACGACCTGTTCCTCAAGTCACTCGCCACCCACCTCACCACCTATGCCCTGGGCCGGGAACTCGGCCTTGCCGACCAGCCGCTGGTGGACGGGGCTGTGGCCGCGATGAAAGAGGACGGCACGACGGTGCGGTCGCTCGCCAAGGCGATCGTCGCCAGCGATGCCTTTGCGGCCAAGTAGCGGCAGAGCGACAGAACACCTGGCAGCAAAACGACCACAACAAACCCACAACGACAACCAGCCACAATTCCGACCCGGAGTATCATCATGAACGGCTTCAGCAGCGGACGACTTTCACGGCGGCATGTCTTGCGGGCAGCTGGAGCGGCGGTGTCGCTGCCGCTCTTCGACGCGATGCTGCCGCGGGCCTGGGCCGCGCCTTCCACGTTCGAGCCGCTACCGAAGTCGGAGGCCGTGCAGCCGCGCATGATCTGCTGCTACGTGCCCAACGGCGTGAACATCATCGACTGGGTGCCCACCGACACGGGCGAGAACTACACCCTCTCCCCCACGCTCAAGACCTTGGAAGCGTACCGCAGCGACTTCACCGTCTTGACGGGCATGGGACATCCCCTTTCCAAGGGCGGCCACAGCGGCGCCGATACCTGGCTGACGGGTGCCGACCTCGCGTCGAAGCCGGGTTCCGACTACAACAACTCGGTGTCGATCGACCAGCTCGTCGCGGCCTTTCACGGCCCGCACACGCGGTATGCCTCGGTGCAACTCTCCGACATGTCGGGCACCGGCGGTGCCGGCCACAGCCATACGCTGTCATTCGACGCGACAGGTTCGCCCCTGCCCGCCGAAAATTCACCGCGAAGGCTCTTTGAGCGGCTCTTCGTACCCGAATCGACGGCTGACCGAGCGGCGGCGCTTGCGCGTTACGCCGAGCGGCGTTCGATCCTCGACGCGGTCGTCGGCGACGCCAAGTCGCTGCACCGCCGGCTGGGCACGACCGATCAGAAGAAGCTCGACGAGTATCTCTCCAGCGTCCGCGACACCGAAAAGCAGGTGGAGCGGATGGAGCAGTGGATCGATCGGCCGAAGCCACAGGTCTCCGACAAGGGACTGCAGTTGGATAGCAAGTCCATCGACGCGCACGACCGGCCGATGTGGGTCGACGTGATGCTGGAACTGGCCTATCTCTCGTTTCTCACCGATACGACCCGCGTGATCACGTTCGAGTGGTCGCGCGAGGCCGGCGGATTCGGCATGGGCGGTGAAAACCACCACGAACTCTCCCATCACGGCGGCGACGCCGGCATGCTCGGCAAGCTCGCGGTCATCGACAAGGGACACCTCGAGAAGCTGGGGCGGTTCATGGGCATGCTCAAGAAGACGGCCGAGGCCGACGGCTCGATGCTCGACCGCACCGTCGTGCTATACGGCAGCGGCATGAACTCCGGCAAGGGCGGCGATCATTCGCCGAAGAACCTGCCCTTGCTCGTGGCCGGTGGTTCGAAGCTCGGCGTCAAGCTCGGGCGTCACATCGCGTTCGAGGAAGACAAGCATCCTCCGCTGTCCAACGTGCTCCTGTCGCTCGCGCAACGCGTGGGCTGCGAAGGGGAGAAATTCTCCGACGCAACCGGCATACTCAGCGAACTGGTGAGCTGATAGCCATAGCCGTCGCCTGAGGGCAAAAAGGTGTCACCCACCAAATCATGGGCAAGGTGGGCTGGTAGCCGACGCAACGCAACTATTTTTGGTGGCTGGCACCTTTTTCGATCAGCCGACCAGACCGTCGAGCGTGCCGGTGGCGTCGGAGAATTTCTCCGTCTCGCAGCCCATCTTCTGGGCGAGTGAGAGCAGCATGTTGGAGAGCGGCGGGTGCTTGTCCTCTTCGAAAGCCAAGTGCTGGCCGAGTTTCACGCCCAGCTTCGAGCCGCCCGCCACCAGCAACGGCAGGTTCTTGGGCGAATGCTCTCCTCCCTTGCCGGAGTTCATGCCACTGCCATAGACGACGACGGTGCGGTCGAGCATCGAGCCGTCGGCCTCGGCCGTCTTCTTGAGCATCCCCATGAACCGGCCGAGCTTTCCGAGGAACGCCTTGTCGATGACCGCGAGCTTGGCCAGCATGCCGGCGTCGCCGCCGTGGTGGGAGAGTTCGTGGTGATTCTCGCCACCCATTCCGAAGCCGCCGGCCTCGCGGGACCACTCAAACGTGATCACACGGGTGGTGTCGGTGAGGAACGACAGGTATACCAGTTCCAGCATAACGTCGATCCACATCGGCCGGTCGTGCGCGTCGCCCGGTTTGCTCTCCAGCTGCAATCCCTTGTCGGAGACCTGTGGCTTCGGCCGGTCGATCCACTGCTCCAGCCGCTCCACCTGCTTCTCGGTGTCGCGGACACTGGAGAGATACTCGTCGAGCTTTTTCTGGTCGGTCGTGCCCAGCCTGCGGTGCAGCGACTTGGCGTCGCCGCTGATCGCGTCGAGGATCGAACGCCGCTCGGCGTAGCGGGCGAGCGTCGCCGCCTTGTCGGCCGCCGACTCGGGAACGAAGAGCCGTTCGAAGAGCCGGCGCGGCGAGTTCTCGGCGGGCAGCGGCGTGCCTGTCGCGTCGAACGATAGCGTGTGGCTATGGCCGGCGGCACCGGTGCCCGAGCCGTCGGCGAGTTGCAGCGAGGCATACCGCGTATGCGGGCCGTGCACGGCGGCGACCATCTGGTCAATCGACACGGAGTTCGTGTAGTCAGCGCCAGGCTTCGAGGCGAGGTCGGCCCCGGTGAGCCAGGTGTCGGCGCCGCTGTGGCCACCCTTGGAATGCGGATGTCCCATGCCGGTCACGACGGTGAAGTCGTTGCGGTATTCTTCGAGGGCCTTGAGGGTGGGGGAGAGCGTGTAGTTCTCACCAGAGTCGGCCGGCACCCAGTCGATGATGTTGACGCCGTTGGGCACGTAGCAGCAGAGTATCCGCGGCTGTACCGCCTCTGACTTGGGCAGCGACTCGAAGGTCGATGGCCGGGCCCAGGCACGCGGCAGCATCGCATCGAAGAATGGCAGCGACACCGCCGCCCCCGCCGCCCGCAGGACATGCCGTCGCGAGAGTCGTCCACTGCTGAAACCGTTCATGATGGTCCTCCGGGGCTTGTTCGTTGCCTGATGGTCTGTTGACTGGCGTTTGCCTGATCCGCCGCTACTTGGCCGCAAAGGCGTCGCTGGCGACGATCGCCTTGACGAGCGACCGAACCGTCGTGCCGTTCTCTTTCATCGCCGCCACGGACCCATTGATCAGGGGTTGGTCGGCGAGGCCCAGCTCCCGACCCAGAGCGTAGGTTGTCAGTTGCGTGGCGAGCGACTTCAGAAACAGGTCTTCCTGCTTGAGCATCGCGTCCTGCAGGCCGGCCACGCCGATGATCTTCGTGCCGTCGGGCATCTTCGACGAGGCATCGATCTTCGGATCGTTCGGTTGCACTCGCCCCTGATAGCCGAAGCCCTCCTGCTCCCGCCAACCGCCGGCGGCGTCGAAGTTTTCCAGGGCGAAGCCGAGTGGGTCGATCTTGTTGTGGCAGCGGGCGCACTGCGTGAGCTGCCGGTGGATCTCCAGCCTCTGCCGGACGGTCGCCTTGTCGATGCCAGGCACCTTTGGCGCGATCTCACCGACGTTGGCCACCGGCAGGCCGGGGTCGGTGCCGAGGAGCGTCTTGAGGATCCAGGTGCCACGCTTGACGGGCGAGGTCCGCGTGCCGTTGGACGTGACCGTGAGGATCGACGCCTGCGTCACGATGCCGCCACGGGCCACGCCCTTGGGCACGCTCACCTTTTGATAAGAATCGCCACGGACATTGGGGATGCCATAAAACCGTCCCAGTCGCTCGTTGATGGTCACGAAATCGCTCTTGATCATCTGGCGGGCATCGAGGTCGTGCTCGAGAAACTCCTTGAAGTAGGCCTCCGACTCGCCCACGATCGACAGCTCCAGATGCCGGTCATACTGCTTGTAAATGTCGGGCGCCGGCGGATTCGCCCCCACTTCCCGCAGCCCCAGCCATTGGCCCGCGAAGTTTTTCACAAGGGCATCGGCCTTCGGATCGGCCAGCATCCGGTCGACCTGCTCCTGCCGCGTCTTGGGATTGGTCAGCTTGCCCGAGTCGGCGAGTTGACGCAGTTCGGCATCGGGCTGGCTCGACCAGATGAAATAGGACAGCCGCGTGGCCAGCTCATGGTCGGTGAGTGGTTCTGTGAAGTTCCCCGGATGGGCCTCCGCGAGGTAGAGAAAGCCGGGGCTCGCGAGCACCGCCGTCAGCGGCACCTTGACCTTCTCGATGAACGACTTTTTTCCGATGGCGTTGGCGACGTAGAGTTCGAACTTCTCGTCAACCTCCTCCTTCGTCACGGGCCTCCGGTAGGCCTCGCTCATGAACCGCTCCAAGACTGCCCGCACGTAGTCGCTGAGATTCTCCGACTTCAACGGCGAATCGAAGAGGATCTTCGCGTGCGACGATGGCGGCCAGGCGTCGTAGATCGGTCCCTCGATCTCCATCCAATCGACCAGCGCCTCGGGCCGGGCGAACTCGTCCTTGTTCTGGAGCCACCAATTTTCCAAAACCTTGGGGATCGCGTAGCCATAGGCGAGGCTGATCCCTGCCGACTCGGTCGTGAAACGCACCGGAAATTCGATGATCTGCGGCTTCTCGGGCGTGCCTTCGATGTCGAATTCGGCGATCGTCCGGGGCTGCGGTCCCAATTGCACAGTCAGCTTGAGTCGGGCCGGCCCGTAATCGTACATCGGGTCGGTGCTGAAGTGCTTCAGTCCGTCGTCGTACTCCTGCTGGGTGTACCGCGCCCGTTCGGGCTGCTTGGCGTTCGTCTCATCGAGTCGAGTCTTCAAGGGCACCGCGGCAGACTTGACGACGTCGTCCCGCGACGGCCGACGGCTTGCCACTCTGGCCCGGACGATGTAGGTGCCCGGCTGCGGCACGCGGAAGTCTCTAGCGTTGATGCCTTTGTCCCACGATTCGTGGTGCATGACGACCCAGTCGCCGTCATACGCGTTGTTGCCGCCGTTGACGATGGGGTTGTTCTTCGGATCAAGGCGAACGCGGTTGCTGTCGTTCGACTTGGGCACAGGATCGAATTTCCAGCGGATTGTCTCCGGCTGCTTCCCCTCGACGAGCGCCCGATCGAGGATCTGGTCCGCGGCATTGAGATACTGCTCGATCTGCATCGGCGACATCGTGAGGGCGCCACCGTTGTTGTCGAAGCCGCCCGCGGGTGGGTCCTGCGGAAAGACCGACGTGTCTAAGTCGATGCCGACCAGGTCACGGATGGTGTTTTTGTATTCCGCCCGGTTGAGACGGCGGAGCACGACCGACTGCTCCCGCTTGGCCACCTCGGCGGCGACCGCCTGCTGCGTGATCCAGTCGACGACGGCGGCCGCCTCGGTGGCATCGGGCTGTGGCTTGTCTTCCGGCGGCATCTCGTGAGAGTTGAGCACGTTGACGATCTCCCGCCACTTGCCGCGGAAGACGACGTTGGCGAAGTCGGTGCCCAGTTCTTTCTTGGCGATCGAAAACTCGCCCTCTGGTTTTTCGCTCACATGGCACTCTGCGCAGTGCTTGCGGAAGAAGGGCACGACGACCTGCTTATAGCCGTCGTTATCGGGCTGAAAGCCCGGTTCCGCTGCGGCAAGACCGCCGCCGAGAATCACGGCCAGGGCCAACGCGGTCACCAGAATCTCATGCCTGACATGTCTCATGCGAAACGCGCCTCGTGACGCCCTCCAATTCTTGGGCGAGCTTCTAGAGAGCATTAGTTTCGGCGGCCTGCCGTTGGACAGAGACTTCAGCCACTTCAAGATTCGCCGCAGCCGTGAACGTATCGATCAGCATCAATCCCACTGCGTGGCCGGGCTTCAGGCTGGGAAAATCGCTCGCGACCGACAGGAAATCTCCGACAGGGATGTCGATTCGGCGCCAGCCGTCGGCGGCTCCATTGACGCCATCGACCATGGGCATTGCCTGAATGGGTACCTTGGCCTCAAAGTTGCCACTGAACCCGCCGCCAGCCCGCCGCATGCTCAGCATCACGCGGATCATCTCCGACTTCGCCGTCCGCAACCGGATCGACACCACGCTGTCGTCGTCTACGGTGACAAAGCCGACATCTCCGCTCCGCACCTTGCATCCATAGTGTACCACCGGCAGGCCGTCGTGCCCGCGGCCGGCGATATACGGCACGGCCTTCATCCCGGCGTCACGGTCGGCAACGCCGCCAAGGTGCTCTCGATAGTTCGGTGGAATTGCAGCTGGACGGCCTGCCTTCAGTGGCTCATCGACCGCCAGCGACGCCGTTGCCACGCGGTGCTCGTTGACGTCGACCGACTGCCTGTCTGCCAGCCGCAGGAACCGCACGCGTCCTTCCTCCACGCCCAGGTGCGTGCTCTCCGCGTCAGTCGACAGGGAAAAAATCGTGCCCAGCACCTCCACTTCGGACGTGGGCGTGCGGATGAGCATCGGCCTCCCGGGAGGCTGCGGGCGGGCGTTCACCGACAGTGAACCATGCCGCAGTACCAGGTTTTTCTGCCACCTCGCGTCGAATTCAAGCATCGAATCGCCGGCAAGTGTGGCAGTCGTGCCGTCTTCAAATCGGAGAGTCGCAAAGGACGAATCGCCATCCAAGGTCACGGTGCCGGCACCGAGCCGATCACCCTGAACAAGGCCCGGCACAACCATACCCCCATCGCTCCATGAAGCCGCCCCGCCCAGCGACACGAGTTCTACGATCTGCCCAGGCTGGAGTGGAGGTGTCGCCAGCGATTCCCCGCCGGCTGGCCCCCGCAACACCGCCAGCCAGCTGATGGCCAGGGCCAGGAGCCCGGCGGTCGCAAGCGATCCACCCACCAGCATCATGCCGCGGCCGACGCGACGGACGCGGTGGGCATGGGCCACGTCTGCCGCTGTCGCCGAAGAGGGCGAGAGAGGCTCGTCTTCCGCCAATATCGCATCACGATGCCGCGTCGCAGCTGCTGCATAGTCCCAGTGCAACGCGGCATGGAGTTCCATCCATTCGCGATGTCGCATGCGGGCGGAGTCGCTCTCGGCCAGCAGTCCGGCAAGCTCGGTCTCATCGGCTTCCGAGAGTGTCTCGTCGAGCAGACTGTTGAGAAGTTCCTCGAGCCTGTCAGGCAGGGGCCCCTGGTGGCGGTTTATGGTGTCGATGAAGTGGCTCACGTGGCGGCCTCCGCGGCAAGCGTGCTTTGGATGCAGTCGAGCAGCCCGCGGCGAATCCGGCGGAGCGTCTCCGATACCGCCTTGGGCTGCTTGCCATTCGCTGCTGCCATGGCGTTGACCGAAGCGCCAGGCTCGTAGCGAGTGGCCACCAGGTAGCGGTGCTTCTCGGACAGTTTCTGCAGGCATTGAGCGAGGGCCTGCCGCCGTCTGTCGGCCGCATCAGCATGCAAGACGGCCTCGTCGGCGATCCGGTCGAGCAGGTCGGTGTTGTAGAGCGGCCTTCGCCGTTGTTTCTTCAGGTGGGCCATGGCCTGCAACTGGGCGATGCGAAAAGCCCATGGCATGAAGTCCCGGCTGGGGTCAAACTCGGCCGCCTTCCGCCAGAGCACGAGGTTTGTCTCCTGGAGGACGTCCTCTGCGTCGGCAGGCCGCCAGACGAGCGTGCTGATAAACCCGTAAAGCGACCGCTGGGCCCGGGTCACCTGGGCAAGAAACTCAGCTGACGGGTGAAACGCTGGAGAATGGTCCATAGGAGGAGTTATCCATGACCGTGAAATTCCCACGGTGAATCGCCGACAGGACCGTTGCCCCCCTCTGGAGCGACCGGGCGGACAGGCTCTTTTTTGTTGAGGAACCCAGACGTTTTGTGAAAACGTGGGATTTCTGTTCCTAAGGCTAACAATTGGCTGGGAGAGGCAGTTTCCGGTAAGTTGCGAGAGTCGCGGGGAGATGCTCATGCAATCATTCATGTATTCACGACGCGCTGGTCGTGGTGCTCAAGCCGGTCGGGAGAAAAGCGGTTTGACGCTCGTGGAACTGCTCGTGGTCGTGGCGATTATCGGCATTCTGATCGCTATCCTCCTGCCGGCCGTTCAGTCCGCTCAGGAATCGGCGAAGCGATCCCGCTGCCAGAATCAGCTCAAGCAGGTCGGCCTCGCCCTGCTGAACTACCACGACGCAAAAAAGCAATTTCCCCCCGGCCAGTCCTCGGCGACCGGGTTTGCGTGGGGGACGTACATCTTGCCGTTTATGGAATTGGCTAGCCTCTACTCGCAACTCGATCTGACGCAGTCGATCGGCTCCACGGGAACCACTCCAACCGCCTGGGTGTACACCGGCAATGCCGTGCTCGGGCGTGGCGATATCGCGAATGTTCCCCAGGTTCGCTGTCCCTCGGCAAAGTCTCTGCCTGCGGCAGTTGTCCTCAACTGGAGCTTTAATGCAGCGCAACCCTACGCGCTCAAGAATCTGGCCGTTGGAAGCTACCAGGGCAATGGCGGTCCCTGGGATACTTCGGCGACCTGCGCGTGGAACGATGCCCGTTTTCGCGGAGTGTTTGCAGATGACAGCCGAATTCGGCTGCATGACATTCTGGATGGCACGTCGAAGACGATGCTTGTCGGAGAGAATCGTTTTGTTGAGGAGGATGCTGGTGGTGACGGGACAGGTGGCTGGTTCGGCTGGTGTAACGTAACGTCAGGGTCGGCGCAGCCCTCGACGCCCGGGGACCAAAACAGAAGAAAATTGTTTTTGAGGTGGTGCGAAAAGAGCATCAACCAGGTCGATGCGAACAATTGGCAGCGAAACTACAACTTCGGCTCCATGCATGGCACCGGAGCGCATTTTGTCTTTTGTGACGGCGCGGTACGTTTTCTTTCTGAAACGATCCAGCACACCACGACCGCGATCACCACGAATGGGGCGACCATCGCTGCCATGGGGCTTTACCAGAAACTTTCCGCTCGAAATGACGGCGCGGTCGTGAGCGAATTTGGCGAGTGACTTTTGAACGGATGGGTTTGTCAGCATCTCAGGAGAGTGATTCCATGCGTGCGGGTATCCGATTTGGGCTTGGGGTGAAGGCTGGCTTTACGCTGGTGGAGCTGCTGGTCGTGATTGCGATCATCGGCATCCTTGTGGGGCTGCTGATCCCTGCGGTGCAGGCCGCCCGCGAGGCGGGCCGTCGGTCGGTATGCCAAAGTAATCTGAGGCAGCTTTCGCTGGGATGCCTGAATTTCAATAGCGCCAAGGGCCGTCTCCCGCCGGGCTACGTGTACCAAAACTCGGGTGGTGGAGCGGATAATGGTTTTACGTGGGGGGCTCACATTCTGCCGTTCATTGAAGGGGATTCGCTCTTTCAGGTGCTGCAGCCGGCGATACGACGGACAACGAACGATCGGCTCGGCGGTGGATTGAACACGTTCTACACGGCAGCCGTTCAGACCGCTTTGCGATCGCCGTTGTCGCCATTCCTCTGCCCTTCGGAAGCGACCTTGCCGGCTTCGAAGACGGCACCCTGGCCGACGCTTACGGATGAAGGCGCGATATCTTCGTACACGGGCAACGCGGGTGGTTTTGCCCACAATCGGACATCCACGTGGCTGGGCAATTTCACTTTCGGGGGTGATCCTGAGCGTCCGGCTGCTTCCGGTGCCATGGGCACGATGTGGTCGGCATCGGGCGTGCAGACTGGAATGTATTCAGAAGGTGGCTGCAAACTCGAGGATGTGAACGATGGCACCAGCAAGACGATCCTCCTTGGCGAGGTGACCTGGGCGAAGTCCCAGTCACAGTTCGCGTATGCTGCCGTGCGGGGAAATGGGCAGGGTGGGACAAAAGCGTGCAACCAGAGCATGCGGCTGGGATTGATCAAAATCAACGAAGACATCGCGACCACGGGCACCTGGGGGGCAACGATGACAGCTCCGTTGGGTGAAAACAACGAGCAGCGGCATACGTGGCTCGGCTGGCACAGCGGCCACCCTTCGTTGGCGAATTTTGCATTCAGTGACGGCAGTGTTCGGAGCCTTGCGGAAACGATTGAGGCTGGCATCCCCGAGTATCCCGCGACGGGGGGTTTTGACCTGCCCACCCATACCACGCGGAAACGCACCGGCACGGTCGGAGCCGTACCCATCCTGTCGCGACTGTCGTCACGAAACGACGGGCAAGCGGTGAGTGCTGACGATTACTGATCGCAGGTCGTTGCCTCAAAGTCAGCGTCCGCGGCTGATCCTGATAGGGAGTTGTCGCATCGGAACGGAACGAAGACATGGCAGGCGTTGACGTCCGTGGCATGGTTGCCTTTGCCGTGTGTCTGCCGATCGCGGTGGTCTGCTCACTGCGCTATGTGCCCTCGTGGTTTCCCCCGCCGGCGGTCGAAACAGCGGGTTCTTCCTATCCAGCCTCGGGATTGACGTTTTCCCGCGAGAGCGTTTCTGCCGCGCAGCCGGGCAGTCTGCCACCACAGATCGCCAATGTGCAGGTCTGTGACATCGATGGTGACGGAACTACCGAGGTGCTGGCCTGCGACGTGCTCGGGAGCCGGCTGGTGCGATTCGATCGGACAGAGGACGGCGGTTGGACGGAGACCACACTTGTGGACGACGTGGCGGCGCCAGCCCATGCCACTCCCGTCGATCTCGACGGCGACGGTGATCGCGATCTGGTGGTCGCCGTGCTGGGCAGCATTATTCCCTCGGATGAGACGATCGGCCGCGTTGAGTGGTTTGAGCGGGTGGGCGACTCCTATCGACGGCATGTGCTGCTCGATGACATTCGGCGAGTGGCGGACGTGCAGCCCTGCGATTTCGACGCCGATGGCGACATCGATCTGGCCGTTGCTGTGTTTGGGTATGCCCGGGGGGAGATTCTCTGGCTGGAAAACCGCGGTGACGGGAGTTTTGCTGACCATCTCCTGCTCCCACGGGTGGGAGGCATCCACGTGCCCGTGGCGGACTTCGACGGGGACGGTGACAGCGACCTCGCCGCGGTCGTCTCACAGCATCTCGAGGAGATCTGGGGATTCGAGAACCTCGGCAACGGCCAGTTCGAACGGAGGATGCTCTGGCGAACGCCTAATTTCGACCTCGGCAGCGCGGGGCTTGTGGTCGCCGACCTCGATCGCGACGGCGACGCCGACCTGATTCTGCCCGCGGGCGACAATCTGGAGGATTTTGCCGCCTTTCCGCAGCCCTATCACGGCTGCTACTGGCTTGAGAACCTTGGAAACTGGCAGTTTCGAGAGCACCGCATCAGCGACCTTGGAGGGACCTACGCCGCAGCGGTGGGAGATCTCGACGGCGACGGCGATGCTGATGTGGCGCTGGTCAGTCTCGACAACGACTGGCGCAATCCAGCGAACGCCAGCATCGTGTGGCTGGAGAACGACGGCCAACAACAGTTTCGCTCGTGGCAGATTGACGCCGAGCCCATTCATCTCGTGACGGTGGCCGCGGGCGACCTCGATGGTGATGGCCGTACCGATCTAGTCGCCGGCAGCCTCAACCTCCGGCGGCCGCGGGAGCGGATGGGGGGCGTCACCGCCTGGTTCAACCGAGGTCGCCTGCCATGAGCCAGTGGCGGAATATCACGTTGATCGTCGTGGCCGTGGAGATTGCGGTCTGCGGCAGCATGGTGGCAGCGAAACTGCTCCGCCATCCCGCGGCCATCCCGATTGTGGCATCCGACGACCCGCTGGCCGCCAGGGAAATTGCCGCGCTTGCGGGCCTTGCGGAAACAGGCACGGCGGCCGACTGGCTGTCATACGGCCAGGCACTGCTGGGGCAGGGGCTCTACGGCTACGCTGAGGCCGCCTTCCGCAGGGCCGTTGAGATGGCGCCAGCCGATGCCGACTCCCGCTTCGCTCTCGCGTTTGTGATCGATCGGACCGGTCGGCTTGCCGAGAGCATCCGCGAATACGACGCCTGTGCCGACATCGTGCCCGCAGCCGGATCGCCCCAGATGCAGCTGGCGGTCTACGCGATTGGCTGCAACCATCTGCGGATGGGGGATGTGCCGGCGGCCGAACGGGCATTTCGAGCGAACCAACAATTTCCTGCGGCCGCGGTCCAACTGGCGAAGATTCTGGTTTCCTCACGCCGGGCGGATGAGGCGGCCGCGATCCTTGCCTCGCTGAGGCAACGGGTGCCGCTGTCGCTGGAGGTGGAGCAGCTGCTGGCGGATGTGATGGACGCGCTGGGCCGGCCTGCCGAGGCGTTTGAAGCGGCGGCCCGCGAGGAGCGGGCAGAGTCGCTCATCCCGCTCACGTTCAGCAGCTCGTATCTCGCGCCGCTCGTTATGCAGAGAGGGATCAACGGTGTGATCGAGCGATGTGCGTCGATGGATCCCGCCACCGAAGGCCGTGCCATCCTCGCAACACTCGACGCCATCGACGGGGTGGGCGGTGGGGGCGATGTGTCGTACCGGGTTCCGATGACGGCAATGCGGGTGGATGTGGCCCTCGCAGAAAGGCGTCCCGAAGAGGCCTTGCGGCTGCTCAATGTCCTCCGCGATACCGGTCATCGTGACGGCTATGTGCTCACCCTTGAGGCCGACGCGGTCGAGCAGCAGGGAGACCGCCAGGCCGCCTTCGACCTGAGGCTCCGGGCCCTGACCATGACCCCGACGGCAGCCCTGCATCGGCAGCTCGCGAGCGATTACGAGCAGCGTGGCGACGGGGCGAATGCCGCGGCTCATCGCGGCCGTGCGCTGCTTCTCCAGGGATTGGCGGAGTATCGAAAGAACCGGGTCGAAGAGGCCCTCACGCTTGTGCGGCAATCGCTCGGCTGCAATGACCGCGATGCGCAGGCATGGTTTCATGCCGGCGAGTTGGAGTATCAACTTGGCCGGCAGGATGAGGCCGATGCCGCCTTCGCCCGTGCTCTGGAAATCCGCCCCGGCTACGGTCGGCCGCGGCACTTCCTCAATCGTCCGCGGCTGGAAAGGTAGCTTCAATGGCCGAAATTCCCGGAAAAATGAGCCGTCGCTGCCCCCCGGAACGACCGCTCTCAGGAAAACACGACGCCTGAAGGATCAGCCTGCAATCGCCTGCACGGCTCGCTCGATGGCCGGCGGTATGACGTGGACCGCTCAGGAACTGCTGCCCGGAAAGAGTTGGGCTGCGAATGTGGTCTTCAACGGCAAGGAGTTTGTGAACTGGTCGGATGGGAAAAGGTATGTGAGCGATGATGGCGTGAAATGGACCGACGCATCCATGACGACCGGCTCATTCAACTCCAAGTTGTGGTGTGGAAACGTTTCCGTCAACCCGCGCACCGGCACGTACGTCGCCATCTTGAGCGTCTGGGGCAATAATTATGAGAAGCAAAAAGCGTATCGCAGCAGAGATAGGATCACTTGGGAGGAACTCGACGCCGAGCACTTTCAGGGCGGCCATCCCATCGGCAAGATTATCCTGGCTTGGATGAGTCGCGCCGCTGTTGCGAAATGAAGGCCAGCGTGGATCCGCCGAGCCGGGAGCCGCTTGCTTTCGTCAGGGAGTCTATCGCCGTGCCATCATCACAATCGCCATCATCGCAGTTGACCGCCGCTGTCGTTGGCACAGGATTTATCGGGCCCGTGCACATAGAGGGGCTGCGTCGGGCCGGCGTGAACATCGCCGGCATCGTCGGTTCGACGGCTGAGAAGTCGCAGGCCGCGGCCGAACGGCTGGGCCTGCCGCGGGGCTACGCATCGCTCGACGAGGTGCTCTCCGACCCGGCGGTGGATGTCGTCCATCTCACGACTCCCAATCGGTTTCATTTCGAGCAGGCGGCCGCCGTCCTGCGGTCGGGCCGGCACGTGCTCTGCGAGAAGCCATTGGCGATGAACTCCCGTGAGACTGCGGAACTGGTGCAGATTGCCGCCGCGTCGGGCCGCGCCGCCGGGGTCTGCTACAACATCCGCTACTATCCGCTCTGCATCGAGGCAGCTGAACGCATTCGCTCGGGCGAGATCGGCGACCTCTACCATGCCACCGGCTGCTACGCGCAGGACTGGCTCTTCTATCAGACCGATTTCAACTGGCGGGTGGATGCGGCGGAAGGCGGCGAACTGCGGGCCGTCGCCGACATCGGCACGCACTGGCTCGATCTCGTGCAGCATGTCACGGGCCGCCATGTGGAGGCGGTCTGTGCCGATCTGCAGACGGTGATCCCCGAGCGGCTGCGGCCGCGGGGCGGCGTGGAGACCTTCAGCGGTAAGACGCAGCCGCCAGCTGTGGCGGAACCGGTGCGAATCACGACCGAAGACTACGGCTGCCTGATGCTGCGGTTTGCAGGGGGCGGCAGGGGCGTCGTCTGGGTGTCGCAGGTGGCGGCGGGACGGAAGAACTTCCTCCGGTTCGAGGTGGCGGGCTCCAAGCAGGCGATGGCCTGGGAGAGCGAGCGGCCCAACGAACTCTGGATCGGCCACCGCGACCGGCCCAACGAGAGCCTGATCCGCGACCCGGCGCTGCTCTCCGCCGCGGCCCGCCGCCACGCCGACTATCCCGGCGGCCACAACGAGGGCTTTCCCGACACCTTCAAACAATTGTTCCGCAGTTTCTACGGATCGATCGCGGCAGGCGATTTCGCGACCACGCCGCCCTTTCCGACGTTTGCTGACGGCCACCGAGAGGTGGTCCTCTGCGAGGCGGTGCAGCGAAGCAGCCGTGAGGGCCGCTGGGTTTCGGTTTCGGAGACCGCGTCATGACCACGTAAACCAGAGTACGACGTCTTCCTTCCACCATTCCTTCGCACGGAGTCCATGCATGAACCACGCCTCTCCGCCCACCTACACCTATTCCGACGTCGCCAAGATGATCGACCACTCGCTCCTCAATCCGACACTCACGGCGGCCGATCTGGAGGCGGGCTGCCGGCTGGCCCGTGCCTACGATGTGGCCAGCGTCTGCATCATGCCGTTTGCGCTGAAGCGATGCGCTGAACTGCTGGCCGGATCGACTGTGAAGGCGAGCACGACGATCGGCTTTCCCCACGGCGCCAATACGACGGCCATCAAGCTGGCCGAGACGCTGCATGCCCTCGAGGATGGTGGCGAGGAACTCGACATGGTCGTCAACATCTCGCAGGTACTCAGTGGCACCTGGGACTATGTCCGCGCCGACATCCGCGCCGTGACCGAGGCCACGCATGCCGCCGGGCAGAAGGTCAAGGTGATCTTCGAGAACTGCTACCTGAATGACGCGCAGAAGATCCGCCTCTGCGAAATCTGCGGCGACCTCGGCGTCGACTGGGTGAAGACCTCCACCGGGTATGGCACCGGCGGCGCCACGATGGAAGACCTGGCCCTGATGCGGAGGCATTCGCCGGCGAACGTGCAGGTGAAGGCCGCCGGCGGCGTTCGCGACCTTGACAGCTTGCTGAAGGTGCGCGAGCTGGGCGTGACCCGCTGCGGTGCGAGTCGCACTCAGGAGATGCTTGACGAGGCAAACCGGCGGCTGGGCCGGCCGGCCGTTCAGACTGCCCGCCTCTCGGGCGGGGCGGGCTACTGATCGTACGGAGGACCTTGCGTTTCCCTGGAACGCTCTTTATCCCAAGACTGCCAATACGCCAGCCTGCACACTTTCGAATGCCGTGGCGTGCAATCTTCCAGCCTCGGCGCGAAGGAGCGACTCATGGGCCGTGAAGAGTTTTCCGGGTCGAGCGTAGCTTGTTACGCGGAGCCCACCTGCCTCAAAATCATTCTGCGTGAGCGAGATTGCGCGCTCGTCGCCGTACGAGTTGCTGGTCACTTCGCAGAGAATCCAGTCGCCTCTGCCTGCACTGGCCAAGACAATCGCCGGCCGAAGCTTCGACTAAGAGAGATCGGAGAAGGGGAACGGGACGAGCGTCACCGATTCTCTGCAAGGTATGACCACGCGGCATCCTCCTCGGGACGACTCCAATCCTCCGCCAGCGACTGCTCGCTCAGCAAGGAAGTCTCGTGGATTTGCGGCGCTGGTTCCTCGTCAAGGATGGTCACCAAGGCCCGCTGGGAACGAGGCAACTGCAACGGCTCGGAAAGCCGCACCTGACCGTGCTCGTCAACAACCGCTTCAACTGTTCGAATCATACGGAGAAGTGTACGTGATCACCCGTCCACAAGCAACAAAAACAGCGGCGCACGGTCTATAAAAACCGAGCCCGTCGGGGTTTCAGCGAGAAGAGCGGCTGGTATCGGTGTTGAGGACGGTGGCGGGATGACGCTGGTCCGATGCTTTACGGCGGCCCGTGTTGGCGGCTCGGCTCCGGGAGTCGTATGCTGACGGAATTGGAGTCCTTCTGGAGCGGAGTCGGTTGTTCGGCAGTGAAACAAGGAGTGTTCCCGTGACGCGCAATTCGGGCCTGCGGATGATGGTGTTGGTGGTAGTGGCTGCGGGTATCGCGGCGCCCGGTGAGGCCCTCGCCGTGCCGCCGCGGCGGCTCGCCCGCCGTGGCGTGATCGTCGTGCCAGCGCCGGGAACGGAGGCCGTTGTCACGCCGGCACCCGGCCCCGCGGCGGTCGCGGTGGGGCCGGCGCTGCGTCCTCGACGACGGATGGTGGTTGTGCCCGGCCCTGCCGTCGCGCCCGGTGCGTCACACATGGCCACTGCGCCGAGCGCGGCGAAGTCTGGAGCCACCGCTGCGGCAACAGCGAAACCGTCCGCCACTGCCCCGGAACAGATTCCCACCCCGCGGCCGACGCCAGCTCAGTCTTCCGCCGGTCAACCGACTGTCGCGGCCGCTGCGGCCGCCGCAGTCGAGATGACCGCCTTCACACCAGACTGGTATGCCAAGCATCCGCAGGCATGGCAGCCTGCGAAGTCGTCGGCCGATTGGTGGAAGACCGCCGATGTGGCGACGATCAGCGCGTGGCTGGGTCAGCCGGCCCAGCTTGTCATGGCAGCAGGCACTACGGCCGACAGTGGCGGCGCCGTGGCGACTGCCGGCGGCGCCGATATCGGTGCCGATGGTCTGCAGAGTGTGCTTGTGCTGCCGGCGGGCCATCAGAATGCGGTTGGTCCGGCCGATTCCGACTGTCTGCCGCTCGGCGTGTTTGCCGTCGTGCCGCCAGGCACGCAGGACACCGCCCAGGCACACAACTATCAGCAGTTGGCTATCGACCGACAGGGAACGATCAAGGGCAACTTCTTCGACACGATCTCCGGCACAGTCCTGCCGATCACGGGCACCGTCGATCGCACCGCGCTGGCAGCGTCGTGGACCGTCGGCACGAATGGCAGCCGCTTCACCGCTCCGCTGCGGGCGTTCGCGGGCCAGCCGCGGACGGTCAGCATGTCGTCCGGTGGCCAGTCGCGGGATCTCGAACTGATGCCGGTGCAGAAGCCCGATTGACCCCATCCAAGCCCGCAGCGCCAGCATGGGAAAGATTTTCCAAGGTCACTAGCCCGGCATGAAGAAGACGATTCTGCTCGATCAGGCGACGACCCCCGACGGCAGGCCGATGATGCTGCATGAACACGACGGCGTCTTCATGATCCGCATCGATGGCGTGGAGCTGATGTCCACCCGTCAGCACCACTCCGAGGAGAAGCTCGCCGAACTGGCGTGCGGCCACCTGCAGGCGCGGTCGTCACACGCGAGGGTGCTGATCGGTGGCCTGGGCTTTGGGTTTACACTGCGTGCGGCTTTAAGAGCCCTCGGCCCCGACGCCGCGGTCGTCGTCGTCGAACTGATGCCGGACGTGATCAGGTGGAACGAGAACCCCGACTACAAACTGGCCGCGGATGCGATGGCCGACCCACGCGTGGAAGTCATCGCCGGCGACGTGGTCGATGTGCTGAAGAAGAGCCGTGGCCAGTTCGATGCAATCATCCTTGACGTGGACAACGGCGCGAGCAGTCTGACCGCGGCGGGGAACAGCCGGCTCTATTCCACCTCCGGACTGGCGATGATCAGGTCGGCACTCAGGCCCAATGGCTGCTTAGCGGTCTGGTCGGCCGATGCCGATCCGGCGTTCGTGGAGCGGATGGGGCAGGGGGGATTTGCCGTCACGGTGGAACGGGCCCGCACCCACGCCACCGGCGGCAGTTGGAACTCCCTATTTATCGGACGGGTCGGGCGGCACCGCTGAAAGATGCCAAGGCGGTAGACTGTCGGGCGTCGTGAAGGCGGCTGTCGGAGGCGAACAGTTTGAAACCAGCGGGGTTCACTATGAGATATGAAGCACCACAAGCCGCGGTCTGGCTTGGTCTGGCACTCTTCGTTGGTGTGTCGGCTCAGGCGGCCGTGTCGGCTTCGGATGGCACGCCGGAGAGTGTCGCCGAGGCGGTGACGATCGCGACGGAACTCGCCAAGGCGACTGGAACGCAGGGACAGGCGGCACTCGCTGCCAAAGCCGATCGAATCTCGGGCATACCAGACGACTGGATCGTGCCCTGCCTGGCGGCGCTTGCGGATGCCACGCCGGCCGGCGGCAACTGGCTCCGCAGCGGTATCGAACGGGCGGTCGAGCGGGCGGGCGACTCGCTTTCAGCCGACGCACTCACGGCGGTGGTGACCGACCGGAAGCAGCCAGCCCGGGTGAGAACCCTGGCGTTCGATTGGCTCAAAGATCGCAATTCATCTCGGGCCGACGGCCTGCTCGATGGGATGCTGGATGATCCGGCGCTCGACCTCCGCCGCGAGGCTGTCGAGAAACAGCTCGCCGCCGTGGCGACCGCCGACGAGACTGCGCAGAAGGCCACGCATCGTCAGTGTCTTGCTGCCGCTCGCGACGTCGACCAGATCGAGCGGATCGCGGCGTGGCTCTCCGAGCATGGCGAGAAGGTGAATGTCGCCCTTGTCCTTGGCTTCGTGCGAAACTGGCGGGTGAGCGAGGCGTTTGATAACGCGAAGGGGATCGGATTTGCGAAGGCCTATCCGCCGGAGGCCGCGCTGCCCACGCGGCCGGAGACTGTTCAGTGGAAGGCCGTCGCGTCGGCCGATAAGCACGGCGCCATCGACCTCAACGCCGCCATCGAGACAAAGAAGGGCGTGCTCGCCTACGCCGTTGCCGATGTGGTGATGCCCCGCGGCGGGCCGGCCGAGGTGCGGATCGGCAGCCCGTGCGCCGTCGCCGTCTGGGTGAACGGCAAGCCCGTCATGGCCCATGAGATCTATCACGCCTCCGAGGCGATCGATCAGTATGTGGCCATGGCGGAATTTCGCGAGGGCACGAACACCGTGATCGTGAAGTGCTGCCAGAACGAACAGACCGAGCCGTGGGCCGGGGACTGGAAGTTTCAGCTTCGGATTTGCGATGCGATCGGCTCACCGCTGGCAACGCAGCCGGAGTGATAACGTGGAGTCACAACAAGCCTATGGCTCAAACCGCCGGGACGGCAGAAGTCTCGTCGCAGTGGCTTTTTCTCCTTCCACGACCTACGGCAGCACATTCCCCAGAAGGTCGAAAAATCCAAAAGCTCCTCGAGCTTCCGCCGATCCCGGCTCCCTCAGCGAGTTTCCTTACCCACGTGAGATTTCGATCATGACGACGCGACGACTCTCGATAATGCTGATCGTGATGCTCTGGGGCGTGACGGCCGTGGCGGCGGACTGGCCCGAGTTTCTCGGGCCCCGTGGCCGTGGCGCGGCGGCGGATCAGGCGATTCGCACGCGTTGGAGCGAGGCCGACGGGATTGCGTGGAAGGCGGAGCTGCCGGGCAGGGGGGCGTCGAGCCCGATCGTGGTAGGGGATCTCGTAATCGCGACGGCCTCGAGCGGTGCCAGACAGGATCAGCTGCATATCCTCGCGATCGACAAGGCGAGCGGTCGCACCGTCTGGCATCGGCGATTCTGGGCCACGGGCCGCACGCTTGCGCATCCCACGAGCGCCGTGGCCGCGGGCACGCCCGCCAGCGACGGGAAGCGGATCGTCGCGCTCTACTCGTCGTGTGATCTGTTCTGCGTCGATCTCGCCGGCCGGCTGCTCTGGCAGCGGAACCTCGCGGTCGAGCATCCGCGGAGTGGCAACGACGTGGGGATGGGATCGAGCCCGCGGATCGTCGACGGCACGGCGGTCGTGCAGATCGACTGCCAGGGCGATGCCTTCGCCTTGGGAGTGGATGCCGCCACCGGGGAAGACCGCTGGATCGTGCCGCGGGAGAAGCTCGCCAGTTGGTCGTCGCCCTTGCCGGTGACGACGCCCGAACACGGCACATGTGTGCTTATGCAGGGCCCGCATGGACTCGACCTGCACCGAGCGGCTGACGGGAAAACGGTCTGGTCGTGGAAGGGTGACATTTCCGCCATTCCGATGACCACTGAATCGGGATCGATGCTGCACGTGCCGGCGGACGGGATCGCTTCCGTGTCGCCGACGGCAGGCGATGCCAAGCCGGCATGGAAGTCGACCAAGCTCTCCTGCGGCATCGCCAGCCCGCTGGCCTGGGGCGACTCGATCGCCTGCATCAACCGGGCTGGAGTGCTCTGCATCGGCGACACAGCCGACGGTCGGCTCCGTGGACAGGTTCGCCTCGCGGGCTCGTTCTGGGCCAGTCCGATTCTCGCTGGCAACACCATCATTGCTGCCAACAAGGAGGGAAAAACCTTCCTCATCTCGACCGATGGCGAGCCGAAGATCATCGCCGAGAATGAACTGCCCGGCACATTCACGGCGACGCCGGCCGTGGCCGATGGAAGTGTCTATCTGCGGAGCGAGACGGCGCTCTGGAAGGTCGCGGCGCCGTAGTCCTTCAACACGACGTGAGAGGTGCGATGATGGGCGATGCAAACGGTCCCGATGCGGTGACGCTGGGCAAGCAGCTCGCTTCGACCGATGCCGAGCAGCGTGCCGCGGCCGCGGAACAGCTTTCGCAGGCCGGCGAGGATGCGGCGGCAGCAGCGGTGCCGCTCGTGGCGGCCTGCGGCGATGCCGACGACCGCGTTCGAGAGTTTGCCGTGGCGGCGCTCGAGGATCTGGGAACGCCGTCGGCCGCGGACATCCCGACACTGATCAAACTCGTCGATAACGCCGATCCTCTGGCGGCGTATTGGGCGGTTACGCTTTTGGGGCGATCTGGGAAGAATGCGGCAGAGGCGGTGGCGGTGCTGGTGGCCTGTGTCGAGTCATCGGCCGATCTTTCCGTGCGGCAGCGGGCGGCCTGGGCGCTGGGCAAGATCGGGCCTGCGGCCGGTGCGGCCCGGGGAACGCTCAAACGGGCTGCCGGCCAGGGAGATGAGCGACTGGCCCGTCTGGCCAACGAGGCCCTTCAGGCGATCGGCGGTTAACTCGCACGAATCAGCCCTGTGGCGACCGATAAGGAAGCCATGGGGAACAGGATCCGTACACGCCTGATCGCGGTCTGCCTTGTCGCAACGGCGATGGCCGTGTCGTCGGGCTTTGATCGCTGCGCCATCGAGGCTGCCGAGTCGTCACCCCGTCTCGTCCGGATCGACATGGCAGCGCAGCCGCCGCTGCCTCGGCTCGTGCCGATCACTCAGTTGCCGATTTCCCAAGCGGCTCCGGTGGCCGCCGCGGCAGTGCCGCACTCCCTGCCGGGGCCGGCCTCGCCGCCGCTCGTCTCGATCTCGTATGCGCCGGCGTTGGCCGCGATCAAGCCACTTGCAATTCAGGCGATTCCGACGCCGGCATACGTGCCTGCACCGGCGGTTGTCTACGCGCCTCCGGCCTATACACCTCCGCCCGCACCGGCGCCACCCGTCTATCAGTCTGCGGCGTTGCCGGTTCCCTTGCCGGTGCCCGTGGCTCCGCCGTTGCCTGTGTCGCTGCCGCCGCCGTTGCCTGTGTCCGCGACTCCGTCGGTGTCTGCGTATGCGCCGCTGCCCACGTATGTGCCTCCGCCCGCATACGCGCCTCCGCCGGTGACGGCCTACGCCGCCCCCGTGCCTACTCCAGCGGCTCCGGTGAACGCTCCCTCCGCTGCCCCCGCCGCGGCGCCTGCTTCCGGGCCCGCCGGCAGCAAGCCCACCGACGCCATCACGATCTGTAGTTTCAACATCCAGGTGTTTGGCGAGTCGAAGATTTCCAAGCCGCAGGTGGTCGATGTGCTGGCCAAGGTGGTCCGCAAGTTCGACATCGTCGCGGTCCAGGAGGTGCGGGCGAAATCGGATTCGGTCATCCCGCAGTTCCTCAGCGCGATCAACGCCGACGGCAGCCGCTACCAGTTCGTCATCGGTCCCCGATTGGGCCGCACCGTGAGCAAGGAGCAATACACGTTCATCTACGACTCGACTCGGATCGAGGTCGACCCATCATCGGTGGGCACGTCACCCAACCCGGGCGATCGCCTGCATCGTCCGCCGCTGCATGCCCGGTTTCGCGTGCGGGCCAACCCGCCCGAAAGCGGCTTCAGCTTTTGGCTGGTCGACACCCACACCGATCCCGATGAAGTGTCAGCGGAAGTGAATGCCCTGGCCGATGTGTTCATGGAGATGAAGGCCCTGCGGCCCGACGAAGACGACGTGATTCTGATGGGCGACCTGAATGCCGGCCCGCCGCAGTTCGGCAAGATCAAGCAGATTCCGGGCGTGGGCTGGGCCGTGTCGGGCGTGACCACCAACACACGCCGTTCGAAGACCTACGACAACCTCATCTTCGACACCCGCACCACGACCGAATACACAGGCCGATGGGGCGTGCTCGATCTGCAAAACACCTTTGGGCTGTCGATCGACAAGGCGCTCGAGGTGTCGGACCACAATCCCGTCTGGGCAGCATTTCGTCCGTTGGAGACGCAGCAGGTGGCGGGGGCGGCCATGCCATCGGGCCTCACGCGGTAGTTGCAGGCATGCGTGGCCGTGGCGTCACGCCATCAACGCCCGCGCGTGGCTGGCCGCCGCTGAGGCGAGGCCGTTGAGGTTGTAGCCCCCTTCGAGCGTCGAGATGAGTCGGCCGCCGCAGTGCTTCGCCGCGATCTCCTTGACGATGCCGGTCAGTTCCGCGAAGTCGTCATCGGTGAGCGTGAAGCCACCGAGCGGGTCGTCGATCCGCGAGTCGAAGCCAGCCGACACGAGCACGAGATCGGGCCTGAAGGCCTCGGCCGCGGGCACGAGCTTCTCCCGAAACGCCCCGACGATCTCCTTGCGGCCCGCGCCCGCGGGGAAGGGACAATTGATCGTCAGCCCTGTGCCGGCGGCCTTGCCGGTTTCGGTCGCGGCCCCCGTGCCCGGATAGAGCGGATGCTGATGCGTGTCGAAGAACAGCACCGAGCCATCCTCGTAGAAGATGTCCTGAGTGCCGTTGCCATGGTGCACGTCCCAGTCGGCGATGAGCACGCGGCCCACGCCGTGCTTCTTCTGCGCATGCCTCGCGGCGATCGCGACGTTGTTGAAGAGGCAGAAGCCCATTCCTTTTTTCGGAGTAGCATGGTGACCGGGTGGCCGCACGACTGCGAACGCGTTTCGCACGCGGCCTGCCAGCACCTCGTCCACAGCCGCCAGCAGCCCGCCGCTCGCGAGCCGGGCAATCTCCAGTGACCGTGGAGAGATCGGCGTGTCGCCTGTGGAGAGACGGTGCAGGCCTTCAGTCACGTCCTCGTTGACGATTCGCAGGTAGTCCGGCGAGTGGCACCTCAGGATTTCCTCGTCGGTGGCAAGCCGCGGCGTGATCTCTCTGGCCTTGGCGAACAGTCCCTCGGCCTTCAGCCGGTCCAGGATCGCGGTCACGCGGCCGGGCTGCTCGGGATGTCCCCGTCCCGTGAGGTGTTCCGTGTATGCCTCGGACACGACGAGGCCGGTGGTGGTGGGGGTGGTGTGCATACCTATGATCTCGTCTCGTTGTCTTCGGGTGATGGGACACGAGCACACCGGAGGCCGCCTTGCATCTGCTGGGCGTGAAGCCGGTCGAGCAATTCCGGCGTCTCGATGAGCAGCGGCGAATGGCCGAGATACCGTTCGGCCATTTCGCGGCGGCCGCGGGCAAGGAGTGTCGCGTAGACGTGCAGTTCGAAGTGTAGCTTCAGTTGACGCTCTGCTGCCGAGTCGCCAATCGTCTTGAAGACCCCCATCAGCGCCTCGGCCGTGGAGAGATGCGTCGGCTCACGCTGATCACGCAGCCAATAGCGGCTCGGCTCCGCGGTCGGTTCCGGCAGGCAGACACAGCGGCCCATGCCCTCGACCGCATGCAGCATCTCGCCGGCCTGTCGCCACGTTCCGTCGAGCAGGAGAATATGCGGGCTGCGCGGATCAGCGGCCGGGGCCGCCGCGGCGGGCAACGGTTCCCCGTTGGGATGGAGTATCCAGAACTCGCTTCCGACAGGGATTGTCTCGGCAGTAACACCCGAGGCGGGTAACAAGCGGGACTCGCGCTTGTAGATGTGGCAGTTGGTGCCAGCCACAACTCGGGCGACGAGCTTGCCGGTGCTCGACGGCTTATGATGCTCGTGGTGGTGGATCAGCACATGGACGTGGAGACGAGTCGCGACCGGCGGAATCGCGTCGCAGATGCACCACCGCGGTGGCAGGCTGCAGCCTGGGCAGCGGGCGGCACCGGCGCGAACGACACTACGACCCATGCGTGAATCCAGCTGTGTGAGGGGGCTGGGCCAACCGAGTCTACGATTTCCGACTCTTTGCCTCCCCGGTTAAGATTAACCGATCCATCCTCAACAACGGAGTCATTGCTATGAGTGAACACACCTACAAAATGCTCGAGCTGGTCGGATCGTCCCACACCAGCATTGAAGACGCTGTGAAGAACGCCGTGGCGAAGGCGGCAATCGATGAAAAGAGCCTGCGCTGGTTCGAAGTGCTGGAAACCAGAGGGCACATCGAGGACGGCCAGATCGCCCACTGGCAGGTCAGGGTGAAGATCGGTGCGACGCTGGACTGAGTCGGCGGCTGACGTTCTTGCTGCCAGGGTGTCTCAGGATTCGCATCGTGCCGACCGAGCCGTTGGAATTTTCGGGGCAGCCACAGCCGGACACGAGCAGTCACCGGCCGACACACAGTCAGAATCCACGCTCCATTCGCGAGAAACGTGAGAAGCAGTGATCTATACAAGTACCCTCGACAGGGATTCGTGGATCGCGGTGTTGCCCGAGAAAAACATCGGTTTCTGAAAGTCACCTCCCTCAATCCGCACCTGTTTCAGTGCAGACCGTCGCCCTTGGCGGAAATCCGCTGAAAAGAAAGACCGGGGTGGCTGGTGAGGAGGTCGAATATGCCGCAGGAGGTCGCACTGGGCCCCAAGCACCTAGCGGCAAAGGTGCCGGGGTAGCAGGCAAAGCCCACCGCCCCGGCACCCCACCAGCGAAATTAAGCCACGGCGTAGAGCGGCTCTGAAACTGGCGTCAGTTCGCCGAAAACCACTTGGAGTTCGCTGACGTCTAGGGTCCGTCCCTGTTCAGTTGGAGCAGGACAGTGCCACCGGGTTGTCATCGTGCGGCCACGAAATGAAGATAGGAGCATGGCTACGCTGCTCCCCAAGCCGCCCGGTAATCTCCATCCGCTCGCTCGCGAATTGCTCGAGAGCCTCGCCGGCCACGCAGAGGCCGCCGAGATCGTGATTGGCGGCGGCGTGGCACTCAGTCACTACCTGGAGTATCGCCCCACCGTGGATCTCGATGCCTGGTGGCATGGCGAACCTCGGGCTGATGTGGTGGCGTTTCTCGAGGCCGCCATGCAGGCGCTCGCCTCGCGACATGGCTTTGAATATCGCCGCCGGTCGTGGGGTGAAACCGAGAGCCTCGAACTGCTGCAAGGCACCCAGAAGCAGTTCTCCTTCCAGATCAGCAGGCGGACTCTTTTCCTCGACGAAGCGCTTCCCTCACAGTGGAAGCCTGTCTGCATCGAAACACTGCGAGACAACGTGGCATCCAAGATGACGGCCCTGGTGCAACGGGGCGCGCCGCGGGATTTTCTCGATATCTATCACCTCTGCACCCGGGACGTGATGAGTATGGCTGACTGCTGGCGAGCGTTCACGGACAAAGATCTCGGCATCGGCATCGACGAGGCCAAGCGAAAAATCATCGCTCGCCTGGCGATGATTGAAGCCAGCCGGCCTCTCGAGACGATTCAGCCCGTGGAAGCTCGAGAACAGGCCGCGCGAGTCCGTGAGTGGTATTACCGCGTCTTCGCCGTGCCCACACCATGATCATCGACCGATCCGTCTATCCCGATGTCGAGCCCCCCGCAACGCTCCAGAGCCTGGCGGACCGGGCCGATTACATGCAGCGAATCTGCGCGGCCTTCGATTTCGGCGTGTTCCCGGAAGAGACCGACTGGGTGACGTTTGCCGGATGGCGGGATGTCTTCGATCGCTTCCCGCTCCCGGATTCACCCGGCTACCATGCCTTTCGCCATTGGTATGGCTGGGATCCCGTGCCTGTCGAGCGGCGGTTGGGCATCCCCGCGTGGAAAGTCGCCGACCTTCACGAGGGCCGATCGGATCCGTGCGAGGAGATGGTCTAAGGCATCGCTCAGGTGGGAGTTGGGCGCGGCGTCAGAGGGCAAAACCCTCACTTAGACACTGGCGTCATTCATGGGGGCAGGTCAAAATCCCTGCGCCTGCACACAAGGGACGACGGAGGCAAAACCGAGAAGCGCGGTATTCGTCGGGAATCCCGCCGTTTGCGTCCCGGTGCGTCTCCCCACGAGAAAACGTGCGGGAAACGCCCGGGGCCGTTGAATACCCTCGACAGGGATCGAACCTGTAACCTTCAACTTCGGAGGCTGACGCTCTATCCAATTGAGCTACGAGGGCGCTACTGAAGCCACCGGATTCTACCAGCCACAGCCCCGCGACAACAGGATCGCACGGGCTGCCGGTGAAAACGCGTCCCCGTCGCTGCCCAGACCGTGCTCCGGCCCAGGCGTCGGCACTTCCTCAGGCTCAGCCGGCTTAGGCCGACTTCCGTAGCGGAGCCGACTCACGCGTCCCGCGCTGCCGCGGCCGCCCAACACCAGCGTGTGGAGCGTCGATCCGGATCGTCTGCTGCTCCTCAGTGCCGTGCTTCACAAGCCCCGAGCCCGCTGACTGTTTGATCACGGTCCGCAGCTGCAGATAGCGCGACACATACGACCCGAACTGCAGCACCGCCACCATCCGGCCTACCAGCATCGGAAGCGTGCCCAGCGGCGCCCTCGCGACCGCATGCCGCACGATCTCCACCGCATGCATCACCACCGCCGACAGGATTGAAGATCCTGCCACGCTCCGCCAGAAGAGCCGCTCCGCATGCAGCCCCGCCGTGAATGCCCGCGTGCGAACCTTGCCCGTGGTTGCTGCCGGCGCGATCACTTGGGAATACGGCTCCACCACCACGCGAAGGCCACTCCGCGACAGCGTGATCGCCATGTCGGCGTCGGCCATCGCATCGCCACAGGCCGTCGTGAATCCACGGCCGGCGAGTTCCAATACATCAGACCGCCAGAATCCCGCCTCGAGCACGGGCCCCTGCGGCACCGTCGCACCAGCTGGCGGACATGCCGCCGCCTTCGCCTTCCGCCACCTGGTGTCGGCGGCCACGTCAATTCGCCGCCCCCCGACGGCACATCGCACGCCCGCCGACACCACGTGATCGCGGTCGTCGGCCGCCACCCCCAGCGGCACGACAGCCCCCACTTCGTCATCCTCGAATCGCTCCATCGGCAGATCGGTCCAGCCTTCCGTGGCTCGCCAGCCGGCGGCCAGAACATGCACCACCTCGCCCGCGCTGGCCGCCACACCGAGATTCACGCAGCCCACCAGGCTCGACCCGGCAGGCGCCTGCACGAACCGCACCTCCTCGCGGATATTCCACGGGTCGGCGTATTCGCAGCCGAGCGCGACCACGATCTCACAGTCGTCCGGCCGGTGTTCCAAAACGCTGACGAGCGTTTCCTCCATGGCCGCGGTGTC
>Ga0214919_10000769_pt1 | contig 54994 bp, 54 predicted proteins | sample LL1503_MetaG_FD_177994 | JGI IMG/M metagenome (GOLD analysis project Ga0214919, IMG submission 177994) | Freshwater microbial communities from Lake Lanier, Atlanta, Georgia, United States - LL-1503 | ecosystem: Environmental > Aquatic > Freshwater > Lake | place: USA: Georgia | collected... | reverse complement strand
CAGTTCCGCCTGCGCGTCCTTGATCGTTGCGCACGGCAGTACGCCAAGCTCGCGGAAGATCGACACGCTCGCGATGCGCCCATGCCCTTCTAGCGGGCCATGGACCACGACCGGGATTCCGAAATGCTTCGCAAGCAGCGCGATCAGCGGCATGAGGTTGGGATGGTCGATGGTGCCGCTGTAGCTCGGGATCACCAGGGGGCGCAGTGCCATGCGCGCCGACGACGGGGGCGAGAGCCGCAACAGGCGGCGGCGTGCCGCGCGGTAAAAGCCGGACAGTTCTTCCGCAGAGATGTCCTTGCGTGAGAGTGCCGTGAGCAGCGCGCCGAGTTCCAGTTCGGGCACGCCACCGTCAAGCAGGGCAGAGAACAAATCGCACGCTTCCGCTTCGGAGAGGTCCTCCAGCGCGTTCGCGGTGATGCGTTTCAGGAGTTGCGCGATCTTCATGGACTGTCGGACTTGTAAGGTCCCTGTGCTTGTCACCGCATTCCATTCAGCAACCACCGTGCCAGCCCTGCCTCAGAGTGTAGTGATGTCCCGGGCGACGCGTTTGCCCATGGCAAAGGTGCATGCGCGCACGAATTCGCACCAGCATGGCGCGCCATGCTGCGTTGCGGCGTAAAAGGGGTGACTAGGCTGCCCGGCGAACGGGCGAGGACAGGGAGTAGCAGAGCCTGCGCAGGCGGTTGAAGTCCGCGGACTCGAGCATTTCGCGCAGGTGGCTGAAGTTGCCTTCGATGGCCTGGGTGTAGAGGTTGGGGCCGTCGAAGTGCGCGGCGGCGTAGTTGTCCACGCCGTCGAGCTTGTCGCGGATGCGTGTGCGGGCGACGTATTCGTAGAAACCTGGCGTCTTGATGATCAGGTCCTGGGGCGAGGAATACCGGACGATTTCGCTCCCGTCCGGCAGCGTCTCGCGCGCAATGCGGCCGTACACGAACTCCTGGTAGAGGAAGTCGCGGCATTTCTCCAGGTACAGCCGGTCGGACATCTGGCCGATGAGGTCGGCGGTGCCGACCATGCAGCCGAGCAGCCTGTCCTTGGGGTCGCGAACATCGATGTCCTCGATGTTCATTTCGTATCCGGTGAAGTGCACGATGCGCGAGCCGGTGACCGCCTCCTCGGCGAACCCGATCTTGGGCAGGTAACTGGCGAGGAAGTCCGCGCTGCGCGAGACGTGCACCTTGGTGAAGATCGCGCCATTCTCGACGCCGGCTTCCGACGTGCGCTTCAGGTACCCCGAGTCATGCAGCAGCGCAGTGATGATGGCCAGGGTCGCGCGGCGGCCGCCCAGGCGGTCCTGCGGCGCGCAGATGCGGTCGTGCCCGTCCACGAGGCGCGCCGTGGCGAGCGTCATGTCGAGCGTGTGCCGGATGTCGTGGTAGAGCGTGTCGCAGGCGAGAAAGCCCGGGTAGCGGCCCTCGAACAACGCGTGCACGTCGTCGAATGCGCGGGTGATCGGCGTGAAGTCCTCGGTGGGGTAGCGCCGCGTATAAATGTCCAGCACTGCGTCGCGGACCTGCGTCGCATTCTCGACGTTGACCCGGTTGGTCACGTCGTTCTGGTTGAGGCGGTGCTGCATCTTGGAAAGCGCGGCCTTGGCCACCTGTGCTGGTCAGTGGAAAATTATCGTCCCGCCATTCGCGATGCGCAAGCCGGATCTATCACTGCGTCCCGCACGGCGGTAAAGAATGGTAAAGGGAGCCGGCCGGTAAGCCGGGTTCTGTCGGGAAGATACCCGTAAGGGCACCTTCCCGTAACAGCCATTCCTCTGGACTGTGAATTACTTCACAGTTCTAGCCACCTACCCGCAAGCTTGGTCGAGCCGACCTCAGGCGCTTGCCTATTTGGTGTTGCTCCGGATGGAGGTTGCCGCGTTTCACCCCCGCCCAAGCTTGCGCCTAGGCGGGACTCGTCTCTGTGGCCCTATTCGTCACCTCACGGTGCCCGGCCGTTAGCCGGCATCCTGCTCTGCGGAGCCCGGACTTTCCTCCAGTCGCGGGGTTGCCCCCGTGATCCAGCGGCTGTCTAGCCGACTCCCGGGGCGGATTCTACGGCATGGGCCTTGGTGCGGTTGGTAATTTAAGGGCGCTTGCCCAGGTCGAACGCCTCCGCAAGCCTCTCATACGACGCCAGTCGCGACGCGTAATCCCCGGTAATCGTCAGCACCATCAGTTCGTCCGCCGCGTAGCGCTCCGCCAGCGCCACAAGGTCGTCGCGGCATTTCGCCGGCCCGCCGATGACTGCGCGCGGGCGCTGGCTGTCCACGTAAGCCTGCTCCTGCGGCGTGAAGCGGTGCTTCTCGGCCTCTGCAAGCGTAGGGACGGGAAAATCAATTCCTTGTGCCATGTGCAGCCTGCGCAGATCGACCGAGCGGGCGAGTTTTTCGGCTTCGGCATCGGTCTCGCCGCAAATCACGAACACGCAGGTGATGCCGTGCGGTTCCTTCTCGCGCGGCGAGGCCTGGAAGCGCTGCTTGTAGGCGCGCATCACCGCATCGCCGCCGTGCGCGTTGATGAAATGCGCGAATGCAAAACGCAATCCCAGTTGCGCCGAAAGCAGCCCGCTGTAGTCCGACGATCCCAGCAGCCAGACTTCCGGCGCTGTCGGGACTTCCGGCATGGCGCGGACCTTCTTGTGCGGGTGGTCGTCGGGCAGCGTGCCATCGAGGTGCCCGACGAGTTCCCACACCTGCTCCGGGAAGCGCTCCGCATCCGGGAACACCCCGCCGCCGACCGCGCGCGCGGTGCGCCCGTCGCCGCCCGGCGCGCGCCCGATGCCGAGGTCGATGCGTCCGGGATACAGCGCCTCGAGCATGCGGAAGGTCTCAGCGACCTTGAACGGGCTGTAGTACGGCAGCAGCACGCCCCCGGTGCCGATACGCATGCGCGAGGTTTCCGCGCCGAGCCGCGCGAGCAGGATCTCGGGACAGGGGTCGGCGAGCGCGCCGATCGCGTGGTGCTCGGCGAGCCAGTAGCGCGAGTAGCCGAGCTTCTCGGCGGCGCGCGCGAGCTTGAGGGTTTCCTCGATCGCTTCGCGCGCCGTATGGCCGCTGATGATCGGGGACTGGTCGAGTACGGAGAGTTTCATGGGTGTGATCCTGCAGGCTTGGTGCCCGCAAAAGCCCAGGGGCGCAGCACCGAGATCATGATGGTCCAGAAGAACGCGAAGATGCTCACGGCATAGAAGCCCGGCACCAGGCCGATGTGGTCGGACAGGAGCCCCATCGTAAACGGCGTGCTGAGGTGAGAGAACCCCCACCCAAGGCCGCCGAGCGCCAGGGCCGAGCCGCGTTCCGCAGTGGTGGTGTAGTCGCTCATCGTGATCTGGAAGTAGAGCGTCATCAGGGCTGACCCCAGGCCGACCACGAGCATGAGGGCGCCGATCACCCAGGGGTTGTTGATCACCGGGATGAGGCCGGTGGCGAGCGACACCGATACGCCTGCGATCACCGGCGACAGGCTCTTTGCGCCGGATTTCACGAAGCGCGCGGCGACGAGGCCCGCGCCGATTGCGCCGATCGCGCGCGCCGCGAGGAGTATCCCCGAAGTCTGCGAGTCGTAGCCGTAGTCCTGCAGCAGCAGCGGGTAGAAGGACATGGTCAACGAAAACGGCAGCGCGGAGAGGTACGCGCAAGCCACCGTGTACCAGATCACCCGGCGGCGAAAGAGCGGTGCGTAGTTCGCGAACACGCTGCGGCCCGGCTCATGCGGCTTGCGGGCCATCTGGCGCACGGGCCAGCCGGCGAGCACGGAGAGCAAGCCCATCCCGGCCAGCGTCAGGAACGAAGCCGTGAACCCGGCGAACGCGAGGATGAACCCGGCCGACATGGTGCCGGCAATCTGGCCGACGGTGGTGAGCGCGTTCAACCGGCCCATCTGCTGGCTGCGCGGTCCGGGCAATTCGCTCGCCAGCGCCCAGGTGGCGGGCCAGAAGGCGGCACGCGAGAGCACGAACAGCACCTGCCCGGCAAAGAGCATCCAGAACCCGCGTGCGACGATGAACTCCAGCGCCCCGAGGGCGAGCAGCACGCAGGAGGTAAGCATGATCTTGCGGCCGCCGATACGGTCGGTGTACGCGCCGCCGATCAGGTTGAACACGACCTGGGCGATCGTCGGCACCGAAAACAGTAGGCCGATCTCGACCCCGGACAGGCCCAGCGAATGGGCGTAGAGCGGCACCACGACGTAGGTCATCCCCAGGCCGTAGTTCCAGGTGGTCGAAACGAGAAAGAGCGGGAAGGAGGACACGGGAGGGACAGAGTGTAAGGCTTTGCCGGCCTGGGCGACCAAGCGGTGTAGGCTCCGAAACGCAGAGCGAAACGCCCACCCGAAGGGAATCCCCATGCTTGCCTTCTTTCGCAAACTCACCTTCCTGGCCATCGGGGCGGCCGTCGCGCTGCCGGCCGTCGGGGCGCAGTGCGCCGCCCGGAGCGGCCCGCAGACCGCGGTGCTGGTCGAGCTCTATACGTCGGAAGGCTGCGACAGCTGCCCGCCGGCCGACCGCTGGCTCTCGGGCCTGCAGGCCCAGGGCTACACGCCGGACAAGGTGGTACCGCTGGCGCTGCACGTGGACTACTGGGACTACATCGGCTGGAAGGACCCGTATGCCAAGCGCGAGTTCGCCACCCGGCAGCGTCGCGCCGCGGAGTTGAAGCGGGCCAAGATCATCTACACGCCGCAGGTGCTGCTGCAGGGGCAGGACTTCCGCCGCTGGGACACGCGCGACTTCGCGGCCGCCGTGGACAAGCTCAACAGCCAGCCGCCGCGCGCGAAGCTCGCGCTGGCGGTCGAATCCATGGGGCGGACCAGCGTGGAGGTCACGTTGTCGGCCGAGCTCCTGGAGGCCGCGGCAAGGAAGGACGCCGCCGTCTACCTCGCGGCGTTCGAGAACAAGCTCACCAGCCAGGTCGCCTCAGGCGAGAACAAAGGCCGGACGCTGCCGCACGACTACGTGGTGCGCGAGTGGATCGGGCCGGTCGAGTTCGGTCCTGCGCTCAAGGTCGACGAAAAGCGCACGCTGCCGCTGCTGCCAAAGGCCGACCCGAAGCAGTCGGGCGTGGCCGCGTTCGTGCAGAACCGCTCCACGGGCGAGGTCCTGCAGGCGTTGATGCTGCCGGCCTGCGCCGGGTAATGTACCGGTACTGGTGCATTAACTCCCATGGGAGCGGCTCCAGTCCTTGTGATCGGAAAGTAAATCTTCCGAATTCAGGGGATCAGACCGCGCCTTCCTTTGCCAGCGCCGCGATGTCCGCCGGCGCGTAGCCGAGCTCGGCGAGCACGCTTTGCGTGTGCTGGCCGACGCCCGGGATCGGGCCGATGCCAGGCTCCATGCCGGCGATGTTGAGCGGCGAAATCATCGCGTCGAGCGGGCCGGCCGGCGAATCGACCTCGCGCCAGCGGTTGCGCGCTTCCAGCTGCGGGTGGTCCCAGAACTCCTGCATGGTGTTGAGGCGCGCGTTGGCGATGCCGGCAGACTCAAGCTTTTCCACCACACCGGCGGCGGTCATGCCGGCAAACACGGACTCGATCAGCGCGTTCATTTCGGCGCGGTGCTCGTTCCTGAGGCTGCCCGAGGCATAGCGCGGGTCCTTCGGCAGGTCGGGCTGGCCGAGCACCTGGGCGCAGAAGCGCGCGAACTCGCGCTCGTTCTGGATGCCGAGGAACACGGTCTTGCCATCGCCCGCCCTGAACGGACCGTAGGGCACGATGGTCGCGTGGAACGCACCGGTGCGCGGCGGCGCGGAGCCGCCGTAGTTGGTGAAGTAGGCCGGGAAGCCCAGCCACTCGCCCAGCGACTCGAACATCGAGATGTCGAGCGTCGCGCCTTCGTTGGTGTCCTTGCGCCGGAGCAGCGCGGCGAGGATGCCCGAGAACGCGTACATACCCGCGGCGATATCCGCGATCGGGATGCCGGCCTTCGAGGGCTGCTCGGGCGTGCCGGTCACCGACAGCAAGCCGGTCTCGCACTGCACAAGCAGGTCATAGGCGCGCTTGGCGCTGTAGGGGCCGTTCTCGCCGTAACCGGAGATCCCGCACCAGACGAGGCGCGGGTCCTTGGCGCGCAGCTCCTCGGCGCCCAGGCCCAGCCGCGCGGCCGCACCGGGCGCGATGTTCTGCACGAACACGTCGGCGCGCGAGACGAGTTTCGCGAGGATCTTTTTCGCCTCCGGGTGCTTGGCGTCGAGGGTCACGCTTTCCTTCGACCGGTTCACCCAGACGAAATGCGACGACAGGCCCTTGACCGTGGAGTCGTAGCCGCGCGAGGCGTCGCCGACGCCCGGCCGCTCGATCTTGATCACGCGGGCGCCGAGCTCGGCCAGCTGGCGCGTGGCGAACGGCGCGGCGATGACCTGCTCCAGCGCCACGACGGTGATGCCCGCGAGGGGAAGCGATGCCTGGAGCGCAGGCTTATTCAAAGCGCACCTTCAGGCCGGGGAACTCTTCGCCGACGAACTCGGTCGCCCAGGTTTCGCCCGGTGCGACCGGTGCGGCATCGGTCATCGTGCCGGTGGTGATGATTTCACCGCCGGCAAGCTGCGGGAAATCGGTTTGCTTGGCCAGCACTTCCACGAGGTGCGCGAGCGCGAGCAGCGGGCTGTCGAGCACGTTCGAACCCATGCCGCGGTCGATCACGGTGTCGCCTTTTTTCAGCACCACCTTGAGGTTGGGCAGCTTCGTGGACATGTATTTCAGCTGGCCGGCCGGAACCCTGCGGCCGACGACCAGCGCGCCATGCAGGCCGTTGGCCGCGGTGCTGTCCCCGACCTGCATCTGCCAGCCGGGCCATTCGCACTGCACGATCTCGACGGCATGCGCGACCCATTCGATGGCGGCGATCATGTCGGCGGGTTCCTTCGAGCGGGGCGGCGAGGCCTTGAGCCCGAAACAGATCTCCGGCTCGATGCGCGGCTGCGCGAGGCCTGCCAGCTTCACGGTGGCGGTGCCCTCAGGCGCATCGATGAGGGTCCGGTCGTAGACGAAACCGAAGATCGGCTGGTAGACGCCGTAGCGCGGCCAGATCATGCGGTTGGTGAAGCCGATCTTGCGGCCCACCGGCTTCCATCCGGCGGCCACGCGATCCGCGTGCAGGCCGAGGGCGATCCGGTACCCGGCCTCGGCGCTTTCGATGTGTGTTTGTCCCATGGCCTGCATTTTAACGGGGGAATGCGTGGGCACTGTTGCGTCCGGCCCCGGCGCGAGCGAAACTACGCCCCGCCATGCAACCCTCCCTCCTCTGGCTCCTGGTCGGCTTCGGCCTCGTCATCGTCGAGCTGCTCACGGGCACGTTTTACCTGCTGATGCTCGGCATTGCCACGTTCTGCGCGGCCGCAGCGGCGTATTTCGGGCAGGGGTTCGAGGTGCAGGTCATCGTCGCGGTGGCGGCGGCCGCGGCTGGTTGCTACGGGGTGCACCTCCACCACGCGAGGAACGCCAAGGCCCAGATGCCTTCCGTGGATGCCGGCCAGCCGGCGAACTTCGAGAACTGGATCGACCAGGGCGGCGGCCTTGCCCGGGTCCGCTATCGCGGCGCCTCGTGGGACGCGCGCATCGACGGGCAGGGCGACCTCGAGGCGGGGGCGCTGCTCTATGTGACGCATACCGAAGGACACACGCTGAACGTCAGCAGGCAGCGCCCGGCGTGAGCCGGTTCACCGAGGAGGCAGCATGTTCGCAAAACTGATCGGCGCCGTCGTCGTCACCCTGATCGCGGCCACGATTCCCGAAACCCGGTCGTTTGCGGTGTGGATCTTCCTCATCGCGATCATCGTGGTCTTCGTGATCGAGGGCGTGCGCATCGTCCCGCAGCAGCAGGCCTGGGTGGTGGAGCGCCTGGGCAAGTTCAGCGAGACCCTGCAGCCGGGCCTCAACCTGATCATCCCGTTCTTCGAGCGCGTGGCCTACACGCACAGCCTGAAGGAGGTGCCGCTCGACGTGCCCGAGCAGGTCTGCATCACGCGCGACAACACGCAGCTCGGCGTCGACGGCGTCATTTATTACCAGGTGATGGACCCGCGCCTCGCGTCTTACGGCTCGTCCAACTACATCATGGCGATTGTGCAACTAGCGCAGACCACGTTGCGCAGCGAGATCGGCAAGATGGAACTCGACAAGACCTTCGAATCGCGCGATGTGATCAACCGCCAGATCGTCGCCGCCCTCGACGAGGCGGGTCGTGCCTGGGGCATCAAGGTGCTGCGCTACGAAATCAAGAGCCTGACCCCGCCCGAGGCCATATTGCGCTCCATGCAGCAGCAGATCACCGCCGAGCGCGAGAAGCGCGCGCTGATCGCCAAGTCCGAGGGCGAGCGCCAGCAGGAGATCAACATCGCCGACGGCAGGAAGCAGGCCGCCGTGCTGAATTCCGAAGGCGAGAAGCAGGCCGCGATCAACCGCGCGCAGGGCGAGGCGACGGCGTTGCGCCTTATTGCGGAAGCAAATGCCGCAGCGGTGCAGGCGGTGGGCGAGGCGATTTCGGGCAAGGGCGGCATGGACGCCGCCAACCTGAAGGTCGCGCAGGAGTACGTCGCCGCGTTCGCCAACCTCGCCAAGACCACCAACACCGTGATCGTGCCGGCCAACGCCGCCGACATTGCATCGCTCGTGACGACCGCCATGACGGTGCTCGACAAGACCCGCGCGGCTGCAAAGTCCTAGGAGGACGCCATGGCTGTCTCAGGAATGAACCACTTCACGATCCTCACGGATAACCTCGACGCCACGCTGGCGTTCTACAAGGAGCACCTGGACTTTTCGCCTGGGGCGCGGCCGCCGTTCAAGTTTCCCGGCGCGTGGCTGTACGCCGCGGGCGGAAGCGACGCGATCCTCCATGTGATTGCCGGACGGGAGAAGAAGGACCTCGTCAAGGGCGTGCTCGACCACATGGCCTTTACCGCGCAGGACCTCCCCGGCAGCGTCGCGAAGCTGAAGTCGTGCGGCGTGGGCTACGAACTGCGCAAGCTGCCGGACTACGGCACTTGGCAGCTGTTCTTCAACGATCCGAACGGCGCGAAGGTCGAGCTCGACTTTGACGCGGCGGAATCTGCACCTGAAGGATATCCGGCGCGGTGAACTGGGTAATGACCACCGGCCGGGCACGTATCCTCGCTGCGCCGACCGAAGTCTGGAAATGGGTCTGCGAGCCGCGCGGCTGGGTCGCATGGAACCCCAAGATGGAGGAAGTGATTCCGTTTTCGGCCGATGCACCCGGGCTCGGCTGGCGCTGCCGCATCGCCTACCGGATGCGCAAGAAGCGCACCCAGCTCGCCGATGCCGAGCTGGTCGAATTCGTCCCGAATGAAAAGCTCGTCTGCCGCACCACCGGCGGCGACCTCAAGCCCGGCGGCTGGATCCTCGAGACCTACCTGCTGCATGCAGACGAAGACACCACTGTGGTGACGCATACCGTGGACCTGGGGCATTCGAAGATGCCGTACCTCTCCCGGGTGATGGTCGTCGTCCTGACCGGGCTGTTCAATTCAGGCGCCGACCTCGGCCACGTGCGCAACCTCAAGGCGCTGATGGAGGACGGCGTGCCGCCGCCCTCCAGCAAAGGGTAACCCTCAGTCGACCTTGGCCCCCGAGTCGCGGACGATCTTCGCGAGCTTGGGGATGTCCTCGCGGATCACGGCGGCGAGGTCCTCGGGCGGCATGCCGCCCGCATCGAGCCCGAGTTCCTGCAACCGCTTCACCACCTCGGGCGAGCGCAAGGCCTTGGCGACCTCGGTGTAGACCCGCATGTGGATGTCCTTCGGCAGTCCTGCCGGGGCGAACATGGCCTGCCATGAGCTGATCTCGTAGCCGGCCAGCCCCGCTTCCTGCATCGTCGGCACCTCAGGCGCGACGAACGAGCGCTTGGCGGTCGTTACCGCGAGCGCCTTCAGCTTGCCGCTTTTCGCAGGCGGATAGGCAGTGGTCATGTTCTCGAAGCTCATCGCGATCGTGCCGGCGAGCAGGTCCGGGATCATCGGGCCGCTGCCCTTGTACGGGATGTGCTGCATCGACACGCCGGTCATCGTCTTGAAGAGTTCGCCCGACATGTGCTGCGACGTGCCGTTGCCGGCCGAGCCGAACGAGTACTTGTTGGGGTTGGCCTTCAGCACGGCGACCAGTTCGGCCACGGTGTTGGCCCCGAGGCTCGGATGCACGATCAGCATGTTGGGCAGCGTGGCGAGCATCGTGATCGGGGTGAAATCCTTGATCGGGTCGTAAGCCAGTTTCGAGTACAGGGACAGGTTGATCGCGTGCGAGCTGACGGTCCCGCCGCCGAACGTGTAGCCGTCCGGCGCGGCTTTGGCGAGCAGTTCCACGCCGAGCGATCCGCCGCTGCCGGGGCGGTTTTCGATGATGACGGGCTGGCCGAGCGCTTCGGAGAGCTTGGCGCCGACCATCCTCCCGAGGATGTCGGTGGTGCCGCCTGCGGCGAAGGGGACGATGTACTTGATGGGTTTAGCGGGCCAGGTCTGGGCATATGCGAACTGGCAAGCAAGAAGCAGCGTCGCCGCCGCAATGTGCAGGGTGGTTTTCATTTTTGTCTCCTCCGAAAGGCAGTCTCTAGTCTAGCAGTCCGTCCAGAGGTCTCGGAACCTCCTCATGGCAGCCTAAAGCCCTTGCAGGGATCCGGCCGCTCGGCGCGCGGGGTAAACCAGACCAGGTCGTAGAGCGCGGCGTATTCCGCGCGGGGCTCGGTCTTGCCCGCCTCTACCTCGACGAAAGCTAGCGCAAGCGTTTCGTCGCGCGCGCTTGCGGGGAGGTACGCCGGGGCGCCGCGGTCGCGGCGGGTGTGGCCCGCGCCTGCGATCAGCACGGCGCCGCGCGCTTGCACGCTCGCAAGCACGGCCGCCATCTGCGCATCCCGGGCGCGTTGCGCCTCGATCATGCCGGCCAGCACCGGGTCCGGCGGACGGTGCCCGCAGTGGCCGTTGACGATGTCCTGTGCGATCAACGCGCGCAGGCCGGGTTCCGCAGGCGCAAGGCCCGGCGCGGGTTGGCCGGTCTTGACCAGGGCGCGAGCGTCCTCGCGCGACACGTTGGCGGCGAGCAGGGGCAGGTCGGCCGCCAGCGCCCGGGTCACCAGTGCGCGGTAGAGCGGCCAGTTCCAGCCTTTGCGATCGAACCTGCCGGCATCGGCAACACGCTCGGGGTCACGCAGTCCCTGCTCTCGCGCCGTATCGAGGGCCCTTTGGTGCTCGCGGTCGAACTGTTCCATCGCGAGCGAAGGTGAGCGGCCTGCCTTCAGCATGGCGGCCAGCACCCGCTCCTGGAGCCGATGGTGGTCGAGGTTGTCGTGGATCTCGCCGAGGAGGACCAGTCGCGCGGCGATGGCCCTATCGATGGCGGCTTCGGGTGTGACGAACGCTGCGGCGCGCGTATCCCAGATGCGTCCCACGAGGGGGTGGTCGCGCTCGAGCGGCGACACGTACACGGGCGCGCACGCCGCCAGCAGCAGCGCGAGGGTGGCCGGGACGCAGCGCCGGGAAAACCTGATGATCATGTTCACCTGCGCAGTCTAACTGGCGTCACTGGCGATCCATGCCGCCGCGCGCTCGGCGATCATCGCGGTCGGTGCATTGGTGTTGCCGGAAGTCACCCAAGGCATCACTGAAGCATCTGCCACGCGCAGGCGGGACACGCCATGGACGCGCAGCCGGGCGTCCACCACCGCGCCCGGGTCGGCGCCCATGCGGCAGGTGCCCACCGGGTGGTACACCGAGTTGCCGGTGCTGCGCGCGTAATCGAGGAGGGCTTCATCGCTGTCGCTGGTGGCGCCAGGCAACAGTTCTTCGTCGGCGAACTTCGCCATCGCCGGCATCGCTGCGAACTTGCGCATCAGGCGCAGGCCCGCCACCAGCGTCTGGCGATCGTATTCGGCCGCGAGGTGGTTGTAGCGGATGACGGGCGGTGCCTCCGGGGCTGCGCTCGCAAGGCGCACCGATCCCACGCTTTCGGGCCGCAGGATCACCGCGTTCATGGTGAAGCCGGGGAAGGGATGCAGCACTACGCCGCCGGCATCGCGACGCGCCACGCTGTAGGTCCAGAAGGTGGCCTGCAGGTCGGGCGTCGCGGCCTGCGGCCCGGAGCGGAAGAATCCGCCGGCATAGGTGCCGGCGGCCAGCGGCCCTTTGCGGAACAGGGCGTATTCGAGGGCCATGCCGATCTTCTTCGGCAGGCTCGCCATCGCGTCGTTGTGCGTCACCGGTTGCCGGCAGCGGAACACCACGCTGGCGCGGAAATGGTTCTGCAGGTTTTCACCGACGCCGGGCAGGTCGCAGATCACCGGAAGGCCGAGCGCCTGCAGTTGCGCCCCGGGCCCGACCCCGGACAGCTGGAGGATCTTGGGTGAATTGAACGTGCCGCCGGAGACGATCACTTCGCGACGCGCACGCGCCACCAGCGTTTCGTTGCCACGGGTGTATTCGACGCCCGTGGCGGTGCCGGCCTCGATGGTCACCCGCGTGACCGTTGCGTTGGTCACTACGGAAAGATTCGCGCGGCCGCGCGCAGGGCGGAGGTAGGCCGTGGCGGCGCTCGAGCGAAAGCCGCCCCGGGTGTTGAGCTTGTAGTACCCGGCGCCGTCCTGCCGCGGGCCGTTGAAATCGTCGTTCGCCGGGAAGCCGGCCTCCGCGGCCGCGGCGATGAACGCGTCGGCAAGCGGATGCGCCTGCGGCGGAGGCGAAACGGCGAGTTCGGACTTTTCGAACCAGGGCCGCACGTCCTCCCAGCCCCAGCCGGGGTTGCCCGCGTCGCGCCAGCGGTCGTAGTCCTCGCGCTGCCCGCGGATGTGCAGCATGCCGTTGATCGAGCCGGTGCCGCCGATCACGCGCCCGCAGGGCTGCTCGAGCACGCGGTCGTTCAGCGCCGGCTCTGGCGCGGTCGTGTACATCCAGTTATAGCGGGGATTGCCGAAGAGCTTCGCGTACCCGACCGGGATCTTGATCCACGGGCTGCGGTCCTCCCCGCCGGCTTCCAGCAGCAGCACGCGGTGGCGCCCTGACTCGGACAGGCGCGCGGCCAGCACGCAGCCCGCGGTGCCCGCGCCTGCGATGATGAAGTCGAATTCGATGTCGTTGTGCATGGTATCCGGCAGGTATCATAGCCGTGCAAGGGACAGGAGGAGACCATGCAGGCAATCCAGAACGCTGTAGTGCGATTGGCAATTGCTTTGGTGTCGCTGGCAGTGGTGTTGCCAGCGCACTCTCAGGACGCATACCCGGCGAGGCCACTGCGGCTGGTCGTGCCCTATCCGCCCGGCGGCGCGTCGGACGTGACTGCACGCCTCATCGGCCAGAAGGTGGCTGAATCCTGGGGCCAGCAGGTGGTGATCGACAACCGCCCCGGCGCGAACGGGATCGTGGCCCTCGAGCATGTCGCAAAGCAGCCCCCCGATGGGTACACGCTGCTGCTTGCCAACCTGGGGCCGAACGCGATCAACCCGGCGATCTACGCGAAGCTTCCCTACGATCCGGTGAAGGATTTTTCGCCCATCACCCTCACCACGCTCGTGCCGCAGGTGCTGGTCGTCGGGCCGGGGTTCGAGGCGAAGACGCTGAAGGACCTGCTCGACCTTGCGCGCGCGCAGCCGGGGCGGCTGAACTATGGCAACGGCGGCAACGGTTCGTCCAACCACCTCGGCGTCGAACTGATGGCCTCGCTCGCCGGGGTGACCCTGACTTCGATCCCCTACAAGGGCGATGCGCAGGCGATGACCGACGCGATGTCAGGGCAGGTGTCGATGACGCTGCCCACCGTGGTCGCCGCGATGCCGCACCTCCGCGCAGGGAAGCTGCGCGCGCTTGCGGTCGGCACAAAGGCGCGCGTGGCCTCGTTGCCGGACGTCCCGACCATGCAGGAGGCCGGCGTGCCGGGCTATGAATCCTTTTCGTGGGGCGGCATCATGGCCCCCGCGGGGACGCCCCCGGCCATTGTGAACAAGCTGCACGCGGAATTCGTGCGCATCCTCAAGCTGCCCGACATGCAGGAAAAACTCGCGGCGCTTGGCGCTACCGTTTCGGCCGCAGGGCCAGCCGAGTTCGGCGCTTTCCTGCAGGCCGAGATCCGCAAATGGGACGGGGTCGCCAGGCGCGCGAACATCCGGCTCGAATAGATTTTTTACAGGGAGAAACCATGATCGACCTTTACGCAGCAGGCACGTCCAACGGGATGCGCGCCCGCATCGCCCTCGAGGAATGTGGTCTCGAGTACACCTTCCACCCGATCGACCTTGCCAAGGGCGACAACAAGACGCGCGAGTACCTGGCGCTGAACCCCAATGGCCAGATCCCGGTGATCGTCGACCACGACGGCCCCGGCGGGAAGAAGGTCGTCCTTTCCCAGTCGATGGCGATCCTGGTCTACTGCGCCGAGAAGTGCGGCAAGTACATCCCGATGGACCCGGCGGACCGCCCCGTATTTTCGCAAGCCCTGATGAGCGCCGCGACCGACATGGCGCCCATGCTCGGCACCATCTTCGGGATCATCCGCTCCAAGGACCCGCACCGGCCCACCGCCGAGATGTTCGAGAACCGCTGGCGGGAGTACCTGCGCGTGTGGGACAAGACCCTTGCCGGGCGGCGCTACGCCGGTGGCAAGGTCGTGACGATCGCCGACTTCGCGCTGTATGCGGTGGTCGCCCGCGCCAAGGGCGTGGTGCCCCACCTGTGCGAAGGGATGCCGAACGTGGACCGCTGGGCCGCCGGGATGGCGGCCCGCCCGGCCATGCAGCGCGCGCTGAAGTTCTAGCGTTCGCTGCGGCGAAAGCCGGGGACGCCGGTCAGACGACCGGCGTCAGCAGCGGCTTGCCGGCAAACAGCGCGCGGATGTTGTCCACCTGCACCATGCCCATGGCAAAGCGCGTTTCGTGCGTTCCGCTGCCCACGTGCGGGAAGAGCACTGCGTTGTCCAGCGAATAAAAGCCGGCCGGGACCTTGGGCTCCTCGGCGAACACGTCGAGGCCGGCACCGGCGATTTTGCCTTCCTGCAGATACTGGAGCAGCACGGGCTGGTCGACCACCGAGCCGCGCGAGATGTTCACCAGGAAGCCTTTCGGCCCCAGCGCATCGAGTACCTTTGCGTTCACGAGGTTCTTCGTCTCCGCGCCGCCGGGTGTGACCAGCATCAGCACGTCGGAGGCCTTGGCCAGCGCCACCGGGTCCGGGTAGTAGGGGTAGGCGACGTCCTTCTTGTTGCGGTTGTGGTACGCGATCTTCATGCCGCAGGCAATGGCGCGCCTGGCGATCGCCTCGCCGATGCGTCCGAGGCCGACGATGCCCATGGTCTTGCCGCCGAGCGACGTGGAGAGCGGATAGCCGCCGCGCGTCTCCCAGAAGCCTGAGCGCAGGTAGGCTTCCGATTGCGGGAACTTGCGCATCACGTTCATCGTGAGCGCCATGGCCGTGTCGGCCACGCAGTCGTTCAGCACGTCCGGCGTGTTGGTGACGCGGATGCCGCGCTTTTTCGCCGCGTCGACGTCGACCACGTCGTAGCCCACGCCGAAGTGGGAAATCAGCTTGAGGTTGGGCAGGGCGTCGATCATGGCGGCGTTGACGCCAGCCCCGCCGCTCGCGACAGCGCGGATCTTCGGGGCGAGTTCCTTCAGGAACGCGGCGCGGTCCTTGGCCTCGTAGAGCTTGTGCGCATTGAATTCCTTTTCGAGGATCTCCTGCGTGGGCTGGTGGAGCTTGGCGACGATGATGATGTCTTGTTTCATGAGCAGTCGTTCCTCGATCAGGATTTGAATTTGGCGCACAGCGCCTCGGCGCCGCGCGCGAGGATCCCCACGTCCGCGCCCACGGCGCAGAAGTTGGTGCCGGCGGCGATCATGCGGCGCGCGTCGGCTTCGAGCGGCGTGAGGTAGCCGGCGGCCTTGCCCGCCTTGCGGATGCGCCGCATCGCGTCCTCGATCAGCGGCAGCACCTTGGGGTTGGACGTTTCGCCGATGTAGCCCATCGAGGCGTGCAGGTCGGCCGGGCCGATGAACACGCCGTCCACGCCATCGACGGCGCAGATCGCCTCGATGTTTTTCATCGCTTCCTCGGTTTCCACCTGCACGAGAACGCAGATTTCCTCGTGCGCGCGCTTGCCGTAGTCCTTCACACGGCCGAAGTGGGTCGCGCGCGTCGTGCCGGCCACGCCGCGCACACCGGCCGGCGGGTAGCGGGTGTACGCCACCGCGGCTTTCGCTTCTTCTGCGGTGCAGACGTAGGGAATCAGCAGCGACTGCGCGCCCGCATCGAGCATCCGCTTGATCGTCACCATGTCGTTCCAGGGGACCCGCACCACCGGGTGGCTCTTGTAGGCGGCCGCGGCCTGCAATTGCGACAGCACGCTTTCCAGGTCGTTGGGCGAATGCTCCTGGTCGAGCAGCAGCCAGTCGAACCCGGCGCCCGCAATCACCTCCACGGTGTAGTTGGAGGACAGGCTCGACCAGAGGCCGATCTGCAGCTTGCCTGCCTTGAGCGCGCGCTTGAAGGGGTTCTGCGGGAGGTCCATGGTTCTTTATTTTCCTTAAATGACAAATTAAAATGCCGGAAACCCGCTGCTGGAGCGGACTTCAGGAACTGAATGTTGAAGATTACAGCTTCAGTCCGCCTTGATCCCGGCGTCCCTGACGACCGTGGCCCAGCGCGCCTTCTCGGCGGCGATGAACGTGCCGAGTGCCTCCGGAGTGCCGGCCCGCACCTCGGTGCCCTGCTTGGCGAGCATGTCCTTGATTTCCGGCGTGCTGAGGGCACGGGAGAGTTCCGCGTTGAGCTTGGCGATCACCTCGCGCGGCGTCCCGGCGGCGGCGAGCAGACCCTGGTAGGAGCCGGTGACGAAGCCGGGCATGCCCGATTCGGCGACCGTCGGCAGGTCCGGCGCGGAGGCCGCGCGTTCCGCGCTGGTGACCGCGAGCCCGCGGAGCCGGCCGCCCTTGACGGAGGGGTAGGTGGCCAGCATGCCATTGAAGAGCACATTCGACACGCCGGCGACAACGTCGGTCGTCGCAGCTGAACCCCCTTTGTACTGAATGTAAGTCCATTTGATGTCGGCGCGTTGCGCGAAGTCGACCCCGGCCAGGTGGGGTGCGCCCCCGGTGCCGGAGTTGGCGAAGTTGAGCTTGCCCGGGTTTGCCTTGGCGAAGGCGATCAGTTCCTTGATGCTGTTCGCCGGCACCGACGGGTGGACCGCCAGCACATGCGGAGAGTAGGAAATCATGATCACCGGCGCGAAGTCCTTGATCGGGTCGAAGGGCAGGCTCGGGTAGACGCTGGGGCTGATCGCCAGCGCACCTACGTCCGACAGCAGCATGGTGTAACCGTCGGGTGCCGAGCGGACTACGAATTCGGCGCCGACGTTGCCGTTGGCGCCAGTCTTGTTTTCGATCACCACCGGCTGGCCCCAGGCCGCGGTCAGCTTCGGGCCGATCGCGCGGGCAAGAATGTCCGAGGTGCCGCCGGCGGCGAAAGGCACGATGATGCGGATGGGCTTGGCGGGGTAGGCCTGCGCGAACGCGGCGCCGGTGGCAACCACCAGCATTAGGGCGGCTGCAATACGATTCAACATGGGTGTCTCCTGGAATAGTTGTTATGGGACCCGCAGAGGCGATTCTACCTTTGGCCGCGCCCTCGGCGGGGCGCCAGGACTTAGTCCATCAGAGCGACCACGTCGCCTTCCTTCAGCACATCCCCCTCGGCCACCCGCAGTTCCACGAGCCGGCCGGCCCGGGGTGCTTCCACCGGGATCTCCATTTTCATCGATTCCATGATCAGGATTTCCTGCCCGGCGGCGAGGGTTGCGCCGGGCGCGGCAACGATCTTCCAGACGGTGCCGGCGACTTCGGTGCAGATCTTCAAGGCGCTCATAGGGGGAAATACCCGAAAGTGGAGGGGCCGGCCTCGCGCATCGGCGCGACCAGGGTGGCGAATTCGCACAGCAGCGCGCGCGTTTCGCGCGGGTCGATCATCTCGTCGTAGGCAAAGGCTTCCACCGTGCGCAGCGGCGATCCCAGGCGTTGCAGGCGCTCGCGCAGTTCGGCGATCTTTGCCTGCGGGTCGGGCGAGGCCGCGATCTCGGCGCGAAACGCCGCTTCGATGCCGCCTTCCAACGGCAGCGACCCCGCGCGCATCGAGGGCCAGCAGTAGCGCACCGAATAGCGGGACTGGTTCGAGTGCCCTGCCGCGGCGACGCCGTAGGCTTTGCGAACGATCACCGAACACCAAGGCACCTTGGTCTGCTGGATGGCGGTGAGCGCCGCCACGCCGTAGCGGATGGTGGCCGTCTGCTCGGCATCGAGCCCGACCAGGAACCCGGGAATGTCGACCAGGTGGACGATGGGCAGGTGGAACAGCTGGGCGAGTTGGGTGAAGCGCGCGACTTTCCGGGAGGCATCCGCTGTCCACGCGCCGCCGTAGTGCATCGGGTCGCTCGCCATGACGGCCACGGGCCAGCCGTCGAGCCGCGCGAAGCCGGTGATCACGCCGCGGCCCCAGAAGCGGCCGATTTCGAAGAACGAGCCCGTGTCGACCACGGCCTCGACGATGGGCCGCATCTTGTAGACCTTGCGGTCTTCACGCGGGATGGCCTCGATCAGCCAGTCGACGTTCCGGCCGGCCGGGTCGTCGCATGGGACGCGCGGAGGAAGTTCATGCACCGAGGGCGGGAGGTAGGAGAGGAACCGGCGCGCACGAGCGAACGCATCGGCTTCGCTCTCCGCCTCGTCGTCGATAGCGCCGTTGCGGGTGTGGATCTGGCTGCCGCCGAGCTCGTTCTTTTCGTACTGCTTCGCGGACAGCCGGTTCACCACCGGCGGGCCCGCGACAAACAATTGCGAGGTGTCCTTCACCATGACCGAGTAGTGGCTCGCGCAGACCCGCGCGGAGCCCAGGCCCGCCGTCGACCCCAGCGCCATGCCGACCACGGGCACAGTGTTCAGGTTCGCCACGACGAGATCCCAGCCCAGATACCCCGGCACCCGTGAATGGCCGTCCTTGTCCATCATCCCGGCGGAGCCGCCGCCGCCCGAACCGTCCACCAGCCGCACCAGCGGCAGGCGCAGGTCGCGCGCCATGGTTTCCACGCGGGTGAGCTTGTCGCGGATACTGCCTTCGTTGGTGCCTCCGCGGATCGTGAAATCGTCGCCCGCCACCACGACATTGCGGCCGTCGATCTTGCCGCGCCCGATCACGAGGCTTGCGGGCGTGAGGGATTCTAGGTTGCCCGCTTCGTCATAGCGCGATTTTCCCGCGATGCTTCCGACCTCGATGAACGAGCCCGGGTCGAGCAGCTGGTCGACCCGCTCGCGTACCGTGAGCTTGCCGCCGGCATGCTGCCGCTCGACTCGCTCAGGCCCCCCCATCTGCTGTGCGAGCCGCTGGCGCTCGCGCAGTTCGTCGACCTCTTTTTCCCAGCCCATGCGGTGCGCTAGCCCGGCTGGCGGGAAGACTTCGGGATCTTGCCCAGTTCCATCGCCCACGCTTGCGCGGAATCGCACCAGATCTGCCTCTGGGGCGGCAGTTGCGCTCGCTCCCGGGCAGTATTGGTGCGAATGCCGTACACCTGAGGGTTCTCGGGCGTTGTGGCATACAGGTGGGTGCCGCAGTCGGGACAGAATGCCTGCGCGCGCTTGTTGCCGCTTTCTGCGGTCTTCACGTAGATCTTCGGGGTCCCGTTCAGCCGGAAGCCCTCTTTTTTCACGGGAGCCGAGGTTCGGAAGGCCGAGCCTGAGAAGGTCTGGCAATCCGAGCAATGGCAGATGCTGACCGTGGCCGGATCGACTTCGGCCTCGTAGGTGATCTTGCCGCAGTGGCAGGCGCCGGAAACCTTCATCAGTGGATCTCCGGATCCGGGATGGGCGCCGTGCCTTCGAGGAAGTCGAAGTCGCAGCCTTCGTTGGCCTGCTTGATGTGGCGCGAGAAGATCGCGCCGTAGCCGCGCTCGTACTTGAGCGGCGGGCGCACCCAGGCGGCCTTTCTCTTGGCCATCTCCGCATCCGATATTTTCAGGTTCAGCACCCGCTTGTCGACGTCCAGCTCGATCAGGTCGCCGTCCTGCACGAACGCGAGCGGCCCGCCCACGTAGGCTTCCGGCGCCACGTGGAGGATGCAGGTGCCGTAGCTGGTGCCGCTCATGCGGCCGTCCGACAGCCGCACCATGTCCTTCACGCCCTGCTTGATGAGCTTCTTCGGCATCGGCAGCATGCCCCACTCGGGGAAACCGGGGCCGCCGAGCGGGCCCGCGTTCTTCAGGACCAGTACGCAGTTTGCATCGACGTCGAGTTCGTCGGTGTCGATGCGCGCCGACATGTCGTTGTAGTCCTCGAACACCACGGCGCGGCCGGTGTGCTTCAGGAGCTTCGGGTCCGCGGCGCTGGTCTTGATCACCGCGCCGTCGGGGGCGAGGTTGCCGCGGATCATCACGATGCCGCCCGAGGCCTTGAGCGGCTTGTCGCGCGGCAGGATCACGTCGGCGTTCCAGACCTTGGCGCCTTCGATGTTCTCGCCGAGCGTCTTGCCGTTGACGGTTTTTGCCGACAGGTCGAGCAGGTCGCGCAATTCCCAGAGCAGGGCGCGCAGGCCGCCGGCGTAGAAGAAATCCTCCATCAGGTACTTGTTGCCCGAAGGCCGCACGTTGGCGATCACCGGGGTCTTCTCCGAGATCTCGTTGTAGCGCTCGAGCGGGAAAGGCAGCCCGGCGCGGCCGGCCATGGCGACGAGGTGCACGATCGCGTTGGTAGAACCGCCCATCGCCATCAGCGTGGTGATGGCGTTGTCGAACGAGCCCTTCGACAGGATATCGCGGGGCTTCAGGTCTTCCCAAACCATCTCGACGATGCGCCGCCCGGTCAACCCGGCCATGCGCGCGTGGTTGGAATCCGGTGCAGGAATCGACGAGTACCCCGGCAGCGTGAACCCGAGCGCCTCGGCCAGCGACATCATCGTCGCCGCCGTGCCCATGGTCATGCAGGTGCCCGGCGAGCGGGCGATGGTGTCCTCGATGTCGTTCCAGTCGTTCTGCGTGATGCGGCCGGCGCGCAGCTCGTCCCAGTATTTCCAGGTGTCGGAGCCCGAGCCCAGCGTCTGGTCGCGCCAGTGCGAGTTCAGCATCGGCCCGGCCGGCAGGTAGATCGTGGGCAGGTTCATGCTGGTGGCGCCCATGATGAGCGCAGGCGTGGTCTTGTCGCAGCCGCCCATGATCACCGCGCCGTCAGCCGGGTAGGAGCGCAGCAGTTCCTCGGTCTCCATCGCGAGGAAGTTGCGGTACATCATCGTGGTGGGCTTCTGCATCGTCTCGGCCAGCGCCATCGCCGGCATTTCGAGCGGAAAGCCCCCGGCCTGCCAGACGCCGCGCTTCACTTCCTCGACGCGCTGCTTGAAGTGCGTGTGGCAGTGGTTGATGTCCGACCAGGTGTTGATGATCGCGATGACCGGCTTGCCTTTGTAGTCGCTGCGGTCGTAGCCCATCTGCGCGGTGCGCGAACGGTGGCCGAAAGAACGCATGTCGTTGACGCCGAACCAGCGGTGGCTGCGCAGGTCCTCGGGTTTTTTCTTCACGGGTGCTCCTTGTCTCTGGATCGTGGATTCTAGTCGAGCTTGATGTTCGCGGTCTTGGCGACCCGGCCCCATTTCTCATTCTCGGCGCGGATGAAGGCGCCGAATTCGGCGGGCGTGCCCGAGGCTGCGTCGAGCCCTTGGGTTGCGAATTTCTCGCGCACTTCGGTCAGGGCGAGCGTCCTCACCAGCGCGTCGTTGAGCTTTGCGATGGCCGCGGGCGGCGTGCCGGCGGGAACCAGGACGCCCTGCCAGCCGCTCGCATCGAAGTCCTTCAGCCCGGCTTCCTCGAACGTCGGGGTGTCGGGGAGTGCGGCGAGGCGCGTTTTGCCGCTCACCGCGATTGCCTTGACCCGGCCGGCCTTCACGTAAGGCATGGCCACCGGGGGCGCGTCGATGAGGAGCTGGATCTGGCCGCCGAGGAGGTCCGTGGCCGCCGGGCCGCTGGCCTTGTAGGGCACCACCAGCAAGTCGATGCCGGTGCGCGACTTGAGCATTTCCGTGGCGAAGTGCAGGAGCGACCCGCTGCCGGCGACGCCCGCCGCGACCTTGCCCGGATTGGCCTTCACGTACGCGATGAACTCCTGCAGCGTGTTGGCAGGCACGGCGGCGCCTATGGTGGCAAGGACGGCGTTGGTCGAAGTGATGCCGACCGCATTGAAGTCCTTCAGTGCGTCGTAGGAAAGCTTCGGGTACACGACCGGGTAGATGCCGAAGGTGCCGGTGTTGCCGAGGAGGATCGTATAGCCGTCGTTGGGCTGCTTCGAGGCGTACTCCGCGCCGACGATGCCGCCGGCGCCGCCGCGGTTGTCGATCACCACGGGCTGGCCGAGGAATTCGCTGAATTTCGGCTGCAGCGTACGGGCGACAAAGTCCAGGTTGCCGCCGGGCGGGAAGGGCACGATGAACTTCACCGGCTTGCTCGGGTAGGGCTGGGACTGCGCCGCGCCGCAGAATGCCGCAAGCACGATGGATGCCGCAGATAGCAGGGTGCGAATGCCGTTCTTGTTCATTTTGTCTCCTCCTCAGGAACAGGGATTCTAATCCGTGCAGGGTATGATCGATGCATGCCCATTCGTGCACTGAATCGCGCCCTTGCCGCGCGCCTGGACGCCATTGCTGCCTGGGCGGCCGGCTGGTGGCGGGTGTTCCATTTCGGCGCCACGGCGCTGGTCGTGGCCTGCTCGCCTTCGGCCTACGACCGTGCGACCTCCAACCTGATGGCGCGCCAGGTCTACTTCACCGCGCTGCAGATCCTGCCCGGGTTTGCCCTGGTCTGCGCGCTGCTCAGCTACGTGGTGATCCGGATCGTCATCCTCGCGGCGGGCAGCTACGGCCTGGCGGACTACGCGTTGAACATTGTCGTGCGCGTGCTGGTGCTCGAGCTGATCCCGATGTTCGTCGCGCTGTTTGTGGCATTGCGCTCGGGGGCGGCCATCAATACCGAGGTGGCGCTGATGCATATTCGCGGTGACCTCGAGGCGCTGCAGCGCGCCGGCGCCGACCCGATGCGCCATGAGCTCGTGCCGCGGGTGGTCGGAAGTGCGGTCTCGGTGTTCGGCCTCACGGTGATTGGGTCCTCGCTTGCGCTGGTGATCGCCTATCTCGCCATGTATGGCTTTTCGCCTGGCGGGATCGACGACTTCACCGAGGCGGTCGGGGCGATCTTCAGCCTCGCGGTGACCCTCGGCCTTTGGCTGAAGGCGGTGTTCTTCGGCCTTGCGGTCGCGATCCTGCCGATCACGGCCAGCCTCGAGGTGCCGCGCGAGATGCGCTACGCGCCGATCGCGGTGCTGAACGGCATGGTGCGCCTGTTCCTCGCGCTTGCGCTCATCGAGGGCGCCTCCCTCGCCTTCAAGTACATATAATCCACCGCCCATGGAAGAGTTGCCGAAATCCGCGCAGATCCCGCCCGAAGCCATCCAGGCTGAAACGACGACGTCCGCGCCGATTCCCTACCTGCAGTTCAAGGTCGCCCTGCTCCTGGCACTCACGCTCGTACTCTCGGTGGCCTTCGTGGGCTATGTCCTCTACGCGCGCGGCGTGTTCGAAACGACGCAGAGCGTCGTGCTGGTGTCCGATGATTCGGAAGGGATCAGCGTGGGCATGCCGGTCACCTTCGCCGGCTTTGCGATCGGCCGGGTGCAGCGCATCGAACTCGGCGACGACGCCAAGGTGCGCATCCGTGTCACGGTCTCCCAGCGCGATGCACACTGGCTGCGGGTCTCCAGCGTGTTCACCATCGAAAAGGCGCTGGTGGGCGGCACGCGGATCCGCGCCTTCACCGGGGTCCTCAGCGACCCGCCGCTGCCTGACGGGGCCGTGCGCCCGGTACTGCGCGGCGATGCGACGGACGAGCTGCCCAAGCTGGTATCGACGATGAAGGCGTTGCTCGAGAACCTGCAGTCGATGACGTCGGCCGATTCGAACCTGCAGGCCAGCCTCGGGCACGTGAACACGGTGACCGGCCGCATGGCCGGCCGGTCCGGCGTGCTGGGCGCGGTGCTGGGCGGCGACGAGAACGCGCGGAAGGTGTTCGGCGCGCTGGACCGCGCGAACAAGCTGCTCGACTCCCTGGGTGGAGTATCCGCGAGACTCGACCAGACGCTGGCAAAGACCGACGAGCGGGTCTTCGGCAAGGACGGCGTGATGGACGAGACGCAGCAGTCGATCCGCCAGCTGAACGCGGTACTGGGCGATGTGCGCGAGAGCCTGAAAAAGGCCGACGCAGTGCTTGCGGACGCGCAGAAGATCGGCGCCAACGCGCGCGCTGCCACGGACGACCTCGCCACGCTGCGCGCCGAAGTCGAGGCCAGCCTGCGCAAGGTGAGCGCGCTGATCGCCGAGATCAACCGCAAGTGGCCGTTCGCGCGCGACACGGAGCTGAAGCTTCCATGAGGGTACTCGCTGCAGTGGTGTCGGCCGCGTTGCTTTGCGGCTGCGGCGGCGGGCCCGTGGCGCCCGACTGGCAGGTGAATGCCCAGGCTTCGCTGAGGAATTACGAGGCGGCTTATTTCACCGGCAACGCGCGGGTTGCGGAGGCTGAATTTGCGCGTGCGCGCTCGGATCTTGCGAGCACGGGTCGGCTCGACCTGGTGGCGCGCGCCGAACTCGTGCGCTGTGCCGCCCAAGTGGCGAGCCTTGCGTTCGACGACTGCCCCGGGTTCGCTGCGCTGGCCAACGACGCCGGCGCGGCCGAGCGGGCCTACGCCGCGTACCTCGCCGGACAATGGCAGGGGCTCGATGCAACTGCGTTGCCGCCGCAGCACCGGTCGGTCGTTGCCGCGGCGGGCGCGACGCTGCCCGAGGAGCCCTTCGCGCGTCTCGTCGCGGCCGGGGCGCTGCTGCGAGCGGGGCGAATCACGCCCGCGGCGATTGCCGCGGCCGCCGAAACCGCATCGGCACAGGGGTGGCGCCGCCCGCTGCTTGCATGGCTGGGGGTGCAGGAAAAGCGCGCCGCGGATGCAGGAGAAGCCGCCGAAGCGGCGCGCATCCGCCGCAGGATCGAACTGGTTTCCGGAGGAGGGACGGCACAATGAAAAATCCATCGAGGTTTTTTGCAGTGACTGTGGCGCTGGTGTCGATGCAGGCGCTGGCGCAGGGGTACCCGAACAAGCCCGTGCACGCGATCATCTCGTTCACGCCAGGCAGTTCCACCGATATCGTGGGCCGCGTGGTGATGCAGAAGGTGTCGGAGTACTGGGGGCAGCCCGTGGTCGCAGAAAATCGCGCCGGGGCGGGCGGGTCGATCGGCTCGGCCCTGGTTGCGCGCGCCGCGCCGGACGGCTACACCCTGCTGATCAACTCGGGCGCGCATTCGGTCAATCCCGCCATGTACGCGAAGCTGCCGTATGAGACGACCCGGGACTTCATCGACATCGCACCGCTGGCGGTGCAGCCCAACGTGCTGGTCGTGCCTGTCGGGTCTGCGGTGAAGAGCGTGGCCGACCTGGTGGCGGTTGCGAAAGCGAAACCGGGCGCGCTCAATTTCGGGCATGCCGGCGTCGGCAGCGGGACGCACCTCTCCACGGAAAAGTTCATCGCATCTGCCGGCATGAATGTGACGCAGGTTCCATTCAAGGGCACGCCTGAGGTGATCACGGCGCTGCTGGGCGGGCAGGTGGACTGCTACTGGGCGCCGATCTCGGCGGCCATGTCGAACATCAAGAGCGGCAAGCTGCGGCCGCTGGCGGTCAGCAGTGCGAAGCGCAACTCCCAGCTGCCGGACGTGCCGACCACCGGCGAGGCTGGCGTGGCGAACGCGAACTCCCCTCTGTGGTTCGGGCTGTGGGCGCCGGCGGGCACGCCTGCCGACATCGTCGCAAAGATCTCGGCCGACGCGCGGCGTGCAATTGCCGACCCGGGCGTGCGCGAGAAGCTTGCCAGCCTTGGCAATGACCCGCTGGACATGTCGCCTGAGGAGTTCGCGCGCTTCGTGCGCAGCGAGATCGAGGACTACACGCGCGTCGTGAAGGCCGCCGGCATCAAGCCGCAGTAGTCACGGGCGCGGGCGTCGCGCGAGCGTCAGGCCCGCGCGGCCTCGCGGTATTTCAGCGGCACCCCGGAGATGCGCTGCAGTTCGGCGAAGTCGAGCCCCTCGACGATGTCGACCACGTGCATTCCGTCGGGCTTGATGTCGATCACCGCCAGGTCCGTGTAGACGCGGCTCACGCAGCGCGCGCCCGTGAGCGGGTAGGTGCAGTACTCGACGAGCTTGCTCTCGCCCGACTTGGTGAGGTGCTCCATCATCACGAGCACGTTCTTTGCGCCCATCGCGAGGTCCATGGCGCCGCCCACGGCGGGAATCGCATCGGGTGCGCCGGTGTGCCAGTTGGCGATGTCGCCGGCCACGGACACCTGGAACGCGCCGAGCACGCAGAAGTCGAGGTGCTGGCCGCGGATCATCGCGAACGAGTCCGCGTGGTGGAAGTACGAGCCGCCTGCCAGCAGCGTCACCGGCTGCTTGCCTGCGTTGATGAGGTCGTCGTCCTCCGCGCCCTTCGCGGGCGCCGGGCCGATGCCGAGCACGCCGTTTTCGCTGTGCAGCAGCACTTCGCGCCCCTGCGGAATGTGGTTCGCGACGAGCGTGGGCAGGCCGATGCCAAGATTGACATAGGCGCCTTCGGGGATGTCCTGCGCGACTCGCGCCGCCATCTGGTTGCGGTCCATCTTCTTCATGCCGCTGCTCCTGTTTTGACGACGCGCTTCACGAAGATGCCCGGGGTGACGACCGATTCCGGGTCCAGCTCGCCGAGCTCGACGGTCTCGCGCACCTGCGCGATCGTGCACTTGGCGGCGCTCGCCATGATCGGGCCGAAATTGCGCGCGGTCATCCGGTAGGTGAGGTTGCCCCAGCGGTCGCCGCGGTCGGCCTTGATGAGCGCGTAGTCGGCGTGGATCGGGAGTTCGAGCACGTAGTCGCGGTCGCCGATGCGGCGCGTCTCCTTGCCTTCGGCCAGTTGCGTGCCGAACGCGGTGGGCGTGAAGAACGCACCGATGCCCGCACCCGCGGCGCGGATCCGCTCGGCGAGCGTGCCCTGCGGCACGAGCTCGAGCTCGAGTTCGCCCGAGCGATACGCCTTGTCGAAATGCCCCGAATCGGCCTGGCGCGGGAACGAGCAGATGATCTTCCTCACCTGCTTTGCTGCGATGAGCGCCGCGAGCCCGGTGTCGCCGTTGCCTGCGTTGTTGTTGACCACCGTGAGGTCTTTGGCGCCCTGCGCGATCAGCGCCGACATCAGTGCCGAGGGCATGCCGGCGCCGCCGAACCCGCCGATGAGGATGGTGGAGCCGTCGCGGATATCGGCGACGGCAGCTTCGAGGGAAGGAACGATTTTATTGATCATTCCGCGATTTTAGAGGCAAGCCTGCGGATTCCGCTCGAGTGTCTCGCTTTGCCAACCACCTTGGTCGGTCTTTGTGAGAAGTTACTTTCGGATAAATTTTTAACTAACTGATTATTAATGATGAAATAATTTCCACTTTGCCTGTGCAAAGCCACCGTAAGTCCTTGTTGGCGTTAGAAAAAACCCTTGACCGAGCGTTTCCATTCGCATAAAGTGGGGAAAGGTAGAAAATAGTGGTGAAACTTGGCGGGCAGAGGCCAGTTCACCCGGGAAAAAAGAAAATGGGTGGGACATTTCACGGCGCAACAGTCATCACGCTTGACGCGAAAGGGCGGCTCGCCCTGCCCACGCGTCACCGCGATGCACTGACTCTGGGCAACGGTGAGCTGGTACTCACCGCGCACCCGGACGGCTGCGTGCTGCTCTACCCGATGGCCGCGTGGGAGCCGAAGCGCGCCGACGTGGAAAAATTCTCCGCGTTCCATCCGCAGACCAGCCTGTGGAAGCGGCTGCTGCTCGGTTTCGAGGAGCATGTCGCGCCCGACGCTTCCGGGCGGATCCTGGTTTCCCCGGCGTTGCGCATCCACGCGAAGTTCGATCGCGAGCTGATGATGATCGGCCAGGGCAGCTACTTCGAGTTGTGGGACCACGGTCAGTGGACCGCGAAGCTTGCCCAGGCACTCGCACAGTCCGGTTCGACTCCACCCCCGGGCATGGAGAATTTCTCGCTGTGAGCCCGGCGAGAAACCTCCTCCCAGCCACCGATGGCCGAACACAGGCCGGTCCTTCTCTCCGAAGCGGTCGAAGCGCTTGCACTTCGCGCGGACGGCACCTACATCGATGCGACGTTCGGGCGCGGCGGTCACAGCCGCGCGATCCTGTCCGCGCTCGGTCCGCAGGGGCGGCTCGTTGCGCTCGACCGGGACCCGCAGGCGGTGGCCGAGGGGCAGGCGATCGCCGACCCGCGCTTTTCCATCTTTCACGCGCACTTTTCGCAACTGGGCGAAGTGCTGGACGCGTCGGGCATTGCGCTGGTCAATGGCGCGCTCTTCGACCTGGGTGTGTCCTCGCCGCAGATCGACGAGGCGGAACGCGGATTCTCCTTTCGCATGGACGGGCCGCTGGACATGCGCATGGATCCGACCCGCGGGGAGTCTGCCGCGCAATGGCTGGCCCGGGCTGACGAGTCCGACATCAGGGGGGTGATAAAAGACTATGGCGAAGAACGGTTTGCTAAACAGATTGCAGCGGCGATTGTTGCTGCTCGGGCGGCCGAGCCTATCGGGCGCACGCGGCAGCTTGCCAAGCTCGTGGGTGAAGCGGTCCGCACACGCGAGGCCGGGCAGGATCCGGCGACGCGCACCTTCCAGGCTCTACGGATTTTCATCAATCGGGAGCTTGAGGAAGTGTCGCTGAGCCTGCCACAGGCCGCGTCGCGCCTCGCGCCGCGCGGCCGCCTTGCGGCCATCAGCTTCCATTCGCTCGAAGACCGGATCGTGAAGCGCTTCATCCGCGACAGCGGCGTGCCGGACCTGCCGCGCGACCTGCCGCTGCGCGCGAGCGAACTGCCGCCGGCACTGCTCGAGCCGGTCGGGCGCGCAGTGAGGGCGTCGGCCGAGGAGGTCCGCGCCAACCCGCGTTCGCGCAGCGCGACACTGCGCATCGCTGAGCGCACGGAGGCGCCGTGGCGAAACTGAGCCTCGCGCTGCTCGCCGTGCTCGTCGCCTGCGCGCTGGGGCTCGTGACCTCGCAGCACAAGGCGAGGAAGCTCTTCTCCGAGCTGGAGCGCGAGCAGGAGCGTGCCCGCAACCTCGACATCGAGTACGGCCAGTTGCAGCTCGAGGCCAGCACCTGGGGACTGCATTCGCGCGTGGAGAAGATCGCGACCAATTCGCTTGCAATGCGTGCCTCGGATCCGCGTCGCGTGCGCCTGGTCCAGCCTGCGGGTGCCCCGAAGTGAGCGTTGCTGCATCGCCCGCTTTCGTGCGGCTGCCGGTGTGGCGCGCCCGCTTCGTGCTGTTCGCGCTGGTCGCCGCCTTCGGCGTCCTCGCCGGCCGCGCGGTGTACCTGCAGGCCGTGAACACCGATTTCCTGCAGATGAAAGGCGCATCGCGCTTCTCGCGCGTGCTCGAGGTGCCCGCGACCCGCGGCCGCATCCTCGACCGCAACGGCGAGGCCGTGGCGATTTCCACGCCGGTGAAATCCATCTGGGCGATCCCGGAGGACGTGCAGGCTTCGCCCGCGCAGGTGAAGTCGCTCGCCACCCTGCTCAACGTCGACCCGGCCGAACTGCAGAAGAAGTTTTCCGACACGACTCGCGATTTCGTCTACCTCAAGCGCCAGATCCCGCCCGAGCAGGCCGAACGGATCGCGGAACTCGGCCTCCCGGGCATCTACTCGCAGCGCGAGTACCGCCGCTACTACCCCGGCGGCGACGGCATGGCGCACGTGATCGGCTTCACCGGCGTGGGTGACGAAGGGCAGGAGGGCATCGAGCTCGCATTCCAGTCCTCGCTTGCGGGCAAGGCGGGCAGCCGGCGGGTGATCAAGGACCGCCGCGGCAGCATCGTCGAGGATCTCGAGTCGATCCGCGCTGCGCAGGACGGCAAGGACCTCACCCTGTCGGTCGACGGCAAGATCCAGAACATCGCCTTCGGGGCCCTGAAGTCCGCCGTCGAGTTCCACAAGGCCAAGGCCGGCGCCATCGTCGTGCTGGACGTGCGCTCGGGTGAAGTGCTCGCCCTGGCCAACATGCCTTCGTACAACCCCAACAACCGCGGCAAGCTCACCGGCGCGCAGCTGCGCAACCGCGTGATGACCGACATCTTCGAGCCCGGCTCGACGCTGAAGCCCTTCACTGTGGCGCTGGCCGTGGACGAAGGTCGCGTCCGGCCCGACACCATGATCCAGACCGCGCCGGGCAAGCTCACCATCGCCAACCACACCATCAGTGACGCGCATGCCTCGGGATTGCTGAGCGTTGCCCAGGTGATCCAGAAGTCCTCCAACGTGGGTGCCGCGAAGATCGCCCTCGGCCTGCCGAAGGAGGACATGTGGGACCTCTTCAAGCGGGTGGGATTCGGCGCGCAGCCTGCGCTCGGGTTTCCCGGCGAGGCCCAGGGCAAGGTGCGTGACTGGAAGACCTGGCGCCCGATCGAGCAGGCGACGATGTCGTACGGCCACGGGATTTCGGTTTCGCTGATCCAGCTTGCTCGCGCCTACAGCATCTTTGCTCGCGACGGCGAGCTGGCCCCGCTGACGCTGGTCCGGTCCGACATGCCGGTGGCGGGGCGTCGGGTGATTTCCGTCGAGACGGCGCGTGCACTGCGCGAGATGCTCGAAATGGCGGTGCAGCCCGGCGGGACCGCGCCGCGCGCCCGCGTGATGGGTTATCGCGTCGCGGGCAAGACGGGCACGGCGCACAAGCTGGAAAACGGCGGGTACGCCGCGCACAAGTACATCTCGTCCTTCGTTGGGTTTGCGCCAGTGTCGGATCCGCGGCTCGTGATCGCCGTGATGATCGACGAGCCTTCCAACGGGCAGTACTACGGCGGCGCCGTGTCAGCGCCGGTGTTTTCGCAAGTCATGCAGGGCGCGTTGCGCAGCCTTGGCGTACCGCCGGACGCTCCGATGCAGCCCGTGGAAGTCCCCGGCGAAGGCGATGAAGTCAAGGAGGGCACTTGATGCGCGGCTGCAGGGAAAATCTCAGGAATTCTTGTGACGGGATGGGCGAGTGGACGTATTCGGCACACTGGCGCAGCAGGGGGCGATGATCGACAGGCTCGTCTCCGACAGCCGGCGCGTGGCGCCCGGGGCGGCTTTTTTCGCCTATCCGGGCGAGGCCGCCGACGGTCGCCGCCACATCCCGGACGCGCTTGCGCACGGCGCCGCCGCAGTGGTGTGGGAGGCGGAGGGATTCGACTGGGATCCGGCCTGGCGCGTGCCCAACGCGCCGGTCAAGGGCCTCAAGCAGGAGGCGGGGCGCCTTGCCCATGAATACTACCGTCGTCCCTCCGAGCTCATGTGGACGTGCGGCGTGACCGGAACCAACGGCAAGACGTCGTGCTCGCAGTGGGTTGCCGCCGCGCTCGGCGCGCACGGCGCCCGCGCCGCGGTCATCGGCACGCTGGGGGCGGGCTTCGATGGGAGGTCGGTTGAGCTTGGCAACACCACCCCCGACGCGCTCGAGCTGCACCGGCTGCTGGCGGAATTCCGCGACGAGGGTGCGAAGGCCGTGGCGATGGAGGTCTCCTCCCATGGGCTGGTGCAAGGGCGGGTCAACGGAGTGCACTTCGACTGTGCATTGTTTACGAACCTTACCCACGACCACCTCGACTATCACGGGTCCATGCAGGCGTATGCGGCGGCGAAGGCCCGCCTGTTCGACTTCGCATCGCTGCAGCGTGCGGTACTCAACCTGGACGATGTCGTCGGCGTGCAGTTGGCGCGCAGCCTGGGGGAGCGCGGGTTGCGGTTGATCGGTTACAGCCTGTCCGCGGAAGGCATCGCCCCGGGCAGCGTGGGCGAATTCATTGCGGCGCGCGAGATACGCGTCGGCCCGGCTTCGACGAGCGTCTCGCTCGCCACGAGCTGGGGCAAACGCGAGGCCACGTTCCGGCAGGTCGGCCGGTTCAATGTGTCCAATATTCTGGGCGTGCTGGGATGCCTCGTCGCCTACGGACTGGACATCGACGCGGCCCTCGCCGCGGTGGCAGACCTGCCCGACGTGCCCGGACGGATGCAGCGCATGGGCGGTGACGGCCGGCCCACCGCGGTGATCGACTATGCCCACACGCCCGATGCCCTGGAAAAAGTGCTGAGCGCGCTGCGCCCGGTGGCCGAGGCTGGCGGCGGACAGCTGGTGGCGGTTTTTGGCGCGGGCGGCGACCGCGACGCGACCAAGCGCTCCCGCATGGGCGAAGTGGCTTCGCGCCTCGCGGACCGCATCCTCCTGACGTCGGACAACCCGCGCAGCGAGGATCCGGTGGAGATCATCGAGGCCATCCGCCGCGGCGTGACGATCGCACATGCCGCGGAGCTTGATCGCGCGAAGGCCATTGTTGCGGCGATCCGGGGTGCGCAAGCGGGGGATGTGGTCCTGATCGCCGGCAAGGGGCACGAGGCCTACCAGGAAGTGGCCGGCCGGCGACTGCCTTTTTCCGACAGCGCGATCGCAGGGCAGGCCATCGCCGCATGGGGGCGCTCATGATGCGCGTGTCGCAGGCCTCCGAAGTGCTCTACGGCACGCACGCCGGTCTGGACGCCGGGTTTACCAGCGTCTCGACCGACAGCCGCACGATCCAGCCGGGGGCGCTCTTCGTGGCGCTGCGCGGCGAGAAATTCGACGGCCACGATTTCATCGCCGCCGTGGCCCGTTCCGGCGCAGCCGCGGCCATGGTCGATGCCCGGTTCGATGCGGCGGGCGCCCCGCTGCCCCTGATCATCGTCGACGACACGCGGTTTGCGCTCGGGCGCCTTGCCCAGCACTGGCGGGCGCAGTTCTCGCCGGTGCTGATCGGGATCGCCGGCTCGAACGGCAAGACCACGACCAAGGAAATGATCGCCAGCATCCTGCGCAGCGCCGCGGGCGAGGACGCCGTGCTGTCTACGGCGGGCAACCTCAACAACGAAATCGGGCTGCCGCTCACGCTCCTGCGGATGCGCGAAGCGCACCGCCTTTGCGCGATCGAGCTCGGCATGAACCACAAGGGCGAGATCGCCTACCTCGCGCAGATCGCGCGACCCACCATCGCGGTGGTCACCAATGCGCAGCGCGAGCACCTGGAATTCATGGGCTCGGTCGACGAGGTCGCCGAAGAGAATTCCGCCGTGTACCGCGCGCTGCCCGAGGAGGGCGTCGCAGTGGTGAATGCGGATGACGAGCACGCGGGCGACTTCCGGCGAGCCGCCGAAGGCAGCCGCGTGGTGGACTTTGCGCTGAACCGTGGCGCAGCGGTGACCGGGCGATACCAGCTGAAGCACCTGTCGTCGTCGGTCCGCATTGCCTGCCCGGCGGGGGAGATCGAGGCGACGCTGTCGATCCCCGGACTGCACAACGTCATGAATGCGCTCGCCGCGGCAGCCGCCACATACGCCGCGGGCATTGCTCCGCAGGCCATTGCCGCAGGACTCACCGCCTTCCGGCCGTACACCGGCCGGCTGCAGGTGAAGAAGTCCCCGGAGGGGATGACCGTGATCGACGACAGCTACAACGCCAACCCGGACTCGGTGCGCGCCGCGATCGACGTGCTCGCCGGCGCGCCCGGACGGACCGTGCTCGTGCTCGGCGACATGGGTGAAGTCGGCGACGACGGCCCGGACTTCCACAGTGAAATCGGCCGCTACGCGCGCGAGCGCGGCATCTGCAGCGTCCTCGCGATCGGCGAATCGACCGCGCACACGGTCGCCGCCTTCGGCCAGGACGCGCGCCACTTCGGCTCCTGTGAAGACCTCACGGAGGCCCTGGAGCGGGTGCGCGATCCCGGCACGACCGTGCTCGTGAAGGGCTCGCGCTTCATGCGCATGGAGCGGGTGGTTGCTGCGCTGACCGGCGCGACGGCGGGGGGGCACTGATGCTGCTCGAACTCGCCCAGTGGCTGGCCAAGGACATGCGGGTCTTCAATGTCTTCAACTACATCACGCTCCGCGCCGTGCTGTCGTGCCTCACGGCGCTCGCGATCTCGCTGATCCTCGGGCCGCTGGTGATCCGCAAGCTCACCGCCTACAAGATCGGCCAGTCGGTGCGCGAAGACGGGCCGAAGTCGCACCTCACCAAGGCCGGCACGCCGACCATGGGCGGCGCGCTGATCCTCTTGTCGATCGGGTTCACCACGCTGCTGTGGGGCGACCTGACCAACCGGTTCCTGTGGGTCGTGCTGCTCGTGACCGTTGCCTTTGGCGCGGTGGGCTGGGTCGACGACTACCGGAAGGTCGTGCACCGCAACCCCAAGGGACTGTCGGCGAAGGCCAAGTTCTTCTGGCAGTCGGTGTTCGGCCTGGCCGCGGCGGGCTATCTCGCGTGGAATGCCGGCAGCATGCCCGCGCTGAACCAGCTGATCGTGCCGTTCTTCAAGCATGTGGCCTATCCGCTGGGCACGGTCGGCTTCATCTTCCTCACGTACTGCGTGATCGTGGGCACATCGAATGCGGTCAACCTCACCGACGGGCTGGACGGCCTTGCGATCATGCCGACGGTGATGGTGGGCAGCGGCCTCGGCATCTTCGCCTATGTGGCGGGGCACTCCGTGTTCTCCAAGTACCTCGGCCTGCCCTACATCCCCGGCGCGGGCGAACTGATCGTGTTCTGCGGGGCGCTGGCCGGTGCAGGCCTCGGGTTCCTGTGGTTCAACGCCTACCCGGCGGAAGTCTTCATGGGCGACGTGGGCGCACTGGCCCTCGGCGCCGCGCTCGGGACGATCGCCGTCATCGTGCGCCAGGAAATCGTGCTCTTCATCATGGGCGGCGTGTTCGTCGCGGAGACCCTGTCGGTGATGATCCAGGTCATCTACTTCAAGTTGTCCGGGGGTAAACGCATCTTCCGAATGGCGCCGCTGCACCATCACTACGAGCTCGAAGGCTGGAAGGAATCGCAGGTCGTGGTGCGGTTCTGGATCATCACGATGATGCTGGTGCTGTTCGGCCTGTCGACGCTGAAGCTCAGGTGACCGAGGCGTTGGAAAAAATGACCACCACCGAGCCCCCGTTCGCATCGCTCACCCGGCCGCAGCCCATGGCGCTGGCCGGCAAGCGCGTGCTCGTGCTCGGCCTGGGCGACACCGGCTTGTCGGTGGCGAAGTGGGTCGCCCGCGAAGGCGGCCTCGCGCGTGTTGCGGATTCGCGCGACGAGCCGCCGAGGCTGGCCGCACTGAAGGCCGCGGTGCCCTCGGCCGAGGCACGGTGCGGGGCATTCACGCCGGCATTGCTCGAGGATGCGGACCTGCTTTGCGTGAGCCCGGGGCTTTCGCTGGAGGAGGGCGTCGTGCGTGAAGCGATCGCCGCCGGCGTCCCGGTCTGCGGCGACATCGAATTGTTCGCCTGGGGCCTTGCTGCGCATGGCCGCGGGAAGGTGCTGGCGATCACCGGCACCAACGGCAAGACGACGGTGACCTCGCTTTGCGGCCACCTGCTGCGCGGCGCCGGCCTCGATGCCGAGGTTGCGGGCAATATCGCGCCGCCAGCACTGGATGCGCTCGCGGCGCGGCTGGATGCGGGGAAGCTCCCCGCGGCGTGGGTGCTCGAGCTGTCGAGCTACCAGTTGGAAACGACGTGGTCCCTCGCGCCCGATGTGGCGACGATGCTGAACCTTACGGAGGATCACCTCGATCGCTACCCGGGATTCGCCGCCTACGGCGCCGCCAAGGCACGCATCTTCCAGGGGCGCGGCGTGCAAGTGCTGAACCGCGACGACCCTCACTCCCTCGCGATGGCGGAAGACGGGCGCAGGCGGATCACATTCGGCCTGGGCAGGCCTGTGGCAGACGAGGATTTCGGCTGCGTTGCCGTGGACGGTGTGAAGTGGATAGCGCAAGGGCACAACGTGCTGGCCCGGGTCGACGCGCTGCCCATCCATGGATGGCACAACGCCGCGAATGCGATGGCGGCGATGGCGCTCGCACGCGCGGCGGGTGCGGCCTACGCGCCGCTGGTCGCGACGGTGGGGACTTTTCAGGGTTTGCCGCACCGCCTCGAGAAGGTCGGGACAGTGCGGGGCGTCGACTACTACGACGATTCGAAAGGCACCAACGTGGGCGCCACGATTGCGGCGCTGCGCGGTCTCGCACGTCCGGTGATGCTGATCGCCGGTGGCGTGGGCAAGGGACAGGATTTCACGCCGCTGGCCGAGCCGGTGGGCGAATTCGCGCGGCGCGTGCTGCTGATCGGGGAGGACGCGGGCCGGATCGAGTCCGCGATCGCGCCGAGCGGCGTGGCTGCCGAACGCTGCGCGACCCTCGAAGCTGCGGTGGCCGCCGCGGCACGGCATGCACGGGCCGGGGACGCTGTCCTGCTTTCTCCCGCCTGCGCGAGCCTCGACATGTTCCGCGACTACAAGCACCGCGGTGACGTGTTTGCGGCAGCGGTCAAGGCACTGGGGACGGGGCATGGCTAGCTACGTCTTCGCCCAGCGCCCGGCCATGGCCGAATACGACCGCTCGCTCGCGTGGGCGGCATTCCTGCTGGTCGCCACGGGCCTCGTGATGGTCTATTCGGCTTCCATCGCCATTGCGGAAGGCAGCCGGTTCACGGGCAACAATTCGGCCTACTTCCTCATCCGGCAGAGCATTTTCCTCGCGCTGGCGCTCTTCGCAGCGACCCTGACCTTCATGGTGCCGGTGCGCGTCTGGCAGACCAGCGCGCCCTGGTTCTTCCTCGCCGGGATGGTGCTGCTGGTCCTGGTCCTGATCCCGGGCATCGGCCGCGAGGTGAACGGCGCGCGGCGCTGGCTCAACCTCATCGTGTTCAACTTCCAGCCGTCCGAGTTGATGAAGCTGGCTGCCGTGCTGTACGCGGCCGACTACACCGTGCGCAAGCACGCGGTGATGAAGAGCTTCAAGAAGGGCCTGCTTCCGATGCTGGGCGTCATGCTCGGCGTGTCCTGGCTGCTGTTGAGGGAGCCCGACTTCGGCGCCCTGGTGGTGGTGGCGGTGACGACCTTCGGCATCCTCTTCCTGGGGGGGATGAACGGGCGGCACTTCGTGGCGCTGGTCGGGATGCTGGCCGTGGGATTCGCGGCGCTGGTGTTGTCTTCGCCGTACCGCATGCAGCGCATCTTCGGGTTCATGGATCCCTGGGCGGATGCCTACGGCAAGGGGTACCAGCTGTCGCACGCGCTGATCGCGTTCGGGCGCGGCGAGTGGTTCGGCGTGGGCCTGGGCGCAAGCGTGGAGAAACTGCACTACCTGCCCGAAGCGCATACCGACTTCCTCCTGGCCGTGATCGCAGAGGAACTCGGCTTTGTCGGCGTCTTCGCGGTGATGGGTCTCTTCGTCTGGCTCGTGTTCCGCGCCTTCGCGATCGGGCGCCAGGCGGCGCTGCAGGAGCGGCACTTCGCCGCGCTGAGCGCGCAGGGCATCGGCATCTGGATCGGATTCCAGACGCTCATCAACATGGGCGTGAACGTCGGCCTGCTGCCGACCAAGGGCCTCACGCTGCCGCTCATGAGCTTCGGCGGATCGGGCCTGGTGGTGAACTGCGTTGCGCTCGCAATCCTCCTGCGCATTGACTGGGAAAGCCGCCAGCAGGCGAAGGGGCTCGCCCAATGATGACGAACGCGGGACAAGCCCGCCTGGGCAAGACCATCATGATCATGGCCGGTGGCACCGGCGGGCATGTGTTCCCCGGGCTCGCCGTCGCCGACTTCATGCGCGGGCTCGGCTGGCGCGTGGTCTGGATGGGGGCGCGCACCGGCATGGAGTCGCGCCTCGTGCCCGAGCATGGGTACGAGATGGCGTGGATCCGGGCCAGTGCACTGCGCGGCAAGGGGCTCGTCGCCAAGCTGCTCCTGCCGATGCGCCTCCTGCTCGCGTTCTGGCAGAGCGCACGGGCGATCTTCGCGGTGCGGCCGGACGTCGTGCTCGGCATGGGCGGGTACGTCGCGTTCCCGGGCGGGATGATGGCTTCGCTGCTGAACAAGCCGCTCGCCGTGCACGAGCAGAACGCGATCGCAGGATTGACCAACAAGGTGCTGGCCGGTGTCGCCGACCGGGTGATGGCCGCCTTCCCGGGCGCGCTCAAGTCGGCCCAGTGGACCGGCAACCCGGTACGTGCGGCGATTGCCGGCCTGCCGGTGCCCTCCGCACGGTACGCGGGACGCAGCGGCCCCCTCCTGGTGCTCGTGGTCGGCGGCAGCCTCGGGGCGCAGGCGCTCAACGAAGCCGTGCCGAAGGCCCTCGCGCTGATCCCGGCGGCGGAGCGTCCACGGGTCGTGCACCAGTCGGGCGAGAAGCACCTCGAAGGGCTGCGGGCCGCATACACGGCAGCAGGCGTCGAGGGCGAACTGGTGGCATTCATCAACGACATGGCCGCGCGCTATGCCGAAGCGGACCTCGTGATCTGTCGCGCAGGCGCGCTGACGGTATCGGAACTGGCCGCGGCCGGGATGGCCAGCATCCTGGTGCCTTTCCCGTATGCGGTGGACGACCACCAGACGGCGAATGCGCGGTTCCTGGCCGATAGCGGCGCGGCCGTCCTGGTCCAGCAATCGGACGTGAATCCCGGGCAGCTGGCCGCCCTGATCCGCGGCATGGACCGGACCGCACTGGCCGCGATGGCGGAGAAGGCGCGCGCGCTCGGCAAGCCCGAAGCGACGCGCCTCGTCGCCGAAGCCTGCATCGAACTGGCGGGAGGGCGCGCGTGAAGCACAAGGTACGCCGCATCCATTTCGTCGGCATCGGCGGCTCCGGCATGAGCGGGATCGCGGAAGTGCTCGTGAACCTCGGGTACCAGGTGAGCGGCTCCGACCTGTCGGCCAATGCCGCGACGCGCAGGCTGGAGCAACTCGGTGTCGTGGTGCAGTTCTCGCACGCTGCGGGGAACGTCGAAGGCGCCGATGCGATCGTCGTATCCACTGCGGTGAAGGGCGACAACCCGGAAGTGATCGCTGCCCGGGCGAAGCGCATCCCGGTCGTGCCGCGCGCGCTCATGCTCGCCGAACTGATGCGCCTGAAGCAGGGCGTGGCCATCGCCGGCACGCATGGCAAGACCACGACCACGAGCCTGATCGCCAGCGTGCTCGCCGAAGGCGGCCTCGACCCGACCTTCGTGATCGGCGGCCGGTTGACCAGCGCTGCGTCGAACGCGCGACTGGGGGCGGGTGACTTCATCGTGGTGGAAGCCGACGAGTCCGACGCGTCCTTCCTGCACCTGCAGCCGGTGGTGGCGGTGGTGACCAACATCGACGCCGACCACATGGATACCTACCAGCACGATTTCGCACGGCTGAAGCAGGCGTTCATCCAGTTCCTGCAGAACCTGCCGTTCTACGGCAGCGCGATCCTCTGCATCGACGACGCGAACGTGCGGGAAATCCTCCCGTTCGTCACCAAGCCGGTCGTGTCCTACGGGCTCGGCGAGGACGCAATGGTGCGGGCCACCGGCCTCGAACACGCCGGCGGTGCGATGCGCTTCAACGTGTTGCGCGAGAAGTCCGCGACCCTCGACGTGACGCTCAACCTGCCGGGCCGGCACAACGTGTTGAACGCGCTGGCCGCCATCGCGGTGGCGACCGAGTTGGGCGTGGCCGATGCGGCGATCCAGAAAGCACTGACGGAATTCCGCGGCGTGGGCCGGCGCTTCCAGCGTTGTGGCGAAGTGCCGCTGGCGGGTGGGGGCGCCTTCACGCTGGTCGACGACTACGGCCATCACCCGGTTGAAATGGCCGCCACGCTCGCCGCGGCGCGCGGCGCTTTCCCGGGACGCAGGCTGGTGCTCGCCTTCCAGCCGCACCGGTTTACCCGCACTCGCGACCTCTTCGAGGATTTTGTGCGTGTGATCTCCACGGCGGACGCAGTGGTGCTGGCTGAGGTGTATGCAGCCGGCGAGCCGCCGATCGTGGCAGCAGACGGGCGTGCGCTGGTTCGCGCAGTGCGCGTGGCGGGCAAGGTCGAACCGGTCTTTGTCGACGACATCGCGCAGATGGCGGATGCGATCCGGCGCGTGGCGTTGGACGGCGATGTCGTGCTGTCGATGGGCGCGGGCTCGATCGGCAACGTCCCCGCGCAGCTTGCAGCGGGAGCCGCGTGAGCGACATGGACATGTCCGAGACCAGACACATGACAGGACTGCGCGGCGAGCTGAAGCTGGCCGAGTCGATGGCGCGGCACGTGAGCTGGCGCGCGGGCGGCGTGGCGGCGCGGGTCTACTCCGCGGCCGACCGTGACGACCTCGGCGTGTTTCTGCGCCAGCTGCCGGCGGAAGAGCCCGTGGTGTTCATCGGCCTGGGCAGCAATGCGCTGGTGCGCGACGGCGGATTCCGCGGCACGGTCGTGCTGACCCATGCAGCCACCAAGCGGCCGGCCTTGGTCGATGGGCTTGTCCAGGCGGAAGCAGGCGTCGCAAGCCCCAAGGTGGCGCGCTTTGCGGCGATGAATGGCTTTGCGAACGCCGAGTTCCTGGCCGGCATCCCGGGCAGCATCGGCGGGGCGCTCGCCATGAACGCGGGGTGCTATGGCTCCGAGACCTGGGATATCGTCGAGCGCGCGCAGACCATCGATCGCCACGGGAACCTCAGGGTTCGCGACAAGGCGGACTTCGCGATCGGCTATCGCCACTGCGAACTGAAGCAGGGAATCATCGGGCGCGACGAATGGTTCACCGCCGCCTACTTCAAGCTTCCGGCCGGCGACAGCGAAGCTTCGCGAGCCCGCATCAAGGAACTGCTGTCGAAGCGCGTTGCGTCGCAGCCCTTGTCGCTGCCGAATGCAGGCAGCGTGTTCCGCAACCCGCCGGGCGACTACGCGGCGCGCCTGATCGAGTCGTGCGGCCTGAAGGGGCTTGAGCGCGGCGGCGCGCGGGTGTCGGAAAAGCACGCGAACTTCATCGTGAATCCCAAGGGCGTGGCGCGCGCTTCGGACATCGAAGCGTTGATCGAGGCGGTTCGCGCCACCGTGCTGCAGAAGACCGGCGTGGACCTGCATCCAGAGGTGCGCATCATCGGGGAGGCGGCATGAGCGCGTTCGGGAAAGTCGCCGTGCTGATGGGGGGCAAGTCCGCCGAGCGCGAGATCTCGCTGATGAGCGGCGGGGGCGTGCTCAAGGCGCTTCGCTCCAAAGGCGTTGACGCGCACGAGTTCGACCCGTCGAAGCGCGACCTCGCGGACCTCAGGCGGGAGGGCTTCGCGCGCTGCTTCATCGCACTGCATGGTCGTGGCGGCGAAGACGGCACGATCCAGGGGGGCCTCGAGTGCCTGGGTATCCCGTATACCGGCAGCGGCGTGCTCGGTTCGGCCATCGCCATGGACAAGTGGCGCACCAAGATGATCTGGCTCGCCAACGGCCTGCCCACGCCGCGCTATCGAATGCTGTCTGCCCTCGACGACTGGGATGCGGTCGCGAGGGACCTGGGCCTGCCGCTGATCGTGAAGCCCGCGAACGAGGGGTCCACGCTCGGCCTGACCAAGGTGACCGCCGCGGCCCAGCTGCCGGCCGCCTACGAACTGGCGGCGAAGAAGTTCCACGACATGGCCCTCGCCGAGCAGTTCATCGACGGGCCCGAGTTCACGGCCAGTATCCTCGGTGAGACGGCGCTGCCGCTCATCCGCATCGAGGCGCCGCAGGGCAACTACGACTACCAGAACAAGTACTTCACCGACGACACGAAGTATCACTGCCCGTGCGGGCTGCCGGCGGCCGAGGAGCAGGCGCTGCAGGCCCTAGCGGTGCGCGCGTTCCGCCTGGTCGGATGCTCGGGCTGGGGGCGCGTCGACCTGATGCTCGACCGGTCCGGCAACCCGTCCCTGCTCGAAGTCAATACCTCGCCGGGCATGACCGGGCATTCGCTGGTGCCGATGGCCGCGCGCCAGGTCGGGATCGCCTACGAGGACCTCTGCGTCAAAGTGCTGGAGACCGCCCATGTGGGATAACCCCAGGCTCCTCAACATGGCGGCCAACGGCCTCATCGCGCTGGCGATCGTGATGCTCGGCTTCGCGGGGACGCAGGCCCTGCTCAATTCGCCGCTGTTCCCGCTGCGCGAGGTGACGGTTCTCGGGGAGCTGGCGCATACGACCCGCGATGAGCTCGAAGGTGCGACCCGCGGCCGCGTCGCCGGCAACTTCTTCGCGGTCGACCTGGGCGTCATCCGCAACGGGTTGGAGCAGCTCGCGTGGGTGCGCCGCGCCGACGTGCGTCGCGTGTGGCCCGACCGCATTGAAGTGCGGCTTGAGGAACACGTCGCGCTGGCGCGGTGGGGGGACGTCGGGCTGGTGAATACGTACGGCGAGCGCTTTGCCGGGCAGACCGAGGCCATGCTGCCGGTGTTCGCCGGTCCCGCGCATACCGAGGGCGAGGTCACGCGCCGCTATCGCCGCTATGCCGAACTGCTCGGGCCGCTGGGCAGCGCGCTGGACCGCGTGATCCTCACCCCGAGGTTCGCGTGGCAGCTGCGCCTCGCGAACGGCCTCAGCATCGAACTCGGGCGCGACCTGGCCAATGCCGCCGCCGAAGCGCGGCTCGTGCGGTTCGTCGCGGCTTACCCGCAGACGCTCGGGCGCATCGCCCGCAGGCACGAGTACGTCGACCTGCGATACACGAACGGTTTTTCCCTGCGCGTGACCGATTTCGGTCGCGACGGGGTGCAGAAAGAAAAAGCGAAGGGCTGACAGGACATCATGGCAAAGGAAATCAAGGAACTCGTCGTCGGTCTGGACATCGGCACCTCGAAAGTGGTGGCGCTGGTGGCGGAGATCATGCCGGACGGCAGGATCGAAGTCCTCGGCATGGGCAGCCACGAGTCCAAGGGACTGAAGAAGGGGGTGGTGGTCAACATCGAGTCGACCGTGAGCGCAGTGCAGCGCGCGCTGGAGGAGGCCGAGTTGATGGCCGACTGCAAGATCGCCTCGGTCTTCACCGGCATCGCAGGCAGCCACATCAAGAGCTTCAACTCCACCGGCATGGTCGCGATCAAGGACCGCGAAGTCACCGCGATGGACGTGGAGCGGGTGATCGAAACCGCGCGGGCGGTGAACATCCCCACCGACCAGCAGATCCTGCACGTGCTGCGCCAGGAGTACATCATCGACGGGCAGGAAGACGTGCGCGAGCCTATCGGCATGTCCGGCGTGCGGCTGGAAGTCAAAGTCCACATCGTCACCGGCGCCGTGTCGTCGGCCCAGAACATCGTCAAGTGCGTGCGCCGCTGCGGGCTCGAGGTCAACGACCTGATCCTGCAGCCGCTTGCCTCGTCCCGGGCGGTGCTGTCCGAGGACGAGAAGGACCTCGGCGTGTGCCTCGTGGATATCGGTGGCGGTACTACGGACATCGCAATCTTCACCCACGGCGCGATCCGCCACACGGCGGTCATCCCGATCGCCGGCGACCAGATCACCAACGACATCGCGATGGCGTTGCGCACGCCGACCCCGGATGCGGAAACGATCAAGATCCGGCACGGCGTGTCGCTGCGCCAGCTCGCCGACCCCAATGAAATGGTCGAGGTCCCGGGCATCGGGGAGCGCGCCCCGCGCATGATGTCGCGCCAGACGCTGGCCGAAGTGATCGAGCCGCGCGTCGAGGAACTGTTCACGCTCGTGCAGAAGGTGCTGCGCGAGTCCGGCTTCGAGGAATTGCTGTCGTCGGGCGTCGTGCTGACCGGAGGGTCGGCCACCATGCAGGGCATGGTCGAGCTCGGCGAGGAGATCTTCCACATGCCGGTCCGCATCGGCCTGCCCGTGTATTCGGGCGGCCTTGCCGACGTGGTTCGCAACCCGCGCTACGCAACCGCGATGGGGTTGCTGCTGGAGGGAGCCTCGCAGATCCAGCACGGCCAGGTGATGCGCCAGGGCGGTTCGGTCAAGGCGGTGCTTGCGCGCATGCGCGAGTGGTTCCAGCGCAATTTCTGATGTTCGTCTTTCTTTGATTAAGCAGTCAGTCCAACCGGCAAGGAGAAAATAAAAATGTTCGAAATCGTAGACAGCCAGGGTACCGGTCCAGTAATCAAGGTGGTGGGGGTCGGCGGCGCCGGCGGCAATGCCGTCAACCACATGATCGGCAAGGGCGTGGAGGGCGTGGAGTTCATCGCCGTCAACACCGACGCGCAGGTCCTCGCGCGCAACCAGGCACGCAACCAGATCCAGATCGGGTCGAGCGGCCTGGGTGCGGGCGCCAAGCCCGAGGAAGCGCGCGCGGTCGCGCTGGCCGAGCGCGAACTCCTGCAGGAGTCGCTCGAGGGTGCACACATGGTGTTCATCACTGCGGGCATGGGCGGCGGCACGGGCACGGGCGCCGCGCCGGTCGTTGCCGAAGTCGCGCGCGAGATGGGCATCCTCACGGTCGCCGTGGTGACCAAGCCGTTCTCCTTCGAGGGCACAAAACGCATGCGTTTGGCCGAGGCGGGCATCGCGGAACTGGGCTCGCACGTCGACGCATTGATCGTGATCCTCAATGACAAGCTCGAGGAAGTGCTCGGCGAGGATGTCACGATGGACGAGGCGTTCCGCGCCGCGGACGACGTGCTGAACAACGCCGTCGCGGGGATCTCGGAGATCATCAACCGCGAGGGCCTGGTGAACGTGGACTTCCAGGACGTGCGCACGGTGATGTCCGAGCAGGGCATGGCGATGATGGGTTCGGCGCAGATGTCGGGCATGGACCGCGCGCGGATCGCGGCCGAACAGGCGATTGCGAGCCCGCTGCTCGAGGGCGTGACACTGTCCGGTGCGCGCGGCGTGCTGGTCAACATCACCGCCACCCGCGAGAGCCTGAAGCATGGCGAAGTGAAGGCGGTCATGAACACGGTGCGCAGCTTCGCCGCGGACGACGCGACCATCATCTTCGGGGCGGTCTACGACCCGTCCATGGAAGACAACCTGCGCGTGACGGTGGTTGCGACGGGACTCGGCTCGGCGGCGGCGCAGCGGCAGCAAAAGCCCCAGCTGGTCACGACCCTGAAGACCGGGACGGACAACCAGCCGGTGATGGCCACTGGCAACGGGGTGAACTACGAGCACCTCGAAATGCCGGCCGTCATGCGCAGCAACCGCGCCCGGCAGGCCGAGGCGCTGGCCCAAAGCGGGGTCGACAAGTACGACATTCCGGCTTTCTTGCGCAAGCAGGCGGACTGAGCGAGCCTGTCCCCTCAGACGGAATCCGACCTTCACCCTTGCCGGTTGGGTCGGGTTCCGCCTTTTTCTGGACGATTGTCGCAATGCAGCATTGCTGCAGATATGCTACACTTTGAGCGTAAACAGGCACTTATACTGACCTAATTCAACCCCAGAGCTTCTTTGCCCTTCCAGATCCCGCCATGCTTCGCCAACGCACACTGAAGTCATTGATCAGCACCACCGGCGTCGGGCTGCACACGGGGCAGAAGATCCGCATGGTGTTGCGTCCGGCGCAGCCGGACACGGGTGTGGTGTTTCGCCGGGTGGACCTGGATCCCATCGCGGACATTCCTGCCCGTGCAGAGTCTGTGGGCGAAACGCGGTTGTCCTCTTGCCTCGTCAGTGGTGGCGCGAAGGTCTACACAGTCGAACACCTCATGTCCGCGCTTTCCGGACTGGGCATCGACAACGTGTTCGTGGACCTGGACGGCCCCGAAGTCCCCATCATGGATGGCAGTGCGGCGCCGTTTGCCTTCCTGATCCAGACAGCGGGAATCGAGGAGCAGTCCGCGCCGAAGCGGTTCGTCCGGATCAAGAAGCGCGTCGAAGTCGCCGAAGGCGACAAGTGGGCGCGCCTCGAGCCTTTCGACGGCTACCGGCTGTCGTTCTCGATCGTGTTCAACCATCCCGTCATCGAGAAAAGCAACCAGTCGGTGAGCATTGATTTCGCGGAGACTTCCTACCTGAAGGAGATCGCCCGCGCGCGTACTTTCGGGTTCATGCAGGATGTCGAGCAACTGCGCGAAGACGGCCTGGCGCTGGGGGGCGGTCTGGACAACGCGGTGGTGCTCGACGAATACCGGGTGCTGAATGCCGAGGGCCTGCGCTTCAGCGACGAATTCATCCGGCACAAGGTGCTGGATGCGATCGGCGACCTGTACCTGATCGGCAAGCCGATCCTTGGCGCCTTCAGTGCCCACAAGTCCGGGCATGCCCTGAACAACCGGCTGCTGCGGGAACTGATCGCCCGCCCGGATGCATGGGAAGTGGCCAGTTTCGAGCGGGCCGAAGACGCCCCGGCCGGCGTGGCCGGCCTCGTCCGCCAGTTCGCCTGATCGGGGGCGGGCCTGGTGCTCGTCCTGAGGATCGTTGCCCTGCTCGCCGTCATCGGCATGGGCGTGGCCGCCATGGCCTGGGTCTTCACCGGAAACCGCAAGTACCTGAAGGTCGCCTGGCGGATTTTTCAGGTTGCCCTGGTGGCGGCCTTGCTCTTCCTGGTCTTGCTATTCTTTGAACGGCTGCTCGTGATCATCTGATTCGCCTGGCCTCAAGCCGCGGCGTTTCAGCATTGATTTCAGGGACTTACGAAAAGCCGAGTCCGGCAGTCGGGCATACAGGGCAGACAACTCCGCCAGGGCAGCCTGGCTGATCAGGGCCTGTTTCTGCGGTGCAGCATCCGCCGCCCGGGCGGCGGCCGGTTGCACCCTCACGGAAACTGAATTAACCTGCGACCGCTGTTTCGAGATGTAAATCCCTAGGCTTTCCGACAAGAGCTTCAGTTTGGCCGCCGCCGGCCCATTGGCGGCATGAATGACGAGTTTGCCCTCCTTGAAGTTCGACACGCGTGCCAGTGGCGCGAGTTCGGGGGGCAGGAAACCGTCCAGCAACTTGGAGAGCGCGTCGAGTTCGCGCGCTTTTTCCATGATTGGCTGGAAATCGCCCCCCGCCGCGAGGTAGCGGTTGATCTTAAGGGCTGGCATGGGTGTGGGAGGAGTGTTAGTTGCAGATCATTGTAATCTCTGACCGGCTGGCGAAGGCAAAATCGGTCACGCTGACGGCGCGTCACCTGGTTGCGGCCGCGCTCCTCGGTCTGGTCACGCTGACCGGCCTGACGATCGGCCTGTACGCGTTGACGCTCCGGGTGGCCATCGACATCAAGGTGCCCATCCTTCAGGACATCATCTCCGCCGCCCTGCAGGGGGAGACGCAGAAGGCCCGCGTGTTCGTCCAGCAGAACCTGAACGCAATGGCGGTCAAGCTCGGGGAAATGCAGGCGCAGCTCACCCGCTTGGATGCCCTCGGGGAACGGTTGTCGACGGTCGCCGGGATCAAGCCGCAGGAATTCCGGATGAACGAGACGCCCGGGCTCGGGGGCGCCCAATCCAGCGCCTTCCCCGGGCAGAGTCTGTCGATGCAGGAATTCAACCAGAAGCTGGCGACGCTTTCCCGGCAGATGGAAAACCGCACCGACCTGCTGGGCGTGCTTGAGGCCCAGATGTTCGAGCAGGCGGTCAAGAAGAAGCTACTCCCGACGATGCTGCCCGTCGCCGGGACCTACAACGCCTCGAGTTTCGGCATGCGCATCGACCCGTTCACCGGCCAGCTCACGATGCACGAGGGCATGGACTTCATCGCCGAGACCGGTGAGCCCATCGTCGCCGCAGCGGGCGGGGTGGTCCAGTTCGCGGGCTACCGCCCCCAGTACGGCAACGTCATAGACATCGATCACGGAAATGACCTGGTCACCAGGTACGCACACACCTCAAAGATGTTCGTGAAGGAGGGCGACATCGTCCAGCGCGGCCGCAAGATCGGCCTCGTCGGCACGACCGGGCGATCCACCGGCGCCCACCTGCATTTCGAGGTTCGTTTCAAGGGGGCGGCCCAGAATCCCGCCCGGTTCCTGTTTGCCTCTGCGCCTACGCCTGCGCCGGCTACAGTGGCGCGGCGCTGATCGCTTACCCGTCCCGCAGGGCAAGCGGGACCAAGTGGCATGCTAAAATCTTGATTTTTTTCAGAACGGCCTCGTCTGGGTCGTTCGCACGCTGCGTTCGGCGCAGCCTACCCCGGTCCGCATGATCACCAAGTTCCTCACCAAGATATTCGGCAGCCGCAACCAGCGCCTGCTCAAGACCTACGGTCGCAACGTCGAGCGCATCAATGCGCTCGAGCCTTCGATCAAGGCGTTGTCCGATGACGCGTTGCGCGCCAAGACGGACGAATTCCGCAAGCGCTTCGGCGCCGGGGAAACCCTCGACGACCTATTGCCCGAGGCGTTCGCCGTGGTCCGCGAGGCGAGTGTGCGCGCCCTCCGGATGCGCCACTTCGACGTCCAGCTGCTCGGCGGCATGGTGCTGCATGCCGGCAAGATCGCCGAGATGCGCACGGGCGAAGGCAAGACGCTGATGTCGACGCTGCCTGCCTACCTGAACTCGATCGCGGGCAAGGGCGTCCACGTTGTCACGGTCAACGATTACCTTGCCCAGCGCGATGCGGACTGGATGGGGCGCCTCTACGGGTTCCTGGGCCTTACTGTGGGCGTGAACCTTTCCCAGCTCGAGCCCGAGAAAAAGCGGATCGCCTACGCGGCCGATATCACCTACGGCACGAATAACGAATTCGGCTTCGATTACCTGCGCGACAACATGGCGATGCACGTCGAGGACCGCTACCAGCGCGGCCTCGTTTTCGCCATTGTCGACGAGGTTGACTCGATCCTGATCGACGAGGCGCGCACGCCGCTGATCATTTCCGGCCAGGCGGAGGATCGCACCGAGCTCTACCACCGGATGAACGAGGTGGCGCCGCTCCTCGCCAAGCAGGAAACGGAGGACGGTCCGGGCGACTTCTGGGTCGATGAGAAGAACCACCAGATCCTGCTGTCCGAGGCCGGGCACGCGCACGCCGAAGAAATCCTCGGGCGGGTCGGGCTGCTTCCCGAAGGCGCGAGCCTGTACGAGCCGACATTCATCAACCTCGTGCATCATCTGTATGCGTCGCTGCGCGCCCACCACCTGTTCCACCGCGACCAGCAGTACGTGGTGCAGGACAGCGAAATCATCATCGTCGACGAGTTCACCGGACGATTGATGACCGGCAGGCGCTGGTCCGACGGCCTGCACCAGGCGGTCGAATCCAAGGAAAACGTCCAGATCCAGTCCGAGAACCAGACCCTCGCCTCGATCACCTTCCAGAACTACTTCCGCATGTACACGCGCCTGTCGGGCATGACCGGCACGGCCGATACGGAAGCCTACGAATTCCAGGAGATCTACGGGCTGGAGACCGTGGTGGTCCCGACCCACCGGACGATGGTCCGCGACGACCGCCTCGACCAGGTGTTCCGGACCAACAAGGAAAAGTACGACGCCATCATCGAGGACATCAAGGATTGCCACGCGCGTGGCCAGCCGGTCCTCGTGGGCACGACCTCGATCGAGAGCTCCGAGCTGCTCTCCGGGATGCTGAAGCGTTCCGACAACCTCCCGCACCAGGTGCTGAACGCCAAGCAGCACGCCCGCGAGGCGGAGATCATCGCGCAGGCGGGCCGGCCCAAGATGGTCACCATCGCGACCAACATGGCGGGCCGCGGCACGGACATCGTGCTCGGCGGCAACGTCGAGAAGCAGTGCGAGCTCATCGAGGCGGACGAAAAGCTCGGCGAGGGCGAAAAGCACGCGCGCGTCGAGACCCTCAAGAGCGAATGGCAGCAGTTGCACGACCACGTGATCAAGGAAGGCGGGCTGCACATCATCGGCACCGAGCGGCACGAGTCGCGGCGCGTCGACAACCAGCTGCGCGGCCGGTCCGGGCGGCAGGGCGACCCGGGCTCGTCGCGCTTCTACCTCTCGCTCGAGGATCCGCTGCTGCGCATCTTCGCGGGCGAGCGCATCAACAAGATCATGGTCATGCTCAAGATGCCCGAGGGCGAGGCCATCGAGCACCGCATGGTCACCAACTCGATCGAAAGCGCCCAGCGCAAGGTCGAGGCGCGCAACTTCGACATCAGGAAGCAGCTTCTCGAGTACGACGACGTTTCGAACGACCAGCGCCGGACCATCTACCAGCTGAGGAACGAGCTGCTGGATACCAAGGACGTGACGGAGCGGATCACGGACCTGCGCGCCGGCGTGGTGACGGACCTCTTGCGCATGCACGTGCCAGCCGAGAGCGTCGAGGAGCAATGGGACATCCCGGCGCTCGAAAAAGCGCTCGCCGCCGACCTCCAGCTGCAATTGCCCGTCAAGCAATGGCTGGAGAAGGAGCCGGAGCTGAGCGACGAGGACCTGCTGGAGCGCATCATCGGCAAGGCCGACGAGGCCTATGCCGCCAAGGTGCCCCCTGGCGCGGAAGAGTCGTATCGCCAGTACGAGCGCTACATCATGCTGCAGATCCTCGATTCGCACTGGCGCGAGCACCTGGCGGCGCTCGACCACCTGCGCCAGGGCATCCACCTGCGCGGGTACGCGCAGAAGAACCCGAAGCAGGAGTACAAGCGCGAAGCCTTCGAATTGTTCGGGGTGCTCATCGAGTCGGTGAAGCTCGAGGTGACCCGCACGCTGATCGCCGTGCAGATCAAGTCCGAGGCGGCACTCGAGGTGCCCGATGCGCCGCCTGCGCTCGAGAACGTGAGCTACCAGCACGCGGATCCGGTCTCGGCGGCCTCCCGGGAGTCGGTCGAGGCGTCCCTCGCGCCGCCCGCCGACGAGAAGGCGCAGCAGCCCTTCAAGCGCTACAACGAGAAGATCGGTCGCAACGATCCCTGTCCCTGCGGATCGGGCAAAAAGTACAAGCAGTGCCACGGCAAGCTGGCCTGAGGCCAGTGGCAGCAGGCTGGTCACAACAGTAAAGGAAGCAATCGCATGCCCGTAAACCTCCAGCCCGCCCAGCCGGAGCGCCTGTTCCCGGTGGCCGGCATCGAACTCGGCATTGCCATGGCCGGCGTGCGCAAGGCCGACCGCAAGGACGTGCTGCTCATGCGCATCGCGCCCGGCGCCACCGTCGCGGGCGTGTTCACGCTGAACCGCTTTTGCGCAGCGCCCGTCATCCTCTGCAAGAAGCACCTTGCCTCCGGCAAGGCACCGCGCGCCATGGTGGTCAATACGGGCAACGCAAACGCCGGCACGGGCGAAGATGGCCTGAAACGCGCGCTGCAGGTCTGCGACGCGGTGGCTGCGGCCATGGGATGTTCGGCCGAGGAAGTGTTGCCGTTCTCCACCGGCGTGATCATGGAGCCGTTGCCCGCCGATCGGATCGTTGCCGGGTTGCCGGCAGCAAAGGCGGACCTGCGCGCGGCGAACTGGGCGAGCGCCGCCGAGGCCATCATGACCACCGACATCGTGTCCAAGGGCGCGTCGAGGAAGGTCGAAGTCGGCGGCAAGTCCGTGACCGTGACCGGCATCGCCAAGGGCTCCGGCATGATCCACCCGAACATGGCCACCATGCTTGGCTTCGTGGCGACCGACGCGGCCGTGCCCGCCGGCCTGTTGCAGGAACTCCTGCAGGAAGTGGCCGACGAGTCGTTCAACTCGATCACCGTCGATGGCGATACTTCCACCAACGATTCGTTCATGCTGGTCGCGACCGGTGCGTCCGGCGCGAAGGTCGAGAGCCGGTCGTCGGCCGGGTACGAAGACCTGCGTTCTGCGATCCGCGACGTGTCGGTCGAACTCGCGCAGGCGATCGTCCGCGACGGCGAAGGCGCCACGAAGTTCATCACGGTGAAGGTCGAAGGCGGACGCGACCGTGACGAGTGCCGCAAGATCGGGTTCGCGATCGCCCATTCACCGCTGGTGAAGACCGCCTTCTTTGCATCCGACCCCAACCTCGGCCGCATCCTCGCGGCGATCGGGTACGCCGGCGTTGCCGACCTCGATACCTCTCTCGTCGACCTGTATCTCGGCGACGTTCTCGTTGCGGCAAAAGGCGGGCGCAATCCCGCTTACCGTGAAGAAGACGGGAATGCGGTCATGAAGCAGGCCGAAATCACCGTGCGTGTGGTGCTGAACCGTGGCGCTGCGAATGCCACGCTCTGGACCTGCGACTTCTCCTTCGACTACGTCAAGATCAACGCCGAGTACCGTACCTGATGGCAGCTAAACCCGACCTCGCCGACGTGCTGGCGCGCTTTGATTTGCTCCTGCAGCGCATCGAAGGCCTGCTGCCCCCGGCGCCCCCGCCCATCGACTGGAGCGCCATCGCCTTCCGCTGGCGCCGCGGCAACGGCCTGGCCGCCCACGGCTGGCTCGAGCCGGTGCAGCATGTCCACAAGATCCGCCTCGCCGACCTGAAGGGCATTGCCCCGCAGATTGCCAAGGTCGAGCAGAACACCCGCCAGTTCGTCGCCGGCCAGCCTGCCAACAACGTGCTGCTCACCGGCGCGCGCGGCACGGGCAAGTCCTCGATGATCAAGGGGCTGCTCAACAAGTATTCGAAGGACGGCCTGCGCCTCATCGAGGTCGACAAGAGCGACCTCATCGACCTGCCTGCCATCGTGGATACGATCGCGAAGCGCCCGGAGCGCTTCATGCTGTTCTGCGACGACCTCTCCTTCGAGGAGGCCGAACCGGGCTACAAGGCGCTCAAGGTGGCGCTGGACGGCTCCATTTCGGCGACCTCCGACAACCTGCTCATCTACGCGACCTCGAACCGGCGCCACCTTATGCCGGAGTACATGCAGGAGAACCTCGACACCAAGTACATCGGTGACGAGATCCATCCCGGCGAGACGGTGGAGGAAAAGATCTCGCTGTCCGAGCGCTTCGGCATGTGGGTGTCGTTCTACCCGTTCGACCAGGACGAGTACCTCGCCATCGCGGCGCACTGGATGAGGCATTTCGGGTGCGGCCCGCGCGAGGTCGAGGCCGCGCGCGAGGAAGTCCTGCAATGGGCGCTGCTTCGCGGTTCGCGCAGCGGGCGCATCGCATTCCAGTTTGCGCGCGACTGGGCGGGCCGTCACGTTGGCGCGGCCGCATCCCCAAAGCGCCCGGCCAAAGCCAAGAAATAGCGTGATCGTCGAAGTCGTCGCGGCGGTGATCCTGCGCGCCGATGGCGCCTTCCTGCTGGCGAAGCGTCCTCCCGGCAAGGTCTATGCGGGCTGGTGGGAGTTCCCCGGCGGCAAAGTCGAGGCCGGGGAGCCGCCTGCACAGGCGCTGGCGCGAGAACTCCACGAAGAACTCGGCATCGAAGTGCGCGCTTCATGGCCGTGGATCACGCGGGTCTTTACCTATCCGCACGCGACCGTGCGGCTGAATTTTTATCGGGTAACCGACTGGGCGGGCGAACCCCAGCCGAAAGAAGGCCAGTCGCTCTCCTGGCAGCGCCTCGATGAACCCCTGCTCGAACCCATGCTTCCGGCGAACGCGCCGATCATCGCATCGCTGGGCCTGCCGACCGAGTATGCGATCAGCGCGGCGCACTCCATGGGCGAGCAAGCCTTCATGCGTCGCCTCGAAGAACGGCTGGAGCGCGGGTTGAAACTGGTGCAGGTGCGCGAGCACGACTTGTCCCGGGATGCATTGTCTGCACTCGCCAAGCGCACAGCGCGTCTTGCCCGCCGCTATGGGGCACGAGTCCTTGTAAACGCAGACGAGTCGCTGGCCCGCGAGGCGGAGGCGGACGGCGTTCACCTCACGGCGCGGGCCCTGAGGGCCCTCGAAGCGCGCCCACAAGGCCTGCTGGTCGGGGCGTCCTGCCACGCGTCGGATGAGCTCGCGCGAGCGATGGAACTGGGGCTCGATTTTGTGGTGCTCGGCCCAGTGCAGCCGACGGGTTCACATCCGGGCGCGGCGACCCTCGGATGGGACGGGTTCGCTGCTTTGGCGCGGGGAGCGACCCTTCCCGTCTACGCCCTGGGCGGCATGGCCCGCTCCGACATGGAGCTTGCATGGCGCGCGGGGGCGCACGGGATTGCGATGCTCTCGGGCGCCTGGAAAGGGCTATAAAGTAAAACTTTACTTCCTGAATATCGTTTGCAGGAGTCAATCTCCTGTCAATTATTTTTCCTGAAAAGGAAACATCAGGAGGGCGTGGATGCGGGCCCCGCCCCGTCCTCGCCGGGATCGGGATCCTCGGCTTGCGGGACGCGATAGGCCTCGGTGGCCCACTGCCCCAGGTCAATCAGCTTGCATCGTTCGCTGCAGAAAGGCCTGAACCCGTTCTCGCTGCTCCAGGCGACTTGCACGCCGCAGCGCGGGCAGGGGACGGTGCGGGACGAAGCCATGCCTTACAGGTTGCAGAAGGTCAGCTCGAAGCCGATGTCGCCTTCGGCCGTGCGCGGACGGGGATCCTCGCCGCCCTGCGTGAGGAAGCGGATGTTCAGCACGTACTTGTTGGCGCTCATTTCCGGGACGCAGGAGAGCGCGTCGTCGAGGCGCACGCGCAGCATCTGCGCGGTCTTGCCGCCGAGCATCTGCTGGTAGGTGCCCTGCGGGGCGATGAACTCGGCGGGCTTGCCTGAGTCGCGCAGGATCTTGAGGATGATCGCCGAGCCGTCGCGCAGCGGGTGCAGCGGACTGGTCCATTCCGCGAGCTGCCGACCCCGTTCTTCGGAGGACTTGTGCAGCCAATAGTGGTACGAGGGCAGGTCGAACTGGCACGCGCCGCCAGGGATGCCGGTGCGCTGCTTGATCGACATCAGCCATTCGTTTTCGCGCAGGTACTGGCCAATGCGGCCGGTCATACCGAAGAGGGCGGTCGACGCCTTTTCCATTTCGGCAAGCACGTGGTTCAGCGCGTCCTCGGAGATTTCCGGGTTGTTGCGGAACGCGCGCAACACCTGCTTCTGGCGTTCCAGTTCCTGCAGCAGGTCCGATTTCAGATCCGCGCGGCTGGCGACTTCCATGATCTCGAACAGGGTCAGCAGCGCGACGTGATGGTCTTGGGGCTCCGGCTGGCGGATGAAATAGCCCGAGCGCGCAAACAGATCCTCCAGGCGCAGGAGAGTCCGTATACGTTCGTTAAGCGGATACTCGTAGGTGATCACGACCGCGCCGTTGTCTGACCCGGGTTCGCACCCGGAGTAAGCCGAAATTCCGTGAATTTTGAGGCATTTGCCTTCGGCAGGCAATATTTTGCTTGAAGTTTTGTGGAATTCA
>Ga0214919_10000768_pt1 | contig 55043 bp, 52 predicted proteins | sample LL1503_MetaG_FD_177994 | JGI IMG/M metagenome (GOLD analysis project Ga0214919, IMG submission 177994) | Freshwater microbial communities from Lake Lanier, Atlanta, Georgia, United States - LL-1503 | ecosystem: Environmental > Aquatic > Freshwater > Lake | place: USA: Georgia | collected... | reverse complement strand
AGACGAGCAAACGTTTGTCAATAATTGTGTGAGTTGTTGTTTTTTTTGCTGACACAGGGCTGTTTTTTGGTGCTTGAGCAAAGCATACAGCCTAGGCAAAATCAGGGCAACTGGTGTGTAGTTGGTGTGTAGTGATTTTGGGCAGAAAAAAAGCACATAGAATTTCTCCTAAGTGCTTGATTTCATTGGCTTTTTATGGCTCCTCGACCTGGGCTCGAACCAGGGACCTACGGATTAACAGAAAATAGTTTATTCAAACTATGTTTGTTTTATGAGGGTTACAAGCCAGAAAATATTGATGTGCAATAAACTGTGTAATTGCCTATTCTCTGATGTTTTAGCAAAGCGTCCAGCTCTGGACGCTTGGAGAGCTCTGGCCGGTATCAGACCGTCCAGAGTCTGGACGCTTCAGCTGCTCTGGACGGGTAGGGGGTGTCCAGAGTCTGGACGCTTGGGATGCTCTGGACGGGCAGGGGGTGTCCAGAGTCTGGACGCTTTCAAGTTTGTTGAATTAACTTGGACCAGCAGCGAAAAGACAGATCAATTTTTCCTGAACTCGCGAAGTTTTTGCACTCAGCGCTGTAACTTAGCACGCGAAAAGTCAGGCTCTAGTCAAGGCACTTGAACTAGTTAAAGGTAAATGTTCAACTCCATGGCTCTAAGTCGAAATTATTGGAGCAGAAATTCGACTTCATACTTGTACTACGTTCTGTTTACCTAAAGTCCTAGTAAAAGGTTGGGAAGAAAAGTCACCAATGGCGGATAAAAAACAAGTGCCAAATCCACTGCCACCATTACCCAGACAAAAGGCCAAACAGTGACATTATTTAGCGGGATCTTTCCAATAGACGCGGCAATGTATAGCTGAAGCCCAACGGGGGGGGTTATTGTTCCTATCATGATCGTAACAATAACAATTAGCGCAAAGTGAATTTGGTCAAGGCCATATGCTGGAACGAGTGGCATGAAAACGGGCACAAAAATTAAAAGTGCAGCCATACCATCTAAAAACATGCCAACGATCATCAACAGGACAACGACTGCGAGCAAAAGCATAATGGGTGAAAGATTAAATTGTTTTAAAAACCCAACTGCTAGCGGTCCAAAGCCGTGCATCGTAAGTAGAAATCCGAACGCTGAAGCTGCGGCAAGAATTAGTACGGGAATCGCTGTCATCTCAACTGCTTCCGCCAGTATTTCAGGTATATCCGCTATCGATAACTCTCGGTACACGAACAGTCCAACAGCCAGACCATAAACACAGGCTATAACGCCAGCCTCCGTTGCTGTGTAGACTCCGGTTACGATGCCGCCAATAATCACCATTGGCGCCAGCAGTGCAGGCAAAGCCCTCCAGACAATTGCCAAGCGATCACGCCATACAACCTTATCATGACTTGGAAAATCATCTCGGCGCGCAACATATGCAACATAAATCATCAGCGCAATACCGATTAAAACTCCAGGTATTGCGCCTGCAAGGAAAAGTCGACCTATTGATATATTTGTCATCGATCCATAGATGACCATCACAATCGAGGGTGGAATTATTGGACCAATGCAAGATGCTGCAGCGGTTAAACCTACGGCAAAGCCGGTTGGGTATCCTTCTCGCTTCATAGTAGGAATTAGCATAGACCCAAGGGCTGCGCAATCGGCAGAGGCGGAGCCTGAAACCCCAGCCAATATCATGTTGGTGGCTACATTAACCTGAGCTGTTCCCCCGCGAAAATGTCCAACAAACGCTTTTGAGACTTCCACCATTTCCTTGGTCAACCCTGCGCGGTTCATAATTACTCCCGCCAATATGAAATATGGCACGGCTAGTAAGGGGAACGAGTTTATCGAATTCAACATTCGTTCGGCAATCAGGGTTTCAGGCATTCCAAATATGAGTACATCGGCAATGCAAGCAACTATCATTGCAGGCGCCACGGAAACACCTGCCAGCATGGCCACAATGAAAATGGAAAATAGAAGTGTGATTTCCATAAAAAACCTTATTTTGTTTCAGATTACAAAATTGCGGCCTGAGGATGATCAGGATTGAAAAGCTTTGGCTTACGCACCAAGTAAAGGCATATCAAGGTTGCGCCAATCGGTGTAGCAAGACTGAAGAAGGCCTGAGGAATCCAAGTTAACGTAAAAAACGTTTGGTTTCGCCAACCCCATACGTTGATAAAACCAAACCACGCGACGAATGCAAAAGCTCCCAAACTCGCCAGGCGATTTAGAAGATCTGCCCTACCACGCCATGATGTTCCCAAGCGGTCAACCAGATCTGTGACTCGAATGTGTGTGCCCTTGGCAATGGCTATCACTGACCCAAGATATGTTGCCCATACAAAACAGTAGCGATTGATTTCTTCGGCCCAAGGTTGCGGTTGCCCTAGTACAAATCGCAAAAAAACTTGTAGACTCATTAAGAGCACGGCGCAGGCAAGCAAAGTAGATGCGATCGCATTAATTACTTTTAATCCCTTGTCATTTTTTAGCTTCATAGGTCAATACCACTATTTAGTGTCAACCAAAAGTTTAAGAAATCGCTGACTTTCAGGATCTTTTGCGACCTCATTCCAAAGTGGTTTGACTGCATTGGCCCAAGCCTGAGGGTCTTTTGCAGCGACTACCTTCATTCCTTTTTCTTGCATCATCCGGTAAGCCTGCTGCTCTCCAGGTTCGCCCAGCGTTTTGCTAGACCATCTTCCTGCTTCAGCACCAGCAGCAATGATTAGCTTTTGTTGTTCTGAACTGAATCGTGCAAGACGGTTCTTATTAATGATAATTGCCATTGGGGCAAACATATGACGAGTCTGCACTACTGACTTAGTCACCTCATTGAACTTCATATCTAGGGCTGCCATTCCTGGAGACTCCAGTCCCTCAGCCACACCTGTTTGCATCGCGGTGTATACCTCTCCCCAAGTCACTGGTGTGGGCCTTGCACCCATAAGTTGAAACATCCTAACCCAGACATTTGCCTCTGGTGATCGCATGCGAAGCCCCTTCATCCCCGCCAGATCGGTTACTGGCTCACCACGAAATAACATATCTCGAAAGCCAAGGCTTGTATAACCAACAACCTGTGAGTTACTTTGCTGCAGCACACCTGCAGTCAGTGCCCTACCAAATTCGCCTTCAAATGCGTTATTTGCATGGTTCCAATCACGGAATACAAAAGGAAGCGCAGTCACTGCCACTGGAGGGAAGAACTGATCCATCAAACCAACGGAGGTAAGAGTCATGTCAATCACACCTTGGTTAAGAAGTGCAAATGCCTCCCGCTCTTGCGCCAACTGAGCTGATGGAAATACGGTCACCGTGATTTGACCGTTACTGCTAGCTTTCAAAAGCTCTGAGAATTTCTGCGCCGTTTTATCAACCTGTCCACCTGGAGCATGATGATGTGCTAAGCGAAGCGACTGTGTCTGTTGCGCATTCGTCGAAATAGTTAGCCCTGACAACGATGCAACTGCAGCTAAAGAAAATATTCTACGTTTCATAATAAGCCCTCCTAAGGCGTTTGGATTGATTTTTTCTAACGATGATTTAATCTGTCGTCGCTTTGTCCAGCGATCCATAATTCTTGCGAAGATCTACTTTGAAATCGCGTAAAACACCTTCAATCGAGCGATGTCCAGCCTCGATATCGATCTCGAGTTGCGACCGAGTTCTAATGCTTGGGTCGCCAAATCCAGCGCCACCCGCCTCACTGACAGTTACTAGATCTCCTGGCTTCAGCATATAGCGACCTTTAGAGTCGACCAGATCCCCATTTATTCGGTGTTGACGAAGTGAGCCGTCTCGTCCACCATCGATTCCTTTAGCCGGAAATTCTGTACGCCCAGCAAAGCAAGAAAGTTGTAAAGGATTTTCGGTGTCGTTTCGTAGCTTGATCTCAGGTCCAGGACCTCCGGTGAACTGTCCTGCACCGCCACTGTCTGGTTGTAAGCGCTTTGACACAACAAATAGACTCGTTTCATGCTCGAATACTTCAGTTGGGGAGCCAATCATGTTTGAAGGAGCTGGGACCGCAGCATGTCCATCGAAACCATCGAGAGCGCCATAGCCGCCAGCACAAAAATAGATTGTTGAAATTCGATTACCTTCTCGATGCACACCTTGGCAATTGAGCTGCGACAACATACCAGTTTCAGCTGGAACGCGGTCTGGCAATGCACTGCGGAGTGCACCATTGATCAATGGTGCTACGTAATGCCCAAAAATATGCCTGCCTCCTGTAGGCCAAGGTGACAGCGCATTAAGGATGCAATTTTCGGGCGCCTCTAAACTTATAGGATTACTGCATCCTTCGTTGTTAGGCAATTCAGGTAATAACAAGCACTTGAGGGAATATAAAGTGAACGCCCGTGTGTAACAGAATGGAACATTTATTCCTCGCTTGACGACTGGGCCTGTGCCAGTGAAGTCCAGATGCACTTGATCTCCTCGGATGTGCACGGCCGCTGCCAAAGTCGTAGGACCATCAGTTCCCTCAATCTGCAAAGAATTGCGATATATGCCATCTGGAATTGCACGAATTTGATCGCGCATCAGGCGTTCGCTTTGGCTGATGATTGCAGCCGAAAGAGTTCCCAAGTCATCCACGCCATATTCGTCCATGAATTCAACTAGGGCACGTCCGCCGACCTCATTACAAGTGATATTGGCCATGAGATCTCCGTAAACCATCTCTGGAAGCCGCACATTTTTGAGTATTAGCTCTATCAAGTCTTCATTGAGATGGCCTTCGCGAACAATTTTGCTGATGGGAATTTGTATCCCTTCTTCGAAAATTTCAGTTGTTGTCGTCGTAAATCCCAATCCACCAATATCTGCAAGGTGGGTAACACTTAAAGTAAAGCCGACATGTTTTGTTCCACGGAAAACAGGGCGCATGACACTGACATCAAATAAATGACCGGTTCCCATCCACGGATCATTAGTAATGATCACATCGCCTGGTCGCAATTCCTCTATTGGAAAACGCTTAAGCATATGACGCAAAGTGATTGGGGCAGTACCGGTAAAAGATGGAACACTGTAAGTTCCCTGGGCTAAGGTGTTTCCATCCGCATCAAATAATACACAACTCAAATCTCCACTTTCTCGTACGATCGTAGAAAAAGAGGTTCGAATTAGTGCAGAAACGATCTCATCCGTAATGGATATCAACCGATCCCACATGATTCCTAAGTCTATACTGTCATAAGCACTCATGATGAAACGGCTCCTTGAACTTGGATTTCGGGATTCATCTCGGGCTGGGTCAAGGCAACGCTTACAATGAGATTAAACATAGCGTCAACCTGCGCTGACTCTCCAATTCCAATCACACATGTTGACTCCTTATCTTCGATGAGAGCAGGACCATGAATCTGGTCGCCCGGACTAAACGCGTATCGATCGTAGGTAAGGCAATCAACAAAATCACCAGCTTCTGGAAACCAAGCTTTTCGTGACCCTTTGCAAGCGGTGTCTGTAGATCGAGCTGCCATATCAGACAATTGAAAACCGTTTTCTGGCATAGAGGGCTGCGGGCCTGTAGCTTCAACTTTCCAGTCCACTATTTCTAAAGGTTGTGTGCCAAAAGTAATCGCGAAGATCTTTCTGTATTCAATTTCAAATGCTTTAGCAATCAGTCCTAAGGCATGCTTAGCTACAACACCTTTAGGAAGTTCGACTGTAATTTGGTAGCCTTGACCTCTATAGCGCATATCGAGTCTGCGGGTTAACGAAATCTCACTTCGTGGTATTCCTGCATGCTCAATCAACTTTGCAGCCTCATCGTCAAGAGCGAGGAATCGACTATCAAATTCTTGCGCAGATAATTTATCCAGCAAGATTGGTGCAGTTCTTACTGCTTCATTGTTCATTGGACTAACTAGCAGACCAAATGCTGACATAACACCAGCGCCAGCAGGGAAAATTACGCGAGGTATGTGCAATTTACGCGCAATTCTCATTGCATGTATTGGTCCAGATCCACCAAAAGCAATCATCGAGCAGGTTCGATAGTCAAAGCCTCTTTCTGCTGCATGGACTCGGAAAGCTCTGGCGACATCCTCATTGGCAGTCTCATGAATTCCCCAGGCAACGCGAGTCACTGAAAGGCTCAGTGGTTTGCCTATCTCTTGGTTAAGGATAGATTCTGCTGCGGCAGAATCAATATTCATTTTTCCACCAAGAAAAAATTTAGCGTCTAAGTAGCCAAGTAATAAATTGGCGTCTGTCAGGGTCGCTGAACTACCGCCTTGCCCATAACATGCTGGCCCCGGACGTGCGCCAGCGCTCCTGGGTCCTGCGCGAAGGACGCCTCGCTTATCAACTGTAGCAATACTTCCCCCGCCAGTACCGATTTCAATCATGTCGATAACGGGTATTAATATTGGCAATCCACTGCCGCGTTTAAAGTTATGGCTTCTCGCCACTTCAAGTTGATAGTGCTTGTGTGGAGCAAAGTCGCTCAGAAGCGCTCCTTTTGATGTGGTCCCACCCATATCAAATGACAACAACTCAGATAATCCTAGTTGCCGGCCGTGGCGAGCACTCATTAGAACGCCAGCAGCTGGTCCCGACTCCATAAGGCGAACCGGAAATAGTCTCGCTGCTTCTGATGTAATTGTTCCGCCGTTGGATGTCATTAGGTGAAACTTACCAGCAAATCCACGTTTAGATAATCCAGTTTCCAAGGAGCTGAGGTAACGGTCCACCATTGGCTGGTTATAAGCATTAATTGTTGTGGTTGTCCAGCGCTCATACTCCCGCATCACAGGCGCTATTTCTGAAGAAACCGACACATGCAAATCGGGATGCTCCTTCAGAAGCATTGCTTTAATTTTGCGCTCATGGTCGGGATTGGCATAGCTGTGAAGAAAGCAAATGGCCACCGCGGCAATTTCTTCCGTTTTTCGAAACTCATTAATACTGTCCCGAACCGAATCGACATTGATGGGGGTCATGACTTTACCGTCATAGCGGACACGCTCTTCCACTTCAAGTCGAAGACTCCTTGGAACTACTGGAGTCGCAAAACGAAGTCGTAAATCATATAAGTCATAGCGAGTCTCTTTTGCTAAAGCTAAAACATCTGCAAACCCAGCGGTAACCAACATGCAGACGCGCGCTCCCTTCCGCTCAATCGTTGCATTCGTAACAAGTGTAGTACCGTGAATGATTTCTAAAAGCGAAGATATTTGAATTGATTCCCTTGATAGAAGCGCATCAAGGCCTGCAAGAACGGCTATTGATGGATCCTCTGGTGTAGTAAGTTGCTTATGCGTAGCTAAGCGACCCGAGGCAGTGTGCAGGACTGCAAAATCCGTAAAAGTTCCTCCGATATCCACACCAAGTCGATAATTCAATTCAATCCCCTTTGCATTTATAAAAAAATAACGCTCAGCTTTAGGCGCTTCGTGTCTCTTCGAATCTCATCGTTAGGCTCGAATCTCTGCTCGGTCAGCCGCAAATGGCCGAATGTCAATTCCAGGTTTCCTTCCCGTGGCCAGATCTGCAATGATCTCTGCTGTAGGTGCCGCAGCCGTTAGTCCCACATGTCCATGACCGAAAGCAAACAGCGCATTGGGAACGTTCGGTGCTCGCCCAACCACTGGCTTAGAATCTGGTAGTGAGGGCCGATGCCCCATCCATTTAGAGGTCTGCTTCCATTGCACTTCGGGAACGATCATCCTGGCTTGTTGCAGCAGGTCGTCCGCGCGTTTGTAATTGGGCTGCGCATTCAGTCCTGCAAGCTCAACAGTCCCCGCAACACGGAGCCCGGTTTCCATTGGCGTGAGAAAGAACTTGCCTTCGCCCGACATAATCGGGATGCGCGGCATTCGGTCCGGCTCTTGCATCATGATGTGGTAACCGCGCTCAGTTTCCAGCAATACGTTGGTACCAAGCTGAGAACTTAGAAGATGGGAGTGCGCTCCGGCAGCGATTACGACCAGTTCTGTTTCCACAACACCAGCGTCGGTACGGACCCCAACTACCAAGCCATCGCGCATATCGAACCCAGTAGCAGTCTGATTAACGAACGGCACACCATGTTCCTTCAATCTCGATGCTAGGGCCTGTGACAGACGCAACGGGTTTGGGCAGTGGCCCTGTTCAGGAAGCAACGCCATATGAGTGATTCTGGGCGATATGACTGGGTCAAAATCACGGATGGCATCGCCCTCCAAAATGTTGATGGCGACCCCGCGAACTTGGCGCAGTGCCCTGCCCATGGTGTCCGATTCAAAAGTGCTACGGCTTTCGTACAGAAAAGCGTAGCCGTCTTGCCGGATTAATTCTGGAACGCCAGCCCACTGCGCCATCGGGCGCCATTTCTCTACTGTGGTGGTCAGAAGAGGTAGCAGTGCATCGGCAATGCCATCGACCCGTTCGCGCGATGTGGCCTCGTGCAATCGCCAAAGCCAGCGCGCTACGCGAGGCGCATTGCGTAAGGGAATCACCAAGGGGCCATTCTTGTCAAGCAACCAGCTGGGTACCTTCTTCCACATGCCGGGGAGTCCCAGGGGGACGATGGATGCGCGGCTTAGGCAGCCTGCATTTCCGAATGAGCAGTATTCTCCAGGCGGGCGCGGGTCAAGGACGGTGACTTGGTGATTCTGCTGAACCAGCTTTGCAGAGCAGGCCAACCCGACAATTCCCGCGCCTATGACAGTAACTTTAGCCATCGATCAATCTAGTTTTGCGCCGGCTATGTTTGCAATTTTTTTCCACGCTTCATTTTCCGCGCGCAGGTAGGCACCGAAATCTTCTGGCTTGCCGCCAACTATGTCGAAGCCCAGTTCAGTGAACCTGTTGCGAACGTCTGGCATGGCCAGGATCGTTGTTATGCTGGCATTAAGGCGATCGATGACTGCTTTGGGCGTGCCTGTGGGCGCCGCTATGCCGAACCATTGAAGCGCTTGATAGCCAGTCACGCCAGATTCGGAAATGGTGGGCAGCGTTGTCATTGACGTGGACCGCTTGGGGTTGGTCACGGCCAATGGTGTTACCTTGCCGGCTCTGATCTGAGGCAGGAAGGCGACCGCCGTGCCAAATGCAATGTCAACCTGTCCGCCCACAAGATCGATCACCATCTGGGCATCACCCTTATAGGGTATGTGCAGCATGTTGACCGAGGCCATAGATTTGAAATACTCGCCCAGCAGGTGAGAAATAGATCCATTACCACCAGATGCATAGGTTAGCTTCCCAGGGTTTGCTTTCGTATAGCTCATGAATTCGTTGAAGGTCTTGAAGGGCAATCCTGCATTGGCCACTAGCACCACGTCTGCCGTCCCAAGAAGACTGACCGGAATCAAATCGTTCAAAGTGTTATAGGGCAGTTTGTTGTAGATGTTGGGCGCAATGGCCATGGTGCTGCTTGTGCCCACCAATAGGGTGTACCCATCGGCTGCCGATTTGGCTACGAAGTCAGATCCAAGCGTCCCTCCAGCGCCAGCACGGTTGTCAACAATAACCGGCTGGCCTAAGCTTGTTGTCAGCTTAGCAGCAATGATGCGTGCAACAATGTCAGTTGATCCACCCGATGTGAACGGCACCACAATATGAACGGGCCTAACTGGCCAGGTTTGGGCCTGCACCAAGGATGAGGTAGTACCCATGAAAGTGAACGCCAAGCACACAAATGCGAAACGGCAACTCATGCGGTTCATTTCCAAACCTCCTTCAGTACACGAATAAAGTTTCCACCCAGAAGCTTGCTAATGCGCTGGTCGCTATACCCGCGTGCGCGAAAGCCTTCGATGACGTTGGTTAACTCTGCCCGCTTCGAAAAGCCGGTTAAGCCAAGGCCACCGTATTTTTTACCTTGGGTGACCTCAGGGTAGAACCAAGGTGTAGCCCAGTTTGTCTTGGTCTTTCCGTCGAACCAGTCTGTGGCAAAAGTCACATGGTCTTCGCCAATCAGTTTGATCGCGTAGTCAAAGTGATCGAGGTAGTCGTCGAGCGTCGGCATCTGGTCACGGCGAATGAATGGTGAGAAAGTTGTGATCCCAATGGTGCCTCCTTTCTCAGCAACAGCCTTCATCTGTTGGTCTGTCACGCAACGCGGGTTGTCCACGATGGCTCGAATTGCGGTGTGCGAAATGACGATGGGTTTTTTGGATTCGTGGATTGCGTCCAAAGTAGTTTGGTGGCCCACATGCGAACAGTCAACTAGGATGCCCAGCCGGTTGCATTCACGAACGATCTGCATGCCGAAGTTTGTCAGTCCTCGATTCTCGGGCTCCAAGCAGCCGTCACCCAACAGGTTTCGTTCCATGTAGGTCAGTTGAAGGGACCGCAGGCCGAGCTTGTACATAAGGCGAAGACGTTCCTTTTTGCCTTCGATCCATGTGGGGCTTTGAATTCCGAAGATTACGCCTAGCTGGCCCTTGCTTTTGGCATCAAAGATGTCCTCGACTTTTTCGATGTGCCGGCACATCGGGCTCATCTCGAAATTCAGAAGATTTTCGTATACAGCGAGCTGAAGCTCTTCCCATGTGGGCGAATAGGATGGCTCGGACACTAGGCAGGCGTGCAGAATATTCCACCCCTGTGACACCATATTTTCTTCGTACGTGCCCTCAGTAACTGAGGGTGTAGGGTGGACGACAGCACCACCCAGTGTGTCAATTACGATCGATTCGTCAAGTAGAGCCTTGGCACTGATGGATGCTGAATTTGGCATTTGCGTTTCCCCCAAGTGGAAAGCAAATTTTAGGAACCAGACCCACAAATAGCTAATCAAATTTTGTTGCTAGTCCATAAACTTTACTTATGTAAAACTTTTGTGCAATTCCTTACTGAACTCTTTGACAATCTGTGACTCAGGCGCATTCAGGGGGCGCAGCAATAAGCTTCGCAACTCGATGCGAGGCTCTAGTGGGATCATGACCAATCCAGGCGTCGGTCGCGAAGCGAACAAGGAGCTTTCAATTATGCCAATTCCAGCACCATGGCGCACCAGCGCTTCAGCTGTTGATGATGTTGAGATTTCTATTGCAAAGCTAAGCTCTGGTTGATCACCCATCGCACGATTGACAAAGGGGCGCAGCAGCGCCTGCGGGAGGTAACTGATAATCTGTTGGTTCACCAAGTCGGAAATTTTTAGAGTCTTAAGTTGCGCTAGTTGGTGACGACTTGGTAGCAAGCAGCCGATGACGACACTACCGATAACGTCCACGTCGATGGCGGAGCTAAGCACCGGTTCGTAGACAACGCCAATGTCTACTTCACGGTTTATGACGCGATCCAGAACGGCAGGCGAGGGTAGTGCCATCAAGTGAATTTTGAGTCCGGGACGACTTTGCATGAAGCCTGCTACAGCCTTGGCTACAAACCCATCGCATAGCGGCGGTGTTGCGGCAATCGATAGCACACCACGCATGCCGCCGGCAAGGTCCTGGCTTAATCGTTCCACGGCGAGCAGCCTGTCAAATATCTCTTTCACTTCGGGCAACAAAGCCTTGGCTTCGGATGTGGGTTGGAGTTTGCCTCCCCTTCGTTCGAATAGCTTAATGCGTAGCCGGCTCTCGAACTGCTTAAGCGCAGCGCTAACGGCTGGCTGGGTTACGTTGAGTACCCTGGCTGCGTCGGTTACAGAGCCGGTGCGCATGATGGCGTAGAAAACTTCAATCTGACGAAGGTGGATCACGGATGGGACCTTTTTGCAGTGGAGACGAACAACAATAGAGATTACAAACTATTAAGAAGTATGGCTTGTTTGGTCACATACCGTCCAATAACTTTCGAATGGTCAAATAACCCTACTCTGGCCGGTATCAGACCGTCCAGAGTCTGGACGCTTCAGCTGCTCTGGACGGTATCCGAGCGTCCAGAGTCTGGACGCTTCAGCTGCTCTGGACGGTATCCGAGCGTCCAGAGTCTGGACGCTTGGGATGCTCTGGACGGGTAGGGGGTGTCCAGAGCCTGGACGCTTTGGCATGTGTTGAATCAACTTGATGCGGCTGGCATGAAGCTGGTCAGGATAAACAAAATTTGACTATGCCCCTTCATAACGGACTGAGTCAAAGATATAAACAACTTAAAGAAATTTGAGAGCACAGGTACTTAATAAATCCGTTCATTAGACGGAGGCTACTTTCTTGCGCGGCGCCAGCGCCAGTAAACTGGCCGCGGGATCACTCCTGCCGGTTTGAGTATGACTATCATGATCAAAATAAAGCTGAAGATGGCGACCCTACCGCGACTGGTTACGCGCAACAGCTCAGGCAGCGCAGTGAAGACAAAAGCAGCAAGTATTGGTCCGCAAAAGTAATCGCGACCACCAACAACTACGAACATCATCAGGGCAACGGTTGCATAAAAACCGATTTCATCTGGTTCAATGACCCCAAGGTAATGGACTTGTAAGCCTCCAGCGATCCCGCATAGGAATCCTCCCAGCGCAAATGCCATGATGCGAGTGCGCGCCAAGTCGATACCCATCGCGGCGGCGCCTGTCGTCTCGTCTCGCACCGCGCGAAAACTGATACCCAGGCGCGAATCCTCAAAGCGCAGAAATGCTAACACCAGTACCAAGAGCACTGCCAGTACCTGCCACAGCGTGGTTTGCAAGGCTACGCCTGTTAACCCCAGCGAACCGCCCAGAGTGGCATTGTTCTTCAGCACCACGATCAAGATCTCAGCGAAGGCTAGAGTGGCGATAGTCAGAATCATTCCTGAAAGCTGGCGCAGCAGTCCGGCCAGCAATGCAGCTGTCAATGCGGCAGTCAGCGCTCCGAGCAAGACCGCCAGCGGGAAGGGCAGTCCCAAGCGACTGGACATGAGTCCGGCCGCATACGCGCCCACCCCCATGAAAGCTGCGTGTGCGGCTGAGAACTGGCCACTCAGAAATGTGATGTAAAAGCCCAATGCCAAGATGGCCTGTATGCCGCCCAGCGTTGCAATGTGTTGCCAGTATCCGATATCCATGGAGTGCCTTGAAGGTTTCAGCGCAGGTGGGCTCGAGGCAGCAGCCCTTGTGGGCGCAAGCACACAAATGCCAGCAGCACTGCGAATGCGATTGCATCGCGGTAAGCGGACATGAATTCACCTGCTACCACGATTTCAAGAAGGCCTAGCATCAGGCCTCCGAAAAAGGCGCCATTTATGGAGCCACGGCCGCCGACAATCACCACCATCAGCGCTTTTAGCGCAAATGTGGCGCCCAGAAATGGCGTGACGATGCCGTAGTTCATTGCAATCAGCACGCCAGCCAGCGCACCCATGCCAGAGGAAAAGCCGATTGCTGTGAGTTTGATGCGCGAGACGTTTACGCCAAAGGCCTGTGCGATGCCGGGAAGCTCAGCGGTGGCCCGTACCGCGCGTCCAAAGCGGGTGCAGTGGATCAGCAGGTTCAGCACGATTAGGGCTGCTAGACCCACTGCCAGGATGGTTATCTGCACCAAGGTAACGTAGGCAGTGCCCAGTTCGAAGCCCGAAACAGGTGGGCGCGGAAAAGCCAGCTGCGCGAATCCAAAAATCAGCACTGCGCCCGACTGTAGCATGGCGCCTACGCCGATGGTGACGATAAGGGGCGCGAGATCATCGTTGCCCTTGATCGGTCTCAGGGTCAGTCGCTCCAACAGCAAGCCAAGTACTACGCCACTGGCGACTGACAGAGCGATCGACAGCGCAAAGCCAAGGCCGTGCGACAAACCGACAAAGCCAGCAAAAGTTGACAGCATCATGATCTCGCCATGCGCAAGGTTGAACACTCGCAGTATGCTCAGTTGCAGAGAATACCCAACAGCGATCAGCGCATAGATAGATCCCAGCGCCAGTCCGTTGATCACTTGTTCCCAAAACATTAAGGCCTTCCTTTGGACTTAGCCACGCTACGACCGAGGTAGGCCTCGCTTACCATAGGGTCAGCTAACAAGTGCCGAGAATCTCCCTCGGCCACTAGCGTGCCGGCCCGCAGCACATAGCCGCGTGAGGAGTTTTCTAGTGCACGCTTGGCATTTTGTTCGACCAGCAAAATGGCCAAGCCATCGCTGTTCAGGTTTGAGATCAGCTCAAAGAGTTGGTCGACCAAGTTGGGTGACAAGCCATGTGTAGGTTCGTCCATCAGCAGAAGACGTGGGCGTGCCATCAAGGCCCGTCCGATAGCCAGTTGCTGCTGCTGGCCGCCACTCAAGTTACCGGCTAGCGAGCTTAGTCGCACTCGCAGTGCGGGAAAGCGCACCAACACAGCTTCAATATCCGTCTCTATGTCGCTGCTGTCTGTGCGCGCGTAGGCACCCATATCAAGGTTCTCACGCACTGTCATATCACGAAAGACTTGGCGCTCCGACGGTACCAAAGCGACACCGTGGCGGCATACATCGTGAGGTGCGAGTTGGTCCAGTCGTACGCAATCTGGGCCCCTGATCGTGCCCGCGTCAGCCCGTTGAATCCCCATAACAGCTCTCACGATGGAAGATTTGCCTGCACCATTGCCGCCAATCAGGCACACCACCTCGCCGTCGCCCACACGCAAAGAAACAAAGTCCACCGCGACAATAGGGCCGTAGCGAACCTGAAGCCGGTTCACATCGAGTGCATCAGTCATACGCCTAAGTACTCCCTAGCCACATTCGGGTCAGTCTGTACATCGGCCGGCGACCCCTGAGCGATTTTTCGCCCATTGGCCAAGACGACCACTGTGTCAGACACCGACATCACGACATTCATGTCGTGCTCAATGAGAACAATCGCCTCGACACTTTCTCGCAGTGAGGGCAGCAACGTGTCAATGAAGAGCTGCTTGTTTTCGGCATTGAGGCCAGCGGTGGGTTCGTCTAGCACCAGTAACCGGGGACGAAGCGTCAGCGCACGGCCGATTTCTATCAAACGCTTTTGTCCGTGCGAGAGCAGACCCACTGGAACGTTGCGCCGGTCCTGCAAGCGCAGTCGTGTCAGCATTTCATCGGCAACCGAGTGGGACTGACGGCGGGTTTGACGTTCGGCCGCTAGGCCCAGCAAGATAGAAGCTAGGCCGCTGTTCCTTGCGCACAGTGGTCCAGCCGCTAAGTTCTCAAACGCGGTAAGGCTGTTGAACAGGCGCAACTCTTGAAATGTACGCGCCATGCCTAGCTTCGCCCGCTGGTCGGGTCGTAACCCAGCCAAGTCCTGCCCATCTAGCAGCACGCTTCCTGAATCAGCAGATAGGACGCCGGCAACAATGTCAAACAGGGTCGACTTGCCTGCGCCATTTGGCCCAATCACCGAGCAAATTTTTCCTTTGGGGACACTGAAGCTGACATCGTCGATAACAAGCATGCCGCCAAATGACTTGCTAAGTTTTCTGACTTCCAGCAGAGTCACTTCAGTGTGATCCATCGGCCGCTCTTCATGACCACCAGCGATGCACTAGACCGAGTGACTTCAGAGCCGTTCCATGACAGAGTGCCGGTAACGCCCTTGAGGTTCTTAGTTGTAGCGATGGCATCACGCAGGCTTTCGCGAGTGGGTTTTGCTCCGGCACGCCCTAACGCATCGGCAAGTAGCAACATAGCATCGTAACCATAGCCATGGTATTGGTCGAGTTTGGCATCCGCGCCGAAACGCTTGTAGTAGCGACTCACGAATTCCTGGACCACGGGATCAGGAGAGTCCACATTCAGAGCCGACTGGCTGATGACGCCATCAGAGGATTCCTTGGCCACTTTCTCAATCCCACCAGGCGCGGCCCAGGCCACGATGGGTACCTTGATGCCGCGCTCTCGTGCAGCACGGATGATCAGTCCACCGGTCTCTCCTTTGGAGGCGTAGTACAACATGTCTGGATTAGAGGCTCGGATACGGCTGATCTGGCCCGACATGTCAATATCGTTGCTGCGGTGCGCTTCAGTGGCCACGATTTTGAGGTTGAGCTTTTGTGCCTGAGCCTTGATGTCTTCTAGCGCGCTCAGCGCAGCTTCATCGTCCAAATCGTACATCACGGCCAATGTCTTGGAGTTGTATCGTTCCACCACACCTTGAATCACTGGGCCGCTTTCATAGGCCGGCATTGCCAACTTAAAGACCCACTTGCCGGCCGCCTGCGGCCATTTACCTCCGGAGGCCTGCGCAATCATAGGAACCATCGCTTGATTGGCTACCGGCGCTGCAGCAATCGCCTCGATGCTTCTAGTTGGTCCGACGATGGCGATGATATCTGACTGATCAGCCAGTTTTTTCACTGCGGCCACAGCCACAGGTGGGCGGCCTTGGGTTTCTTCTGTCACAAACACAATTTTGCGGTTCTTGAAGGCGTTGCGCTCATTTAGCACATCAAGCGCCACCTGCATTCCCTTAAGAGCAGCATCGCCGTAATAGCCAGAGGGCCCTTCGAAGACCTGGGCTACCCCAATCTTGAGGACCTCCTGAGCATGGCTAAAGTTCACTACGAACATCTGTGCACTGCTTAGAAACAGACTCAAAATAGCAATATAGGTTTTCATAATTGTCTCCTTAGATGTTATTGATAACTGCTGTAAGTGCTCAGGTCTGTAATGCTTTGACTCTGGCATCAATGTCTTTTTTTAGATCTTCAATAATTCCAGCCGGCCTAGACTCTGGTGAATAAACTCGGTCAAAACCAATCGACAAAAAGCGCTCTTGGACTTCTTCCCATTTTTCACGGTTGGTTCCCAAATGGCCACCAATGTAGAGAAGAATATTGGCAAGCCCAGCCTCTATGCACTTTTCGCGCAAGGTTTGACAATCGAAGAAGGCCATGCCATACAACGACGAGACGAGCACAGCGTGTGCGCCGGTTTCCACAGCAGCTTCAATGAATTCTTCTTGCGGCACACAAGCGCCCAGGCGGACAACTTCTATACCAGCGTCTTCCATTGCTCGGGTGAGCACGAACTGGCCGGTGACGTGTGCGTCACTGCCAATAGTGCCGATCACCACTTTGCGGGGAGGATTAGGGTTGGAGTTCGTGGTCATAGCTTGCTAAAGATGTGGGAGCCCACAGGTTGGGCGAGGTGGTAGAGGTCTTCGGTCACCATGTCGATGTCCGCACGTTTTCCAGAGGTCTTACTTCGTTGATCTATCTTTGCCTGGTTGTATCGTAGAACTTTTTCGGGAAGGGGCAGACCGCCGTGGTCTAGATAGCGGTATGCGCCCTCGTTGTCCCGAACAGTGAGGAGGCGATTCTTGACATGGATCCAAGGGCTGAACACAGCGTCCAAGATGCCGCGCTCAACCGCTTTGATCATGCCATTGGACGGATCGCCATGTGCCAGGTTGAGGACGGCGTCGACGATGGCTCTTACTTCGAGTTCCATCATTGCTTCTTCTTCCTGCATGGCGTCAGTACTGCCTATATTGAAAGAGCCCAACACATTGATCATGTGCTTGGCAATCTTGACCTCCGCGCCAATGCCTTCTTTCGATGGCGTGGACGATGCCTCATCGGGCGATTTGAGGTACATAAAATGTGCCCCACCGATGCGACTGATGGTCGCTTCCCAAGCCATTTGCGATGCGCACTGAATCACATCCACTGGCCAGGTGCCTAAGTGCGGATAGGTGCCTGCATAGGTTGCAACGCCGGTGATGCCAGCCTTGATCAGGTATTCGTCGAGCAGACGGCGTACCAGGCGAAGCGCTGAGACATCTTGGTTAACGTTGCACATCAAACCGTAGGAGCAGGCGATGTGCTTAACGCCCTGGCGCGCTGACTCCAAAGACTGTAGGATAACCATTGCTATCTTGATGCCTGGAGGCTCCCAGCCATTGTTGTGTCCTGCTGGCCAAGCCAAAATCGGTGCGCCGCGCTCGGTGTACCAAGCAGCTAACCGTGAGATGTATTGGTGGTTGTGAATGCGCCGATCCAGCGGAAAGTCGCGTGAGTGCTGCATCACGTCGTGAATGTCGTAGGCCAGGTAACCCGAGGCGCCGCCAGCCAAAGTGATCTCGGTGCACAGTCGCGGATCTTCGTCCAGTGTAGACAGGTGCGCCGAGTGGCCTGACACTTCCATGATCTGGCGAAATCCTGGCACACCATGGTTGACGGCCGGGTAGCCACTTAATAAATTGAGTCCAGCCTCCCGACTTGCGCTGATGGCTTTATCCACCGCATCAAAACGCTTCTTGCGACTGTAAGCATCTAGGATCATGAACCATGAGTCATTCCAGTCTGACATGCCACATTCTTGCTCAACGAAGCGGATGATCTCCAGCATCGTCTCCATTCGCGCCTGCCCCAATTGGGGAAGTACCACAATGCCATTCTCGGCCTTGGCTCTTGCCAGTTGCAGGGCCTGAACTTTGTGCTCCGGCAGAGCGAGATGAAACCGCAATGCCTCTTCGAGATCGACTTCGCTGCCGGTCGGCCACTCTTTGAGTGCTCCGCCACGCTGGTCAAGGAAGAAGGACTCTTCCCATCGTGCATCCGTTACTTCCATCGTTCGCCAATTATCTTTCACCGCTAGCCTTTCGTGTATAACCTCAGAGGGCCGTAAGGGTTTGTTTTTGCAATCGAATGGCGACTTCAGGCGCCACCTCGGCCAGCAAGCCAGTTGCATAGAAAATGTAAAGGGAGTCCATGAACAATTTTGGATTTTTCGGCCGAAGTGAAAGTGGATTGCACGCTGAATATTTCACCCCATCCAAAATATACCGCGGGTTCTTGCCGTAAGCCAGAATGCCGCCTGTGCCAATGACCACTTTGATCGCACGCAGATCTTTACCAACTTGCATGGCCACATCACCGTCGGGCATATGCACATGCTCAATGGTTCCGGCGTGGCGCGCCACGGCGATCTCAACGGCTGTTCGCGCTAAAGCCGTATCGACCCGCTGGCCTACTTCGTCGCGAGGCAGGGTTTGCACGCTGGCCCTGAGGTCTTGGACGTGGCGTTGCAGATCAACTGGCGAGTAGTCGGTGGAATTGTCACCCACGTGAAGGGCCATGCTTTCGCCCGCTGACTCTAGGATGTTGACGGCATTAAAGCGAATGCCCAGGTCGCCCTCTACGGTGCGTTTCACATAAGGCTCAGGCAGACCGCGCAACACAAGCGAGGCCTCAGTAGGGTCGCCCTTGGCGACCGAGTCGATGTCGGTTGTGGCGCCACCCACATCGACCAGCAGTAAATCGCCCAGGCCGTCTTCGTCGCCATGGCCGCGGGCTAGCAATTCAGCACCCATTAACACGGCCATGGGGGTTGGCACCACGGGTGCCTCTAGAGTCTGCTGCACTCTCTCCAGCCCCTTTGCCTCGATGATTCTCTTAATGAAAACTTCGCGAATTGCTTGGCGAGCTGGATCGACCTCCAGCTTACCAAACTCTGGCATCACATTGGCAGCTGTGTAAACACTGCGGCCATGGTCACGAAGGATTTGCGCGGCCTCGTCATTGACCGACCGATTTGCTCCAAGTACAAAGGGACATTGCAGTGAGCTGGCGGCAAGTGTTTGGGCGTTGCGCAGGATGACTGTGGATTCGCCGCCATCAGTGCCGCCACAAAGCAGCACGATATCAGGGGCTGTAGCTTCGATTTTGGTAATGTCAGCGCGATTAAGCACATAAGAGTACACGCCCACAATTTTGGCACCTGCACCCAGCGCAGCCCGGCGTGCGGCCTCACTGGTCAAGCGCGGTACCAGGCCGCATACCACCATGCGCAGACCGCCAGCGGCGCTACTGGATGCATATCTCGGTGCGTGCCGCAGCGCAGGTCGACCCGTACGCTGCACTAACTCGTCTAGCGCCAAGTTCAGACCGATCGCAATATCTTCGGTCACGGTAGTGGGTGACTGGGCCCGCCCAATCACAACTACAGCTTTGCAGTCTACCGCTGTCACTTTGGTAAATGTGCTGCCAAAATCAATCAAGACCAATGGACCGAACACAACTCTCCTTTTTTTCTGTGTCAGCGTAGCTACATCTATCTAAGCGCCGTTGAACTGTCCGATTGACTAAGAATTTTTACAAACCATGTGGATGGTATCTTAATTTTTAGAATTAGTACATATCCTAACGTTTCAGCATCTCTCCTTGCGTGACCCCGACCCGCATTCGGTTTTCTAGGCACATTCATTGAACTAAACTCGATCCGCTTTAGCAACAATTTCCATCCAACGTACCAATGCAACGCGCCGCCACTCTCCCATTAAATGTTCCAGTTCTGCAGCTGAGTGATGTCCTGACCAGTTGGCTGGCAACAGCGAATTCGGAAGCCTAGGATCAATCAGCGGCAGCTTACTCCATTCAATTAACAAGTGAAGATGCGTAACAAAGATCTCTTCTTGAGTGTGAGGTTTTAGCTTTCTAAAGCGCGCCAGAAGCTGGTCATAATGCTGGGCGATTGCATCCCAGTTCCAGCACTTTTGCACAATACGCTGGTCATTTATACCGATGTCGATCGCCTGACCTATGAAGCTGAATGTTACATCTACAAGTCCAAGAGCACGGATGGTGCGCTTGACTTCGTTGCGGTTTTCCGTGTACGGACTGACCCACAAACCGGCGCTTGGGTTTCCGAACCCCGCCCAATACAGTGACTTGTAGAGCTTATCTCGGGCAGCGCGTTGTTTGTCCGGCAGCGATACATGGAGAATTAGCCACTGCCCATCCCAGCAAGCCCGATTCACGGGATACACGTGATTCCATCCTTCTACCAAAAAAGTAATTAAAGAAGGTGTGAGATTCCATTTGACACGCCTGCCCTCGACACTTTTTTCAAGCCAACCTGCTGAAGCCGCTCTAAGAACGGCTTGTCGCGACGCCTGCTCGTTTTGGCCTGCAATTTTCAGAGCATCGATGAGTGCTGAATTCCAAATCTTATGGGGTCCATTGCGTAGAAATTCGCCGAGCAATGTGATCAGGATACGTCGAGCACTGGGGCCATTGGAGTCTTGGGAAGGTTGATTTTTGATGGACGTTGAATTCATTTGTTGTTAATGCGGCTTCAAAAAAATGGCAATCACCTTGCATGCACCTCGCTCAACGACTCATGATTGAGTTTGATGGTGACTTTCCAAGGATCTAATCTACCCCAAAAAGCAGGGTAAATCAGAGGATTTTTGATGCTTTCCGCATTACGCAGTGGTCAGTCAAACGTTCTCAATTCCTGTCGCATCAAATGGTATGGGTTTTTTAGGTCCAATACCGATTGGATGGTCTGTTGATATCGAGGTTAATTTGCCCAGCTGGTTTCTCTGGAAATTACCGTGGGTAAGGAAGAAATTTCTTTTGCTTCATGTCCAGTAGTATCGGGTAGCCAGATACCTCAGATAAGTGTTGTTTGCTTGAAAAGCTGATGGGCGGCATGATGTCGGTTTTGAAACCTTTGAGCTCCTCCAGTTTCGCAATTGTGCAGGCGCGTGTGAGATTGCGTCCACATTGCTTCATTCCTTCAGCTAGCACCTTCATGGCCACATAACCAATCGCGGTGTAGCGGTTCATTTTTGGGATATCGGCAGAGTTAGCGTATTTTTTAGCTGTTTGCATGAACGAGGCCATGGACGGATCGTCTAGCGATGGCACGAAATCATACAGAACCATTCCGTCACCGTCATTGCCAACCAGATCAATCATGGGTGGGAAGTGCGACAACCACAGAGTGCTAACAAAGAGGTTCATGCCCAGTTTTTTGGATTCGCGGATGATGCTCGCCTGCATTGCCGGGAAAGTACCCAAAAATATCGCGTTGGCACCGGACTCCTTCAAGCGAAGAACTTCCGCCGAGAAGTCGGTCTGGCCGCGCTTGTGGCGCTGCACGCTGACGATCTGCTGGTTGAAGTCCTTGGCGCCGCGTACGAAGCCCACTTCTTGGTCAATTCCGCTTTCGTCGTCTTGCACAATAAGAGCCCACTTCAGACCAGGCTTTCGAGCTGCAAGGAATTTCATCAAATCAAGGGAGGCATCACGGTAGGCCATCCCGATGCCAAAATGTGTCTTCTGCACGGGATCGAATGTGGCCAGACTGGCCACCAGTGGTGTAACAGAAGGGATACCTTTCTCGTTAAGCATGGGCAATACAGCGAGTGTATGTGCCGCGCCGGAGGCGGATGTCAAGGCAAAAATCTTGTCCACATCAATCAGCTTTTGCACTTGCTGCACGGTACGGGCTGGGATGTAGCCGTCGTCCTCGGGTACAAACCGGATTTTGCGTCCATTGATGCCTCCTGCATCATTGATTTCGGCTGCTGCTATTTGCGAGCCGATCGCAGTGGCATAGCCGAGTACCCCTGCTGGGCCTGTGAAGGGGGTGGTCGCACCAATCACGATTTCTTTGTCAGTTACCCCTGGGTCGTTTGCCCATGCGGCGGTTAGGCAAGCAAATGTCGCAATTGCAGTAATGGTCAGTCTTTTCATCATTCGTCTCCTTGTTGGTTGATATTTGAAGTGTGGCCGGATTTCAGCTGGAACGTTTGGTCAGCGGCCACTCAGACCAATAACGTTTGGTACGGCTCCACTGCGCTGCGAGTCCTTCCGGTTCGAAACGCAGGAAGCCCATTATCAATAGTGCATAAATGATGGCGCGAAGTTCCTGGGCATGCGCGGCCGACAGGTCGGCCAGTGCGCCACCGGCAAATGAGAAGACAAGGCGGCTCAGGTCGGGGAGCACCGTAATGAGCAGCGCGCCAAGAATGGCTCCGCGTACACTGGCAAGTCCTCCAACGATGATCATCGCCAGCGCTTCTACACTGGTGAGAACCCCGAAGGCGTCGACGTTTAAATAGCGGACGTGTATCGCCAGCAGGCCGCCTGCAACACCCGTAAGAAAGGCGCTTACGGCGAAAGCGAGTAGCTTGTAGTACATGAGGTTGATGCCCATTAGAATCGCGGCAATATCGTAGTCACGAATCGAGGACCAAGCTCGACCGACGCGGCTGCGCTGAAGGTTCAATGCGCCCAGCGTGGTCAGCACCAGCGTGCCCAAACAAAGGTAGTAAACGGCTGCGGGCGTATCGACAGGTATTCCAAGGATCGAAGTCCGTTTGACCGAGATGCCGCCTGAACCCCCCGTCAGACCCTCAGCTTGAAGGATGATGTTGGTGACGATAATGGAGAACGCTAGTGTGGTCACTGCCAGATACAGCCCCTTTAAACGCAAAGAAGGAACTCCAACCAGAGCGCTTAAGACTGCTGCCATGAGACCTGATGCGATGAGGCAGGTGAGCAGCTCTACGTTGTACTTGGAAGTAAGGATTGCGGTGGTGTAAGCACCAATAGCAAGAAAGCCTGCGTGACCCAACGAGATCAGGCCGGTCGTGCCTGTGACCAGATTCAGACCGATCGCACCGACTGCGGCGATGAACACCAGGGTTGCATACGTGGCGATGTAGGTTGGAAGCACAAGTGGCAGCGTAAAAAGTGCAGCCATTAACAAGCCATACCACACCCAGCCGTCGCGAAAGGGTAGCAGTTGAGTCAGTTGAATATAGGATTCTTGGTAGGTTGCAGTGCGCATCAAACTCTTTCAATGTCTTTTTCGCCAAAGAGGCCATAAGGTCGGAGCATCAACACAACCAGTAGCACAGCGAAGCCAGCGATCTCTTTGTAGCCCGAGCCGATGTAACCGCCAGCGAGGTTTTCAATCACTCCGATGAGGATACCTGCAAAGCCAGCGCCAATGACAGAGTCAAGTCCACCCATGACCGCTGCTGGAAACGAGCGAATGCCGATGTCGCTCATTTCGATGCCAATATTGTTGATCATGGCCAGTAGCACGCCTGCAGTGCCTGCCATCAGCGCCGACATGATCCAGGCCAAACGGTAGATTTGGCTTGGCGAGATCCCCATCATCATTGCCGTTGTTGAATCGGCAGCAGTGGCGCGCATCGCGATGCCAATTACGCTGAATCGCAGGAACGACCAGACAGCAATGCACATCGATGCGTAGACTCCTAAGAGCAGAACTTGGGATGCCACCAGTCGAACACCCAGTATCTGCAGTCCACCAGAATCAAGATCGACAGGAAAGCGATGTGGATCGACGCCCCACCCAATACCGACAACAGCACGGATAAGCACGGCGAGCGCGATTGTGAGCATCACGATTGAGAACACCGGTTGCCCCAGCATGGGCCGTATTACCAATCGCTCCAGCAGGTAGCCGATAATGATTGCACTAACGATCACCGCGGCGACAACGGCGAACGCGCTACCGCCAGTTTCGGTTGCGACTGTGTAGGCGATGTAAGCAATGAGCATCATCACTTCACCTTGGGCGAAGTTCACGACCTTGCTTACCTTATAGATCATCGCGAAACCCATGGCAAGTAAGCCATAAAGCGCACCCACCGCGATGCCAGTGATAACTAAAGCAGAAAAGTATTCCATCAAACTGAATCTCCATAGATGGCTGCGATCTCTTTGGAGTACTTCTTTTCTATGACCAGTCGCCTGACCTTCTGAGTTGCTGTCAGCTCGCCGTCATCGTGATCAAGCTCCTTATGGAGAATCGCGAATTTACGTACTTGAGCCACTTGGGCAAAGCGTTTATTCACCCGGTCAATCTCATCAGCGACCAAAACTCGTACCTCTTCTAACTGCGATAGCGACTTATAGTTGGTGTAGGAAAGACCTTTTGCTGCTGCCCAATTTCCAACCGCATCGGTGTCAACCTGAATAAGTGCTGATACGAAATGGCGCTGCTCTCCGATGACGATTGCCTCTCGAATATAAATAGCTTCCTTGAGCGCATTTTCCATTTCTGAAGGTGCGATGTTTTTGCCACCACTGGTAACGATGATTTCTTTCTTACGATCCACGATGCGTAGCTCTCCTGAGGCCATGTGCTCGGCGATGTCTCCGCTTCTCAACCAGCCATCGTCGCCCAAAATGTCGCGGGTGCCCTGGTCATCGTGAAGATAGCCAGCGAAGACAGCAGGGCCCCGCAGCAGGACTTCGCCATCGTCCGCTAATTTGTATTCCATGCCCGGCAGCGGATTGCCAACCCCACCACTCATGCGAGCGTTGACGTGCTGTGAGAAGGACATGCCACCCTCGGTGAGGCCATAGGCCTGGTAGGTGGGCAAGCCCAACACTTCGAAAAAACGCAGTGTTTCAGGTGACACAGGTGCAGCCCCGCAAATTCGGACAATAGAGCGGTCAAAGCCCAGATGCTTGGCAATACTTCTAAAAACCAAGAGCCATAAAAAGTTGTTTTCGATGCGTTCGTAAAGCCCCATGGCCGCAGGCGCACCGGAAGCTTGCCGGTGGGAGTCGCGAACCTTGAGTCGCCAATAGGCCCGTTCGAAAGCCCATTTCATAGCCCAGCGTTGTAGCCAGGGTGCTTCCTCCGAACGGACACGTATCGACTGCTGCATTTTTTGCCATATGCGAGGTACCCCGAGAAAAACCGTAGGTGCGATCTCGCGGATATTGGCCTGGACCGTCTCGATCGATTCAGCAAAGTTGACGATGCCACCAGTGCTCATGTGCATAGCTAGCGAGAACAACCGCTCGGCGAGGTGACAAAGTGGAAGGTATGAGAGAACAACGTAGTTGTTCTCATGCAGCCCATGAAGTCTTGTGAATTCGTCCGCTGTGTGTCCTATGTTCCGATGCGTGAGCTGTGCCCCTTTGGGCTTCCCAGTTGTTCCTGATGTGTAGACGATGAGTGCTACTTCTTGTCCGTTTTGTGCTTCGCAGGAACGCTCCCAATCTGCGTGGGCTTGGATAGTAGGGCGTGCATCGGCCAAGGTACATACATTCTCGAATGGCATTAGCTGCGGGTGGTCGTAGTGCCGCATGCCCTTATTGTCTATGTAGATGATCCACTCGAGTTCAGGCAGACCGCCTTCCTTGCTGCTGGCTTCCAGAGCCTTGTCGACCTGCTCTTGGTCGCCGCACACTATGAACCGCGCATTGCAATGACGAACGACGTACTGCATCTCGGGCCAGGGACTGGTTGGATATACCCCTGTCGTAATGCCACCGAGTGACTGAGCTGCGAGATCGGCAATGAGCCATTCAGGACAGTTGTCGCCAGCAATCGCGAGTCGATCGCCTTTTCTAAAACCAAGCTCGAGGAGGCCAAGAGCGAAGCGTCGCACCTGAGTCTCGTAATGTTGCCAGGTCATGCGTTTCCATATGCCGAGTTTCTTCTCGCGCATAGCAACCTTGTCTGGTTTGTGCCTTGCCCAGTATCGCAATCGGTTGGGCATTGTCATCATGGGCTCAGGGGGCGAGTGATGCGTGGTCATGCGTGGGCCGCTCCAAGGTAGGCGTTGATCACCTCTGGATTTGCAGCGACTTGTGCCGGTGTGCCAGATGCGATCGATTCGCCGAAGTTCATGACGTGTACCGAATCGGAAATGTCCATCACCACACTCATGTCATGTTCGATCATTAGGATGGTCATGCCAAATTCTTCGCGCAGGTCAAGTACAAATCGCGCAATGTCTTCGGTCTCTTCTTGGTTCATGCCTGACACCATTTCGTCAAGTAACAACAGTTTGGGCCGTGTAGCCAGGGCGCGGCCAAGCTCAACGCGTTTTTGAAGGCCGTAAGAAAGCTGGCTTACCTTGAAATCTCGAATTTCCTCAATTTCTAGAAATTCGATAATCTGTTCCACATGCTCGCGCGCCGCAATTTCCTCGCGCGAAGTGCGGCCAAAGAAAAGTGCACCGTCAATCACGCCGGATTTCAACTGCGAATGCATGCCGACCAGGAGGTTTTTCACCACGGTCTCGTGGCGGAAGATCGCTAGGTTCTGGAACGTACGACCCACGCCGAGTCCTGCAAGCCGATGGGGTGGCTGGGCCAGTAGATCGCTGCCCCTGTAGGTGATGGATCCGCCACTCACATCAAATAGTCGGCAAATAGCGTTGAAAAGAGTTGTTTTCCCAGCGCCGTTTGGGCCGATGATACTGGCGATCTCGCCTTCACCGACTTCAAAGCATACGTTGGAGACGGCTTTGACGCCGCCGAATGACTTTGACACGGATTTGAGGCTCAGTATGGGTGCGTTCATGACAGCCACCGTTTGCGCTGTTTGTAATGCTTGACATCACGCATAGACTTTCGTTCGCCGGGGGAGCGCATACCCAAATAGAACTCTTGAATGTCGCTGTTGCCAAGCAAAAGCGATGCAGTGCCGTCAAGCATGACTCGGCCTCGCTCAAGGACGTAGCCATAATCGGACACATCAAGCGCTAAGCGGGCATTTTGCTCAACAAGCAGGATGTCAATATGATCCTTGCGAAGCATTGATATGGTTTCGAAAATGCGATCGACCATTTTCGGCGCTAGCCCTAGCGAGGGTTCGTCTAGCATCAGCAGCGAAGGCTCAACCATGAGAGCTCGGGCGATGGCTACCATCTGTTGCTGGCCGCCTGACAGGTAGCCCGCAATCTGGGTGCGTCGATCCTTAAGTTCTGGGAACAATATGTAGGCTCGCTCAAGGGCTACGCGCCGGTCGGCATTTCGCAAGGTGTAACCGCCCATGATGAGGTTCTCTTCCACGGTCAGTGACGCGAACAGCCGTCTGCCTTCAGGCACATGGACAATACCGGCGCGAACAATTTTTTCCGGCGAACTGTGGGACAGATTAATTCCGTTGTAACGGATACTGCCGCGCATGAGCGAACCCTTCTCTGGGAACAGGACTCCCGAAATCGCTTTCAGTAGCGTGCTTTTGCCTGACCCATTGGGGCCCAGTAGGCATATGATGCGACCACCGCAGACCTTCATCGATACATCCCGGACAGCTTCAACGCAGCCGTCGTAGAAGACTTGGGCATTGGTGATTTCTAGTCCAGAGGTGAGCGGCGCTGCAATGGCGCTTGCAAGAGTCTCAATATGCATGCGGCCTCACTATGCGGACGTTTACGTTTTCGGGTCCTCGAACCTGTCCAGAACCCCATTTCACTTTGCCAGGCTCACGCTGGAAATTTGGTATAGCAAGGAGCCATTCCTCCAGTGCTACCCGCAGTTCCATGCGAGCAAGATGGGCGCCCAGGCAGCGATGGACTCCAGTGCCGAATGTGAGGTGCCGGTTACGCTTGCGGTTGAGTTGCACTTGGTTGGGTTGCTCGAAAACTTTGGGATCGCGATTGGCTGCAGGGTATGCAAGGATCACGCGCTCTTGTTCGGCGATGCAGCGGCCATGCAATTGGACTTCATGGGTGGTAATTCGGCCGATGGTCAGGGGCGCATAAACGCGCAGGAGTTCCTCGACAGCTGTGGTGCGCATCATTTCAGGTTGTGCGACAAGCATTGCACGATCTTCGGGATGTTCGGCGAGATGGTAAATGCTGCCATTGATGGCGTTCCACGTGGTGTCGGCGCCCGCCAAAATAGTCAACAGCAAGCTGCCAAGTTTGTGTTTTTGAGAAATAGCCTGACCGTCAATGGTAGCTAGTGCGAGATGGCTAACGAGGTCATCGCCGGGGTTGGCTGCGCGCTCTGTCAGAAGCTGATCGAGGTCTGCGAAAGCTTCCTTGAAGGCCGTAGCACGCAGATCTTGGTCAAATGGACCGAGCTTGATTACACGGATGGCCCAGTCCATGAATTTTTTCTGCCGTTCATCGGGCACATCCAAAAGACGCGTCAGGATGGATAGCGCATAGGGTTGAGAAAAATCGCGCGCCACGTCACCACCGCCTTTGGCAGCTATATCCGCAACCAGCGTTCGAGCTCGTTCTCGCGCAAAGGGCTCGAGTGCCTGGATGCGAGAGGGCGTGAACCATGGTTCAAGTAAGTCACGGTGTGGCTTGTGATAGGGTGGGTCGCTCGTCAGTGGTGCGAAGACAAGCCCACTGCCTGGCGGTGGAATAGGGCCGGAAAACTCCACAGCTCTTGAAGAGAGGTGCTCTGTGTCTTGTGCCAGTTTGTGGATGTCCTCATAGGCCGTGGGCAGCCACGAGGACCCCCACTTGTCGCTGTGTGCCACCGGACAAGCGCTTGCACGAATGCCATCCCATATGCTGTGTGGGTCGTTCACGTAATTTTCGGAATAAAGGTCGTAGCCATCTTGCGGTTGTGTCGAAATCGAGGGCTTTTCCATTGTTTTATCTCCTTTGTCTAGTGGCTCTTAATTTTGTTCGTTGATTACGCTGGCGGTGTCCGCACCGAGCAGCGGCGGCGCCCTGCGTATTTCGTTGCCTCCCCCTGAAAATCGCATGGGGTTGTTGAGTACGCGAATAGAGCCAGCTGTTGGGTGATCCATGTGGTGGACCATAGTGGAGGAGATGAAGGGGTCTTCGAAGGCCTCTTCAACTTGACGCACTGGGGCAAAGACAGCGCCCGCATCTGAAAGTAGCCTTTCCCATACTGCATAAGTTTGTTGTTTAACCAAAGCGCCGATGGCATTGTCCAGTTCGATGCGATTACTTACCCGAGCCTTGTTGTCGCTAAACCGTATATCTGTGGCCAGCGAGGCGTCGCCAAGTACTTTTGTTAGGATGAGCCAGAATTTCTCGTTGTGTGCGATCAACATCAAAAGGCGTGCATCAACTGTTTCGTAAGTGTTGTAGGGCGCCATTTGGTAGTGGCCGTTTCCAAGGCGGGGTGGTGGAGATCCCGTGGCGAAAAAGTAGGCTTCGCGTGGTGTCATAGCGAATATAGTGGCGTCTAGCATTGAAACATCAACACGCTGGCCGACGCCGTTATCACGGCGCGCATGCAGGGCGGCCAGCACTCCGATGGTGGCAAAGAGCGGCGGTACAACGTCACTGAGGGGAAAGCCTGTCTTTAGCGGACCACTTTGGTCTGTCCCCGTTAGTTGCATGATGCCCGACATGGCCTGCACTGTAGGGTCTAGAGCGGGCCGATCACTATAAGGTGCGTCTTTGCCATACCCCGACACAGCGCAGTAGATTAGCGCTGGGTAGTCTTTGGACAGGGACTCGTAGCCAAGCCCCCATTTTTCCATGGTGCCGGGCCTAAAGTTCTCCATGACAATATCGCAACCGGCGATAAGTGCGCGGAGTGTTTCGATGTTGCTAACATGCTTCATGTCCAGAACCACGCTGCGCTTGTTTCGGTTGAGCGCCAAGAAAACGTCGCTTTCACCGCCCAAGCGCGTGACGCCTACATGGCGTGCAGCTTCTCCCTCGGGGGGTTCTATCTTGATGACGTCGGCCCCGAGATCGCCTAGCAGCATCGTACACAAGGGGCCTGCTACCAATTGGGTCAGGTCAATCACGCGGACGTTATGAAGCAGGGCGGTCATTGCACTTGGCCTTTTTTAGTAGGTCTCAACATGGAAGCGTCCCTGGGCTCGCATGGCTTCCCGCTGAGACAACCATGCGCTTTTGGAGCTTTTTAGAATGTCATTAAAAGCTTCCTCCACTCCTGTCTCTATTCCCTTACGGCCGCAGATGAAAATGTGGGTCTCTGGAGCCATGAGCAGGTTCTTGATTCGGTCAGAACTTAATCTCATTCGGTCCTGAACATAAAAGCGAGGCAAGGCTGGCTCCCGGGAAAAACAAATGTGCTGGTCCAAAAATCCAGCTGGTAAACTTTCGTGTCGGCCGAAATAGGGCAGTTCCTCGGCAGTTCGTCCGCCGTAGAAAATCATCAACTCGCCTAGGGCATTTCGCATTGAACGTAACCGCTGCTGAATGAAACCGCGAAATGGGGCCACGCCAGTGCCAGTGCACACCATCAATAAGTTGGACTGAGGGTCTTGGGGCAATAAGAAGGTGTCTCCAAAGGGTCCGACTACGTGCACCTTGTCCCCCACTTTCGCATTGCAAAGATAATTTGAGCAAGTACCTGAAGGTATCCGTTTAACCGTCAGGGCAAACGTGTTAGTGCCGTCTACTTCCCCCCCGCGTGCGCTTGCGACTGAATAAAGGCGCTCGATGTGCGCATGCCCTCTTTGGTCCAAGCCAGGTGCGAGGATGCCGATGCTTTGACCTTCCATGAGTGGCATGCGCTGACTACCAAAGTCAAGAACAATGTGGCGAACTTCATTTAGATGCGAGCGGGTGGCAGATTGGTTGACTATGACAGTTGCCGCCGCAGGATTAAAGCGGCCGAATAATTGGACAGTGGGTTTGGTAACTTCATGCCTTGTTAATGGGTCTGCTGCCACCATTGGACTTGTTGTGAAAGATAGGGTTGGTTCGGGTAAATCTTTCCAGCTCAATTGTGATGCGAGGCTGTAAGGATGGGCTACCGCCTGCCAGCGATCGACCGCGCCGGTGGGGCAAGGAGCTACACAAGCCTTACAGTGGTTGCAAAGGTCGGCATCAACGACGTAGTTGTTGTCGTCGTGAGAAATCGCACCTCTCGGACAGGTCTCTTCACACGTATTGCACCGGATGCAGAGGCACGGGTCAATCAGGTGCTGCATCCTGGAAGTGGAGGGCGCCTTGCCTTGCTGTGGCTCAGCGATTTCAATAGTTTCGTCAATCATTGCAGTACAAGTGCCCGCGCACCTTGTTCTGAAGCGCAATAGTTGATGGCATCATTGATCTGATCCAAAGAAAAGCGTGCGGTGACTAGCTCTTTGAGTTGCAATTGCCCCACTTGGTGGAGCTGCACCAGACGCGCAATATCACGTTGAACATGGGATGATCCGTAAAGCGATCCTTGGATTGTTTTCTCCGACATGACCAAGCCGCCGAATGCTGGAATGTTGACCATAACGTCCTTTCCCGGCGCGCTGACAATGACCACCCTGCCTCCGCGTCGCGTCATGCGGATAGCATCGTCGATGGTCTGCTGGCGGCCCGCGACTTCCAGCGCTACATCTACACCTCTTCCAAAAGTTAGTTCGCGAATCTGCGAGATCAGGGATTTGGTTGGCTCGATCGTATGGGTGGCACCCATTTTCTTGGCCAAAGCTAGGCGGTCAGGGCGTGGATCAATGGCGATAATGGTCGTCGCGCCACTGATGCGGGCGCCCTGTACGGCATTCAATCCAACTCCGCCGCAACCGATCACCGCAACGGATTCGCCGATTGTTATTTTCGCGGTGTTGATCGCGGCGCCTACCCCTGTTATGACGCCGCAGCCCAATAGCGCGGCTTCTTCGATAGGGAGGGAATCAGGGATACGTATGGCGCAGCCAGCAGGCACCACCACGCGTTCGGAAAAAGTCCCCAACCCTGTCATTTGAAACACGGGTTGACCTTTCCATCGATAACGCGTTGTACCGTCTGCCATGGTGCCGCGTAGCATTGAAGCTTGCCCAGTCTCGCACAGTACGGGCTGATTGTGTGAGCAATAGAAACAGGTGCCGCACTGAGCTAGCAAGCTCAGTACTACACGATCTCCCACGATCAGATTCTTCACGTTTGGCCCCACCGCTATGACAGTGCCGGCGCTCTCATGCCCAAGCACAACTGGCAGCGGGCTGGGAAGAACCGCTTGGTGCACCGAAATATCTGAATGACAGACACCAGTGGCAACGATTTGAACCATCACTTCGTCTGTATGTGGTTCCTCAAGATCAAGTAATTCGACGCGCAAAGCTTCATGGGACTTAACCATCAGAGCTGCTTTGATTTTAGTCAACATAATACTTTTTTCAGTTGTAAGTTATATAAAGTGTATTACAATATTGGAAATATGTAAATCAACAGCTGTTACGAACATGAAAATCCGAATTTCGCAAGACTTATGCAAAGGGCACCAAGCCTGTGTCAGGGCTGCACCCAAATTATTTTTAATTGCAGAAAACGGATTTTCCAGACTTTTATTAGGTGAGGAGGTTCCACAGGAAATGGAGGAGACAGCGCTTCTTGCATACGAAAACTGCCCCGAATTTGCCATCCAAATTTTTTAATTGACCGAGCCTTTAAATCTACATAATTAAAAAGATAAAACGAAAAAATGTTTATTTATTTCTCGGCGGTTTTGTTGAAGATTACTTTTGAATGTATGCTTTAGGTCGGCTTAATGTTGGCGCGTCGAATGACATCCGCCCACTTGGCCATCTCATTTTGTATGAATTTGTTAAACTCGACAGGTGTGCTGCCCACCGGTTCGACGCCGCGGCTTAGGAGAGATTCCTGCACGGCGGGCATGTTCAGGGCCGTTGCCAGGTCTCTTTGCCACTTGTTCACAATGTCAGCTGGCAAGTTGGCGGGTCCGACCACTCCAAGCCATGAACTGGTGTCGAAACCGGGTACGCCCGACTCAGCGATGGTTGGCACATCAGGCAATTGTGGGGACCGCTTACCCCCCGCCATACCCAGCGCGCGCAGCTTACCGTCTCTTATCAACGGTAGTGCCGTGATCAGACCGTCGAAGCCCAAGTTGGCTTCGTTCGAGATCATGCCCATCAGCGCCGGGCCGCTGCCTTTATAAGGGATTTGCACCATCTCTATCCCTGACATGAAACTTAGGAGCGCTGAGGCTAGTTGGGTGCTGGTGCCATTGCCAGCCGACGCATAGTTGAGCTTGCCAGGGTTTTGTTTTGCGTAAGCGATGAGTTCACGCATGTTCTTCACTGGTAGTTCAGGGTGGCTAACTAGAATCAACTGAGTGTTGGCAACCTGGCAGATGGGTGTGAAGTCCTTCAACGTGTCGTAAGGAAGCTTAACGAACATCGCTGGATTCACCGCATGTTGGAATGAAGCCAGCGTCACCGTATACCCATCCGGCGGTGCTTGCTGAACGATCTGCGTGGCAACGATGCCGCTTGCGCCAGGTTTGTTGTCTATTACAACATTTTGGCCCCAGATCGTGCCTAGTTTTTCAGACAAAAGGCGCGCAACCACATCGCCTGCGCCTCCGGGTGCGAAAGGCAGGACTATACGAACGGGCCGATTTGGAAAAGTGGATTGTGCATAGCTGCCGCTTACCATGGCAATAGGCAGTGAGGCCAATGTCTTGTTCAAGTTGCGTCTCGTAATGTTCATGAATATCTCCTAGGGTGAAGGTGGTTGATCGATGGAAAGCCCGTGACTCGAACTGTTAGTCGGCTTGCGGCGAGCTTTAAATTCGGCGATGCCGTCCCGAGCGCCTTTCGATCTCAGGACCTCGCTGGCCGCCGAAAGTTCAAGCTCCAAGGCCCCTTGCAGCGGAAGGTCAGCGCCCAAGCGCACCGTGCGTTTCATCTGAGCGATGCCGCCGGGGTTTCGCTGGGCCAGCATGTTGCAATAGTCGAGCGCTTGTTGCCATAAATCGCCCGGCGGTGATATGTAGTTCACCATTCCCCAAGCCAGTGCCGTCGGGGCGTCGATCCAGCGCGCGCTGAACATGAGGTCGAGTGCGCGCCGCTGGCCGATTATGCGCGCGAGCCGCTGTGTGCCGCCGCCTCCTGGGAACAGGCCAAATCGTGCATGCTGATCACCAAAGCGCGCATCTTCCGAAGCAAAGGCCACATCGCCGGCGAGCATCAGTTCGAGGCCACCCGCTAAACACAAGCCCTGAACTGCAACTACAACCGGCAGGCGCGAAGTACCGATGCGGCCATAGACCTCCAAACCGAAGCGCAGGTATTGGTCAAACTCAACAGCGTCGTCCAATCGCGACTCAAGCGCATTCAGATCCGCACCAGCGCAAAAGTTGGGGCCGTCTGCACACAAAAGGATCGCACGTACTTTGGCATCTGATTCGAAGTGGGCGATGCTTTGACCGATAAGCCGCTTGGACTCGTACGTCAGCGCATTGTTTGCTGCAGGTCGTGAAAGACGAATGATTCCAGTGGAACCATTGCGCTCTACGTTGACTTCCTTCTGACAGGGTTTGCTGGGCAGGGTCACGGCTTGTCCGTTTGTATTTGTTTAGAGGCTTCGCGGACATTCCCTCGATCGGCAAGGGCCTCGATCTGCTGAGCAGAGTAGCCTGCTTCTCTCAGCACCTGTTGCGTGTGCTCGCCCAAACGCGGCGCGGGTGCACGATGTTCGTCAGGAACCGAGTCGGTCCAGCCGCTCGCCACGTTCATGCTGACGATCTTGCCTTCTGAGGGATGATCCACTTCTCGGAAGAATCCGGTGGCTTTTAAATGAGGGTCTTCCAGCAACTGGTCGACCGTCTGCATGGGCATTGCAGGTATGTCCGCTTCTTGAAAAAGCTTGATCCAATGTGCTGTGGTCCGTTGCGCAAGGCAATCCTGCAGCACTTTGTACAGGGCCTCGGTGTTTTGAGTGCGGTTGTTGACATCGCTGAACCGCGAGTCATCCATCACATGCGCCATGTCGACCGATTTGAAGAAGCGCTGCCATTGGGCGTCAGTGAACAGCAGCACGGATACATGTCCATCAAGGGTGGGGTAAGGGCGTCTGTTTGGCGAAATTTGCCTGGGGTAGCCCGCTTCGCCAATCGGTGGAACGAAGGTCTTGCCGTAGATGTGATGCGTCAGGATGGTTTGCGCCATGGCTTCAAACATTGGCACCTCAACCGCTTGACCGCGGCCGGTGTTTTTGCGATGGAACAGCGCCGATGAAAGGCAAAACGCCGCGTGCATGCCGCACAAGTGGTCGGCGATGGAGAACGGTGCGTAGTTTGGAGTACCCGTCATACGCTGAGTCAGCGCAGGAATTCCCGTTGCACCCTGAATCAGGTCGTCGTAGGCTGGGTTAGCCGCATAGGGGCCATCCTGCGCAAATCCATAGGCGCCGCAGTAAATAATCTGTTCATTGGCTGCCCGCACTTTTTCGTAGCTAAGACCTAGGCGTGCCATTGCCTGCGGACGCACGTTGTAAAAAAGGACGTCGGCCTTTTCCACCAGTTTCAAAAGTGCTTCTCGGCCTTGGTCGGACTTCAAGTCCAGCACCACGCTGCGCTTGTTACGGTTTAGGGTAAGGTACAGCGCACACATGTCGGGGTGTCGCCCGGGACCGACGCTTCTGAGTACGTCACCTCCTGGCGGTTCGACTTTGATGACGTCGGCGCCGAAGTCGGCAAAAAGCTGCGTCGCCAATGGACCCATCAGGACACTGGTGATGTCAATAATTTGAACGCCTTCAAACGGTCCAGCCATTTTGACTCCTAAGGATGCATATGCCAGCCGCCGCTCAGGCACAGCGACTCGCCAGTGATAAATCCTGCTTCGCCGCTGCAAAGGAAAACCGCTGCACCGGTAAAATCATCGTTTTGCCCAACTCTGCCAATCACGGTGTCACCGGCCTTGGCCTGCAGCCAAGCAGCGTCGTAGGTCCGTTCGAGAAAGGGGTTGCTGATGAGGCCCGGAGCGATGGCATTGGCACGTACACCATGGGGCCCGGCCTCGGCTGCCGTCGCGCGGGTGAGCGCCATTACCCCCGCCTTTGCGGCGGCATAGGCTGCTTGTGCGGGCCCGCCAAGGTTGGAGTTCCAAGCGCCAATGGATGAGACGTTGAGAATCGCGCCGGATTTGTTAGCGATCATGTGCGGTAGTACCGCGCGCGTGAAGCGAAAAGTTCCTGTTAAATTCACATCAACGACATCGTTCCAGTCCTCGTCGCTTGTTTCCCACAGGTTACTTGTCTTGTTGATCCCGGCATTGTTGACGAGGATGTCAATTTGGCCAAAACGCTCGGTAGCAGTTAGCACACAGTTTTCAATGTCCTGGCGGTTTCGAACATCCACACGCAACACTAATACCTCGTGTTCGCTTTCTTCAGCAATGCTGGCGGCCACCTCAATTGCACGCCTCTCATGGGCATCCGTTAGGACGACATTTGCTCCCTCCAGGGCGAATCGTCGTGCGGTGGCCTGACCCAACCCGGCTCCTGCCGCTGCGCTGATGATAGCCGTCTTACCTGCAAGACGCCCGATCCGTCTCGCAGTGGCGCTCATATCGTGCCAGCCTCGTATGCGGCATTCACTTCCTTCTCATCCAGCCATCCTCGCAATAGATCGCATACTGTTTCATGGGTGGCCACCACGCCCGGTTTCGGTGTCCCCGTTTCACTTCGGCTAAAGCGAGGTGCAGGGCCTGGTTGAACTTCCCCTGCGATATCCACAAAAATGCCACGAGCCTTCATATGCGGGTGGTCGGTCGCTTCATCAAGATCCAACACGGGTGCAAAGCACATGTCGGTGCCTTCCAGCAACAAAGTCCACTCGTCGCGCGTTTTGGTTTTGATCCGCTGAGCTATTTTTACTTTTGCGGCGGGCCATCCTGCCCGCTGCAACTGCGGTGTTTCAATGTCGACACCGACCAACTTTTGCATAAGCGCATAGAACTTGGGCTCGACCGGTGCGATGGAGATCCATTTGCCGTCTGCACATTCGTAGACGTCGTAAAAATGCGCGCCTGAATCGATGAAGTTAGTTCCGCGTTCGTGATTAAGTAATCCGGATTTGATCATTCCGTAAAGTTGTGTCGATAGGGAAGCTACGCCGTCCACTATGGCCGCGTCGACGACTTGTCCGCGCCCAGATGACTTTGCCTCGAGCAATGCACTCAGCATGCCGATCACGAGATAAAGAGAACCTCCCGCATAGTCACCCAGCAAATTCAGCGGAATGGTCGGCGCCTGCCCTTGCCGCCCCATGGCGTGCAGAGCGCCCGAGAGGGCGATGTAGTTCAGATCGTGCCCTGCCGCGAGCGCGAGTGGTCCGCTCTGGCCCCATCCAGTGATTCTCCCGTAGACCAGTTTAGGGTTGCGCGTTAGGCAGACATTGGGCCCGACCCCCAGGCGCTCCATAACCAGTGGTCGAAAGCCTTCCATCAATGCATCCGCTTGGTCAACTAGGCGCAGCGCGAAATCGATCCCTTGTGGCGACTTGAGGTCCAGATGGATGGTGGTCCGGTTGCGCATTGCGTAGTCGTATTCGCGAGGACGCTGCAACCCCAAGCCTGACGGCTCTTTGCGTTCGATTCGGATAATCTCAGCGCCTAGGTCAGCCAACAGCATCGCGGCGAACGGGCCGGGCCCGATCCCTGCGAATTCGACGATCTTAAGTCCTGCCAGAGGGCCCATGTCAAAGCCCCTCCAACTTGCCTGCGCCCCGTAGCATGCGCAGCGGTGTGTACTCAATGCACACGCTGCCGTCTTGCTTAACGATGCTGTTTCGTGTGCGAACCAAACCGGTGCCTGGGCGACTCTTGCTCTGGCGGCATTCGATCACTTCTACTTCGACGTGGATGGTGTCGCCCACGAACGCGGGGCCCTTGACTTTGAGCTCCATGTCTAGGAAGGCAAGCCCCACACCTTGTAATGTCGACTGGATCAGCAAGCCTTCTGCGAAGGAATAGACCAGCGCAGCGGGCACCAGGCGGCCCTTGATCTCACCATCACCATTGTGTCCAACCGTCGTGAATAAAACTTCCACCATCCCGGTGGCGCCGATGAAATTAACAAGATCAGCCTCGGTGATCGTGCGCCCGACAGTACGGAACTTGCGTTCCAGCGGTAACTTCTCCCAGGTCAGGCCAAGGCCGACTGTTTCGAGTTCTTTGTTCATGGATTTTCTTGCTAATTATTTACCAGCCGCCAAATGAAAGTCCGCCATTGACGCTGAGTGTCTGCCCAGTGATCTGCAACGCGGCTGGTCCGGCCAGGAATACCACCGCTTGCGCGACTTCGTCAGCCATGGGTGCGCGACCCTGTGGGAAACGTGCAAGCGCCTTGGAAAATAATCGATTCTCAAAGCTTTCCTTAGAGAAGATACGATCCCATGACGGCGTTTCTGAGGTTATTGTCATGGCAACCGAGTTCACGCGGATGTGGTCGCGAGATAATTCCCGCGCCAGTGCCTTGGTTAGCAGAATGATGGCCGCGCCTACAGCACCGATGAGGGACTCCCCCGGTGTGGGATGTCTTGCAGCATCAGTAGTGATCATCACAATCGAGCCAGCATCCGACTTGCGCAAGAACGGGATCGCCGCGTGAACTGGGTAGATCCGTGCCAGAAGACGAGTATCAAGGTTTGATGCAATCTGCTCGGTTGTCATGTCTGCGAATGGTGTTGGAGGTACTGAGCCCTCAGCGCCAGCACTGATAAGGATATCGATGCCTTCCATTCGCTCAGCCGCTTGGGCAACACTTAGCCCTGCGCTGGTGGCATTTGCCGCCTGTGACTGCAGGTAGAAGCAACCCGGCGATAATTTGCAAAGTTGCTCGGCAGCCTTTTCACCGCGCTCGACATTGCGACCTGTCACTGCAACGGTCGCATTATGGTGCGCCAGTATTTTTGCGATCGCTAAACCGACGCCGCCTGTGCCGCCACTTATGAGTACTTTCCTGCCTTGAAGGTTGCCTTGTTCCATGCGATTTCTATCTTAAGCTTTCGCCCTTGTTCCCCGGCCAAGCACGCTGTCTGCAATGATGTTGCGCTGGATCTGGTTGGTGCCTTCCACAATTTGCAAGATCTTGGCATCGCGGAAATAGCGGTTGATGGGATAGGCCGACGAAATTCCGGCCGCGCCAAAAATCTGAACTGCCTGCGTAGCCACGTTCATTCCAACATCGGTGGCAAAGCACTTCGCCATGGCGGCGATCGGCGCGAATGCGCTTCCCTTCATGCCTGCATCACCCTGCGCGGCAGCGGCATAGACAAGCTGGCGGGCAGCTTCAGTGCTCATGGTCATGTCAGCGATCATCCAACGTATGCCTTGGAACTCGGCTACCGGTTGGCCGAAGGCGGTGCGTTCTTTGATGAAAGCGCTTGCGTGGTCTGTCGCTCCTTGCGCCAGGCCGACGGCTCGCGCACCAATTAGCGGCCGACTGGAATTGAGCGCTTCCATAGCCACCTTGAATCCGCTTTCACCCTGCGGACCGAGTCGTGCATCAGGGCCTAGCTTCACAGAATCGAAAAACAGTGGGCAGGAGGGAACTCCGCGGCCACCCATCTTGTCTTCCGGGGGGCCGATGGTTAGGCCTTTCGAATTGCGCTCGACGAAGAAGAGGCTGACTCCCTCGCGCTCGCCGTTGGTACCAACAGTTTGCGCTCCGACGAGAATGAAGTCGGCGATCTGCGAGTTGGTGCACCAGATCTTTGAACCGTCTAGGACATAGCCGTCGCCGCTGCGCTTGGCTCTTGTCTTGATACCTGCAACGTCTGATCCGCTCTGAGATTCTGTCAGCGACAAGGCTCCGCGAATTTCGCCCGAGGCGAGCCCAGAGAGCCAGCGTGCTTTTTGCTGCTCGCTGCCACCGGCCAGAATGGCACCAAACGGAGCCCATTGGACAATCAGCAAGTAAGCGGTGTTGTAGCAGACGCGTCCCAACTCCTCGACGGCGATGCATGCCGAGAGCAAGCTTGAAATGCCGCCGTACGGTGCAGGAAACGGCAATGCGAACAAGCCAAGCCCCTTGAGCAACTCGAACATGTCGTGTGGGTATTGGGCAGTGCGGTCAATCTCGGCGGCGCGCAGTGCCACTTTCTCACGTGCTACGCGGCGCACCAATGTTTGGATCTGTCGTTGGTCTTCATCAAGCAGGTAAGCCATAGACAAGTCACTTAACAGGGTTACGAAAGTTGGGCTTGCGTTTGGAATTGAAGGCATTCACGCCTTCTCGAGATTCGGCCGATTGATAGAAAAGTGCAAGAGCCTGCATGCCCAGTTGACCAATGCCGCGGATGTGCTCGGTGTCGGCGTTGAAGGATCGTTTGGCGATGGCAATAGCGGTGGGGCTTTTGTCTAAAATTTCATTGCACCATTTATCGACTTCGGCGTCGAGCAGGTCAAGCGGTACGACCGCATTGCACAGGCCCATTTGCAGTGCCACTGCAGCGGGGTACTTGCGGCATAGGTACCAAATTTCCCTGGCCTTTTTTTCGCCCACCAGATGAGACAGGTAGGCGGTGCCCCAGCCAGGGTCGACTGATCCCACCTTCGGACCGGCCTGGCCAAAAACGGCGTTGTCCGCCGCTATGCACAGATCGCACAAAGTGACGAGTACGTTTCCACCACCGATGGAGTAGCCTTTGACCTTGGCAATCACGGGCTTGGGGATGTCGCGGATGAGCGAGTGCAACTGCTCGACGGGCATTCCGATCGTGCCACGGCCATCGTAGGCGCCATCGTGAGCGCCTTGGTCGCCACCCACGCAAAAAGCGCGGTCGCCGACAGATGTCAAAACGACCACCCCAATGTCGTTATCCCATCCTGCATCGTCAAAGGCGTGAATCAGCTCTTCGACGGTCTGCCCGCGAAATGCGTTCAGCACGTCGGGTCGGTTGATCGATATCGTAGCGACCCCGCTGCGCTTTTCGAAAAGAATGTCCTGGTAAGTCATATCAAACTCCTGAGACCAATGTGATGTTCGTAAACTAAAAAACTATCCAGATAGTATTCAAAATTGGATGAGATGTCAACGGCACTTTTTGATACTAGGAGATTGACGCGTTGTACAGATAAAGCGAAGAAAGCCGGATTTAGTCTGCCTTTTTTCTCGCCCGATTGCGAAACGCTTCCACCCGATCGCGAAAGTCTGGCATATCTTCCAGTACTGCCATGTGGGAAGACGCAGCGTCCAGATGCGCGCGCAAGCTTGTACCAGCCAAATTCTGGTAGATCGCGCGTTTGGTGAAGCGGACGGCCTGCCCGGGCTGAGCGGCAATGCGTTGCGCCAGTGCGCGCGCCTGTAGCAATGACTCTCCGGCCGGCGCGACACGGTTGATCATCCCGATGCGCAGCGCCGTAGTGGCATCCACTGGATCACTTGTCCACATTAATTCCATGGCGATCGCAGGGCCAACGAGGCGGGGCAAAAACCACGCGCCACCGTCCCCCGGCATCAATCCCATGGCAATATAGCTTTCAGCTACGACGGCCCGCTCATCCATGATGCGCAGGTCACACATCAAAGCCATGTCCAGACCAGCACCTCGGGCTGTGCCATTGATCGCCGCTATCACAGGGCAGTCGATGCGCTCCAGTGTCAAGGCGATATGGTGGACGTTGTCCCAAAGATAATCCTTGCGCTCCATGGCGCTCATTGCCAAGAATGATTCCAGCTCATCCATGTCGCCACCTGCACAGAAGGCTTTGCCGCTTCCTGTGACAATAAGTGCACGAATCGAGGCATCGCGCGACACGCTGTCCAGCGCCTCGCGCCAGGCGACGATCATTTCACGGTTGAAGGCATTGAAGCGTTCGGGTCGATTCAGTGTGATCTGAGCGACGCCGGTCTTTTCGTCTACTTCATAAAGCAGGGTAGGTGATGTGGCCATTCTCAGTCAGTCTCCTTTGATATTGGCTTCGCGGATCAACTTGGACCATCGCATACTTTCATTGTCGAGGAAAGCGCCCAGGTCAGCCTGCGAGCCCTTCGCGAATTCTAAATTATTGGCTAGCAATATAGCCTGTCCTTCAGGCGTAGCCCAAGCTTTTGCAGTCTCTTCGTTAATCCTGTCAATGATGGCCTTTGGCGTGCCAGCCGGTGCCAGCAATGCCACCCAAGAATTGACGATGAATCCGGGCAAGCCAGACTCCTCCACCGTGGGGACGCTTGGCAAGGCTGCACTGCGAAGCGAACCAGTCACCGCCAGAGCCCGCAGTTGTCCTGATTTGATGAAAGGTAGCGCCGCTGGAATATTGCCAAACATCAATTGGACTTGCCCGCCAATCAGGTCGGTGGTGGCAGGCCCTGTGCCCTTGTATGGAACGTGTGTGATTTCGATCTCTGTTGCGCGCTTGAACAACTCGCCGGACAGATGTTGTGATTGTCCGTTACCAGCCGATGCGAAATAGATACTGCCGGGCTTTTGCTTGGCCAGTTGTATCAATTCGCTCACGCTGGTTGCCTTAAGTGTCGGATTGACCAGCATCACATTGGCAAATTTGATCAGCGAGCCAACGGGCGCCAGGTCACGGCTTACCACGTAGGGTGTCTTGGGATTGAGAGCTGGCGTAAATACGAGTGGGCCGATATTTCCGATCAGCAGCGTATAGCCATCGGGCGGCGCCTTTGCAACAAACTGCGTGCCGATGATGCCTCCGGCACCTGGGTGGTGCTCTACCACGCCGGGTTGGCCCCATACTTTTTGGAAGTGTGCCGAAAAGAACCGTGCAATCGGATCCGTCAGTCCTCCGGGGGCCGACGGAATGACCAGACGAATTGGAGCGTTCGGAAAGCTCGTCTGCGCGAAAATGGCTGTTGACATTGACAGCAGCAGGCAGGCAGCAGCCTTGGTCAAACGATGTCTTGTGGTGTTCATTATGGGACCTACTTATGGGTTGAAGAGACCTTGGAAAAGGCTATGGTGAAAATTCTCCACTTAATTAAGAAGGGTCGTTGCGGGTTCGTGCAATATCAAGATTGATTAGATTCTGGATTTCGCTTGCGGTGTAGCCCGCTTCGAGCAGCACGTTAACTGTATCCTCGCCCAGCCGGGGTGCAGGCTTGCGTCGTTCCTCCGGTACAGAAGCCGTCCAATGACTGGCCACGCTCATACTGGTCAATGAGCCCTCGGTTGGATGCTCGATTTGCTGAAAGAATCCAGTTGCCAGCAGGTGCGGATCTTCTAGTAATTGGTCTAGTGTCTGCATGGGCATGGCGGGGATGTCTAGTTCATCGAACAACTCGATCCAATGCGCGGAAGTGTGCATGATCAGGCAGGCCTCTACGATCTCGTACAGTGCAGATGTATTCGCCGTCCGGTTGTTGATGCCCCAAAAGCGTTTGTCCTCCATGAACTCGGGACGGCCCACGGCACCAAAAAATCGTTGCCATTGTGCATCGGTTAACAAGATCATGCAGATGTGCCCGTCCATGGTAGGAAAGGGTCGCCGCTTGGGAGACAGCTGACGCGCATACCCAACTTCACCCAGTGGTGGCACAAAGGATTTTCCTCCTTGATGATGGGTTAGCAAAGCCTGCGCCATGGTTTCAAACATCGGTACTTCCACCGACTGTCCTTCGCCGGTAACCTTTCGATGGAACAACGCTGCAGATATGCAGAAAGCGGCGTACATACCACAAAGATGATCGGCCAGGGCAAAAGGAGCATAGCTTGGTGTTCCTGTCATTTGCTCTGTCAGGTGTGGAATGCCGACCGAGCCCTGTATGAGATCGTCGTAAGCGGGCTTGTCAGCGTATGGGCCCTTCTGCGAAAATCCGTAAGCGCCGCAGTAAATGATTTGTGGATTAACCGAACGCACTTCTTCATAACTCAGGCCTAGGCGCGCCATAGTTTGTGGCCGTAAGTTGTAGAAGAGGACGTCGGCACTGGCAGCCAGTTTCAGAACGGCTGCCTTGCCCTGGGCAGACTTGAGATCTAGCACAATGCTGCGTTTATTACGATTGAGCGTTAGGTACATGAACCCCATATCGGGGTGACTGCCTGGACCGATCTGCCGTACTACATCGCCTTCCTTTGTTTCAACTTTGATCACATCTGCACCCATATCGCCGAACAATTGGGTCGCGAATGGACCCATCAGCACGGTGCTGATGTCAATGATGCGTACGCCATGAAAAGGGCCGGCCATGGAGGGATCCTGTCAATGAATGAGGTTTTATGGTGGAGGGTCTTGGGATATTTTGGACGATTGAGTGTCTGTAAAAGTCATCTTCGCCCCCTCAGAATTGGATAGTGAGTCAAAATTCAATCACTGTCCATGTTCTTTGTGGGGTTGGCAAGCAGGTTTCAATCAGGTTCGAAGGCGTGGTTTGAGTTTAGGCCGCAATAGTTCGAACGTGGTCGGTCATTAATGATTCGCGGCTCGCTAGAAGGCTCTCTCCCAAGCTTTTATTCCAGTAAGCTTCCGAGCCATGTGCCATGCGCCATTCGTGCAAGCGTCGTGTATAAAGTTGTAAATCGTATTCCGCAGTGACACCCATCGCTCCATGCAAAGCATGCCCGATGGAGGCGACCAATTGCGCTGCTTCGCTCGCTCGTGATTTGGCAACAGCACTCGCGACCAATGAGGGCAGGCGGCGATCGCAGTGAAAGGCTGCTTGCGCCGCGAATGAGGCTGCTGCAACATGCTCAGCCATCAGGCTTAGCTGATGTTGGACAGCCTGAAATTTACCAAGGGTCTTTCCGAATTGTGAGCGATCGTTGCAGTACAACAGCGTCATGTCAAAGACCCGCTTGATAGCGCCGGACAGCATGGCTGCATGAAGCACCGCGCCCAGGGCTTGCAAATCTCGCGCCCCAACGTCAGTGGATAAGTGTTCGCCTGCAGACATTTCCCATTTCAGGTTAGCGCACAAGCTGGAGGCAACACCCGTGGGCTCAGACTGAGCCTGCGCTACTGGAAGGATCCACAGCCCATCGTCTTTGGCTGTCATGACATGGCTGGCCGTCAACGCACAAGGTACCAATGGACAGACAATCATTCCATCTTGAGTTTGAGTCAAGGCCGGCGCGAAAGTGATCATGCCCTTAGGTAGGCGGCCAGTTTGTGCAACCAGCAGGCGCGTAGCCATGGTCTGCGTCAGAGGCAGCGGCACTGCATAAGAGCCGCAAAGTTCTGCGACCTGAAAAAATTCTTGCAGACTTACTTCAGCCCCGCCATTTTCTTCGCTTGCTAGTAGCTCCAGAAAACCTGCATCTGCAATGGCATCCCGCAAGGCTTGTGGCGAGCCGCCTGATTCGACTTCCCTCACAGCGGTAGGTGAGCAGTGATCCTTGAGTATTTGTTCTATGGCTTGAGCGTACATGACTTGTAATCCAATCAGCGCAGGCCAAGGCCGCGCGCAATCATCCCGCGCAAGATCTCGCGTGTGCCGCCGCGCAGCGAAAAGGTTGGCGACATCTGGCTCACATAAGCCAAGGCGCGATAGAGATCGGGCGCAATGGCAGCAGCCGGATCGGCTCCCAGTGCAGCCTCGATTAAGGCGGGAATTTCCTGCTCGAAAGATGTGCCAAGGTCTTTGACCAGTGCAGCCTCAACAACCGGGCTATCCCCCAAGTCGAGCTTGGCAGTGACACTGATAGACATGTGACGCAGGCTCGTGAGGTGTGCCACGAACCGGCCAAGAGTTATCACTTGATCCTGCGAGGCGCCATGTAGACGTAGGCTTTCAATCCAGCGGTCCAGCAAGACTATACTGGAATAAAGACGTTCTGGCCCGCTGCGCTCAAACGCCAGCTCTGAAGTCACCTGTTCCCATCCTTGTCCCTCAGCTCCGATCAGTGCTTCATCTGTGAGATGAACATCGTCGAAAAACATTTCGCAGAAATGTGAGTCGCCAGCAAGATCCTTGATGGGGCGGATGGTTACACCCGGTAAGGCGAGATCGACGATGAACTGCGACAAGCCTTTTTGACGGTCGCCAGCCTCACCTGAGCTTCGCACGAGGGCGATGGAATATTGGCACTTGTGGCCGTTTGTTGTCCAGATTTTTCGTCCATTGAGGCGCCAGCCACTGGATTCTCGAGTCACGCGAGTGCCTACACTGGCCAAGTCCGAACCGGAACCTGGCTCGCTCATGCCAATGCAGAAGAAGGCTTGTGCTGAGCAGATCAGTGGCAGGTAGAAGTTACGCTGCGTGTCAGTGCCATATTTCAAAATCAGTGGTGCACTTTGACGGTCTGCAATCCAGTGTGCAGCTACTGGTGCACCCACGGCCAGCAATTCTTCCGAGAGCACATATCGGGAGTAAACATCCAGCCCCCCACCGCCATACTGACGCGGTAAAGTCGTACCGACCCAGCCTCTTTGGGCCAGTTTGCGGCTAAATGCAGCATCAAAGCCCATCCAAGAACGCGAACGCGCATCAGCCGAAAAGGCTGGTAGATTGTGAGCAAGGAATTCCTTTACCTCGGCCCGGAAAATTTCGGCTCGTGGTGGCAGGAAAGCCAAACGAAATTGATTGAGAAGGTCAGTCATCAGAAGATCGAAGTAGGGATGTAAGTAAAGAATTAGAAATCACGAGGTGTGATGGCCAGTCTTAGCATTTTTGTTCACTGCTTGATACCCCGTGATGTGGCGTCCCTGGTGCCGGAAAGAAAGCTCGTTATCTGTTCTTTAGTTTGGGTCATGTTGGCAAGGGCTGTGAGTCCACTGATTTCAAGCTCAAAGCCTGCTGCAGACAATGGCGGGAGCGCGAGAGTGATACAAGCCTTGGCCTGCATTTGGGCTTCACGTGGCATGGAGGCAAGGCGCGTCAGTAAAACATCGCTGCGTTCGTCGATTTCTTCCGGTGAAAAAACCCACTGCACAATGCCCAGTTCTAGGGCCGTGGCGGCATCCAGCACTTCCGCGCCGAGTATCAAGCGCGATGCCAAGGCCTTGCCGCACAGGCGCGCGAGTCGCTGTGTGCCGCCAGCACCGGGAAGTAGGCCCAGACGTACCTCGGGGAGCCCGAATTTCGCCTTTGTTGAGGCGATACGCAGATCACAAGAAAGTACCAATTCTAGACCGCCACCCAAAGCGGCGCCTTCGCATTGCGCTATCGTGACTTGTGCTAATGCTTCGATCCGGGCGCCAAGCTTTTGCACTTCTTGAGCATAGCGACCAACTCCTGCACCACCTTCTGGGCCATTCATCCAAGAGAGCATGGTTTCGAGATCACCTCCGGCACAGAATACGGACAAACTGCTAGTGATGAGCAGCACTTGCCAATCTTCACGGGTTTGCAGCTCGTTCAGTGCGGTATGAATCTCACCCAGCAACACTTCAGACATGGCATTCACCGGCGCGTTGCATAGCTCAAGCGTTGCGATGCGCCTCGCCACGGTCAAGCGGACTGATTGCATGGCGTGCTTCACATCATGGTGTAGCCGCCACTTACGCTCAATGTTTGTCCGGTGATAAAGGACGAAGCGTCAGAAGCCATGAAGAGAACTGCGTTGGACACATCTTCGGGTCGCCCCACTCGACGAAGAGGATAGGCCTTGGAGATGCGTTCACGCATCTCTGGTGTATTCCATTCCTTCATGCCAGTGGCCCAGATGCTTCTCTCGCCAATTTCCTCATCCGAGTCTGGCATGGTCGTACCAGGGCAGACGGTGTTGAAGCGAATACCCTTGCGGCCATTTTCCCTTGCCAAGGATTTGGAAAGGGCAATCACACCGGCTTTGGTTGCGCCATATACGGCTTCGCGAAATTCTCCCATGCGCCCAGCGTCTGAACCGATATTTACGATGCTGCCAGAAGAGCGCTTTATCATGCCGTCTAGCACTGCGCGAGTACAGTTAATATTGGACCAGAGGTTGAGCTGAATCTCTCGCTCCCATTCTTGGCGGGGCTTGTCAATGAATAGGCGGTCTAGGGTCCAGCCCACGTTGTTAACAAGCACGTCGATCTGTCCAAATTCGGACTCAACGCGCAAGGCCATAGCTTGTACCGCCTCCCAGTCAGTGACGTCTGTTGGTATAGCCATCACTTTAGTTGCACCGGCAGTTTGCGCCTCTTTGGCAACTTTATTGCATTGCACTTGATCTATGTCAACGATCGCGACCTTCGCACCTTCATGTGCAAAGGCCAGAGCAATTGCACGCCCGATGTTAGAGCCGGAACCGGTGACAATGACACTTTTATTAGCTAAATTGAGATCCAAGATAAAACTCCAAGTGATTAACCTAGAAAATACTATCTGACTGGTATGTTGTCAATAGGTAAAAAACCTGCAGTTTATTTTTGTCGTCCTATTTGCCAAGTCCTTGCATCAGAAACATTAGCGTAGCCCGCACTAAGATCTTGCCGTTGAGCTGCCCACCACGCCTGTACCATTCTAGGAAGACGCCATCATGCGTCGCAATGATGACCGCAGTCAACTCTGCGCTAGGAGTATTGTTGCGTATTTCGCCGGTAATCTGCCCGCGCTTAATGAGCGCTTCGAGAGGCTTGTAGAGCAGGCCATAAATTCGCTTGACGCATTCGGCTGCTTTGCCTGTTTGCTCGGCGAACTCAATGGACATCTGAATCAAAAGTAGCAGATCCTGGCGGTTGGTAATGCCCATTTCACCGTGCAAGCTCATGAAACTCATAAGGTTGTCAGAGACTAAGCCGCTTCGCAACTTCAGGATTTTCACAGCAGGCTTGATCACCTGAGCCTCAACTCTGGCTAGCAGCCTAAGTAGCACCTCTTCCTTGGCACCAAAGTGGAAATAGACCGCACCCTTTGTCAGCCCAGCTGCAGATGCGATCTGGTCCAATGTGGTTGCCCGATAGCCTTTGGAAACAAAAAGCACACAGGCAGCAGACAAGAGCTTTTCGATGCTCTCTTCGCTTTGTTCACGCTTGGTTCGTTTAGCTGCTGGACTTCGGGTCAAAATTAAAGCAGGAGTTGAATTTTTCATTTTAAATGATCTTAACATTGGTATTCTCCCAATTCCCTAGGTACTCCTCATTACGCAATTTGACGTTTCTCGAACTCATGCCAGCTAAGTGGATGTTCGACTCCTGATCGCACAGTCGAACCGAAAGCTTAGATCAAGCTACTTTTTTTACATGAAAATTATTTGTACTAGCAAGTTCTATTTTTGCGTGTATTTTATTTTCTAGAATGTCACGGATAAATGTTGTATTACCCCAAATGCCAATATTCGGATTCGCAGCGATAAACGCTTGTACTTCAGGTGAAAGATAGCACTTCAAAGCATGTGTGAGTGCTATTGATTCGCTGTCATCTAGGCTAAGGTTGTAGGAGTAGGTTCTCATAGTAATTTATTGATTTTTATTTCACTTCGAACTAAAAGTATTTTTCAAAATCGCAGAACTTTTTTGCATTCATTTGTAATGTGCATTTCGCCTAGCTCATTTGGTGAGCCTGCCAGGCTGATCTTTTGTACAGTTCATTTAAATTACTCCCAATCCCCGAGGGGTTCCATTTCGGTTTTGTGTTTGGGGCACAAAGGCGGGCCAAAGGCTAGGAACTTTTTGTACATGGGTACTTCGAATCCGCAGGTTTTGCATTTTGCTCGGGGACGCGGTGAGCGTTTGGATAGTCGGGTGGAGATGTGCAAACCTCCATGGGGGTAGGGGCCAAGTTGAGCAGACAGTTCTGCTAACTTTGCTTTTAACGCAGGCCCTGCACCAGCACTTCTCATCGGGCCAATCATTCCGAGGCTTAAGGCGATCTTTTTGAACTCCTTGCCATGTTTGTGTTCGCAGTCATCCACAGCGTGAACAAGCTCATGCACCAAGGTATCTAAAATCAGAACAGGATCTAGCAGGGCAGGTGACACGAAGATTTGGTTGCTATCGTGCACGCTGCTTTTGCGTGACCAGCATTGCCCAATGTGATGTTTGCTGCCAGTGCTGGCAAAGCCGCAAGATACTTGGCAGTTGTTGGGGATGATGTGTTGTTTTGTTTGGAAGATAGGGCGCAGGAGTTCAACAGCTGCAAGTAGCCAGGATTCGCGTGTGGTGTGGTTTGTCATGTCGCATTAATTTGCACTGTGGAAGAGTCACTATGCGAGGTGGAAAGCTCAAGAGGTGAGCTTGGAGGACTGATCGTTTTTACAGTTGAAATCTGAACCACACCAATTAAAATCAAACTAACTCAACAGCAGCCTTCAACTGGCTTGGGCTACTGTAAAGGTATGCAGCCGTGGTGCTGATGCTGCGGTGCCCAGCAAGCGTTTTCAAAATGTGAATTGCAGTACCTTTGTTGGCAAGATTCGTTAGAAATGTTCGGCGTCCGCTGTGACTGCTTGCGCCTTCAAGTCCAGCGCCTTCGTAGAGCAGGGCGAACGTTTGCGCCAAGCTGTTTGCGCCGAATCCAGCGCGGATGCTTTTCTGACTAGCAAAGAACGGATAGCTGCGATCCACGCACTTGGCTTGCTCAGCATAGGCTTGCAATTCTGCTTTTAGTTTTGCGCTGACAAACACAGTGCGAGCGTGACGGCCTTTGGTCATGTCGGGCAGCAAGCGGATCTCATCTTTAATCTGCCCATCTGTAGTTGTGACGTCGCTCCAGCGCAAGCAGGCTACTTCGCCGATTCTTAAACCTGCCCAGTGTGTGAGTAGCATCATTGATCTGTTGCGGGCTGAGTACTTGCGAGTGTTTATGTAGAAGAGCAAGCGTTCAATTTCTGCTGCAGTGAGTGTTTTTGCTTGTGACATTTTTGTAGCTCCAAATCGTGTAATTTCGTTAGTTCTATTGTGTTTTCATAGATTAATTTGGTCGACCTTAAGCCCGCTGATCTGGTGGGTTTTAGTGGACAAATCAAGCTTGATTGAATAGTCTGTGGATAACTTTTTAAGCAAAAAAATCCCCAATGATTTCAATGCTTAAGCCAAGAAATCATGGAAAAGCAATGTTTTCATATATTTTTTGTGGATAACGGAGCAGGGCTGTGGATAACGGCGGTGACGAGCTAACAACAGCTATACAAGCGCAGATCACACCGATCTGCACTAAAAGTAGCAGGGCCAGTAGATCTCAGCGCATAAGCTGTTTTACGCTCCGTACAGCACAGTGCAAGCGTCCAGAATCTGGACGCTTTGTAAATGCTAGAGCAGGGCAGTACTAGCAGGCGTGTGGGATCTGCGCCACGAGCCTTTTGGCACTTTCTAGTAACCGCTACAGATCAAAAATCTAGCTTCGCAGCCTAGCTATGACCCGCCAACTCATCGGGTTTCAGGTCGCCCAAATCTAGATCTGAAAACACACTGTAGTCATGCAAAAGGAACTACAGATGAAGCAATTTGACAGCCACCAACTTGGGCAATTCACGGGCACAAGCCGGTACTACAGAATCAGCCGCAGACATTTGCTAACTGACGGCACACGTTATTTGGCAGAGCAAGCAGCCTGTTTTTGGCTGATGGATGCCATTGCCAGTCATCTGTCAGAGATAGGAACTGCAGAGTGGTTCGTAGTGATCAAGACCAAGGTGAAACGAAAAAGTGCAGTGATGGTGTATCAAGATGGCAACGGTAAGGAACTGGCTCGGCAGGAGATACCTTACACCGACTTGCCATTGGCGCACATCGATCTCTATGCCTGCTGGGATTCGGAGAACTGGGTGATCATGCTGCCTGGCGAGTATTGATTGTTAAAATCACTCCATTATCTCAATGTAGTCTGAGGTGAAGTCAAGTCAAAATAAGGCTACAGAGCGTGAGTCATGTAGAACCTGCAATTTCGTGCTGGGAGTTCAAGCAGCAACGGAAAAATTGCATTGTGGCCTGGCCTACTATCAAATACCAGCGATTGAGCGTCGTCCCGCAAAACTCGATAATTACCCGGTAGTAGTTGCAGATAGTAATTGTACGAATTGGATAGTTAAAACCAAATAAGTCATGTATTTTTAGTTGCTACTCATAGTGATGAATAGGGCCTTGTTTTCTAGACTTTTTTGACTATCCAAATCAAGGCATCATTTTGAGTTTTTTTAACTCTAAATCTACCGCTTTTTGAATTTTAATTTTTTCAGTATGAAAATTCACTATGAGTTTGTATCTTTTCGGACTTGGAATGTGTAGTCCCAGATTGTATCTCTCAAGGCAGTCTTTGCTATGTAATTTGCGGTGATTTGAGGTTGCAACATATGAAGTCGCATAATCTAACTTGAGTCCAGAGTCTATTGGTTTTAACGAAGGAAAATTACCTCTTGCTGCATTTTCTGCTAAGTACAAAGCCTCCTTAAGTTTTTTACTAACCAGGATCCCTAATTTAGTTCTTGCTTCTAGATTTTGAGGTGTTTTTTTATCAACGACTTTGAGCTGCTTAACCCATTGACTTTTTATTCCAAGACTAGCTCCCAAGCTCCAGTTTTCGATTTTTTTCCTAAGAGTAGTTTCCAAATAAGGTTTAGTTTCAATCAGTCTCAGCGCTTCATCCAAAGTTAAATCATTAATCTTGTTGATCAAAAGTGGCATTGGACCATCAGCTGTATAAGTTCCATCGTCCTTTTTTTTGTAAAAGAGATCACGACCAATTTGTTCCCACCATTTGAGAAATGGAAGGACAAAAATATTGCCACATCTTGAGTAAGTGGTTAAGACCAAATCCCAATCTTTTACGCGAGCAATTTCCTGCTTGGCAATTTCTTCACCCGTCGCAAATCTATGTGCTAGTTGGTAACTAGGACTAATCAGAAGAAACCGATAGAAATAATCATGTTCGTCATTGCTGCGGCCATGTTTTAGGCGAGTTTGCTCGCTCATGTTCGGGTGTTTAGTGGTCATCGCGGATCGGAAAAACCTTATACGAAATACTAACGTTACCATTTTATATATGCGCAATAGGGTTGTATAGGCCTTTAAATCCGCTCCATTGCAGCAATAAACAACAAATAGTTGCTGCAATCGCTGCAAGAGCCTCTTGCGGTGTTCACTAAACCATGAACTAGGAGTTTTCAATGACTACAACTTACGCCTCCAAACTCACTGCCACGGATGAATTCGCTGCGGTAATGGGTACACCCCGCAAACTTCCCGACTTGAGCAATGTGTTCCGACCCAAATTTGGTATCCCAAAGGCCAGCACCAGCAGCGCCACTGTGTTGACTGCCAGCGTGGAGCGGGCTGTGGGCGCAGCTGACCAACTGGTTGACGGCTACAAAAAGTTGAGGGTAGAAGTGCTGGACCGATCGGATCGTGCCATATGGGAGATGATTCAACAGATCTACGGATTCGTACAACAAGTGGACAGTTCAGCCCAAAAGCGGGAAATCCGTAATGAGCTGATACGCAAAATCCAGATGCGTGGCAGTCAAGGAGTGGCCAGCAATGCCACTACCGAAGCTGTGATCGTGCGTTATGTGTTCGTGGATCAAAGTCGTCAGACCCGCAACAACTACACCATTGCCATGGAAAAGGCTCGAGCTCTTGATATTCAAGTATCAGGATTTGCAGACTTTTTGGCCAAAAATGGCGGTGTGGGTGGCGTAGTCGAAACGGTGTTTGATCATGAAGCCGAGGAGCAGGCCACTGCCAAGGACTTGGCAGATACCAAGGCTTCAGAAAAAGGCACGCGCACGCAGCTGGTTACTCGACTGTATTCGGCCATCGCACATGCCACTGACAAAGAACTTGCTTACTCAGGCCAGGTTACTGAGTGGGTGCCAAAAGATCCCAAGGCTGACACAGAAAAATCCAAGATTGGAGCCAAGCCTGATCCCCGGTATGAAAAGGGAAACTTTGTGTTCTTTGTCACTGTCCGCAACCCCGAAACTGGAGGCTATCGCGTAGTTCAAGGTAGTGTGTTCGACCAAGCTTATGAGCAGAATTTACTCTCAGTCATTGCAGAACGTATGGATGTGAGTATTCCTGAACTAAGCACAACAGTGCAGGGTCTTGAACAGAGTATTGGTTTTGGCGCACTAGTTGCCAATGATATTGAGGAGCTGCAACAGGCTTGACCTGGCAGGGACGCTGGCACACCACCAGCGTCCAGATTCTGGACGCTCAATCAGCTGCTTACTTTTTTGTCCTAAGGCAATTCGCTCAAAAAAAACCACTGAAAAAAAATACCACGAGGTCGAGAGGGATCGGGCTTGCTTCGCCTCTCTCACTTGCGGGATCAATTCGGGGTTCTTCTGGAAGCGAAGCTTCAATACTATAAGAGTGTAACTTTTTGAGTGCCAGCAATCGCCTGTGTCTGCACATACACAAAAGAGGCCGAACATGCTGACCATCATCATAGATCCCTTGGTGCTTGCCACGCTGCAGCAGAGCTTTCCTACTCCGCGCACTGCCGCAGCCCGAGCACTAAACAAGTACAAAGTCCTGCTGGAAGACCTGCTTTTTAGGGCTACCCTGCGTGGGCAAACCAACTACGAACGGCTGCTGAACTGCTATTCAATACCAGTGTCGGTGTTGGTGCAGAAAGGGCCGCATATTGGCTACGACAAAGTACGACTGCATAAGTGGCTGAGCGATAACAAACTCGATCTTATTGAAACTGTTGAAAAAGGCAGCAATCTCACTGGGCGAGTCAGCATGATCAAGCTCACAGAACTGGTAAGCATTCATCAAGCTACTACTCAATTGCAGCAGGCTCTTGCAACCGTTAATACAGCTAAGCAGTTGAGTGCTGTTCTATGTGCTGATACACAGAGAAACAGTGATGTCTTTTCTGCCTTGTATCCGGACTACTTTTCATATCTGGGCCCCGCCCAGCGGCAGCAGGTATTTGATGTAGCCCCGGTAGACATTGCCTCCTTAGAAGCCTACATAGCTTGGCTGCATAAGGGCGCCACCATGATCTCGCCCGGTCGTGTTCGTACATACACCGAGCAGGCTGAAGTAATTCTGAGTGTGGCCCGGCACACAGGTGGCTGGTTTCCACAGCGCAAAATACTCAGTGCTTTTGGGCGCACCTACTACTCAGGTCTAAGTGTGCAAAACGTCAACAAGGAACTGCGCCGTGCCATGCTGGGCAACTGCTGTGAATACGACATCAAATCAAGCATAGTGACCTGGAAG
>Ga0214919_10000767_pt1 | contig 55208 bp, 47 predicted proteins | sample LL1503_MetaG_FD_177994 | JGI IMG/M metagenome (GOLD analysis project Ga0214919, IMG submission 177994) | Freshwater microbial communities from Lake Lanier, Atlanta, Georgia, United States - LL-1503 | ecosystem: Environmental > Aquatic > Freshwater > Lake | place: USA: Georgia | collected... | reverse complement strand
ATTTTAACAAATCGGTTAAAATTGTCAATACATATTTTATAATTTTAACAGATTTGCCGAATATTCATTTTAAAATTATTCTTATTTTATTATATTTATTTATATAATATTTATTATCTATATTTATATTCTTTGAGGAAATTAACAATCTTTTTTTTTAATCTGTCAAATTAACTTAATTATCCCAAAAATACCTATTTTTTGAATATAATACATATTTGAATCAAAAGTATTTATTAGTAGAGTTGCTGCTTGAGTTGCTGTTTTCTCGGAGCCACAATAGGCACCTATCCAGCCGTCCTACATACTTTCTTAGTGGTGAAGTAGTATCCAATAAAAGTAGACCTGGAGAATTGAGCAAAGCCATGAGTTTCCCCCCAAAGCTTTTCTGTATATTGTAAATAAGACCTCTAAAGTGCGGTATGAGCAATAACAAATTCCTCTTATACAAGGTAGAAAGCAATTTAATCTGATTATTTAGATATCTATTTAAAAAATGATCATCTTGCTCGGCTACAGTATCCAAAAAGAGGCAGTAGATACCAACTCTCTCAAAAGTATTTGCCCAAGCATTTATTAGTAGTGTTGAGTTGCTACTTGAATTGTTTTATTGTAAATAAGGCCCCAAGTGGTATGAGCAGTACAAATTAGCAACCCCGGGGTTTTCTCTTTTTTTTTATTTTTTATTTTTTATTATATATAGCAATAATAAATAATAAATATGATTACTATTTTACTAATTATTTTATTAATAATTATTGCTATATTAATTGTAATTAATATTTGTTTTAACTCTATAATAATAGACAATATCAATGATAATATATTTGATTTAAAAAATAATAATATCAAAGGTGGAATGATAATAGATGCAGATGCAGACATATATGATACCCATGGGGAGAGTAGTGATTTTGTTCCACATATTAATCCTAATCGTATATATACAAGCGACTATGTAAATGGATTTTTTAATGGTACACAATTACTAATTGCTCCACATATTACGCGCATTGGAGATGGTGCATTTGCCTTACCAGAGTCAAGATATATACATACTTCAGTTCCTAGTATAAATTCTATTAAATTTGTAGATAGGGAAAATAATCAACCAGAATTAAATATTGGAAATAGTGCATTTGAGAATAATAATATACAGGGTGAATTAATAATACCTTCATTTATTAGAAATATAGAATATGAAGCATTTAAAAATAATGATAGATTAACAGATATTATTTGTATAGATGGATATAAAAAAGATGAAGATGAAGATGAAGATGAAGATGAAGATGAAGATGATGTATTAACAATTGGTGATAATGCATTTGAAGGTTGTGATATAAAATTGGCAATATTGCCACAGCAATTTGGTAATGGTGAAGAATTGCGCAGAATTGGTATTGATGTATCAAATATAGAGAAAGTCATATTGTGGGGTAGTGAGGAATATAATAACCATCCAATAATAAAAATCGAAACATTTAAAAGACGCGGAAACTTTGCAGCATTTGCCTCTGGGCTTAATCGTATACCAAAAGATGAAATGGGGTTAATGGAAGGAGATATTCAATCCGCAATAATAAGACAACAAAACAAAATCGCCGCTTTTTTATAAAATTAACTAAAATTGTCCGGAAATTCAATTAAATCTACACATTGCTGAAAATTACCATTATTATCTCTATGGATAAAAAGATGATCTAATGTATGTAAATAGTTAAAGTTAATAGAATCTAATTTTTTTATTGTTTTACTAAGTACAAATGAATGGATGTGCATACTTGCTGATTTTTTAAATTCCTCTGGAAGGTTATAATAATAGCTATCAGTTAACTCAAAATCAAAATATTTAACAAGTAAATATAATATATTATTCATATGTGCTGCCCCTGTATATAAAATACCATTTGTTATATAATTTTTGTCGAGAAATCTTCTTATAAAAAATAAATCAGTAATTATGATAAATATAGTTAAGCATAAATTTTTTATATTATGAAATTGAATAATAATATTATTAGATATTTTTAAAAGATCAGTTTTTTCTATAAAGGTTTTGCGAATCTTATTAATAAAAATATTAATATCTTTATTCATTTTTTCTGAATCATGTATTATTTTATCTAAATTTTTAATAAAATAATTTTCATATATGCTATGTACAATTTTTTGAATATTTGGACATTTATATACATTTAATAATTTATATAAATAACTATTTAATGATTTATCTTTTTTTGCTTTTACAAAATATTTTTTTATATTAATTATATTTAAAATTAATTGTTCTGTTCTTTTTAATAAATCAAATAATTGATGCAATTCAATATCATAATCTATTCTTATATCATAATAATAAAAAATATCATCATGGTTAGGGATAGAATTTCGAATATCCGAAAAGTGAAATCTAAAATTTTTAATTTTTTTTGAAATATTTGGTTCATCAGAATTTATTTCAATTTTTGACTGAAATAATTTTCTAATTTGCATAATATATTTATATCTAAAAGTTTGAATATATAATTTATTATTATCTTTTATATTAAGCTCATCATTATGCATCTCACAAAATAGATCAAATGTAGCCTTATGGTCTAATTTTAAAAATTTAAGTAAAAATTTATCAATATCAATTGATTCGTAATCATCCGATATAGGGCATTCTAATTGCACATTGGGATCTAAGTGTATATCCCCAAATATATATAATACTTTATTAGTTTTTGAATTATATAATCTAATTACATTATTTGGCCCATTTATTAAATACTTTTTTGTTAAAATATTTGACTCTTCTACTGCACTACTGAGTGTTCTCGCTACTGTATTTCTCGCTATTGTATTTCTATTTGTGGCAGTAGCATTTCTTGTGGCAGTAGCATTTCTTGTGGCAGTAGCATTTCTTGTGGCAGTAGCATTTCTTGTGGCAGTAGCATTTCTTGTGGCAGTAGCATTTCTTGTGGCAGTAGCATTTCTTGTGGTAGTAGCATTTCTTGTGGTAGTAGTCTGCACTAGTTTATTTTTTATAATTATTTGCTTTTTATCTCCAATTAATGCCTTATTTTTTAATTTTGGCATTTTAATATTTGTTTTTATATATAAAAAAAAATATAATTAATAAAATTATTATATTTATCATATGCTATTACTAATAAATATATCTATCTTTATTGACTATTGTCATAAATGCATTAATTGGGGTTGCGGCACCAGGTGGTTTTATAGTATGTATCACAAATAACGGTTCTGTCAGAATTAACACCTATACAAACTCCTGTTTTGGTCTTAACACCAGTACCATTTGTTATTGTACAGGCGCATCCTTCATTTACTCTATTACAATCACCATCTTTTACTATAAATCTATTTTTATTTCCATTATTATTTGTATTATAATAATAACACACTATAAAAATTAAAATTATTACTACAATAAGAATAATTATAGAAATTATTAAAGATGCTATACTCATTTCATCTGCCATTTTTTAAAAAAGTTTTTATATATAAAAAAATTATATATAAAAAAAATATATATATAAAAAATTATTACCACCATCGCTTTTCTAATTTTTCTATTTTTTTTGTTAAATTTTGAATTTCATTTCTATATAGATTTATTTCATTTCTATAAATATCCATTTCAAGTTTATGATTTATATGAATTTCATTTATTTCAACTCTATATTTATTATGCAATTCATTTATTTCAACTTTATGTTTATAATCATTTAATTCCATTATTTTATTAATATTGAATTGATGATATGCCCCAAATGCAATGGCGCCTACTGCACCTTGTATAATATTTTTAGTGGCATTAAAATCTACTATAGGTCTACACATTTTTTAACAAAAAAAAAATGAATTATATTTAATGAATTATATTTAATAAATTATATTTAAAATGTGTAGACCTATAGTTGCAGCCTAACAGCTTCTCCATTAATCTTAATGCTAAATAAACCATCTCTAGTATGTCCTCTATGGATCCAGAATCCAATCATAGGGACACTGCCCGAGCTAGTAGACATCAATGGCCTTACTGTGTTAAAGATTGAATATTCAGCTCTAATGGAATGCTGATCTAGAGGCAAATCTGATGGGTAAAATCCTCCAGTTGCTGGTAGCCTATCTGGAAATTTTGCCTTATCCACAATACAGAAATAGTTATCATTCCATTTTACAATAGCAATGATTTTAATTTCATAAGTTTCAGAAGAACATCCTTGAATCCATTCAGCTGATAGTCTTCCAGTATTAGGAATTGTTGTATTAGGCTGCAAGAATATTTGTGCTGTAGCATCATGCAATACATTAAAGTTAAATGCACCGAGCGGCCTAGATTCCAAATCTCTTGTAATCTGTGTAGCATATGCTGGTAATCCACTACATTGGGCCAATTGAATTCTAATATCTGCTGATTCTGGAAGATTTGCAAAATATTCTACAAATGGCTTTGGAGTTAGCCTCTCCGACAATGTAGTTCTTGCTTTTCCAATTAGTGAAGAAATGAGAGACCTACCACCACCAGTAATGCCACAGTTAGCTTCTAAATTATATATCCACAGCCTTTCAACCTCACGAGGAGCATCGGATAAATCGACAATATTAGAACTGGGATTAGATCCATAGTGCTCTCTAAACTTTGAAGTATTTGCACTAATAGATCTAGCTCTACTATCAGAAATTATAGGCTCTCTACTCTGCTCAATAAAATCTTCAGGGCCTATTGTGAATTGCTGATAACAAGTTCCGCCATTAACTGCTGATCCAGCCGCACCATTCCAAGAATATGAATATGTATTACTTACGCCACCAACTGTAATAGTTAGTGTAAATGGAATTGATACTCGGCTATATTTAAATTTATAGCAATTCACTAATACTGTATATCTTCCAAATAATGGAGTTGTACCAACCCTTGAAGAAATGAATTCAACTGGTGTAGTTGTTGGACTTCTAGTGCAGTTAGCATTTGCATCAAAATTGAGCTCAATATCATTTACCAGCATTGTTCTAAAATCAATTATCTTACCATTTGGGAGCCTAAGTCCCAAATCTAAATCATCTAAAGTTTTCCACTCTAATGAAATATATAATTTTCTTCCATTTAATGAAACATTATGATTCAATAATGCTTGTGCAACTTGTGACACTTGATAAGTTGTCGGATTTGATATGGCATCCATCATTGCTGCAATTGCCCGCACATCTCTCGCATTTCCTGAAAAATTAATTAAAGCCTCTCCAGTTTCAAAACCTCTCATAATGGCAACAGTTCCGCAAACTTCCGCACTAGGACCAATAAGTGCAATTAGTCTTAATGTATTTTTTTGATCATTTGTTGCCTCTTCCCAAGATAGGATACCTAACTGCATGCTTGCATTGGCTATATAATCTAGCCATTCCATTGTCTTTGCCCAAAATGTAGGCCTTTGGCACATACCAATTGCTTCAATAAAATAATCAATATCTGGAAGAATTTTAATAAATTTTGCTAGACGAGAATCAATCATAAATTCATTTGTTCGAAAATTGTAAGACATATATTTATTACATAGGATAGCTAATTGGGCAAATGTGAGATCTGTGCGCAGTCCTTCTATCGCAGTAGGAATTGGGACTATATTACTACTAGAATAATAATTTCTACTAGTTACAAATTCCATAAATAATTCAAGGGGGCTTTTTGGTCTCTCTAAAGTTACTCCAGTAGAGCTAAATCTTCCAAATCCTGGGCGACTTCCTCCAGTATATGGGGCACCTCCAATTGTTATTCTATTTTCATCTAAATGATAAATTCTAACAGATAGCTGATGCCACATATTAGTAATTAGCAATTCTTTTAGCTCATTACTGAGTCCATCAAAATAACCACGTCCAAAGCATCTTGCAATCTCAAATTTACAACGCTCTTCATCTTCTGCAGATGGGGGATTTATTCTTGAATAATATGGAGAACTTGCAGATGTACTCGCATTTGCTTGCATAGCATTTGCTCTCATTGCAGATGCAGCATTTGCCTGCATTATATTTACTTGCATAGCATCTGCTCTCATTACGCCTACTGCATCTGCCCGCATTGCAACTGCCACATCTGATTGCATCTCAGCTGCATTGGCGGCAGCATTAGCCGCTCTTATTGTATTTATATTCATCGCTGCATTAGCTGCTGTATTAGCCGCTACATTAGTCGCTGCATTAGCTGCTGCCGCTACATTAGTTGCTACATTTGTCATATCAACTACAGCCATTAATGCATAATTTACTTCATAAGTGGTAATATTCCCTCTGCAATTTGGACAACTATGTAGTTGCCTTATGCAGGATTGGCAAAAGGTATGTCCACAATTTGTATTCATTGCCTTTTTTTCAGAGCTATATTTTTCTAAACATACTGGGCATTCAAGTGGATTATCCATATTCTATATATTCTATGTATTCTATATATTCTATGTATTCTATATGATATATATTCAAATATGATAAAAACTCTCTAGGTCAATTTCTTTTACAATTTCTCCTATATCAGAAATATTTATATCCGCTACTGTATTTAAAAAGTATAATGGCATATGGTATTGGATATAGCACTCAGGAGTTATTAGTAGATGGGGATATATAAAATATTTATTTTTTGGAGGCTGTAAATTAATAATTTTATACCATTCATCATTATGCCATACATATAATGGCATTACATATATTCCCACATTTCCAACATCAAAGTGAAATCTAACAGATTCTATATTTCCTATAAATAATGTCTCTATTCTTTCATTTTTTTTATATAAAATTCCAGTATATTGAATAACTACATTATTACTAATATCAATATCTTTTTTATCTGGTATTTTTAATATTCTTTTATTTGCATTTTCTATAATGCTTATTGTATGCGACATTGTATATTATATACATATATTAAATACATATTTAATTTAATAATATATGTATTATTAGTATATATATTATTTAATTTAATAATATATGTATTATTAGTACAACACAATGAATAAAATTGTTTCTTTTTTGGTTAGTAAGGAGTATAGCAATTCAAAATTAGATGATATTATTTCAAAAAGTGATATATCTATTAATGAATCTATAATTAATTATGGCGTATTAATATATGAATGCGCTAATACATTAGAGGGTGCCAAGTTGCAAGATGCATCCAAGTTATTACATTTAGAAGAAAATATTATTCTTAAAAATGACTGTAAGCGGCTACAGGATCAAATACAAGTATTAAATAATAGTATTTCCGCATTAACTAATGAAAAGCATAATGATATTACATCTTTTATTGAAAGGGGTAAGCAAATAATTAAAGAAGAATATCAAATAATTTCTAATATACAATTAGAGAATAATAAAAAATTAGAAATTGATCTTCAAAAGGCACAGTTACAAATTCAAGAATTAACAAATAAATTAATTTCAAATAATGGTATATCTTCTGATAAAATTGATAGTGGTATTAATCAACTTAATCAAAAATTTACTTCTTATTTTGATAAAATATTTTCAAATAATACCGCAAAGGGTGATTATGGTGAAGATTTTGTACAAAATTATCTTATTGATAAATTTTCAGGCTCTTTAATTATTGACACCCATAAAGAAACCGCTAAAGGTGATATATTATTTGAATTTAATAAACTTAAAATGTTAATTGAAATTAAAAATGTACAAACTGTAAAACCTACAGAGATTGAAAAATTTTATAGAGATATTGAAATGCAAAAAGATAGTATTAATTCAGCATTATTTATTTCTTTAAATGATACTAATATTATGCAAGGGAAGAAAAATATACATTTTGAAATTAAATATAATATACCTATCTTTATGATTACTAATGCATTTAATCAGCCAGAAAATATTAGATTATCCATCATTATAATAGAATATCTTATTAAACATCAATTTATCTTTGATCAAATGGGGGATGTCTCAATTCCTGATAATTCCTCACAGTTGCAATTATTAATTACAGCAATTAATGAAATATATGATTATGTGCAGATGCAAAAAAATACATTAGATTGCGATAATACATTAATTCAAAAACTTCAAGAGAATTTAAAAAAAAGAGAAAATCAAATTATTAATATTGATATTATTATAAATAATATATTTAAACAATATCCACAATTGCATATCTCGAATAAAAAGGAGTCGGAAAAGTCGGAAAATGAAATTCAAAAATCAGCACATATGAAATCCATTATAGATAAAATATTAAAATATTTAACTGAAAATAATATTATTAAATTTAATTATAGCAATATAAATAATAAATTTCTTAAACAGATATCTATATCTGATAATGATATTAGAAATGCTAAGGGCATAAAACAAATACAAAAAGAATTTCAACTTTGTTATAAACTAACTATTTAGTTTTATAAAACTATATATTATTAATTTTATAAAACTAATAATATATTGTTTTATATAGTTTTATAAAATTAATAATATATTGTTTTACAATTTATAAATTAACTATATAAAATGAAAAAAGGTGCATTGTGGGGTATTATAGCAGCCTGTATAATTATATTAATTATTATAATATTTATTATTTTATATATATCTGATAGCGCATTTAGGACATCAATAAATAATGCCATATATCCACCCCCAATAGTTTGTAGCAATACTGAATATAAAATAAAACAGTTAATAAATGGAGTGTGCACAACTGTGACAATATGTCCATATGGTATTACAATATCGGGTAAAAAATGTAACCAATTTCCTTCTACTACAACATCACCCGCTAAATCGCCCACTACAACATCACCCGCTACAACATCACCTGCTACAACATCACCCGCTACATCGTCCGCTACAACATCACCCGCTACAACATCCGCTACAACATCCGCTACATCACCCGCTACAACATCACCCGCTACATCGTCCACTACAACACCACCCGCTGCATCACCACCCGGTACAACACCACCCGCTGCATCACCCGCTACAACACCACCCGCTGCATCACCTACAGGCAATACTTGCCAATATGGTATTGCAGCCAATGGTACTACCTGTAATGTAAATTGTCCAATGGTTACATATTATTCTTATTATTTATATGGTGGAAAAAATACTAGTAATGGAAAATGTACTGAACAGATATGCAATTATGGGATAACAACAGAAAAAAAGAACTGTATAAAACCTTGTGAATATGGTACTACATTACATGGTGGCTGTAATTTATATTGCCCAACATCCACTATGTATTCTCATTATTTATATGGGGGAAAAAATTCAGTTTTTGGAGCATGTACTCTAAAGACCTGCAATTATGGGATAACCACAGAAAAAAAGAACTGTTTACCGGCTTGTGAATACGGTACTGCATTATATGGTGGCGGCTGTAATAAAAAATGCCCAACATCCACTATAGATAATTATTATTTATATGGGGGAAAAAATACATCTTTTGGAGAATGTACTATAAAAACCTGCAATTATGGGATAACCACAGAAAAAAAGAACTGTTTACCAGCTTGTAAATATGGTACTGCATTATATGGTGGCGGATGTAATAAAAAATGCCCAACATCCACTATAGATACTTATTTTTTATATGGGGGAAAAAATACATCTTTTGGAGAATGTACTCTAAAGACCTGCGATTATGGGATAACCACAGAAAAAAAGAACTGCGTACCGGCTTGTGAATACGGTACTGCATTATATGGTGGTGGCTGTAATAAAAAATGCCCACCAATAACGGCCACTATAAACTCTATCGTATTATATGGGTCAAATCATACAGATTTTGGAGAATGTACTTCAAAAACCTGTTACAATGGGGGGATAGGGATAACGGCAGAAAAAAAGAATTGTATTATGGATTGTCCAACCCCAGCAGCTAATAGTAAAATATTTGGGCCAAATAATACACAATATGGGGGATGTACAGTAAAGACCACATGTCCATATGGAGCCGATGCATATAATAATCAATGTTATACAATAAGATGCCCAACGCCTCCAAGATATTATACTATATATGGATCAAATCATACATATTATGGGTCATGTACGATACTACATCAATGCCCAAATGGACTAAATCCAAATAAGACTAATTGTATGCCAATCTGCAGTCAATATACGGCTAAATATAATAATTGTCTAGAATATTGTTATAATAATTATCATAATGGTAATACTATATTTGGGACACAAAATACAATATCTGGAAAATGTACAATAAAAACAGTATGTCCATATGGAGTTAATGAGAATGGGCAATGCAATACACAACAGTGGCAAGAAGAATATATATAGTATATTTGTCACTAAATCTGAAATTTTATGAATATAAATATTTAAAATAGGGTAATACAATATCATCTAAAATAAATTTAAATAATTCTGCAAAATAATGATTTCTAAATTCTATTATCTGCCTTATGAGCTTTATTCTATTATATGACATATGCTCTTTTACAATTTTTGGGGGAGCATTTATAACATGTTGTGGTTTAGAATTTAATTCTAAAATCCAAGCATGTCCTGTATCGTCTAACATAATATCTGCACCATATATAAAGAATCCTGCTTTTTGTTCAGGATATAATGAAATACTATCTAATGAAATACTATTTATTGCACTATCTATTGATTTTTTACATTTATCTATAAATTTAGCACTATAATATTTTTCTATATCTGGAAAATAAATTAATTTATTTGTATACATGCCACTGGTTATAGTTATTTTAGGATCTAAATAATAATATTTATTATGTGTAATATATTTTTTTTCGGAGGTTAGTACTAAAATACGATTTTTTAGATATAATATCTTTTTTATTAATTTATTTATATTATCCCTTTGCCTATATATAAAAACAATAACCATAATTCTAAGATGAAATTTTTTTCCCTCAAATAGTAGTGGATTTTGTATATATTTAGAAACAATTGCTCTTATATTTATTAGTTTAGATTTTAGTTTTAAAAAATCTTTCTCTTCTGCCACTACATAAACTCCTTTTTGTCCACAAGATAAAACTTCTTTTACAATGATTATATCGCCACACCATTTATAAGTACTTAATTCTTCTGTATATGGTATATGCGATAAATTTTTCATATTTTTATATAAATAATCTTTATATGATATAGACTTGTGCCCATTTAATGCATATTTTAAATCTGCAAATATGTGGTCACTATTATTTAATAAAGAAAATGTAAAATTTACATATTTTTTATTATTTTGATCCTCTTTCCAGCCTAATTTATTTAATCTATTGTATAAATAATAATATGCCTCTCTCGAATATTCTTTATTATATAAAATTTTATATGTTAACTGTTTATTATGAACTTCGCCTCCATATTTAATGCCACCTCTATATAAATTGAGAAATATTAATATAATTGCCAGTATTAGTATTAATACAAATAATAAAAATACATACATTATATAATAATTATTAAAATAAATATGATTTTTATATATTAATATTTGAATATTAATATTTTAATAGCTAATATTAATAATATAATGTCAAAAAGTACTATTGAGGAAATTTGTAGTAATGAGTATGAATGCGATCATAATGAGTATGACTGCGCCACTTTAGAATTAGCCGATAGATTTCAGCAAGCATGGAGATCTTTATCTTGGTTAGCATTTACAGGAGATAGACTAACTACATCAAAAAATATAGTTAAATCTGTTATTGGATTTAACTTTAGTTAGCTTGATATGCAGCATTTAGCATCACCATTATTTTTAAGGCATCTTGTATCAAATAGTCCAGAATTAGCTGAATCATTACAAGCAGTAATGCATGCAATTTATGTTTGTAATACTGCATATTATGGTTGGTATCAGTATTATGATGCTGATGTATTTTCTCATATGTCAATATTTTTAGGAGAGCAATTTACAATTTATGCACCAATTCCTCCATATGTAGAAGGCATTGGACAATTAAATGGATTAGAGTTTTATGATAAATGGCTTACACACTATAATATATATAGTAGATTGCAGTGGTTAATATATACAGCTGCCATTTTAAAAAAAAAAATAAATAAAAAAATACCATTGTCATATAGAGATGCTTTAATTAATAATGGAGGGGTAGTAAAAGAAACCTCTGTATATAATAACCCACCATTAATAGAAAATACTTTACCATTAAAAATAAGCTGTATTCAACTAGTTTTTAATAAAAAATATATATTATCTAATAGTATTGCAGCATTTTTGGGCAAAAAAAAATATTAATAATTTATTCTTCAATACTATTAGATAATATCTATTCTTCTTCATCGCCGCTACTACTATCGGCAGCTATACTAATATCATCATCACTATCCTCATATAAATTTCTTTCCCCGTAGCTAGTTAGACAAGTTGGATTTGGGTCTGTATATTCTAGATAATTATTAATAATGCGATTAATGCGGCTACCTGTCCATGGCTTACCATTCTTTAAAATATTAAAATAATTTAATATTTGGGCAATAAATGGCTGAGTATTATATCCATACAAAATATCTGTAGTGTGTGTATGTTTACTATCTGTCTTATCATCTACCCAAAAGATTCCCTTCTGATCATATTCAGAATATATAATTAGTTTTTTTTCCGCCTTTGATAGCGTATGTCTTTGCTCAGAGGTCAAATCTTGCTTTTCTAATACTTTATATAAAATATGATTTATATCATTTAATTTGCCCCCATAGTACAATGCTGTAATCAGATTTATAATTCTAGTTTCGGTTTTATTTATCTTTAAGTGTTGTATTGGAAGATCAGACTCTGTCATAACTTGTGCAAGTTTTCGACCATATCGGGCTCTACCTAATTTTCCACCATTTATTTTTTTTATATTAAATGTTGTCTTTATTCTTTTGCTTATTTGCTGACTCTCAGCAAGGGCATCAAAGAAGAATGATGTAAATTGCTTAAGTTCGGGATTTGTGCCAGTATCTATATTATCAGATACAGAATGAATAACTATCCCAGCACTTAAACAATCCATAACAAATGTAATACCTTGTGCCGGATTTCTTGAAATTCTTGAAGGATCCTTTACTATAATTATATCAATCTTTGGATCTTTATTATTTATCATAATCTTGGCAATTGATATTTTATTAATATTGTGCCCAGGCATAATATCACTAAAACGATCATCACCATTACCATTAATAATATTAAATCCATGAGTTATTCCATAATGCATACAGGCTGCTCTTTGCGATGAGATACTATGTAAATTTTCCTCATTCTGTTTTTTTGTACTACATCTCGCATAAATAATTGCATTTTTAGGCAATTGGGCATTATTATCGCAGCCGCTACTACTGCTACTACTGCAGCCACTGCTACTGCCACCGCTACTGCCGCCACTACTGCTGCTACTACTGCCACTGCTAGAAATGCTTAAATTTTTCATTTGTTCAATAATATCACTTCTACCTCTTTTCATAGTTTTTATTATACACATATATAATACCAAATTCAAATATAGAAGCATATAGCTATCACCATAATAATAATTATTATAAATATATCATTTGCCTCTTCTTCAATTGTATAATATTGCGCATCTATTAATAGTGTCATAATATATATATATATATTTTTTTTTTAAAGTGTTTTTTGGTCAGCTTTTTGGAGGCCGAAGAGACAGAGTCTTGTAGGCCGGTAAAAAGTGAAAAGTGAAAAGTATTTTTTGGTCAGCTTTTTGGAGGTCGAAGAGACAGAGTCTCGTAGGCTGGTAAAAAGTGAAAAGTGAAAAGTATTTTTTGGTCAGCTTTTTGGAGGTCGAAGAGACAGCGTCTCGTAGGCCGGTAAAAAGTGAAGTGTTTTTTGGGTGAAGCCTTTTTTTAAAAGGCTCTTTTATACTTCCCATCCTATAAATTTAACATCTGGCAAACCATCTGCATGTGGACAGGTGCATAATACCCCCAACTTGAATATAAATACACCAATACCATATTTATTATAATATTTTTTTGCCTGTTGTTGTATTTTTTTTTCTAATAATTTATTTTTATAATATGGAAAGTTTTTCAATTCTATCCAATTTATTTTTTTTCCATTTAGTATTATATCTTGATCTTTTTTAAATAATATATCTGGAGTAATTTGACCTTCTTCATTATTAGCCGCTTCGCGAATATCCATTTCTGAAATATATCCAATTCCCAATTTATCTAATTTATCCGCAACTAGCTTTTCAAATTCATCTGCCTTTTTCTTATTATTTATATTATTTACAGATGATGTTATATCATTTTCTAAAATAAAATCTATCTCCGAATTTAATTTATTTAATTTTTCTGGAAATGGAGTCTTTTTTCTTAAAAACTCTTTTATCTCATTTTTAGAATATCCATATTCAGCACATAATTGTTTCAATGTAGCTATGTATGGCAATTTATGTTTATCTGCTATTAATGATAAATCATAACCTGATTCAAAATCGGATTTTACCGTCTTTATTAAATGATGAATTTTATCTCCTAGATGTGCAATAGATATAGATAATTCCTGATTTCTTATAGATAATATTTGCCTATAAATTATCTCACTATTTATATTGTATTTTTCTGCTAAAATACAAGATTGCCTTTCATAAAATTTTTTATCATCTTCATTTAGTATATTAAAATTTAAATTTGTTTCAAATCTTCGCTTTAGAATATTTTGCATATCTGCTAATAGTTCAACTGGTATACATTGAATGCTATCTATTGATATAATTTTATCTTTACTACTATTTGTTTTATCATCTTGTTCTTTACTGCCATCACCATCTTGTTCTTTACTACCATCAACATTCCCATTATTACTATTTAGCTTTTTACCATTATTACTATTTAGCTTTTTACCATTATTGCTATTTAGCTTTTTACCATTATTGCTATTTAGCTTTTTATCATTACTGCGATGCTTTGCCTTTCCGCCATATATTAACCTCTTTCCACCATATATTAACCTCTTTCCTCCATATATTAACCTCTTTCCTCCATATATTAACCTCTTTCCTCCATATATTAACCTCTTTCCTCCATATATTAACTTATTTCCACCATCGCCATATATTAACTTATTATTTTTAAATTGGAGTAGAATAATGAATACAATTATAAGAATTAATAGTATAAATAATAGATATATATATCTATATTTTAAAAAATACATATTTGATATAATAATATATATATATTATATATAATTATTTTAAAATGTCATTTTGTGAAAATTGTGAAAGATCTACAACAAAAAATACCCTAAGTGGTGTTGTTGAATTTGTATGCAATAGCTGTGGTAATAAAGTGCTAGGCGATGCACATTCTGTAAGAATGAAGACATTCAGTAAAAGCACAGGACAAATGGCTGCTGAAACTAATCAACAGCTATTAAAAAATGCAACATCTGATAGAACTAATACTATAATTGCTGAAAAATGTGAAAATTGTGGAAAGCTTTGGAAAGTGCAGGTAAAACTTGGAGAAACAGATAATGTACTTAAATTATGCGACTGCAATACTTAAATTATGCGACTGCAATACTTAAATTATGCGACTGCAATACTTAAATTATAAAAAAAAATATTTTATATTATATAAAATAATAATTAATATGAATAATGCTATGTCTATTTCAACATGGGGCCCATTGGGTTGGGATTGGCTACATAATTTAGCCATATGCTACCCTACATCCCCTTCAGAAAATGATATGTTCTTTACACTTACCAAGATTTATAATTTTATAAATAAACTACCCTGTGATAAATGCAAAAAACATTCAATACATTATATTAATACAAATCCTATTAATGTTACATCTAATAAAAAAATTCAATATTGGGTATTTCATTTTCACAATAGTGTTAATAAAAAATTAAATAAAAAAATATTCTCAATATTAGAGTATAATATTAAATATAATAAACACCTATAAGCCTTTTAAAAAAAGGCTTTACCCAAAACTCATTCCATAGAGATCGGTTTTAAAAAAAAAGTTCACAAAAAAACAGGCGAGCAGAGCGACCCGCTTTATAATGACTTTTTTTAAAAAATAAATATTTACTAAGTGTTATCTTTTATAGCATTATCTAATATTTCTTTTTGTATTTTTTCAATATCTTCCTTATTTGCTTCTAATAATACACCTAATCCAAATTCAGAATTTTTTAATATATCCGAAATATTATTCCAATACATTTGTGGCAAAGTATTTAATGTTTCCTTAATTTGATCTCCTTGAACTTCATATTTAAGTGCACTTCGAGGTATTGATATATTAAATTTAATTTTATCTATGGCCTCTATTATAATTTTAAATAATTCTCTATTAACCATTTCTAATGTTTTTATTTTCCAATCATTACCATCATATACAAGCCTTTTAAAAAAAGGCTTTACCCAAAAAAATAATATATATTAAAAATATATAAATATATTATATATAGACACAATGTCAGAATTTACTGGAATGGTATATTTAATTCAACCAGAAGAGTTATTATTAACAAATAGATATAAAATAGGTTGTTCAAATAAAAAAGGACTATCGAGATTATCAAGCTATAAAAAAAAGACAAGGTATATATGTACTATGGAATGTAAAAATCCATTTGAGTTAGAAACAATTTTAAAAAAAAAATTTAATGAAAAATATAAATTAATTGCTGGAAAGGAATATTTTGAAGGAATTGAAAATGAAATTTTTAATGATTTTATAAATATTGCACAAACATATAATAATACAATTTATCACGCACATTTAAAAGAAAAATTAGAATGCTGTTCTGATATAGTACTTGATTATGTGCAAAATAAAATTGATGAAAAAAATGTAGATGTAATCAATATTTCAGAACAATTTAAGGATATGCTTATAAGTATGACACATGGAAATAATTTTATAAAAAATAAAGAAAATATAGATGAGTATTTACATTCTGATATAGGTATTTTTGCCTTAAAAAGAGTAATAAAAAATTTAGGCCTTCATATATCAGATACACATTCTGATATAAAAAGTATTATGGATGAAGTATATAATAAATATTGTGATGATGGCGAATTTGAGGCAAAATATATTAAGAGTTAGATATATGTATTTATATATTTTTTTATGTAAATTTTATATATCTCAAAAAATTTGAACTTAAAAAATGACTATAAAAAATTGAAATTTAAAAAAAGCAATGTCTATGCAATGACATATATAGATAAGAATTAGATCAAAATAATTAATTTTTTATAGTTTAAATATTTATTTACCCTTATAATTTCTACCACCTTGTTTAGTTTCACTATATTTATATCCACATTTTTTACAAGTGTAATGCATTGTACCAGTTGGGTTTGTACACCCAAACCAATTTTCACAACTACTACATGAACATCCATCATAAATATAATCAAACACCCCTAAACAATCATTTTCATAATGAATATGTTCAGTTTTTTTAAATATTATTTTTGGTTTTCTTCCATATTTTTTACCTTCAAAGGTAATATATTCATCTTCATTTAATTTATCAATTTTATTTTGAATAGCCCATATTATTTTTGTTCTATTGTTATATTCTTTTTTTAATTTCTCAGTTTCATTAAGATAATCATTACAATCAATACTATCCATTTCTGTAAATAATTTGTCTCTAATAATAAAATCAGAATATAATTTATTATAAATTTTTTCACTATATCCAATTTTTCTACCCGTTTTATAATTAACACATTGAATTAATTTGTCATAATTTTCCCTTGAAAGCGTTTTATATTTAGCAAAATCTCTTGTTGTATATCTGTCATTATGTATATCTTTTGGCGATGGTGGATATTCTCTAATAATGTCATCCATTTTATATAATATATTTTTTATTATTTAAATAAATAATAAAGATAGAATATAAAAAATTTCAACAAAAAAAAGAAGCGAGTAATTATTATGATCAATTGCATCCAAATTTGCGGTTATTAAATGCACATAAAAATTGGCGCAGCGATTGGAATCCTAATACAAAATTAAGATATGTTGTAAGAGAATATTCAGGAGAGTATTTAAAAATACCACCATTTGAATGGGTAAAGCCTTTGCGATGTCTATGCAATGACATTTATAGGTGAATTTTCATAATATTTGGATCCCACTCCTCCACAACTAATTCATCTCTATTATTTTCGCCAATAACTCTTCTTAATAATAATGGACATCTCCGCTGCTTGATTATCTCTCCGGCAATATCATCAGAAAGTACATGTAAATTCTTTTTTTTTAATTCTGCAACTATATCATTTAAATATTCTGGACATCCATTTTTATCAATATGCTTTGATAAAATTCCTTCTAATTGTGCCCTCTCAGATTTTATTAAAAGGTCTGAAGTTATTCTTTCAGATGCAGGTACTATATAAAGTATTTTAGGCTTATTACTTTTTTCAATAATTGTTTTTTTTCTCACCAATGATGGATTTGTAAATTTTATATTTTTAGATTTTATATTATTCTTTGATAAATTTTTTACAAATGAAATATTATTCTTTTGTAGTCTTTTATTATCACTGTCCCCATCACCATCTCCATCACCATTACCATCTTCATCACCATCTTCATCACCACTTCCCACAGTTTCCTCATCCTCAATATGGGTACCTATATCAACATCAGCATCGACATCACCATCTACATCAGCATCGGCATCAATATCTTCATCCTCATCCTCATCATCCCCATATTCATCATCATCATCTTCATATAATGAAGCGTCATCCTCTTCATATACAGATTCAGGATCCTCTTCAATTTCTAAATCAAAATCTTCTTTATCCATTATTTGCTTTTTAAAAGTCTTATATTAAATGATAATATAATATATTATATTATATTCATAATTCAATTTTAAAAACTCATTGCATAGAGATCGCCCCGCTTTTTTTAAAAATTTGAGTAAAATAATTGCTTTTTTTACTCAAATTGAGTATAAAAGAATTATGAATAATGATACTTTATCTATTGTGTATATTGAAATTAGTGAAGGCGATATAGAAAGTAATAGTGAAGGCGATATAGAAAATAATATTGAAGGCGATATAGAAAATAATATATTAAAAACTAATACACCAATAGTATATCCTAATGCAAAACTATATAACTTAGAATCAATTATAGAAGAAAAAATTATAGAGAGAGATAATTATCAACCAAATTGTTGTTTAGTAAATTGCCAATATTATATAAGAATGCTATTAGACATTGCTACTCAAATTTATATTTATTTAGAAAACTTTATACAATGGTTTTCTGCTATTTTAGTAATTTTAGATATATTTAATATTACACTTAGTAGACTAAAAATTGAAGGAAGGTCTAAATATAACTACTTTACTATTGAATCTGCAGATGATGAGAGAGTTCGAAGAATTGTATATTGGTTTTATTATAATAATCCGATTCCTGATGAAGATCAATGGCGATACGCATTAAATAGATTTAAGTTAACCAATGTCCCAAAATATACAATGAGGCTATATATTAATAATGAAAAAAGTAAATATTTTATTGAATTAAATAATCTTAATTTACAATCATATGTTGATAATGTAGTTGTAAAGGGCGAGCGCTCAATATCTTTATATGAAGATATGATTAATGCCCCCGTAGCTGAAAATAGTGATATTTTTATAACAATTGGCAAAAAATTATTAAAAACCATAACTGGAAAAATTCCAGTTGGTGGGTTAATGCCTGATAGATTTATTAAAGATTTAGAACTTGCCAAAATTGAAAAGGCTCTAACTGAAGACAAAAAAATAATATAAAATACTTTTTAATTTAACTATTTTTTTGCTAACTAAACTGAGATTTAACCAATTAAACTAAGATTTAACCAAACCAGCATCAAATGCCGCTTGGGCATCTCTAGCTATTGCATTTCTAAGTCTTAATTTGGCATTAGCTATAATTTCACTTTTAGGTAATGAATTATTCATATTTCTAATACGAGCATTCTCTCTTATTTTGCCATATTCTCTATTTTTAGCAAATGCATCTACTCTAGCGATATTATCTCTAGTTATTGGATTATCAATATCATCTTGGATCTGTACCATAAAATTATTAAATGCCCTTAAGTAATTTGTATGGTTAATATTACCACTATTACCACTATTACCACTATATAATATAGCAATTGTCTCTCTTAGAAATGTTGTATATTCTATTCTTTTAGCATATAATTCTTCTAATACAAATCTCTGCATTCCCATAAATGCAGGCCATTCATTTTCAGCCATACGATTTCCATCTTCTATAAGATGACCAATATCATATATTTGTTTATGGATACTATTAATTATTTGCTCCAATACCTCTTCAGGTATAGCCCTAATTGCTGCTATATTTTGTTTCCTTTCAAATATATTCATATTTATTTTAAAATATATATATTTTATATTCAAATATATATATTTTATATTCAAATATAATAAAAAAAAATAAATAAAATGGGAAATAGTATAAATTCGCAGCGACAGCATTATATTCATCAGAAGAATCATATTCAGAAGCAGCAGCAGCATATCCAACTGCTTCAGCAGCAGCTTAAGCATTGTCAACGACAAAGGCGAAATACTTTTACTAGCAATGGAAATATTAATACTAATTTAGAAAATTCTTCTTATATGGCTAATGGCGGTACACCATATAATCCAGAAAATATTAATACTAATTTAGATTATTCTCCTTATATGGCTAATGGTGGTACACCATATAATCCAGAAAATATTAATACTAATTTATAAAATTCTTCTTATAGGGTATTCACAACAACATAGTGCAATACTTAGAAAACTTACTTAAGTATATAAGTCCCTCCCATGCTCTAAATTATATTGTTTATATACATCTACAAAATGTGAATGGTGCAATTTTATCTCTGTAATAAATTTTTCAACTGTTGTTTTTCGAATTATTCCATTACTGCAAAATTTGGCAATAGTTGGTGCAATTGGTATTAATTTTTTATTTTTGCACCTTTTAATTACTATATAAGAAGAGCCAATAATTCTGCTTTTTACACAAGATCTCTCTGCAATAAATGTACTTTCTAAGATTTCATGAATAGCAATAACTGCCTTTTTTAAATTTTCATAATCCTCTTCAGTTTCTTCATTAATAGTAAATATATCCACCATAGAATTAAATAATGTATTAATTTCTGGATTAACTCGGCTAATATTTAAATCTATATCAATCTTTCCATGGGATACAAAGAATCTTATATATTTTTCACCACTAGCAAATCCATCTTTCCCAAGATGAAACATCTTAGAAATTGCAAATTTTTGACAAGAGAATCCTTCAGATAGACATATATAATATAATAATGCCGCCAATGTTTCTTTTTTATTTGCGCTTCGCAATATTGTCCTTTTTTTTGCTGTTTCATATATACAAGATTGAATTTTAAGAATATATTCTTTATATTGTTTAATATGTTCTTCATCAGTCAGTCCATATTTGTAATTTTCATATGAATATTCATTATTTGAAGGAATTGTACACAAAATATAATTTGCCGCCACAGATTTTAAAATATTTTTTGTAATCTGTAATTTATTAGGAAGTTTTTTAGATGTTATATAATCCAAATATTTTTCATATATTTTTGTTAACTCTTCAAATATTAATTCACATTTTGATTGAAATTCATTTTCATATGTATTTGCACATCTAAATACATCAGATCTATATTTTGCAGAATTTTCTCCAATGATTCGTATTTTTCTATGCATTGGCATTTCTTTATAGCCACCACCATCATTATTAATATCATCATCTACATCTCTTGTTGTACCGCAATTATTACATATCATAGTACTAGATGAATTTTTTATTAAACTATTGCCACATAAGCAATTTTTTATATCTGAAAATATATCACAATCTATATCTAAATCCTCATTACTATTGTATAATTGTTCCCACTCATCTTGAGTTATTGCCATCTTATGTTTAATTGAAATAATTAGCATATATTCAAATATGTTTATTTATTTAATTTAAATTAAATTTAAATATATATAGGCAAAAAATGGATATAGATGATAAATTTAAATATATTGGGCAGACCCATAATGTTGATAATACTAAATTAAATAATCTACTGGAAATTATTAGAGAATTTATTATTAAAAAAGAATTAATTATATATGGAGGTGTGGCAATAGATTATGCACTTAGATTAAAAGGTAATAAAATTTATAGTGATTATGAGCATCCAGATTTTGATGTTTTTTCATCTAACCACACAGGGGATTGCCATGAGATTGTTGATAAATTATATGCAATGGGATATAGGAATGTATCTGCAATTAGAGCTAAGCACCCACAAACAATGCGCGTCAGGTGTGATTTTTTATCTATTTTGGATATAAGTTACGTCCCAAAATCAGTATTTGAAAAACTTCCAATATTAAAATATAATGGTATTGCATTTATAGATCCTATATATCAAAGAATGGATATGCACTTATCACTATGCCTCCCATTTAGTGGATTTCCAGAAAATATTACTTGGCGATGGGCTAAAGACATTAAAAGATTTAACATTCTTAATAAATATTATCCAGCGAGAATATATTTAAATAAAAAAATAAAATTAGTTGGAAATAAATATAATACGCCTAAAATGCTAAAAAATAATAATATGGCCATTCGATCAAAATTTATTAAATTAGAAATTGATTTATCAATATTGCCACCTTTTATTACAAACAATAGGCATGAGTCATCATTAGCAATTGCTGGATTTGGGGCATATGCAATTATACGACAATCACTTGAAGATGTTGCAGAATTATTAAATTTTAAGCTAAAAACAACTATCCCAAAACTAGACATACAATTTTCTAAAACTAAATTAATTTTAGAAATTCCTGATATCTCACCTGAATTAAATAATATACATTTTGCGACATATAAATATTTAGAAGTTATAGATTTATTAAAACATGAAGAGCATCTAACTAGATATAATGCATATTTAGATATAAATTTTGAATATATTCATTTTAAAAATATCATTATAGCATCTACAGAGCATTTATTATTATCCGCCTTATTTATAAATTATTTTTTAAATAGTGGCAGCGATAGTGGTGATAAAAAAGGTATTTATATTACCTCTATTCAGCATTTATTATTACATTTTTTATTCCAGTTTCATATTACTAAATATACAATATATATTGAATATTATATTCATACACTTAATATAATTTCTGCCGCCGAGCAGATGTTTCAGGCTATATATACAAAAATTAATAATGAGGAGGATAAAATATCACTTATGAAGATATTTAATAATAGCCCATTTGCTCCAGTTATTTCAACATTTGGCAATTCTAATATAGCTATAAGTCATATAATACAAGAAGGTAAAAAAATTTTAGAATTTCATGATGAAGCTAATATACCAGATATATTAGGATTTAAAGATATTAACTATAAAGATGCTATGAATTTACCAAATAATATAAATACAAATAAAAAAGAAAAAGATCTAAGCTATTTAAATAATGCTTTATTTAAGCGAGATGGTAATAAAGTAAAAAATGCAATTAAAAAAACATTTTTTGATTAAAAAAAATGATTAAAAAAAATTACATAATATATAATATAAAATAATATGGAAAAGGCTATATCTTGGGAAGAATTTTTATATCATATTAATAAAAATTTAAAATATGCATTAATATATTTTATAATAATTGTTATTATAATTGCTGTAGTTATAACATGTTCAATTGCACTCCCTATACTATTAATGCGCACCACTACATCCAATAATGCTAGTCCCAGTCCTAGTCCCAGTCCTAGTCCTAGTCCCAGTCCCAACCCCAACTCTACCCCCACCCCCAGTGCAAATAATCCTACTACTACTACTACTGTTCCAAGCTGTTCATATGGTAAATGCTGTAAATATGGAATTTCTCCAAATAGTGTTAAATGTAATGAATCTGTCTATTGTGAAAATAGTATGAGATCAACTTCGGGAAAATGTTGTACAAATGGCATTACTCAAAAAAGTGGTAAATATTGTAATGACCCATGCAATGTGCAAAAAGGAACTCCAGAAGTATTATCATATAAAGGAAAATGCTGCCCATATGGCGTAACCGTTGATGGTAGTGTATGTTTTAATACATTATGTACAACTGCTTTAAAATTAAAGGGCAGAGTTGGTAATGAATGTAAGTGCTTATATGGAATTGCCCCAAATGGAAAATGTGCATATAAATGCACTCAAGATGGAAATCAAGTAAATACATTATTATCATATAGTGGTAAGTGCTGTATATATGGAATAACTACTATGGGGCGCTCAAATGGTGATGGTGATAAAAAATATTATTGCAATGAAAAGTGTACAGTTGATGGTATTCAGCAATATAATAAGATATCGCCATATGGTGACTGCTGTACTATGGGTATTGCTAAAAATGGAATTGATTGCAAAAGAAATTGTGGATATGATTATGATACAACTGATAAATATTGGACAAATGCTGGGAAATGCTGTAGCTATAAAGTAGCACCTGGGGGGAATGATTGCAACTCATCAAGAAATTGTAATACTACTAATAATAAAGATCGTACTGATAAAGGGCGGTGTTGTATAGCTGGAGTAACTATTTATAGATATGAATGTAATGCAGAGCCTTGCCCTTATGACACTTCTAAAAATACTTCTCGCGGTAAATGCTGTCCATCTGCTCAATATAATGATAATGTAGACTATGCAAATATATGCGAAAATCCAAAATGCGGCCAAGACTCTGCCTTTTATAATGTGTATACCACTTATGCCGATAATGGGAATGGTGTTCAACATAATGTATGTTGTGATACGTCAGTTGGGCGTAATGCAAATGCTACAGGTTGTAATCAAATATGTGCTAATGTTGATAATTTATCTGCTGGAGGCCATTGTTGTGTATCTGGGATTACATCATATAAAAATGGTGATTATCATATATGTAATGATACATGTTGTAAAACTGGAAAAAGCATTTTAACAAAATTAGGTGGGAATGCTTGTAAGCATAATGATAAAGGGTTTTGTGCAAAATATGGATTTACTAGACAGGCAGGGCTTGCAAGCAATCATAATAAGGCTACTCCAATACGATGTACAAATACTAGTCAATTTAGCGCTAATGGATTATGTTGTAAATCTAGTTATATGGATAATAAATTTTATCAAGGCGTTGCAGTTAATACAGCACATTGTAATATACCATGTCCTAATGCTACTAAATACTATAATAATACTACAGGCGCTTGTGTATCTTGCCCAAATGGAGTCACTACCGGAAATACACCTCCAACACAATGTAATAAATCTTGTAAATGTTATAACCATACTGCACATGGCGATTGTACAGTTGCAGAAGTTCATAATAAATCAAGAAATGGCGATTGCTGTGCTACTGGAATGGCATTATGCTATGATGGCTACAAGTGTATGGATACGAGTTGCGAATATAGTGGGACATATGATTGTGGCAAGTGTTATAAAAATACTAGTAATGGATACCATACAATTCATGGGAAGTTTTGTGGATATACAGGGTATGGAGATTATAATCATATTCTAGCTAGTGGAAAAGGGTGTGTAGCGGGTGGAATATATCCAAGTAAGTGGCAATAAAAATATATAATGAAATTTATTTAAATAAAATATATAATAAAATATATAATAAAATATAAAATGAAAAATTTTAATAAAAAGGCGGAAGATGGTCTTAAGGATTTTGGTAAAAAATCAGAAAAAGATTTTAATAACTTTAATGAAAAAATTTTAATAACCTTCCATGCAGATAATTATAAAGTATCAAAAAAGGCATTTCTATTATGGTTTTTTTTAATGGCATTATTATTGTTATTAATTATTATTGCAGTTGTAACTACAGTTTCTGTTATATTTAGTAAAGGAAGTAGCGTAGCAATTTCCTGCATTAATCCTATTTCTGTATATAAAAGTGGTGTATGTAAGACTAATTGCAAATATGGAGCAACTATCTATAAACAAAAATGTAATCCACAACCGCAGCAGCAACCAAGTCCAAAAGTAGTAACGCCTACCACCACTACAACCAACACTACACCTACAACCACCACTACACCTACAACCAACACTACACCTACAACCACCACTACACCTACAACCACCACTACACCTACAACCAACACTACACCTACCACCAACACTACACCTACCACCACTACACCTGCTACTGCCACGACCACAGCCACTACACCTGCTACTACAACCACAGCGACCACTACAGTAACAATAGCGCCTATTACTGCATTAGACTGTGGTAAAAAATCTATATATACAAATGGGGAGTGTAAATACTGTTCATATGGAATTGCTGATAATGGGACAACATGTAATAAACAGTGTGGGTTATATACTACAGCCACAAATAAAGATAAAAAATGTGATCCTGCTAATGGTGATCCATATTGTAAAGCAAATACTAAAATATTAAATCATACTGAAAATGGAGGTTGTGCATATAAAACTAGTTGTGTATATACTACACTAAGTGGGGCACAAAAATATAGAATTACAGCAAGTCAAAAACAATGTAATGAAATTTGCATAACTTATAATTATGAATATAATAAGGATTATGCAAAATCTAATAATATTTTTACTTGGACAAATCATGGAGAATGTGTAAAAAATTGTCAATATGGTCCAGCATTAGTACCAAATACAAATCCGGCATCTACTAATTCTTTAATGGCTGCATATAAAAACTCAGCCATTGCAAATCCTAAATGTAATGTAGAATGTAATTATGCAAGCTCAACAAATACAGTAAAATATGGAGATGGTAATTGCGAAAATATTATTAATGTATGTGGTAATAAATCAATTTATAAGTATAATGTTGGTTCTAAACAAAATTATACCAACGTAGTAACTCATCTAAAAACAAATTTAACACGTAATGGATTGGCTAATATAACTACTGATATACAAATATTAGAACATGGATGTAATAAAGTATGTGATACATATATATCTGCAAATCCTATACATTCTGAAAAATGTGCAACAAATTGCGCTAATGGTATTGCTTATTTTGCTAGTATTGGAGCATATAGATGTAATTGTCCAGGAAATAATGGTCAATATGTTGGTACACATAAAGCAAACAATATACGCTACTGCAATTCCATATGTGGTAATTATAGTATATCAGAGAATAGTGCTGGAGGTGGATGTGTATGCAGATATCCAGATGCATATTCAAAAGTTGGCAATGCCTGTGTAAAAAAAGCATGTAGTAATACAGCTAAAAAAGTTATGGAACGCATCGATTATGGAACATGTGTAACTAAATATAACTGTCCAAGTTGCGTAAATAGTGCAGGAACTAATTGCAATAAACAATTAGATGGTGGTAGCTCTATTTGCCAATCTTGGTCATATGATGGTGCGTGTATTTGGACACGAAGGCCAGTAGATAGAGGGTATGACAATACTGCATCTTGCGATAGTTTAGATGGCCTTAAAGTTTCAAATAATGGGGGGAGAGTAAAGTATTTAAAAAATGTAGACTACTACACATCTAATACAAAATGCTGTACCACTTGGGCAGGTGGGGGCCGAAGAACAAATTATCACCAATATATAGATGCATATTCTATTGGGACAGTAAATGATCATACAAAAACTGATGCATGTGTTGGACATAGTATAGATTGTAGAAATTGTTTAACTGCCGTAAGGCCACAATGTCTCGCCTAAAAAAAAAATAAATAAATTTAAATAAAATTTAATTTAATCCTAAATAAATAAAATTTAAAATCTGTTTACAGATAATATCACCATTTGCATTTGCATCAATTTCTAAGACTGAAGATAAATTAGAATTAAAATGCTCTCTATTTCTAATATCTTTAATCATATTTTTATAATAGCTATCGCATTTTATTAAATATTCATTTGAAATAATTTCTCCATCTCTATTTCTTTTAATAATTCTTTCATTGCAGATCTCTGGGGGTGTATTTAAGTAAATAGTAGCACTTGGTAAATATAATTTATCAATTTTATTATATATATATAGATAAGATTCCATTGCTTCATAGGATATATCCCCATCATCATATAACATTTGAGCAAATACCCATTTAGTAGAATCTAAACTTCTTTCTGTAATAATAATATGTGTATCATTGCTATTATTTAATGTATTTAATTTATCCTGTATTGCATGTACTAATGTCTCTAATACAAATAATTGAAAAATTCCTGCATTTTGGTTTTTATTTTCATAGAATTTTTTTAAAATTCCCGTGGACTCCCATACGTTAACTGGTTCTTCCACTATACTAATATTTTTTATATTATATTGAATTATATAATCATTAAGGATTTTTAATAAAGTGGACTTCCCTGCCCCAATATTCCCATCAAGGGATATAATCTTGTATTTTTTTTTTAAATTACCAAATTGGCAATTTATACAACTAAATTGCCAATTTATAAATATAGATATAAAAGTAAATGTACCAATTAATATTAAATATAATAGATATATATAATATAAATCCAGCATTTAATAACTATATTTGATCAATAACTATATTTAATTAATAACTATATTTAATTAATAACTATATTTGAATATATTATTTATATATAAATATTTAATTATGAATTTATTACCATATAATGAAAAGATTCAAGTGCGTAAAGTGGGGGCAGTAGAGGGTATTAAAACAAATAGTTATTGCCATTGTAAACGCTGCGGCTGGTCAAATATAAAACAGCACTATTGTACACCACCAAATACTAATAATAAACATAAATTATTTGATACAGATGAGCGCAAATATGCAGATGCCAACACAAGCGCATATGCAGATACCAACACAAGTGCATATACTAAAGACATTGCTAGGACGAGTGCAAGTGCATATGCAATTGCTGGTGCAAATATTAAAGCCGGTACTGATGCCAAAGCAATTGCGAACGCATATGCGAGTACAGATGAAAAAGCAGATGCGAATACAGATGTTAAAGCAGATGCGAATACAGATGTTAAAGCAGATGCGGGTGCAATTGTTAAAGCAAATGCTGAGTTAAATATATTAACATATCATAAATCTGTATTTATTGAAATGGTGAGGACATTTCGTAAAGATATTACTATAGAAGATATTAATAATGAGATATCTATATATCAAAATGAATTAAAACATATGATAACTCATTTTTATTTATTAAAAGATTTTAAAAATGAAATATATTTGACATTATTGCCTATTCTTCAGATAATTTTTATTAATAATAATATTAAAAAAGAATTATCAAATATTATTATTCAAGAAATACAAAATATACTTGAAGACAATGATCAATTAATACTATTATTAATGGAATTTTCAATCTTTTTAAAAATATTGCAACCATATATTTATGTACAATTAAAAAGCATTCAAGCTTGCATAAATAAATTTTTAAATGTTAGAATTCAATCAAATGATACTAAAGAAGAAATATTTATGATTTTTAATAATCAAAATATGGTCTTATACAATATATTCTTTTTATTTTCTAAAAAAATATTTGATGGAAGTAGTAACTTAATTTTAACTACAGAATTTTTAGAATTAACAATTAATAAAAAAATTAAAAATATTATGCAAATTTCTAAAAATAATAAATACAAAAGAATAAATTTGCACCTATTTCAATGCACACAATGTAGTGAAATCTTTGATAATGAGCTTGTAGATTGTTGCCCTTGTGGACAAACATTTTGCAGCAAAACTTGTCAGATTGCTGCTTGGGGTGCATGGCATAAAAAAATATGCCCAAATAGACAAGTTACTAAAAGTCAGTGCTTAGGGTGTATGGAATATTTTGAAAAGCAGGATATCTTTAAATGCACCCAATGTATGATAGCAAAATATTGCAGTAAAGAGTGTCAAAGGGGCAATTGGGCATATCATAAAGCATATTGTAATGCTATTATATTTGATAGTAAATAAATATTACATCAAAAGACAAAATGACAATTTTAGATGGTAAGGGGCATTATGATAGTAGTAATACTGATAGTGATGAGGTGCGGTTAATACTGCATGTTTGGTGGAATCGCGATTTTTATAATAGGCGTAATATATATAAATTACGATTAAATTTTTTAAAATTTCCAAAAGAATATGGAAAATTTTCAGAATTTGCATTGTTATTAGATGCAAATGGTCTTATAACAGATAGTAAAATTACTGAATATATTACCGCTGATGAAGAATCTCGAAAAGAGATTCTTCAAAGATTGAAAAATTTTATTAATAGAAGAAAAATAATGCAAGTGCTTATATTTATATATTTTTTTTTCTATATTTGATAATAAATATAGAAAAAAAAGCAGCAAATATATAATAATGTCAATGGAATTACGAAAAAAATTAATGAGAGACTGGAGATTTTCCAGTGGATATAATATGGATATGTATACTCAAGCAGTTCTTAATATGGAAGATATAGAATATTTATATTTTACAAATTTTTTATTATTATTATATCGAAATAATGGTAAAATTTGTGATGAATTAGTTAATAAATACCTTCTTACTGATATAGATCATAGGCCACAATTAAGACTTGTAGAAAAAGAAAAAAGAAGCGCAAGAGCAGATGCAGATGCAAGAGAGGAAATAAAAAAAATGGAAGAAGATGAAAAAATATTAGAAGATAATGAAAGAAGGAGGTTAGAAGACAAGAAAAGAAAATTAGAAGATGAGAAAAAAAAATTAGAAGATGAGAAAAAAAAATTAGAGGATGAGAAAAAAAAATTAGAGGATGAGAGAAGATTAAGTAATGAGAGAAGATTAGAAAAGGAGAGATTACAGATGATAGAAAATTTTATTAACTTAACAGCATGTGAACTAGACCCAAGTAGCTCATCAAACCAATTACTACTATTTGCAGATAGTGACCAGTTGGGTCAACAGTTTTGTGTATATACTCCTCACTCTGTATAAAATATATTATATATATTTTATTATATATAATATAAATACTATTTTTTTTATAAAAATGTTGGGAGATTTTAGAGATGTTGCGCCAACTTCAGATAATATGCCATATGGCGGCATACCATATAAAAAATATATTCCTAAATTTGAAAAAACTGATCCAAATATAATAAAAACGGGGATAGATGCTGGCAATCATAGTAATTATGGAAGTGATTCAAATTATTTAAGCTATAATAATATTCATGATGAAGATCCTTATAATAATTATGCTAGGTCTGAAATAGTAGATAGAGCTTTAGATAATCCATTATTTGAGAGCGATCATTCAAAGAGAGATTCTTCGCGCTCAAAATCTGTAGTCAATCTTCGATATAATGGAAATAGAGGAAACACATCAGATTTGCCCAGACATCCAGAATTATTTATTGGGTTTACTGGAAATGATCCTAGGGGTAATTCAGAAGATCCAAGATTTGACCAATTTAGAGGATTTATGACATCACAAGCGGCAAATTTACAAGTTCGTATGGGTAATAATGACGATAATCATATAGCAGAAAGGCCATGGACAAATCAATCAATAAGTTATGATAAAAAATATTTACAAAAACAGCAAGCAAATAATCTAAAAATTTTTAACTCTCAAAAAGAAGGTAGGCCAAATAGTCGCAATGTAGTGACAGATATGCCAACTTGGGGAAAAAATCAAAATAAAATAAGATCATCCACAATGAATGCTGCAGATGAATCTATTCGCCATGGGGATTATGGTGAATATATAGATATAGGCGGTGAAGTGAATCAGATATTAAGTAATGATCTACAGGTAATTAAAACTATGAAAGCTCCCTCTAATTTAAATAAACTACATACGGATCAGGATTTCTATTCAGAGATAGATAATGTCCAAATAGGAATGGGTAATAATTATTTATCAAATAATGTCGGATTGCGGAATACAGGATTTGATCATATAGATATAAGCGCAATTGGCGAAGATGAATTAATTACAAATGGACTTAATAAAAAAAACCTTGCATCTTCAATGGCGCTCGCTGCTAAAACTGCATCTAATATGAAAAATATGTCTTCACATAATATACAAAATCCTAATATAGATCATGATAATAAAATTATGGGGCAGAAGATTGCAAATGATATATCTAATATTTATAAAAAATTAGAATATGGACAAAAATATGGAGAATCTTCAGAGGGTATAAATACTGGTGGGGGGCTTATACAACAAAGAACTACAGGTGTTGGTAAAAATGTAGTACATGATCCAAATGCAAATATTTCACAACGAATGGAGACTGTATCTAATATTGTTAGAGGGTTAAAAGAAAATACTGCATCAAGTAAAAGAAAGATAGCTAATCAGGTAATTAATCAATTTGCGGTATCTCCCGTTGATAGAGATATGACAACTAAAACTAATATGATGCCATCTAAAAATCATATTAAATCTCGCCACATCCCTGAAATAAATTCTGCAGTATTTAAAAATTTTGTTAATGATCGTACAGAAATTAATAAATTTAAGCCTAGTATACGGAGAGAAAAAAGAGTACAATTTGCAAAACATAATGATATTACAAATTGGAATGGATCGTATCAAACAGCTAATGGAAAGAATACATATCACAAAGATGATCATAATAGAACAAATAAAATTAAATCATCATTAGATTCTACTAATTGGCAAAACTCTGCAGAGATGGAAATGCTAAAAAATAAAAATCCAGAATTATATAATAGAGTTAAACAAGATGCTGAGATGTCTGTTATGAATTGGGCAGAATCTGAAATAGCTGCTTATGGGGCAAATGTGCATGAGAGGGAAAAAAATATTATGAAAATGGGACAACATACTTATAATCCAAATACTTGGCATAGTGGATATACTGAACCTGAGGCAAGAAAGGCAAAGGGCTTGCCAGAGAAGCGGAGATCTGCTCAAAATGAATCAACTGAATTTGATAATTACTTTAATGTTAACCATCAATCATTTGCACCATCAGCGGCTAGCTCTGGCCCTAAAACATTGCGAGGTGGGCAATGGAATACTGATATTGAGGGCAATGGCCTAAATGGATTTTCAAATGGGTTTTAATAATTATCTATTTTCATATAATATTTGAATATATATATATTAATAATATATATATATATATATTATAAAATGAATAATATTAATTTCTTAAATAAACATCAATTAATTAAATTGTGTAAAAATAATAATATAAAAAAATATTCAAAAAAGAATAAAAAGGAATTAATTAAATTAATTAATGCTAATATTATTACTACTAAAACAGATACCACTGAATTAATTACTACTAAAACAGATACCACTGAATTAATTAATGCTAATATTATTACTACTAAAACAGATACTACTGAATTAATTACTACTAAAACAGATACCACTGAATTAATTACTATCAAAACAGATACTACTGAATTAATTGCAAATGATGAAATAGATACCACTAATAATGAGAATAACATTACTAATAGTGGCAATAATACAAAAATAAATACTAATACCAAAATAATTAAATTTATAGATTTATTTTGTGGAATAGGTAGTTTTCATTATTCATTCAAAAAATTAAATTGGGAATGTGTAATGGCTTGTGATATTGATAAAGATGCAAGAGATACTTATAAAGAAAATTATGGAATATTACCTCTTGGTGATATTACTAAAATAGAACCAAGTGATATTTCTAATTATGATATATTATGCGCAGGATTCCCATGTCAACCTTTTAGTCAGTGTGGTCAGCATAAAGGATTTGATGATACTAGGGGATCATTATTTTTTAATATAATGAAATTTGTTGAATATCATAAACCAAAAATTATTATTCTTGAAAATGTACAGGGGTTATTAAATCATGATAGTGGTAAAACTTTTAATATAATCAAAAATAATATTAAAAATGCAAACTATACAATTACATATAAAGTTATAAAATGCAGTGATTATGGAATTCCACAAATGCGAAAAAGATTAATTATTATAGGAATTAAAAATGATATTGATATAATTAATCATATTGATAAATTACTTAATTTTGATGAATATAGAAAAGAAAAAACATTAACAGAAATTTTTAATAAAAATTTTGAAAAAAAAATAGCATATACAATTAGATGTGGTGGTAAAAATTCTCCTATTAATGATAAGCATAATTGGGATGGGTATATGGTAGATGGTAAGGAGTACAGATTAACAATAGAAGACTGTTTACAATTACAAGGATTTAATACAAATTTTAAATTATGTGGAAATAATAAAAACCAGTGGAAACAATTAGGAAATACAATTCCAACTATATTTACTGAAATAATTGGATTAAATATAAATAAATTTTTATAATATTAATTCATTAATTAAATCTTCAAAATTTAATTTAAATATTCTATCATCTTTTTTTTTAGGTAGACATGTAATTATTTTTCTTTTTGTTCCTTCTCTAAATCTTTCTTGTGCTGGATAATCATCTGATATAGTTAATAATATATATAATTTTGGAATAAATATATAACTCCAATCGTCCTGTGTCCATCTTTCGCGACATGTAGTTTTACAACTAATAACTTTATAATCAATTATCAATCTACCAATTTCAATATTTTCACCAATTACAAAATCTATAATATGATAACATTTTATTTTTTTTTCATTAAATCCAATAATTATTCCTAATTTATTTATAGTTACTTGTTTTTTATAAGATATATTATTTTTTTCTAAAATACTAACTAAAATATCATTTTCAAGAAAGTTTCCATTTTCTTGATTTTTACTCTGATGTATAGATATTGATTTATTGTATAATTTTATTAAATCGGCATCATTTAATAATGGTGTAATTTGTTTAAGCTCTTGAATTATTTTTAAATTTTTTAAAATTTTATTTTTTTGTATTATTGATAATACATATTGATTATTAAATATAATATTTTCTTTTTCAGCAATTGGGCTTTCAGCAATTGGGCTTTCAGCAATTGGGCTTTCAGCAATTGGGCTTTCAGCAATTGGGCTTTCAGCAATTGGGCTTTCAGCAATTGGGCTTTCAGCAATTGGACTTTCAGCAATTGGGCTTTCAGCAATTGGGCTTTCAGTTTTTATTCTTTCTTTAATCATTTGGATCAATTCTAATTTATTTTTAGATGAATATTTTATAATATTTAATTCTTTACATTTTTTTTTTAAATTAATGATTGATAATGTGTTTATGTTATAACAATCCATTTTGAATACTTATTTAATATATTTTTATAATATATTTTCAAATATATTTTTATTTAATAAGATTTTAACAGTCTTTTTTGTTAAGGTTTAACTCTGTTAAATATCTTTTAAAAGCTTATTTTTGGTAGCCCAAATTCTAAATCTGGATATATAAATCCATCAAGTGCTGATATTATTTTAACTTGAGCTGAATATAATAATGGTGCAGGTATTGTTGGGTCTGGGCTACTAATTGCAACCAATTCAATTTTATTTGAAATAATCCACTTGGGTTTATATTCTATATCAGAAAATAATTTAAATACTTTTGAAGCGATAAATGGTGCATTTAATTTTACCCTAAATCCTTGATTATTATAATATGAATTATCATCTGGGTTTAATTCTAAAATATTATTAAAAAATCCGCCATATATACACTTTTTTATAGATTTAATTGTATTTAATAAAATTGGTAAATTTTGTTTATCTTTAAAATTAAATAGTATATTATTTATTTTAAATTGTTCATTTCTAAAAGGATCAATTCCAGCAAAATATAGCTCATCGATAATTTCATTTCTCCTAGTTAATGCAAATAAAAGGTTAGTATAGTCCAATCCCATAGTTATGCACCAATTTGATATATTATCATCTATAGACATCTCATTAGAAATCATTTTTATAAACTTTTCAAAAATAAATAATAATTCTATAAAAGAATCAGAGAAGAATAATTTTAATATAATATATGATTGAAGCTGCATATCAAGTTCAGAAAATTTGGAATTAGTAGAATTTTGCCCCAATTTTATTACATCACATAGTTTTTTATAATTTGGAATACTCTCTAATAGAATTTTTGTTCCAGTTGGGGCATCTTCTTTTTTTCTCATCTCTTCTAATGTAAATATCCCATCTACAGAAATTATTGCATTAATATTTATTATATCTTCCATAGATATATCATATATATAGCTTAATAAAATCATTTTAATAGATTCCATTCCTAATGATTTAATATTAGCAGCAATATGCCCCAGTTGTGTTAATCCATATCCAATTTCAATTCCAAAAATATTTTCAGTTGCAAAATTAGGAGGCCATTTTTTTGGCAATGGCGCTGCTTCTGATACAAACCCCAATAAATTGGCCAATGCATTTGCCATAATAAATGACTCTATAGAGGGCATATCTAATAAAGACATATCCTCAACTCTAAAATCTGGAAATGTATGCATATATATTTTTTGTTTTTGCTGTATTTGAACCATTGATAAAAATTTATCTTGAATTCCCATAGTAATGAAATCTGGCAATTGCTGCACCTCTAGTGCATTATATACCTGTTCTGTATATAGTGGATAAAATTCTCCCGGAAATAATCTTCCTACTCTTCCCTTCCTCTGCTTAATTTTGCTCATAGGTGCAGGTCTTGTAATTAGTCCAAAAATTCCCCAAGGTTGGTATATTTCTGTAGATTTATTCCATCCGCAATCAATTACATATTTTAAAGTATCAACTGTTAAACCAGTTTCTGCTACAATAGTTGCTATAATAATTCTTCTTTTTACTTGTTTATTAAACACCAATGGTAATAAGCTGGGCCTAATAAACATTAAATTAAAATCCTTTGTTTGTGAATTAATATTATCTCTATTAATTGTTAAAATTAAGAATGGTGCATATTTACTATCTTCTGATTTATATTCTTTATTAATTTCCTCTAATCCTAATTTTATAAGATCAATTTGTTTAATTCCTGGAACAAATATTAATATGTCGCATTTATCAGATGGGTCATTATAATTTTTTTCATGAATTTGTTTTGTTATAGCTATTGATTGGTCAATATAACTTTTACCACTTTCTGTAGGCCAATGTGTAACTATTGGATATGTCCTTCCTAAAATTTCTACAGTATTATCATCTGCACATATATTAAAATATTTAGCATATTTATTTATATCAAAAGTTGCACTTGATAATACCATAAATGGTAAATTTTTATTTCCTTTATTTCTTATATAAAAATTTTTTAATAGCATAATTAATAAATCACATTCCTGTGATCTTTCATGTGCCTCATCTATTATTATAAATTTATATGTATCCATAATTTCAACATCTGTATAATTTTCAAATTGCACAGCTAAAACTCCTGCCGTTGCAAATAATAGTCCACCTTCTGGCTTATTAGAGCTAGGACCAGTTTGATAACCGACTGTTTTTCCTAAAATAATATCAGGATTCCATGATCTACTAGATACATCATTTGCAAGAGCAATTGTAGTTAAAACTCTAGGCTGAGTACATATAACCATCTTACCAGTATATTCTTCAGACATTGGTGTATCTTTATTTCTTAATATTCTAAATACCTCAACTGGTAAAACCGTACTTTTTCCCGACCCAGTCTCAGCTCTTATTATTAAAATTCTATCTTCTAAATTTGCCCTATTATATCCATATTCCGGCATTCTTTTTTTTATCCAAGAAATTATATAATTTATTGGCAAATCTCTATTAGCCTTTGCCATTTTTGCTTTATCCGATAGGGATAAACTCCCTTTTACTAATAGAGTTGGGTTCGACATTTATAAAATTTAGTAATTTAATTTATAAAATTTAGTAATTTAATTTATAAAATTTAGTAATTTAATTTATAAAATTTAGTAATTTAATTTATAAAATTTAGTAATTTAATTTATAAAATTTAAAAAATATACACTATATAAATTCTTATATTTATTTTTATAATCTTTTTAAAATGGAAGACAATATTATTAATGACAATGACAATATAAAAAAAATAAGTAATGACAATGTTGAAAATAACAATGAAGGCAATTCCAATGAAGGCAATTCCAATGAGGGTAATTCCAATGAGGGTAATTCCAATGAGGGAAATGACAATGAGGGAAATGACAATGAGGGAAATGCCAATATAGAAGAAGGCAATGGCAATATAGAAGAAGGCAATGAGGAAAATGACAATGAGGGAAATGCCAATGAGGGAAATGACAATATAGAAGAAGATAATAAAGCAGAAGATAATAAAGCAGACAATGATAATGAAGAAGAAGATAATAAAGCAGATAATATAGAAGAAGATAATAAAGCAGATAATATAGAAGAAGCCAATATAGAAGAAGATAATAAAGCAGAAGATAATAAAGCAGACAATAATAATAAAGAAGAAGATAATAAAGCAGACAATGATAATGAAGAAGAAGATATAGAAAAAGACAATAAGGAATATAATATAGAAAAAGACAATAAGGAAGATAATATAGAAAAAGACAATATAGAAGAAGATAATAAAGCAGACAATATAGAAGAAGATAATATAGCAGACAATATAGAAGAAGATAATATAGAAGAAGATAATGAGGAATATGCAACTTCTGATAGATCTATAGTAAATATAGATAAAATTGAATTATTGGCAAAGATGTCATTTTTTCAAACATATAATATATCTATATCGGATAAATTAAAAAAAATGCCTATTGAAATTATAATGGACTTTCATTTATAATAATTTTTTATTTATATTAAATATATATTATATACAATATATATTATACAATATAGCTAAAATGTCAGCAAATTCTGAAATAAATTCAGTGAGTTCATTAGAATTTTGTCAAAGAATAGTGTCAAGATTAGTTTCTGATATATATTATAATAAACAGAATAATAGTGATTTTTTATTAAATAAGGTAAAATCTATAAGATCATTAAATGATCCAGGAAATAAAAGATTAAAATATATATTATCTGAACTAATTTCTAATTCGGACAATATGCTTAAAAATTTTAAAACAATTAAACCATCAAATTCATCAAATTCATCAAATTCATCAAATTTTATTCGGCCACCTTATAAAAAAACTAGTAAATTTTCTACATTTTCTACAGTGGGTAATAATTCTTCTGCATTTGAGGTACAAAATATAAAAGTATCTACTCCCACAGTACATAAAAATAAAGAATATTTAATACAGGCATTAGGAATTAATAAATCCAAAAAAGGCGTACTGGGAAAATCTAATTGGGTAGATGCCGAATCTTCTGAAGATGAAGAGGCAAATGGAACGGAAGGCAATGAAAAAGAAAGCGATGATTTGGTAATAGCAGATGATTTGACTATGTCAAAAAGTGATGATTTGGCCAATGAAGAAGGTGATGTTGTAGTTAATGAAGAAGGTGATGTTGTAGTTAATGAAGAAGGCGATGATTTGGCCAATGAAGAAGGCGATGTTGTGGTTAATGAAGAATGCGATGTTGTAGTTAATGAAGAAGGCGATGATTTGATAATTGCAGATGCAATGGCAAGCGAAGAAGGTAAAAAATAATTTATATTATAAATATAATAATATTATTATATAATGATATAATGAATTTTCCTATTTTAGAAACTATGGCAAAGGCGTCTTTATTAAATTCTGAAAATTTTTCTGTTACAAATTTTCAACAAATTGATTTAAATGATGAGAGGAACTTGCTTGAGCTTGAAGATCCTATTCTTACCAATCATATGCTAGAATCAAGAAAAACATTAGAGGATTATAAAAAACTGTATGAAACTAAGGAAATTGTAAAAACTAAAGAAGAGATTGATGATGAATTATTAGATAATTCGAGATTGTCTGCATCTTGTATGTTGTTAATAACTGAAAATAATACAACATTATTTAATAATTTAGAAAATATTATATTACAAAATTCTAATTTATTGAAATTAAATAATGGAGAAACGCCGCATGGATTTCCTCAAGTTGAAGATTACGCAAAAATAAATAATGTGCAATTTAAAAAAATAGTAGAACATTTAAATAAGAGAATAACTGATCCATTAAATACTATTATTAAATCAAATGAAAATTTAATTAAATTAGAAAAGGATATAAAAAAAATAACTACAAGTTATGAGATATTAATTGGAAAATTATTCAATTTTAATCAATTAATTTTGGAAAAAAATAATAAATTAATTACACAATTGGCTGAATTAGATATGGCCGCAGATGTTTAATATATATAATTTTCTTTAATTGCCTTCACAGCAGCTCCAATGCTGCCCCTATAATCTTTTTTTGCCAAATCACTAACACATTTATTGCAAATAATGCAAAGTTTATAGCCACTGCTACTATATCCACCACATATAATAGGTATATAATTTTGCTGAAAATGTGGATAATTGCCCACACCTGAGCATAACTTACATCTCCTAGAAATTAAATGCTCATCCAAACATTTACCAATAATATTTCTAATCTCAATTTGAGATTTATTTTCAATATCTGTAATATCCATAATAGCATATTTAATAATAGTCTCAAAATCTAATATAGGCTGAGTTTTTCTACTATTTATATAACTTTTATATTTAAAAGATGATAGTGTAAGAAGCATAGACTTATTTATAACGTCCTCAATTTTATTTGTTGATTGATCAAATGATCTCAGATAAGAAAGCGACTCTTTTTGTTTTTTTAGTATATTAGATTCTCTACGTTCTATAATATTTAATAAGTGACCATCTTCTTTTTTTTTCATAATTTTCTCACTTGCCCAGCCTCTACGTATTTTTTTCCTATTATCGCTACGTTGGTGCCTCATATTGGCTCTTATATCATCTCTAATGTCGGCTCTTATATCATCTCTAATACCATCTTTAATACCATCTTTAATGCCAGAATCTCTGTTATGGTACTTAGCATCATTGCTATTACTTCTACAGCGCTTTCTTGTATTATTTTTAGAATGCTTATCCTCTTTATTTAATACTAAAGTATCAATAAATCCGTATAATCTAATAATATTGTCCTCTGCTAATTTTAATGAATTATTCATTTTACATATATTTACTATGTATATTATCAAATATAAAAATTAAATTTGATAATTAAATTTATGTTTAAAAAAACTATGAATTATCAAGGAAATCAAGGAGGTCCAAGTAATACTGATGATGAAGATGATAGTAATATAGATGATGATCTTGTTAATGATTTTATTAATGAAAGTAATGGTGTCAATTTTACTGAATTTGATCGAACTACACTATATAAAATAATTTTAATTGGTGATAAATTAATAAAAAGTGATATAAGATATGTATTAACTCGTATTGAAAGGGGTATTATGTATATTTGGTATCATGTGATTTTATATTATATATATAGAAATAGTAGCCAAGAAAATAAAAGTAAAAATATTCGAAATTTTCTTATTTTATTAAAATCAAAACGTGAAATAACTGGTGTAAAATTTATAGAAAGACATCTTATTGATTGCGCAATTTTGATTGATCATATAGATTTATTTTGTATAATTTTATCATATATTTCAAGAGATCATGAAGTAGATTTTTATACAGAAATAATATCAAGTTGTTTTATAAAATATGATACCAAATTGGATCTATTGGAAGAATTTTGGACATATATGAACTTAGATACCAAATACAGTAATCTTACAATAAATATCCTATCAAAAAATTCTGCAATTCATAAGAAAGCAATGGTGCACCTAATAGACCTACGATTGATTGCTGGACCAAATATTAAATCATTTTTACTCTGTAAATTCGCATTATTAAAAAGCAAATATATCCAAGAAAAAGAAAAGTTGGACATTTCTAAAAAGAGACAATTTGCAAATGATGCAGATGATACAAATGATGCAGATGATACAAATGATGCAGATGATACAAATGATGCAGAATCTAATTCTAAAATTGCAAAATTTGAATAATTATTATATTTTTTTAATATATATATATAAAAATGGGAAATGTACAAAATAAATTAAAAAAATTAAATAATAATTGTATTGCATATGATAATCCATATGGATTTAATTTATGTAATCAGCCATATGCATTGTGTACATCGGGGCAGTGTATAGCATCAGACAATCCTAATATAGTTACTTGTAATTGCCCTATAGAGAGTGGTTGTAGTATGGGGACTGTAGATTGTTCCACACTTAAACCATTCACCTCTAATGGTGTAGATTATATATATTCTACATTTAATCCATCGCAATATTTTGAAAAAAATATGAATAGTTATAAATATCCAAATAATGTTAATTATGCAAGTTGTTTAAATCAGATATGCACTATAGATCCATCAGATCCAACTAATGCAATTTGTCAATGCCCACTAGTTAACGATAATGCACCATGGTTGGCACTTGGTACTAATTATAATACAGATCCAAATATATATTTATCAGGAACGGGGTATAATACGTATAAATCAGCTCGTAAATTTTTTATACCCTTTGGTATTAGGCTACCCAAAAAAATAATTAATAAATAAGCCTTTCACTATTCAGATTTAATTACTAATTTTGACTTTATAATTTTTTTAAAATTACTATTTTTTAAATTTATCTTATATTCTTTATTAATATTAATTTCATATATATGACTATCACTTATTCTATTTCCAAGATTTATAATTATAAATCTCAATTTAGTTGATATTGGACTATTATCCAAATATTTTTCATATTCTTTTACAGAATTAAAAATATGACAATTTGGTAACATTCTTAACCATGGTATATTTGGGACATTATTTGTATCATTTGATTTCATTCCCTTCATTGTAAAGCTAGAACTAACTGCAGAATATAGATTATTAATAAAAATAGTTACTGTCATCGGTAAATCATTATTTATGATATACATTAATGTATTTAATGAAAATATAGTACCACCATCGCCTTCAAATGCCCAAATATGCTTACCAGTTGCATAATATAGCCCAATTGCATTAGCAAAGCTTACTCCAATAGATGCCCAATTTGTAGAGCTCTCCAATGTATTTGATTCCATAAATTTTCCCACACCATACCAATGATTACCAACACCAGTTGTTACCGGTACATCTAATTTATGCTTTTTATACACTTTAGCTGCAATAGATATATATTTTTCTAATTCAGATATTGCCGGCAATTCTTTTAATAATAATAAATTAGATTTTGTTAAAAATTTTATCCATGTTTCTGATACAGAAATTGATAATTTATCTAATATTTGTTCAAAAAATTCTAATTCAAAAATGCTATTATTTAAACTCTTTACAGCAATTTCTTTACGATGTGTTAATGTAAATACTTTTTTATTTTTTATTAATATAACTGAAAATTTATCTAAATAAAAATTACTTACTAATGAGCTTGAAACATCACCAATTATTAATATATGAGTTGCATGATATATTGCATAATTTGCAGAATGGTTGCCTAATGTCCCAATTCGGCCACAGTATAATGTATTTGGAATTATATACCTCCCTTTCCATGTTGTAATATATGGCAATTTATTACGTTTAATAAATTGAACAACTGAATTATAATTATAAAATTTTCCCTTTCCTAATACAATTAATGTATTTTTATTTGTTAATTCATTTTCCAATGTTTTTAATACTGTATTATTCACTACTGTATTATTACTAATTAATGATAAATTATTTGTAAAATTCTTCTTTATAAAAAGTTTATCATTAATTAGTAATAAAACTCCTGTTGTATATTTTTTAGCAATGTTATATGCCTTTTGGATCAAATCAATATCTTTATCGGATTTAATATAAAATGTATATTTTGTAATTTTTTTAGAAATATCCAAAATATCCCAATATTGAAAATTGTCAATATGTGATTTTTCATATGTTGATATTATCATTAATGGATTAGCCTCAGAATCAGCATTTTTTAATGCTGATATAGCAGTAGCTATACCTGGACCAGTTGTAACAATTAAAATACCAACATTATTAGTATAGTTTCCATAAATTTGTGCCAAAAAGCCGTCTTGCAATTCATGTCCTGTATTAATCCATTCAATCTCTTTAGGCTTTGAACTTAATATATTATCAATTGCACCACCAGGCACTCCAAAAACTTTATAAATCCCCCTCTTTAATAAAAAATTCCAAAAAATATCAGTAAATTTCATTATATATTATTTATATTATTTAAACTTTATTTAAAATTTTATGCTTTCTTCCCCATAGCACTAATAATATAGTTTTTTCTCGCCTTGTATAAGAATTGTGGGCTGATCCAATATCATTTACTAAAAATGTGCCTTTTTTATTAATCTTTGTAGCAAATTTACCTTTAGGTAAGGTTTTTATATAGTTTATTTTATTTCGAGGAATAATTTTATTAAATCTATTTTCATATAATTTTCCCTTAAGTACATAAATTAATTCAATTGTTGTATGTATGTGTAAATTAAGAGATGTATTTTTTTTAACTGTTATTATGTCATAATACATTGATTTATTATTACTTTTATTTGTTTTTTTAAACTCATTATAATCTTTTAATTTTAGTTTTTTAAATTTTTTAAGCCATAATTTTATAAAATTATTCTTTTTAGGTAAGTATTTTTTTATCAATTTATAGCATACTAATATATCTTTTTCTATATTAGATGCTTTTTTAATTTTGTATATTTTTTTTAATTCAAACTTCATTTAAATTAAAAATATATATTCATTTTTAAAAATATTTTTAAAAATTACTTAAATATAATTAGATATTTATATTTAAAAATATAAAAATGTAACAACATAATTTAGCATCTTTAATAATTTCAGTTATTATTCTTATAGTAGTAATTATTTTAATTGTTATAGTTTGCTGCAATTATCAAAATAATTCATCAAATTCTCCTATATTAAAAAATCCCAGATTAGCCGCAGCCGCTATGTATGGGTATAAAGATAATTTTAAAAAAACTGTACAATGTAGTACTTATGTAGAAGGTGAGCACTGCACTATTAATCAAATTAATGGAACTTGTGTATATACTGATCCTAATGATGATAATGGCGATCTATGCTGTAAAACAGTTGCTAACAATGTATGCCCTGCATAAATATCTACAATAACTTCCCATTCATCACCAAAATATTATATATTTAAAAAAAAAATACTTTATTAATTTAGTTTATATTCATCTACATTTTTCCCTTTGTAGCTTTTCCCTTTTTAGTTTTTGGTACAGGCTTAACACTTAATGCATTTGTCTCTTGGTTTAATTTGCCCAATTCTTGACTTAATGTATCTAATTCTCTCATCCACATATGCTCTATAGAGAGCATACTAATTTCTTCCAATTCAATACGCTTTGATTCATATTTATTCTCCAATTCGGCAATTTTTTCATCCGTCACAGAATCCATAGGTAATTTAATCAAATAATTATAATTATCTTCTATTAGCATATAATTTTTATCTGAAAGTAATTTATAAACAGCATCTTTACTCATACACCTTAGATCTATAGTGGATGCTAATACTTCTCTAATATATTTAACCTTATTTTCTATAATGAGTAATTCATTAGTTAGTTTATCAATTAAGTAATTTTTCCGAACTTGGTATAATTCTAATCTTGTAATAAAATATTCATCAATAATTTCAATAATTGATGTATATTTTCGTAATCTACCAACCGCATCAAATAAATGCATATTGGATGTTGTCAATGTTGTCGCAAGATTAAATGTTGTATATATAGAATTAACTCCTTTTACTTTATCAATTTTTGATTCAAGTTCGGCCAACATTCCATTTTGTAGTACTATAGTAAAATCAATTTCTGCATCATTACTCATATCTGTATAATCCTTAACTATTGCGACAGACTGCTTCTTAGAACTTCCTATAGTTGCTTTTTTAGCACCTGATGGTATATCTACTCCCATTAAATCATCTAATAATTTTCTAAAATTTTCTGTCCACATCCCAATAGGAAGTTCAGTAATGTGAATTGTGTTTTCATCCACTTTTGTATAAACTCCCTTTATTAAAAATTTATCTTTAAGTGGAATAATTTCACCTTTAAACCCTTTATAGTATGGTAATAATAATTTATCATATTCGGTATAGTTGCTTGCAGCAGTGGCAGTGGCAGCACTACTTGCCAGTTTAAACGACAAATACTTAATAATCTCTCTTGCGTCATAACATAATATTTCAGTACTAAATCCTGTCCCAATTCCTTTACTCCCATTAATTAATACCATAGGTATAATAGGGGCATAAAACATAGGCTCTACCAAAACACCATCATCATCTAAATATTTTAGTATATGGTCATCATAATCAATATATAAGTGCCTTGTTATTTTATTCATTTCAGTAAATATATATCTTTCTGATGCATGATCTTCTCCGCCCTGTCTTCGTGTACCAAATTGACCATTAGGCATTAATAAATTAATATTATTCGCACCTATGAAATCTTGTGCCATTCCAATAATTGCCTTAATTAAACTTATTTCACCATGATGATATGAAGACTCTTGTGCAATAAGTGCTCCTAATTGCGCAACTTTCATTTCAGTTGTTATATTTCTTTTCATAACAACATAGAGTATTTTTCTATTACTTGTCTTTAGCCCATCCATAATATTTGGGATGCTACGCTCACAGTCATATTTTGAAAATATAACAAGCTCATTATAAATAAAATATCTATAATCCATAATTGTTAAACTAGTATCTGATACAGTTTCGCCTGTATAATTCTCTAATAATGTCTTTCGATCATTAGCGCGTTTTTTATTAAAAATCATATCGATGCAGTCTCCAGTATCTTCTGTATGTGCAAAGTTTACAATTTTATTATTTTGGAAATATTCACGAAATTCTTTTCCTGTGCTCGTTCCCAATCCTTTATAATATTTAATTTTCCATTTATGTATTGATGACCCAGACTGTAATGCCTTCCATATCTTATATTCTCCCTCATTATAAAATAATAGCTCTTCAGTACCCTTTCGTGCCTTTAAAATAGGCGTATTCATATATCCCATAAACCCATCAATATGTAATAAAGATGGCCATAGCACATCAAATAAGTTAATACAAAGCCCTTTAATATGACTACCATCAACATCAGCATCTGTCAATATAAGTACTTTACTATATCTTAACTTTTTAATATCCGCTGCTGTATATACAGCTTTATTTGCTAATCCCAATATTTTTTTGATATTAATAATTTCTTCATTTAGGAGAATCTTTTCCATAGATTCGCCACGAACATTTAATAGCTTTCCTTTAAGGGGAAATACTCCAATAAAGTTTCGCATTTCAGATGTTAAACCAGAGATAACACCAGCTTTGGCTGAATCTCCCTCACATAGAATTAAAGTACATTTATCTGATTTGGCTGTCCCAGCCCAATTAGCATCGTCTAATTTAACAATACCATAAATCTTTCCGCTTTTAACACCATCAGTCTTTTTTGCGGCTTTATCTAAGCTGCTGCTTTCTTTAATTTCAGCAATTGAGCATACAACTTTGATAATCATCTTTGCAATCTTTTCCGCGAATGCATCGCTCACAATACAAGTAGATCCAAATTTATTTATAGGAGTTGTTAAATAATCCTTTATTTGGCTATCAAATGATGGATTTTCAATATCGCATCTTAAGAAGATACATAATTGCTCTTTTATAATATTTGGAGAGATCTTTACCTTTTTCTTAGCTTCTATTATAGTAACTATTTTTTTAATGAGCTGATTCATAATATACTCAACATGCTTGCCTCCTTTATTTGTGCAGATGGCATTTACATAAGACACTTGACTAATTCCAGTATTAATTTCAGAACTGAGGCACACGGCATATTCCCATCGATCATTAGGAGCCTCATATACACGTGTCTCTTTTCCAATATATAGATCAACTAACTGCTGAAAATTTTTTACATTTAGTAATGTTTTTTCTTCGACAATTGGCAATTTGTCAGCGGTGGCAGCTGTATTAATTTCCCCAAAGTAAACTTTAGCGCTTCCAACAAATGCCGATATATCAGATGATCGCTTTTTTAAAAGTGCTATAATATCATCAGTCAATCCTTCTGGGATATCTAATCTATCATAATCTGGAATAAATGATATTTTTGTATATGGTTTAGTTCCTTTTTTAATACTAGTTATAATAGGGATACTAACTTCAGATAAATTATTTTTAAATTCCTGAAAGTATTTTAATCCTCTCTCAGAGTCTATAGTTTCAATATATCCATAAATTGACCAAACAAATACTAATTTAATACCAAAACCATTTTTGCCACCAACTATTCGCTTTTCGCCCTCAGTATAATTGGTTGATGTGCGCATATGGGCGCAAATTAATTCAGGTATCCAAATTCCATATTCAGGATGCTTAATAATATCAATACCATTACCATCATTTAGAATAGTTACTTGCCGTTTATTCTCTATAGTTATATCTATTTTGGTTAATGGCCATATTTTAGCACCTTTAGTTTCGCCTACTACAACATTACTCGCCGCTGCCACCATACCAAGCAGCCGAACATAATGATCACGAGCATTTACAAATACCTCATCACATAACTTAATTAATGCATCTATAGATTCTATTTCTTTTAATATAATTCTGTTAGTTTCATTATCATATATATATTTCTTTTCAATAGTTCTCTCCTTTGATCCTACATATGTATCTGGACACTTTAAAATGTGCTCCTTCTCCTCATATCGCTTATACTGGGATTCAGACATTTTTGATAAAATAATACTATATAATATTCTAATCTATAATTCAATTATAAATAAGCCTTTTAAAAAAAGGCTTTACCCAAAAAGACTAGGTGAGCAGATCGCCTCTTTTTAAAAAAAAGGCTTTACCCAAAAAGACTAGGTGAGCAGAGCGACTTTTTTTAAAAAAAAGGCTTTACCCAAAAAGACTAGGTGAGCAGATCGCCTCTTTTAAAAAAAAGTTCACAAAAAAATAATACAATTAATTAACATCTAGTTTTGACTTTGTCAAATATTTTTTTTAAAAGTCTTTTTCATATGCTATAGTTAGCATAAGATAAGTATATTTTGATCTATTGCTACCGCTACCAATATCATGCATAACAATATGTAAATAATCTAAGTAGTCATCTTCTACATAAGATAATCTATCATTTGTCCAATACATATTAAAATCATATATTTTTTTAGTATTAAAATACTGCAATTTAGTAATATTGCTAATGCTTTGAGTGCAATTATAATATACCCCATATATAGTATGCAATATTTGTAAATCTTGAATATCATCTAAAATATCACACACTAATAATAATTGCATTTTAGTATCTATTTGAGAAGAAACATATTCCCTAAATTGCTCATTTTCACAATATTTTTTTGAATCAGATTCTGAAAAGAAAACATAGCCATATATAGTACTTGTGGTACTACCCAAATGTGGAAATCTATGAATTAGTGCTTTTGTCATTTTTTATATACATATTTGATATATATTATTCAAATATAATGTCTTTATGCAGCAATTTGAAACAGTTCTTTTAAACTCATTCCATAGAATTTTTTAACTCAATTTGAGTTAAAAGCATTAGGGACTGTGTACGCAGTGGTGTTTTTGGGTGAAGCCTTTTTTTAAAAGGCTTATATGCAATGCCTATACAGTGGCTACTACGCAGTGGTGTTTTTGTGAACTTTTTTTTAAAAGGCTTATATGCGACGATTTGACATAGTCAAAAAACCTACGCAGTGGCTACTACGCAGTGGTGTTTTTGTGAACTTTTTTTTAAAAGGCTTATATGCGACGCCTACGCAGTGGCTACTACGCAGTGGCTTGTATATTTGGTAGTTTTTCATCAAATAGGTATAACCATTTAACTCCTGTATTATTTTTTCTGGCATATTCTTCTAATAATAAAAGTTGCGTTTTTAGTGTATTGCATAATACACTCGTTGAAGGAAACTTTTTTTCATTATTTGTGGCCATATATTTCATCATTGCATTTGATTTCATAGTAATATTTTTTTCTATTTTTTTTATATGTGCTTTTAAATCTTGTATTTGTACAAATAAATCTTCTTTAAATCTAGTACTGCAAATTGCGCCCTTTACTAAACTTCTTATATCATTTTTTTTATCAATATTAACAGTAATTTTATACAATGGAGGCCGCGTTTTAAATTTAGTATAAATACCTTTATCATCTGTAACAAATCCAATAATTATATTATTTTCTTTATAATTTGTATATAAATTAGCATCCGTATATGAAATAGTTTTCCACTGTTTAGTGTCTAAATATAAATATAGAGAATCTTTATCTTTATACCCCATACTAAAATTATTTTTCTTTAATGTAGGAAAATCTTTTGAGGTAAAAATAATATTAAATTTTTTATATAAATCTATTATTAATTTTATCTCCTTCTCTGATAATTGTGAATATATTTTACTATCATTTGTAATTAAATATTTAATAAATGCCATATGAAATATACTATTAAAATCAATTAATGATAATTCTATTGGGGTTGTATTATTTAAATATTTATCTCTATAAATTTTTAAATAAATATTAAAATTTGTATCAGTTGTATATTTTGATAAATATGATGATATTTTTATTATATTTGACCTTGCTTCTCCTATAGAAGGTCTTAAGTAAAAATCTAAATCAATAATTGGATCTTTATTTTGTTTAATTTCTGATTGTATAAAGTATTTCCCAATCTCTGTAACGATTTTTGGTGGAGATCCCGATGGGCGAGATAGTAAATGCAGCGCTACTGCAAAATTGCCCTCATCAAATAACTTATGATTATAATTTATACCCTTAACTTGGCCATCTTTAACAGCTTTTAATAAATCCAAATATGTCCATACCGGCCTATTATTAAATAAAATTCTTAAAATAAATGTAATTACATATACCTCCCGCTCACTATGCCCATATGCATTAAATGTTGATAATTTTAACTTCTCTGGATCAATCTCTTTTATAGAAATTGGTTTATATGGGATAGATTCTAAAGATGGTAGAATTTCTCCATTTTGTGAATGTGGGAGCATTTCTTTTATTTTAGAATAATTTGTAAATGAATCTACAGCATTAACTCTTAATGATTTTTCAACCTCTTGGATAATTAAATATTCTTTTCCTTTATTTATATATCTTTGAATCTCTGGAGAGGGATTATCATCCTCTCTACTACTTACAAAAATTTCTATTTTTACATCCCTTTGACCTTCTGGGAGGCTTAGATGTGAGCTTTTTCTTACTACCCTTCCTATAACTTGAAGTAGTGTTGGATAGTCCGTTGGAAATGATGATATAAATTGATATCTTACTGCAAGAAAATTTAATCCTTCTCTAATAATTTTTGATCCTAAAATAATTCTGTACTGATATCCTTCTAAATTTGCCGTCGAATTAAATTGATGAATATTTTTCATCATACTAACTCTATCTATATCGCTATGAGCAACTATAAATTTTGCAGGAATAAATTCGTGATTTTTATTTTCAATATTTTTATTTTCAATATTTTTATTTTCAATATTTTTATTTTCAATATTTTTATTTTCAATATTTTTATTTTCAATATTTTTATGATCTTTTTTTTCAATTCCACAAACTGCACATAATGTATTATCCATAATGACATCAGAATTGCTATCTATAAATCCATTCATTTTTAGTATTTCAGCCAATAGTAGCACACCAGTCATTTTAACTCTATGATGATAAATCATAATTTTTCCTGGCCCATTTTTAACTGCAGCTAATACGGAATTTAATAATGCCGCATATTTAGCTGAATATTTTGATATATTTTTTTTATGTAAAAGCGGACCACTTACAATTAATGAATTAGTTAATAGTCCTAAATTAGAGCCATTTTCTATAATGATCCCATGCTCAGATTTCCATTTTTCTTTAGCGTTTTGTAATTTTAAAGGAGTTTCAATAGATTTATATAATCCAATATTAGGATCATCTGGATTTGGAAAAACAAAATCATATAAAGAGTATGCATTTGGGGCAAATCCCGATGAATTTAATTTTTTAACAATTGAACTGCCATTTAAATGCTCAAATGCTATAGTATCTTCATGCAATTTACTCATTGGGCATTTTGTTATTTTTAAATATGGTATATAATCATATGTATCACCAATAAATATTTTTTTTGGATATAAATTTACATCTGTATCGAGTAAAAATGATACTCTTCCTGCAGATAATTGGGAAATCTGCTCTCTTGCATTTGGCTTTAATTCAGATACAAGAAATGTATTATCAATACTACTTTCTATAATATCACTATTTAACTCGGCTGATAATTTAAGATATTGCTTTTTTAGCTCATTATCATTTATAACACTTACCTCATCATTTGCGACATTACTTTCCTCAAATTCTATAATTTTATATGTTTTAAAATCTATATGCTTAGTAGTTTTATAAAAAAAATCACTACGCTTTAATTCTTTTTTCATATATGATTTAGGAACAAGAAGATTTAATAAATCTACAATTTCTGATGCGCTTCCAGTCATAGGAGTTGCCGACATAAAAACTGCTCTAGGAGCATTCTCTTCTAGTATATTTAATACATATTGTATAGCAATGCCATAATTATTTTTTTCTAATATATTATATACATTATGTATCTCATCTGCTATAATAAGTCCATTTTTTAAACTATTTAATAAATCTTCATTTATTATAACATATCCACCAACAATTGCAGAATTAATAATTTCTGTAAATGTCTCATCTTCAGTATTTTTTGATGGCATAAATAATGATTGCACATCAAATTTTTCCTTCACTCCTTTTTGAGTTATAATAAATAATCTATTTGCAAACTCTTTATATCCATAAAACTGATAATTCCCACCACGAGTTTTATCAGTTATTCTTCGCCCTAATGCACTATACATATTAGATAACATTTTTGCCTCTGTAGATCCTTGTATAATTACCTCTTGTCGCATTCTTGCCAATTCCTCAACTTCTGATTTTGATACAAATCCAAATTCTGGATATTTTAACATATCTTCTTTTATTGTTTCTTTTACAGTAAAAGAGATAATAAATACAGTAGCAAGGTCTTCTCCTAATAATGCTCTTATTCTATATTGGCGGATAAATTCATTTCCTATACTAATTGCGGCAATTGACTTACCAACACCAGTTTGCCAATTTATTAAAATACGACTAAATTCAGTATTTGGATTTTGAAAATTTCTTATAAATAATTGCGCAGAGCTTAATTGTAATCCTGGTGCGGTTAAATATTTATTCATACTAGTTGGGGTTATAAATCCTCTTACATCATAATATTCTCTCTCCTCCGCAGGCTTAAAAATATAATATTCTTTTCTACTTGCAATATCATATAATAAATTAGATACTTCGGCCGAATTTGGTTCAAATGGTAATGCTGGATATGACATTAAGCCTTTTAAAAAAAGGCTTTACCCAAAAGACTTTTAAAAAAAGAATTTGTTTTAATATTTTTTCTAAAAAGTGAAATATTTATATACTTTATATTTTAAATATAAATGTTTTTAAATTAAAAAAAAAATACAAATGAATTACCAACCTCTATGGAATGAGTTTTAAAGAAATGCACAGATTTCTCGTAATGTAGTTGAGTTTGTCTTAAATTTTTGTATAAGACATTGAATTTTGCTTGTAGAAGAAGAAATAGTAATTTTTTGATGCTTAACTACAGTATAGAATGTTAATAATTGACGTCGATTTCTTACAACAAATTGTTTTTTAATTTCTTTAAGCCTTAATGCTGCAATAGTAGATAATCCATTTTGGTAATATAGAGTATTCATATAAACTAATATATTAGCATCTTTCTCAATAAGACTAATTCCAGTATTTACAATATTATGAGAATATTTACATTTATTTAAAATATCAATTAGTATACTAACTAACATTCTAAACATTTTTTTTTCTACATAATTATCTAATAGAAATTGAAATATTTCTAATGTTCCAAATTCAACTGCGGCAAATAAAACATCTTTAGAGACAGTAATTATACCATTTTCAATTAAATACTTTATAAAATACAAATTATTATGTGAATCTGTTTCACAATGACAATAGATAAGATTAATTAATATATTATTGTGCAAAATAGAATGTTTATGTACAAATCTTATAGGATGAGTAGCTTGATCAAACTTAAATCCATAGTTATGCAATATTTGTATAAATGCTGGAGTTGCGCCATTATATATTAACTGAAGACTAAAAGAGTTATTTTTATTATTGCTAAAACTATAATACAAATAAATTACATATTCTGGCATAATAGTACTAGATTGTAGTACTAATTCAAGAATTTCAAGAATATCTGCTTCTGGGTATCTAAATAAGAGAGATGCCAACCCTAAAATAACACACCCCCATTGATATCCTGATAATATTAACCTATTTGTCATAAAATTCTTTAATTTTGAAATTTGTCCATCAAATCTAATAATACTATTAACAATATTTCTTGAGCAAAATTCTTCTGTAGAAGAATATTTTTCATCATAAGTATTTAATATATATATAAACTCTGGTGATGCACCTTTACGCATTAACCAAATATTAAAAAGTATACATGTATCTGAAGTTTGATAACCATAATCAATAATTGTATTTAATTTATGATATTTTATAATGCTACTATCTTTAACAGTATAAAATAATATTAATTTAAGTACTTCAATAACATCTCCCTTTTGGTATTTAAGTGATAAATTTACCAATTCACAAATAATACCATTAAATGCATGTGCCGATAATAACTTTTTACAAAAATATCCACTATATACTCTATGTATATAGTCCATTAACTCAGAAATATTGCCATTAAAACTACAAATATAAGATCTGGGATCTATAACGGTGGTGTTATCTTCTATAGCGGTGGTGTTATCTTCTATAGTGGTGGTGTTATCTTCTATAGTGGTGGT